>ENA-ORBV01000126-ORBV01000126.1-microbial-mat-metagenome-genome-assembly--contig:-NODE-126-length-155738-cov-9.352343_pt1 | contig 155738 bp, 127 predicted proteins | sample MGYA00237777_ERZ505514 | MGnify/ENA primary metagenome ERZ505514 (study PRJEB26160, sample SAMN06269048) | microbial mat metagenome | isolation source: Oligotrophic lake microbial mat | place...
CGTCTACATCCGCTTCCTTAAGACGCTCTCCTGAAATGATTTTCTCCAGAAGGCGGTCAGCATCGGTCTTGTGGCCGGGGGGATAAAATCCCTGTCTCAGATAAAAAATAGCGTTCTGGACCGCGCTGCCGACCGCTGAGTCCCTGAGTTGACCATCGACAGAAACATAAAAGGAGTCGGGTTTGTAATATTCATCAAAAAAACGCAGGGAATTTTCGAGAATCTGGCGGCTGGAAACGGTCAGGGGGCCCGGTTCTCCGGCGCGGAATTTCCGAAAAATATCGAGGCCTATCTCGATCCTCAGCGGTTCATCCTGACCCTGGTGGACCGTGAAAAGATTGTAACCGACGACAACCGGCTTATTCGAACCGTCCGGCGTCAGGCTAAAGACATGGAATCCATTGCGGAAACTTTGCGCGGAGCCAGACGCGTCGAAAACACCTGTCGGCAGCGTCGTGATCGTGAGAGGGCTCCCGTCTTCAAGACGCACCACCGTTTCCATGGCGTAATCACTGTATTTCCTCAGTTTCCCCGGATAATATTCAAAATTGAAAAAGTCTTTCATGCCGGCCTCAAGTATGGCCTGGAAAAATCCGTCGATGCGCGCGTTCGCGTCATGCGCAGACAGCTTATACGGTTCCTTTACATATTCCGGTCTCCAGCCAAGCCCCCGGCGGATGTCTTTACGGTAATCGTCCGGCGTAAGAAAAAAACCGGAACGGAGATCCGGAGCACCGGCTTTCCAGTTTCGGCCCCGCGGGTCAGAACGAAGTTCGGAGCGGGCGGAAGTGTTCGCTTCAATCAGCCTGGAAAGAAAATCAGGGACAAGCTTTACGAGACCTGTCAAGTGAGGGCCTTCTGCATCGCCTTCGACCTCGAAGTAATGATCCGTGATGCCCAGAGCAGCCGCAAGAGCACGGCTGTCAGCGATGGGAACCAGCTCGTCGTTCACAGCGGCTCCAAAAATGGAGCCGGAAGCGTCCCTTTTGAAAATATCCGCAAGCGCCCTGGGGGAAACGGGACCTGTCGTTTCTGCAAACATATCGCGGGAAATTCCCGCCGCGCTCAAGGAGTTGACGAAAGGCGTATAGCGGTCACCGCTCCAGATGAGGGTCGCATAGTCGGCCACAGGAAGTGCTGTTACGGCGCTGGAAACCATAGGGTCGATCAGGTAAATGCTCTGGGCGATACTTCCCGCCTTGCTGTACCCTCCGACCGAAACGCGCGCTCTGTCCACCTGACCCTGCGCGCGGGCCCAGCGCACGGCAGTCATACCATCTGTAACCGATTGCAGAACGTAATTTCTGAATTTCACAGCGTCAAAATCAAGATATTGATACCGTCCCGAACTTCCCATACTTGATGCCCCGAAGGGCGTGCGCTCTCCGTAAATGGGGAGGTGCATTTCCAGCACGGCAATGCCTTTGGCTGGAAGATAAATGGAAAGCGCGCGGGCAAAAAGGTCGCCTTTGACGAAACTCGGTATGACTACGACCGGGACGGGGCCCTCTTTTTTGGGAACAAACCAGTAGGCGTGAATCAGGTTTGAATTTTCGTCGACAGAATCTTTCCAGGGAGACGGAAAAGAGACCTTCCTGATATCCATAATTTTTTCACGGGTCTGGGGTCTGTAAAGATCCGCCCGCAGGCGAAGGAGTACCTGCTGAAGATCCCCTTCTTCCGTTTCGGGCCAATTGTCGAAGAGGAACGCAAGACTCTGATCATTCAAAAGTTCCACTATCTTCTTTTCATCGAGCGGAATCTCGGTGTAATTGACCTCTTCGAGCGATCCGTCCGCCGCCTTTTTTAGTGAAGGAGATCCGCTGAGCCGGAAGACAGGTTCCTGATCCGGCGAAATACCCGCGCCTTCGGTAATCAGATGAAGAAACTCGTTTCTTCGCTGGCTTTTTTCGTCCTCCTCCGTCTGCGGCTTTCTCAATTCTGAGCGGCTTACAAGACCTGAATGACTTCCCGAATCCTTTTCTTTCACGGCCGAAATGTCCTCTTGCGTGACTTCGTAAAGCTGCCAGTTCCGCCAGCTGTCCGCGAGGGAAACAGTGATTCCCGTAGCGTGCTGCTTTTTCCAGTAGATTTCCTTGAGCGTCGGACGCGGTACACGTAAAACAATGTCCCCTGCCCGAATCATGCCCTTTCGAATTGCCCGGGCATTAAAATCAGGATCTTCAGGCTGTACGTTCGTAAAAATGGGAAACTTGTCTATAAAGATCCGTCTTCCCCCTCTTTTAAACTTCAAGTCGACTTCGGCATAATCATCTTCGTAAGTCAGGACCTCTACTTTACCGCGGTCTGGTTCGTCGAGCGCCCGCTGAAGGTCCTTCACGACCAGGGCCGCAGCCTGGTTACCAGGGCCGTAAATCCTCGTCGAATAAGACATGGAATCGAGGTGATACTCATCAAGATTGGGAAATATCCTGCGCAGGGTCCCCATAAGATAACCGTCGCCGTTGCCTGAACCGAGATAAACGAGCGTCGTAAATTGGGCGGGATCGATACCGGCGCTGTTCAATGCTTCCGCAAGGTTAACGCGGTCGACCGGCGCCGCCCTATAGTTTCCAGGCTGAACCAGTCCAAAATTTTCCGCGCCTTTCAAGGGATCATCTGAAGCTGATGTCTGGTCTCCGGGCCGAACTTCAGAACGGTACACTGGCATGCGGCCCTGGGCAAAAGAAGCCGGCAGCGACATCGCCGGGTCTATTCCCGTTATCGGTGCCAGCATGGTGGCGGGCGTTACAAGCTGCATGATATTTTGTCCCGTGACGCGCCCGTCTTCCTGGAGCCTGCTCAAACCTTGCAGAAAAGAGTTGATTCGGGCATTTGAAACAGCCCCGGAAGGATTTCCCGCTGCAGCCGCTTCATCAAGAAAACAGATGTAGTCATGCGCTTCCGATAGGCGTCCCTCCCGGGATAAAATGCGGATCAGCGAATCACGCCAGGATTTGAGCAGAGTTCCGCGGGGCTGCGCGCTTGCTTCCAGCAGCGTGTCGCGGGCAGCGCGTACGAACGCCTTATATAAATTGATGCGGCCGTTTTCGGCCGCGAAATAACTTTTCCAAGATACGGAGCCTTTCATGTGTTCGGAGTACGATTCCTGTCCGGGAAGCGCCGCGATTGCCGGCGTGACGAGCAGGTAAGAAATCCCTTTTTCCTTGAAGCGTTCGATGAGGCCCCGAGTGTGAAAACCGCCCGTGATCATTAGCGCCGTCCGAGCCTCGTGCTTTTCCATCAGATTTTCCATATGCCGGAAAAAGAAGTCTTCGCGCGCCTCTGCGTTGGCGTAAAAAGCGGCATGGACAGGATAGGCTTCTTTTAACTCCACTCCGGCTTCTGCATCTTCCCAGTCTTCGCGGTTCAACTCGAATCGGGTCATTTTCGCCGCAATTGCCAGCTCCCCGCTTTCCCGGTCGAGACGGCGCTCCTCGTCATTCCTGAATAAGGATTCCTTGATCTCCTCCACGTACTCGTCAAATTCCAGAACGAGGCTGCTTCCCTCGATATCACGGATTCTCCTCGCTGTGTCCATGAGCTTCTCGAGTTCCAGAGAACCCTTGAAGCGGGCTTCGCCGGCAACTGCCAGTTCGGAGAGATAAAGCACAAATTCGGATGCCGGTATCCGAGAGGTTCGGAAATCCTGGAGCTTTTCCTGAAATACCCCATTAATACGGCCGGCTTCTGATGAAGACGGTAAGGAACGTAAATGCGGTTCGACTCTTTGTATTTCCTTTTTGATCTCTAGAGCGGCCCCGCTTGAGATTTCTTCCCGCAGACTTTCCTTAAGGAGTGCCGCGAGTTCGGTGCCGGGTTCCGGCGCCCGTGTTTTAGAGAGCGTCTGAAGAACTTCCACTATGCGGCGGGAATCTTCATGAAATAGCGTCGAAGCCCGGTCCACTGCCAGGAGTCCGGGCGAATAGACATCTTCTTTTTCCGCCTCCAGTTTTTTGCGGGCTTGGGAAAGACTCCGCACATCAGCCTCTTTTTTTTCGGAAGCGGCTAAATACAGTGAAAGGCCTTCTTCATAAAGCGCCCAGTCTTCGAGACCGAAAAAACGCGCCCTGCCGCTGCTGAAAAGAGCGGCCGCTGACGCTCCAGTGAGTTCACCCCGCTCCAGATAACCGGCGAAAACATTCGTTAATTCGTCTTTGCCGGGAAAAGCTTGAAAAAGAGTTGGGTCTAATTCGGAACGTGCGCCTTCCACGGCGACGAGAGAAACGCCGAAGATCTCTGTAAAATGATCGATGAGACCGCGAATACTCACCTGGGCCTCGGGAATGGAATGGGCGTCCTGAATAAGGATGATGGTCTTAGCGGACAGGCCTGCAGAGCGTTCCCGGATAGAGCCGAGATTCGGGGGAACGGAGAGAGTAGAAAAGGGCGCGGTCGCACTGGACCCGGCAGCCGTGGATTCGGCGGCTGAAAGCATGGGAAGCGGGCCTGAAGAGATCAAACTCAGACAGAGAAACCCCGCGGTAAATGAACGCGCACGGCGAAAGCACGGGGAGAAAGTTGAATGCTTCATAGCCTCCGGAAGGGCCGCGCTGAAAAGGTCGGCTGCGGCACGGGTAAAATATACCCGTAGATTCCAAAGAGCGCAAAGTCCGCGCCAAAGAAGCTTGGGTGTGAAGGCTCGTGTTAGGGTTTGCTATGCGGCCTAGAATAAAAAAGAGCCCTGGGATGGACCCCAGGGCTCTCTATCAATTAATCGTCTTAGGCGAGGCCAAGCTGTTCTTTGAGCCAGAGCCGGAATCCATAGCGAAGGTCCGTCGGATTTTCTTTACGGTCACCTTTGAAACTTACGCTCTTGATCGCCGTGTAATCGAAGTTCGGATTTTTCAACTTCAGATCAAAGTCGAAACGCGTGATCTCTTCCGTGATGTTGATCGTAAATTCAGCCGTACGATTCGAAGCGTCCGTAAATTTGAGGGTCAACGGGACGACATCTCTTCGGGACTGTCCCGCAAGATCGGCGGTCAGCTGCAGATCAATGGCGAAATGCGAACTGTCGAGCCCGAAATTCCTGCCTTCTTTGGCCGCAACCTGAACTTCGTAAGCGGCTTTTGAAGAATGCCGCAGATCAAGGTTCAACTGCGTCGGTTCAATATTGTTTCGCTTTTCCGCCCCTACTGCCGGAACGATCCGGGCATACTGGCTTTCTTTCGTCACGCTTATTTTGAGATCTTCTTTGATGACGGGCAGTTTGACCTGAGCGCCATTCGCATCGTTCTCCACCAGATTCATTTTCAGGTTGTTCACCGCGTTGACAAGCGCCGCTTTGAACAAGCCGGATTCCGTGGGACGTCCGACAAACTCGACCGTCTTTGCCTTGATGCCGGGCGCGAAGAAGCTGATTTCATTTTTCTCGCCGGAATCGTTTTTGGTGAGTACGAAAGAGAGCGCGACAATCGCGCTCACATTCAACGCCGCTCCCGCCGTGTCCGAGTGCAGATTGATCGTGAAATTCTTATATCCCTTCGCGAGATCGAGATCGAATACTTTCTCTTGTCCTGAAGCGTCCCGGGCCACGAGTTTCACGCGTCCCGCTTTCTGCGCTTTGAGAGCAAGCACGAGCTGGCCGTCCTCATTCAGCGCTGCCGCCTGATCTCCGAACATATGGAGAGCAACACTCGCGGAACTGCTGTGAATGGCCGTCGCGAAGACTCTCTCGCCCGCCGCCGTGTCTCTACGCGCGCTCACGAAGCTCGAACCGCTGGTCGTGCCTTTCGCGCTTGCATCCAGAAGAAAGTGTTCCGGAAGCACGGTCAGCGAAGTCCGGTCGAAATTCGATAGGGTAACCGGAGGCAACGGTGCTTTTGTTATTTCGATCTTTTTGGGATTCGTATCACGCGTGGATTCGCCGAGTTTCTTCCCATCCTCGTCGAAAATCACGAGCGTGTAGTAATTGTCCCAGGATTTCGAGACTTGAGCGGTCAGCTCCTCCCCATTCATGAGGGTGATGATGACTTCGGCGGTAGCCGCGCATCTCGGGCCCATGCACATGACCGCGCCTTTGAATGCTGCAAGAGCGGCCTCCGTAATCTTTACATCCGCAATAACCGCCGTCGAGTTAAGAACGCCTTTTGCCAGGTCAGCGTGGACGTCTGTCCAGATCCCCTGTTCTGCGGCGTTCAAGCCCTGAATTCTGAGGCCTGTCTCGATCTTGCGGCTGATATAAACAATACCGCTGACATTTTCATCTTTTACTTCTGCCTGGGCACGATATATTGCTTTATCAGCGCCGATCAGGTAGCGGATAGCGTACATGACCGTGGAAGGACAGACCGCGCCTTGTGCGCAGCCAGCCGCCATCTGCATCGTCTTTTTCACTTTAAGCAGTTTAATATCTCCGAGCCGGACGCCGTGAGCGCCCGCAAGCTTGAAGGCAAGCTGCTCCTCCACGCTCTTCAGCACCCCAAACTGCCAGGGGAACTCGAGTGCGGTGATTTGATTCGGCGCGGGCTTGGGATGATTCCGCACAAACAGAATGTGGACCGCCCTGCCTGGATTTACTTCGTGAACCATGACCGGACCATCGCCTGCTTTGAGAACGAGGGGTCCCGGATCCGCGAAATAAACAAGCTCCGGATTCACCGTTATTTCATAACCCGCGCTTTCTGCTTTCATCCGCTCGGTGATGAGACCGTTCGCATCCACGTACATTTCGCGGATGAGTGAACCGCGGCTCAGGCTTACCTGCGCCTCGCCTCTCGCGGCGGCTTCGAAAACATACGTCACGTTCTGGCGGCCGTCTTTCAAATCTTCAATCTGAATGCCCTTCAGAATAAGGGACGTTCCGACAGATGCCTGGATATGGGATGCTTCAGCCTGGTCCATGTCCGCCACGGAAACAAATAGGACAGGATCAGCTTTCGCAGGAAATTCTGCGACATCAGTGATCTCCTGAAAGTTGGAAAGATTGTCCAGGATAGCGTGTATACCGGTATGAATCTTGTATTCGCGCTCTTCGCCGTTTACATCTATATGGATGGCGTAAAGCGTGATCTGCGCGCCCCAGGGGGCATTCGGCAGCACCTTCAATATGAGTTGATGCAGACTGGTGGGAGCCATACACATGGGTCCTATGAATTTGCAGGGATCCGTCGCGATCTGGAACCGTACTTCCCCTGCTTTCAGCGCTTCGAAATCGTAGGAACGCGTTCCATTTTCCGCTTTATTGGAACTGACGAACTTGATCAGCTCCAGATTCGCGAAAAGAGCGAGCTCCCGTTCACTGGGATATTTAATTTCAGGCTTGCCATCGCCGCGGCGTACGGAGCCTATGACGTTCCCTTGAAGATCGGAAACCTGAACAGACAGGACCTGGTCCCAGGAGAAAGAGACGACGGCCGAATACATCGTGCCGTCAGACAGCTTAACGGCGATCGTATACGGCGCCGCACAGCCGGGACCGTGGCAGATGATCTGCTCGTTCCCCTTTTTAAGATTTTCGGCTGTAATAGTGAACTCCACGAGAGCTCCGGCCTTCACCTTCAGAATCTCCGCGATTGCATCGGAAAATCCAGCATTCCAGAAAAGCTGTTCCGTCGCGTTGAGAACTTCGGCTGCCGGGAAGGTTTCAATGGCGTACCGGACCGTACGCACACCTTCGTAGATCTCCGTATTGACCGTTCCGATTGCCTTATGGATCACGTCTTTGGGGCCGTTCGCGTAGGAGATTTCATACCTTTCATAAAAGGCGCATCTGCCGCCGACCGCGCAGGGTGAAGCACTGCTGGCGACGATTTTCGCTTCGAGGATTCTTATGTCATTCAGGCTCGCTTCGTTTTCCAGCGCAAGAAGCATCGCGAAATGATGTTCTGCCGTAACAGCCGGAGCGATTACCCAGGGGCGGAAGAGAGCGATGACATCCTGGGGACGGCGCCCCCCCAGCTCCTGCACGATGCGTATGACGAGCTTCTGGCCGACGCCCAGGGTCTGCCGGACTACAGGCATGTTATCAGCTTCGATGATGACCGCATCCGGTTCGCGGATCCAGTTGATATTCTGCACGTCGATGATCGCACCAAAAAGATCCGTCTTCATCTCTTCATAAATAGTGCCGTTTTCGTCCTGCTTGATGACGTTTTCGTTCGTGCCGCGTTCCATGCGGATGAAAACTTCACCGGCGTTGCTGCCCTTGAATTCATATTCGATGACACGATTGCCGTCAACCGGTCGCATGTCTTTAATGCGCATGCCGAGCAGCTTGAGGTTGCCGCCGCCCATAGCTTCGAGCTGGCGAACGATCTGCTTGTCCATTTTTTCGGCCGGAATAAATTCTTCCATTTTGATCTCGGCGGGGATTTCATTGACCGCCGTAATGCGCGCGTGCTGGGGCAGGTTAAAAAGCCTCAGCATATAACCCGTTGAAATTTTTGCTTCCGTACTCTCGCCCATCATGTTGATATTGACCAAATAGGGAGAGATGCCAAAAGGACGGTGTTCAGAACCGCGAAGGACGTGGACCGTAAACTCCCGCTCCCACTGCTTCGCTTTGCACATGGGAATCCCGCGGCAGGGATTGTATTCGACCGTGAACTTCACAACACCTTCGCCTTCGGCCCGCAGCTGGTATTCGTGAGTGCCTTCCTTGTCCGTATCGGACTGGAAATACTGGAGCAAACTGAGACTGCGGAGAAGTTCTTCCTCTTCCGGAGTCGGGTAGGTGGTTACGGGGTCCTCGCCTTCCAGACGAAGATATATTTTGTATCTCATCTCGGCAGGCTCGCCGCCGAACTTCTGGATTTCTCCTACGAATGTCTTGAGAGAATTGTCCTTGTCAAACACCGTGACTTTAAGTTCCGCGATCCATTCCGCGCAGGGAGTCGTGATGCAATTAATCTTCTGTAAAGCGCCCAGAATGACTTGATCGAGCTGGGGAATCGATACACCCGCTTCTTCGGCTATCGCTTCGACAGCACGGCCGTCCAGCGACGGGTCTACCGCAATGATTTGAACCGACGGCAGGCGGAGAACAGGCTGAATAAAGGGTCTCTTCGTTTTGAGCGGCTGGTCAGTATCGGCTCTCATAAGGGCGCCGGCTTGAATGATGCCGCTCATTTCAGGAATATTCAGCGTTTTCATATGTCCGAACCACCCGCCTGTCACGACTCCGGCGTAGTGCTGGCTCTGACCGTCCTTTGATTTCGCGGAAAAAGAAACATACCGCGACCAGGTAGCGCAGCCGGTGCCCAGGCAGGTGATGAAATTTCTCGTCTCTGAGGTGATGTCAAAAATAGACTCAACGGAAACGTTCAGCTGCTTTGCCAGCGCGATCAGCGCTTCTTTGGGAAGATCGTTGACCGGATTGTTGATCAGATTTTTTGAGACCAGTTTCGCGCTGAACTTATCGAATGAAAAACCACCGGTCATCTGAACTTCATAGCCGAAAGCATATTTGCTGGTGTGCAGCTCGAGACTGGCCGACTTCGAACAATGCGGGGGCATGCTATGCGTACACAACCCCATGCCTTCTTCATATTTTGCGAGCGTGATCTTGATTTTGCTTTCATCGAGCGGAAGCTCGTTCTGCAGAATGAGATCTTTCACGGCAGCTTTCACCGCGCCCGCAGCATTGCCGGTAATCCCCTTGCCTGAATGGAGAGCAACGAAGACCGTACGGTCGCCGTAGGTGATCTCCAGAGCCGAGGGAGTTGCCGACTTGTCATCGTAGCGGTAGCGGATGATCGCGCCATCAGCGTCCTGTTCGAGGACGATACGGCCCGCCGCGTCATGCTGACGGAGCGAAAGGACGGCGCCCGAGGCGTCGAGAGTGAGTTCGAAACGCTCTTCATCTACCGTGAGGACGACGCGGTAAGTCAGCGGAATAGGAAGAGGGTAGTACATCGTCGTCCGAAGGATGTCGTCTGACTGCGCTTCTTCCGAAACCTTCACGTCTTCATCAACCATGGCTTCAGGACTAAGTTTCTCGACGCCGTCAGTGGGCATGTTTATTAGTACATTGGGTCCAGTTCCGCGTCCGAGAAAAAGGATTTCACCATCGCGGACGGTAACACCGGCCGATTCCACCTTAATGCTCTCCAGTTTCTTTCCCTCGGAAAGGAGACGGTTGACGGCATGGACCGTTACGCGTGACAGATCCGTAAGCGCGCCGTAGACCGTTTCGTAATTATTTCCAAAGAGACTAATGATCCCCTGGTAACCCGCCTTGGCCGGGCGGCACGCCGTCCCGGGCTGCAGGTCAGCGCAGACATCGTACTGCGGAATCTTCTGTACGGAAACGACCTGAATCTGTCTTTTGATCAATTCGCGGCCTTTGCCATCCACACGGAGGGCGAGCGTGTTAAGGAGCAGTTCCTTGGCCATTTCTACAGCAGCTTCCTCTTCCGTACCGACGTTTCCTTTCAGAAAATGTTCGGCATACTGACGGCGGAGTTCCTGTGCTTTATGCGCTTCGTCTGAATGCATCAGAGTATGGTTCACGCTTTTCGCATGGCGCAGTTCCTGGATGCCGCCCCAGAAAAGAAGGCTGCCTTCGAGCCGTCCCTTTACCGAAAGGTGGTAGGACAAATTGCCTTTAATGTAGACGCTCCGGCCTACAAGGGACGCAAGATCGGGCCACATTCTCGAAAGCTGTTCCATCTCGACAGCGGACCGAGCGCCGCCGTCAAAAGTCATTCTCATGTCGTCTTCGAGCGAAATTTCTTCTTCTGCCGCGAACTTTTCGCGGATATCGTCGAGAGGAAGGGTGTCCTCCACCATGAGAGACTTGATGTCATAACGGATGCTGGGAAGTCTCTTGATCAGTTCCTTGACGGGCTCCGCGATCAGGATCTTTCGGTCAATGCCCGTGAGCTGCAGAAACTCTTCAGTAATCGCTTCGACTTTCATGCGTCCCGTATCGACGCTCAGGTTATCCTGCAGATAGCGCAGGAGCATGGGCTCGGGAACAGAGAGATAAAACCCTTTATCATCACGCTGGAGCGTGCCCGCGAGGGCGACTCCTCCAAGCTCGGGAAAACCGGAATTCAAAGCCTGCTGAAGCGCGTTCGCCTGGCTCGCGAGGGCGTCTTTCACCATCTGCTCTTCGCGTTCGGCCGCCCCGCGGATGAAGCGGTCGAGATAAGCCTCGCGGAGTTTCTGCGCCTTGCGGGCTTCTTCAGACGTGCTCATGAGTTTTAGCGCCTCGAGAGCGTATTGAATACCGTTGAACTTAACAAAGGTGTTGATTCTTCCTTCGACAACTCCTGTGTCATTCAGGTTGTAGCTGACTTCGGCGTCCTGAAAATGGACCATCTTGCCTTCGTAAGATCCCCAGTAAACGCGGGGGCCGGGAATGGGCGCAATGATACCGTTCGAGTCCAGTTCACGGACGACCGGCACACCGTAATCATAATAATAGATATCATGGCCAAGGAAATAACGGAGAGAGGGTGAATCTCTGCGGATATCCACGGCCCGTTTCGCGAAAAGCTCTTCTTTTGAAAGCTTGCTCGCTTCCATGACGAACGCAAGATCCTTGTCACCAGCCGCATCCGCCGTGAGAAGACCGGTCTTTGAATCGGTATATTTCAGGATAAACGCATGCAGGCGGGGCTCGCGCACGACCAGATAATAACCGCCGTCCGTACCCCTCTCGACGATACCCGTGATGCCGCCGAACGCCTTGAGTTTTTCGACTCCGGACGTAAGCGCGCCGCTAAACGCGCTGATCTGTGAAGCGAGTCCTTCCAGGACCTGTTTCTTCTCGCGGTCGCGGACGATGCCCGTATCGCGAAGAAGTTCGCTGAATTTTTCAGCATCAATCGTACCGTCGATCACGATGCGTTTCGCAAAATCTCTCACCATCGCCGGGATCACGCGGTAAAGCAGGTCGCGTGCGGAGGCGTTGAGATAGGTCGAGGGTTTCCAGCTCGGATCGGGAATCGTTTTGATTCCGTAATCGACCATCATAGAATCAGCCGAACCGCTTGCTTTCACCGACATGGACTTCGACATGGACATGGAATCTGCCATGGCGCCGATGGTCTGGACTCCGGAGCCTGCGGAGAATACGCGCATGTTGAGATAGCCCTTCAGGAGTTCTTTTGCTTCCACTTTTGTCAGAATTACGCCGTCTTTCGCGGCGGTTTCAATGCCGGCGAGCTGTGATCCGCGGATGCCCGGAAGACGGTTGAGGTCGCCGAACGTGAACGGATAAATCTGGCTGGCCGCATTCTCACTGGAGTCGTCTGACTTTCCGGAACCGCCGCCCATGGGGTAATAGCGCTGCCAGGGGATGGATTTGTAATTCCACCACGCGCTTTCATCTTCTCCTCCCTGGAGGTACGAATCGATGACGCCTGTTTCGCCTTCTTTAAAAGCTTCACGGATAAGGCCGACCAGGACCTTGCCGTCGATGATAACCTTGCCACCGTTCACTTCCATCACGAAAGGCCTCGGAAGGACAAGCGTTTCATATTCACTGATGACCGCCTGCCAGGCTTCGTTCGCGGCAGTATGGATCGCGCCTGATTCGGTGTAATTGTCTGCGGCAGAAACGGCTTGATTAAAACTTTTGACGATTGCCGCGCGTGCTTCGTCGAGAACGCCGTGGATTGTATCGATCGTGCCGAGTTTGATGACTTTCGCAGCGTTTTCGGGCACGAGCTCCCTCAAGCGTTTAATCGCCCCGTCACGGAGGAAGATAAAATCCTTCTTTGCGCGGTCAAGGTCGCTGAGTCCCAGCTGGATAAGGAAATTACCCGGGGAAAATACTCCGGAGTCATCGGCGGCGTGCCGGCCGTAATGGGCCGCCAGTTTCAACAGGAGCACCTCAAACCCGAATTCCGAAGGCGAAGCCGCGGGATCGAAATAAGAAGGCTGAGGATACCAGATACGGATGGGAGGCGACGGCATAACCATGCTGTCAGCTTTCCTGCTGAGCTGGACCGTCTCAACGGAATCGACGGAAAGCATCATTTGCGGCGCAAACGCTCTATAGAACATGATTTCTTCAGGCTGCTTCTTTTCGGGAAACTGAGCCAGAAGCTCCAGGATTTTCGCGGCCGCTTTGGGCGTCAGTTCCACGAGATTGATTTTAAAAACAATTCCGTCCCGAGTAGTGACGACGACAGGCCCTTCCATGATAAGTTTCATGCGTTCATTCCGGACTTCCTGATACGTGATGTCGATATGGGCCTGAAGTTCAGCAAACATGGCGTCGTTGAAACCGCTTACGCGGTCGTTCAATTCCGTGACGATCCGGAGCTTGGCGTCGTCAAAAAGGCTCGAGAGTTTTAAAACTGTTTCAAGCGTAATGGGACGTTCCGCGCCTGCAATATTCGAACGCACTTCATCAAATAGGGATGAAGCCGTCTTTTTTGCTTCAGCGAGCGCGCGGTCGGGGTTATTGATCGAAGCGACAAGCGCGTCGGCGTCGATCGTGCCGCCCGCCCCGATCACGACATCGGAATTGCGATGGATCACCTGCACCATAAGCTGCATCATCCCGATTTCAGAAAGCTTGCTCAGTACTTCCACGATCTCGCCCGAGGAAGTTCTCGGCAGTGCCACGATCTGATTGCCGAGGAAACGCTCGAGCATATCGAGCTTGCGGATCAGCGAAACCGGCACGCCAAAGAAAGAGGCAAAGTGATGGGCCGCGATGTCTTCACCCGGATACTTCTTGTTCAGGGCGGCCATCATCTTCTCCGTAATTTCCTTTACCGGCACGGCGTACTGTACGTTGTTCACTACGACTACGAGCTTGTTCCCCCTTATATAATTGATCATGCCTTTCGTAATTTCCTGATAGTCCTTATTAAGGGAATTCTCGAGAGCGTAAACATCATAAATTTCGTGCTTCTGCGTCAGCTGATTGAGGTGTCCCAGAAGTTCGCCCCGGAATGTTTCGATCGCCGAATAGATCGCGTTGATCGATTCAATAGTCATCGGATCCGTCTGAAGAGCCTCTATTTCCACGTTCTTTTTCTGGATCCAGTTCGTGAGCTCCCCTTTGACTCTCTCGTGCATGAGGTCGACGCCCTTGAGAAGGCGGCGTACGATTTCTATATTAAGAGAGATCGAGCCGTCCTCGTTTTTCTTGAAAACGCGGTCTTTGTAAATAGCCGGCAGGGAATCCCGGGTCTGGTAAAGACGGGTGATCACGTTTACGGCCAGTTTGTACTGATCAAGGCTGTAAGCATTGCTCGGATAGAAGATGTCGAGGCCTCGATTCTCGCCGCCGATCTGAATACCGATATACTGCTGAACATTCTCGGTTCCCTTGAAGTCTGAAGCCGTCAGACCGATGAAAAGATCTTTGTCGTATTGGCTGGAATACGGGAATCCCGGGATCGAGCGCAGGGCGTCCAGGTCCGCACGGAAAATCTTGCCGTCGGGAAGAGTGATCGTAGCAACTTTCGTCTGCTTCATCTGGTTGAGAATGCTCCACAGATCATAGACGTTCCTTGCGTCGACAGATCCTCCCTGATTCCAATAATAATTGTATTGATTGGCCCAGCTCGTCAGTATTTGCTTTTCGTTCGGCGTTAGGTCGATTGCGAGCGAGCGGGCTTTGGCTTCGATAGCAAGAATAGCTTCAGGCAATAGAGCTTCGCCCTTCATCCTGTCTTCCCACTTCGAAAAATCGAGCGAGCGCAGGCGCGCTTCCGTATCGTCGACAACCGTCAGAATAATGTTATTGAGGGCCTCGCGGATCGTCTGGCCTTCTCCCGCTGGAACATTGATTTTAGAAAGAAGGGCTTTCACGAGAAGTTCCGGGTCAAAATTTTCCTGTTCGTTTAGCACGCTCTTTCCGTGGACTTTCAGAATGGCCGGAATGAGTCCGTACAGGATCTCCATTCTGTCCATTTGCTGATCAAGGTCCTGGGGAAAGTTCGGGTCACGGTGATCGAAGCTGACCTGGCGGTAGAAGTTTAATTCATAGGAGGTGCGGCGAGACTTCACGAGTTCCGTGCTGATACCATTCAAACGGTCGTACTGGGCCTTAGAGTATTCCCCCTGTCCGTCCCAGATGACGGCCACGCGGCTGAGCGCTGTCTTCAAGCTTTTATGTGCCTGGTTCGCGTCGACCAGGACTTTCTTTCCTTCGATATCCACGACAATTTTTCCGCGGGCGAAAATCGCGTCCGCTTCAGAGAGCATTTTATTGAAGGAATCCTGGAGCATTCCGGTGATGAGCTGACGGGCGTCATAGATCACGCCGTCGAGCCCGAGTTTCATCACGTTGACGACTGTCAGGTTCGTGTCGCGGATGATCTGGTGGATTTTGAGGTAGTTTTCCGCGCTCAGGGGCTGAGAGGCCGGTACGAGATTACGGATCTTGCTGCCTCCCGCTTCGATAATCTTACGCGAACTCTGGAACATGGCTTCGAGATAGGAATTCATGAGATAGGCCTGGCGCATCAGGTCGAGATTGACCGCGCCGCTCTGGACGACTTTCTCTTTATTGGCGTTAATCATGAGGGCCGTGAGCTGGATGCGTACGGCGAACTGCGAAAGATAACTGTCCGACTGGGGCCACATCTGACCGTCCACGATAATGCTCGAACCAAGCGCATTTGCACCCGACTCGAGGTTTTTCAGATCTTCTTCACTGAGCGCTTCCGCGATGCCGGGAAAGCGCAGGAGAGAAGCTCTGTCTCTTGGAAGCTGGTTTGTGAGCAGATTCAGATCGTGCGCCAGCATGGAAACAGGGCCCAGGCCTTCGACATTGAATATAATCCGGCGGTTATTAAACTGCGCCTGGATCTGATTATAGAGAGTTTCATAAAGGCCGGGGATGCGGGTGTGTTGGTTGTTGACGTAAACATACTCTCCGTTGACCCGTCCGGTGACTTTGCTGCGCACGCCGTATTTAATGGATTGGTCGATCTCGAGCGCGTCGAGAGCAGTGAAGAAAGCTTTGATTTTTTCCGTCAGAGACGCGCGTAGAGCCTTGGTTTTATCGTTAATTGAAAGGAGCGTTTCAAACTCCACGGAGTCGCCTCCGGGCAGGGAGATCCCCGCTTCATTGATAATCTTGTTGATCTCGGTTTCGCGGGTTCCGATGCCCGTGGTAAGACGCTCGAGAAGTTCAGCAAGTCCCCGGTAGGACTCGTTCTGGAGAGCATATTGCACCGATCTTTTCACGCTGCTGTCGTCGAACTTAGCGAGCAGTCCGTCTACCTGTGCTTTCAGGCTGGTATTAAAACTGTTTAGAGACTGCGCGAGCGTCAGGAGCTCTTCGAACGAAACGGTGCCTTCGGCCGGAAACTGGAAGCCCGACTTTTCGACGAAAGTATCCACAGGACTCTTCTGTTTTTCGAGCGTTTGGGTGATCGACTGGAGATGAGCGGAAAGCGCGCCGTCGATAAGAACCTGGATTTCATATCGTATGAGGTCTTTGAAAACTTTCTCGCTCGTCATGGCGTCAGCAATTGCAAGCGTGGTGTCGAGGTCCTTGCGATAGGCATCGAGCTGGGTCATGATTTTTTCGAGAGCTTCGAGCGTATCGATCTGTCCGGGTATCTGGATCGGATGCTGCGCGGTAATACCCTTGATTTTTGCTTCGGCTTCTTCGTAGGCCTGCTGGGTTCCGTTGACCATGCGCGAGAAAATCTTCGCATCAATTTCCCGGTAACCGTCTCCGTCAGCGTCGGCGCCAATTACCTTCATACCGTATTTTTTTACGAGCGCGGCCGCAAAGGTGAGCGTGCCGAAAGGAGAAAGCCCTTTAAAAACGGAGATCTGGGTCTTTACGCCGATCTGGCGGGCGTCGAGATATTTCGCAAAGGTTTCATGGCCGTCCATGTCGGATTTCTCGATACCGGGAAGGCGGTCGTAATCGCTGCCGCCCGCGACAAGCCCGAGCCGCTGGTATTCCTGATTGATCAGTTTCATGGCTTCGGGGCCGTTCATTTCGACTTTCACGCCGTTGACGTTAAAGAGCACGGTTCCGGTCGCCAGAATTTTGTCGAGGTCTTCTACACGGCGGTTGAATTCGTTCACCGCTTCTTCGCTCGGTTCTTCACCATCCACGATAATTCCTTCGAGCACCGCCTTGAGCTGGTCCTGAAGGTTCTTCAGCGCCACCGCTTCATCGAGACGGATTTTTTTATTGATAGCGATTCCGCTTTTGATCGCGTCGAACTCGGAAAGCTTCGCATAATAATTTTTCAGCGCCAAAGAATCTTTTTCTCTCGAAGAGGGGGTTTCTTCGGAAAATGGGCTAAGCGCTGAATTACCTTCGAGGAAGTCTGCCATTGTCTGCATTTCAATTTGAGCTGCTTCTCTGAGAGACGCTTCCTCCGAATCTTTTTGCTCGGCCGCTTCGAGAGTCTGAGCTGGATTTCCCATGCGGGTCTGATCGCCCGTCTGCTCCTGGGCCCAGCCGGCCGGAATGATTTGTGTCACGGTCATCGCCGTGGTCACTGTTACTGCCATGATTTTTTTCCATATATGCTGCATTGTAGTATCCCCCGTAGGAACTGTATTTTGACGCTAGTAGATGCTTAACAATGAGTGCGGTTTATTTCTCTTTGAAAAGTATACCCGCTGTTTTGCACCTTATCTAATCTGCTGAAAAAGTATCCTAAAAGCGTTTAATGTTCGCTGAAATAGAGACAAGCGGTAGTTTTTTCAGGGCGAGCGGTAGATTTAGAGCGGTAAAAAGGAGGTTTGATCTGGAGTGAAAATCGCGGTTTTGAAAGTAAAGTTAAAAGATGCTAGATCTGAAATATAAAAAAACTTTGCTCTGTTATTGGGAGTAAATAAAAAGAGAGGGATATTAAGGGGTCTGGGTAATCCCCGTGCCGGCTTAGTAAGAAATAATTATAGGGGACCGGTTACTAAAGTGACGAAAGGAGTATATTTTTTGCTGCCTGCTGGAGCAGTTCGGGAGCGGCGGACCCTGTAATACTATGGACGCCCGCGGAATTAACAAGAATAGTCTTCATGAGGCTAAATCCTTCCGCTTTTCTTTTGAACGAAGAATCGAGTGGACCTGGAGGAGCAGATCTTCCGGCTCAAAGGGCTTTTGCATGAAGCTGACTTTCCCGGCGGCGAAATCCTCTGACATGTCAAAGTTATCGGTGTAACCCGAAATCAAAAGTATGGGAATTCGTGGATAAGACTCCAGTACTTTTTTCATGAGTTCACGCCCGTTCATTCTCGGCATAATCACGTCCGAGACAATGAGGTCGATCGCATCGCCGCCCGTCTTTGTAATCTGTCTCCAGCCCAGTTCCCCATCCGCAGCCTCGAGTACAATATAACCCTGGCCTGTGAGCGTCTCTTTAAGTACAAAGCGCAAAGCGGGTTCGTCTTCGCAGAGAAGAATGGTTTCCGTCGCCCTTGGAAGATCCTCGAGGCTGCCGGGAAAAATCACATCCGGAGCGTTCTTCTTGCCGCTTAACTGCGGAAGATAAACTTTGAAACGCGTGCCTTTGCCGAGTTCCGTATCGACAGTGATGTGGCCGCCCTGCTGTTTGATAATGCCGAAGCAGGTGGCGAGGCCGAGGCCCGTTCCCTTTCCTTTTTCCTTGGTCGTGAAAAAAGGCTCGAAAATATTGGGCAGGACATTCGGGGCTATGCCGGATCCGCTGTCGGTGACCATAATAACAACGTAATCTCCCGCATTGAGGCCGGGATGACTCTCCGCCCAGGCCGGCTCAACCGTTTCGTTGGCCGTTTCGACCAGGATGCTTCCTCCTGCAGGCGTCGCGTCTTGCGCGTTGACGACGAGATTTACCAGAATTTGCTCGAGCTGCCCGCGGTCGATCTGAATCAGGCCGGTCTCTGGATCGCCTCGAAAAAAGTATTCAATTTCCTCCGAGATGAGCCGTTTGATCATTTCGGTCATGCCCGTTAAAACTTCATTCGGCTGGATGACGACCGGATTCAATATCTGCTTGCGGCTGAAGGCAAGAAGCTGTGCGGTCAGGCGTGCGGCGCGTTCGCTCGCGATTTGAATTTCTTCCACGAAGATCTTTTCGTCGCTTCCCGTGAGAGTCTTTTCCAGGAAAGCCGCAAAACCCTTGATCACGGTAAGCTGGTTATTGAAGTCATGCGCGACGCCGCCGGCGAGACGTCCTATAGCCTCCATCTTCTGGGACTGCTGAAGCATTTCATCCTTTTCTTTGAGACGGAACTCGGCTTCTTTACGGGCCGTGATCTGTTCGATGTACATAATAAGACCCCCCACCGTCTGGTCGGGTTTGAACCAGGGATGAATTTCCCATCGGAGCCATTCGTTTTTTCCGCCGCGATGGACGAAAAGCTCCTCCTCTTTTTTCAGACAGGCGCCTTTCAGGCCGATCTGGTAGGTCTCGAGCAACAAAGGCATATCGCTTTTTTCGGGAAAGACTTCGTAATGTGAGCGTCCTATGATCTCCTTTCCTTTGAGTCCCAGGTCATCGATCCATCTACGGCTCGTAACGAGATAACACATTTTTGTATCAAACATGGCGACCGCGACAGGCGCATTTTCGATAAAAAGCTGGAGTCTTTCTTCCGCGTCCCGCCGGCTTGAGACTTCAACAAGCAGATTTTGCTGCGTTTCCTGAAGCTCCTTCGTTCTCTCTGATACCAGATTTTCGAAACGATCGTGGCGCTTCTGATAAAGAAATACCGAGAATGCGGTCAGCAGGGTAATGATGAGACTTACCAAGGCGCCCGCCCATGGCTGCCAGAAGCTCCAGACAGACCAGTACGCCCTCGCGGGTATACAGACAATTCTCCATTTCCTCATTCCGATATCAATCGTCTTTTCGTAATGATTCAAAAAAACTTCATCCGCCCGCTGAGACACCTTGAAATCATTCGGCGCGGCAAACTTCCGGGACTCATGGAAATAGAGCAGCTGCTCGCCTGGTCCCGCGAGCTCATCATAAAAAGCTATATGGATTCCGTAGAGAGCCAGATTGCGAAGCGACTCTTCCACGATGTCTTGCATTCTGTAGACTGCAACGACGAGTCCCGTTCGGTTATTGCGCCTGTCTGTTTCGTTCTCGAGAGGGGCATTTCTTTTGTATACGGCACGCATGAACAGGAGATCGTATTCTGATAAATTACGGGAGTCCGGATGGTAGGCATGGCTTAAAACGGTTTTACCCGTAACGGCGGCTTGTCTTGCATCCTGCCATAACAGGAAATCGGAAGCGAGATCAAACCCAACCCAATTGGTGTTTCCTTCTCTCGGTTCAAGAAAGTTGACCGGAAGATATAAAGCCCGCGGCAAGGCCGCTACCGGATTGTTGTCAAAATCTTTTTCGATAATTTTATAATCTTCTCCCGTTTCGCTTCCGGCCTTGGCTTCAAAAGCGGCCCGGTCTTCGTACTTTACAGCGGGAGCCCAGCCCACGGCTTTGACGGTCGTGTCACTTTGAAAAAAGCTGGTTGTATAACTGTGAAATTCCCCGCGGTCGACTTCGGCGCTGGAGTCGTAAAAGGTCTCAACCGCAACGAGGAAAGTCTGAGCCTGTTCAAGGCGCAGCTGAATCGCATTAATGCGTTCGGCGCTCGCCGCCTGGAACTTGTTTTCAGATTCGGAACGTTTCGCCTGATAGCCTGCGATCAGGACCCAGATGGAAAGGATGACGCCCGTGATGAGGATAAAAATGGGCATATGTCTCTTTATTTTTCTCAAAATCGTCATGCGGCGCCAGCTTTCGAATGGGACGGCCGGGACCAGGCGCCTCCCCATTGGGTTTGGATCCCTGTAAGAAAGGCTTCCCACTCTGCACGGGTACGTTCAGCCGGATAGGGATCCGGGCGGATGGGATGAATGGAATCCCAGACAATATCGAACTGTCCGTCTTCGCGGATGCGTCCGATACGGGCAGGTTTCCAGGCGTGAAGATTGGCGGGGTCAATAGAGACTATACCTTCCGGCGCGTTAAAGGGTTTCATGCTGAGTGCTTTGATCACGTCCTGAGTATCCAGAGTTCCCGCTTCCCTGACAGCCCGGGCCCATAAGTGGGTTCCATAATAAGCGGCTTCCATTGCTTCGCTCACGACCCGGCCAGCGCCGAAAGCGTCTTGAAACTTCTGCACGAAACGGCGGTTCGTTTCCGTTCGGATACTTTGAAAATAACTTTTCACCGCATAGTCGCCCGCCATGGCGGTTTTATCCATGCGCTGGAGTTCTACCTCCGAGATACTAAAGGACACTGTGGGGATTTTATCGGGAGTGATGCCGGCCCGCCGCAGTGCGGCAAAAAAAGCGACGTTTGTTTCTCCGTTGATCATATTAAGGATGACGTCCGGCTGAGCCGCTTTGATCTTCTGGACTACGCCCTCTACCTCGGAAGAATGGAGATCGATATATTCTTCCCCGACGATTTCTCCCATGTGCCATTCCACAGAATCTTTGATAAGACGGCTTGCTGCGACAGGATAGATATAGTCCGACCCCACGATGAAAAAACGCCGGCCGAGATTCTTCACGGCCCATTGCACGGCGGGCGCCGTCTGCTGGTTTGAAACGGAACCTGTATAAATGATATGGGAGGAGGTCTCCATACCTTCATACTGAACGGGGTAGAACAGAAGGATATTCTTCTCTTCAAAAACCGGCTTGACGGTTTTACGGCATTCGGAAGTCCAGCAGCCGAATACGGCACTCACATGTTCTTCTTCGAGCAGCCTGCGGGATTCTTTTTTGAAAATTACCGGGTCCGATTTAGCGTCGGCTGTCACCGGTTCGATTTGCCTGCCCAGGACTCCGCCCGACGCGTTGATCTCCTGGATGGCAAAAAGCGTCGCATCTGCAACCGACTGTTCACTGATAGCCATGATACCCGTCAGGGAATGCAGAACGCCTACTTTTACAGTCTCTTTGTTTCCCCAGGAATGAAAAAGATGCCCTAAAGTGAAAACACCGAAGACAACCGCACCCAGAGAGAGAAAAGCAGAAATTGTAAGCTGCAGCGTCAAAAGACGCTTAATACTGGGGGACATTGATTAGCAGGACCTCGATTACCAGTTAGAAGTATTGATAAGTGATGCTCTAAAAAATGATAGCACCGGTTTTCGCCTTTACCAGAGGAGGTCCCTTTAAAAGAGAAAAAAGGAAGCTGCCACATCTGAGCCCTCTTGGAGGGGTCATGGAGGATACTTTGCCGAAAATATCTTTCGTGCTACTTTAATGGCATGACGACAGATTTCTTCGAGCGGCTTCCGATACTCACCGGCTTTGAGGATTTAATGCGGCGGGATTCCTACGTGGAACTTCCCCGCGACTGGTCCGTCGTGGCAGCCGATATACGCAATTCCACGCAGGCCATTCAAAAGGGCAAGTATAAAACCGTCAATCTGGTGGGTGTGTGCGTCATCGCGGCAGTTCTCAATCTGGACAGGAAGATCAGTATCCCTTTTATTTTCGGCGGGGATGGTGCGGCGCTTTGCATACCGGATGCGCTCCGGCTTCGCGCTGAAAAAGCGCTCGAATCCACCCGCGAAATGGCAGCTGCCGTTCACGGACTCTCGCTCAGGACGGCCGTGATTACTCAAGGTGAAATCCAGGCCCGGGGCCACAAGGTACTCGTGGCCAAGCACCGGGTCTCGGAACACTGCACTCAAGCTGCCTTTTCCGGAGGAGGAGTTTCCTGCGCCGAGAGGATTCTAAAAGACAAACCGGAATCGGCTTTTCTTTCTCCGTCTCCGGCAAACCATGAAATCGCAGACTATTCGGGACTCGAATGCAGATGGCGGGATATCCCCTCTTCCGGAGAAGAAATCGTATCGCTGCTGGTCAAAAGCGCGGCTGAAGACGAGGAAGAAGAAGGGCAGGTTTACCGGCGCATTTTCAAGCTCATCTGTGATATCTATGGAGCGCCTCCGGTCTCTCCGATCCAGGAGAAGGGACTCTCCCTGGGATTTGGGCAGAGACTGCGGCTCGAGCAGGAAACGCGCTGCTGGAAACGCCCGTCTTTTCACAAATCTTTTTACGGCGGCTTGATGAGGATCGAGAACGCGGTTGGCGCCATACTCATGTCGACCCGGTTACGAACCGGAAACATGGACTGGGGTTCCTACAAAAAGACGACAATCGCCAACGCTGACATCCGTAAATTCGATGATATGCTCCGCATGATCCTTTCGGGCACTCCAAGCCAGCGCAGCAGCCTTGTCTCAGAGCTCGAAACATTACAGAAATCTCTTCCTGTCGTCTTTGGCCTCAGCATTTCTCCCACAGCTTTCATGACATGCCTCATCAGGAACCGGGCATGTCTCCATTATCACTTCATCGATGGCTCGGGCGGAGGCTATGCCGCGGCCGCGATTCAGTTAAAACAGCAGTTGTCTGCCCACGGTTACGTTTGATCTTCCCTTCACCAAATCTCAGCGGAATAACCCGGCGCCTCAGGTCTTCCCGCGCCAGTAGTTGAGCGCTCCCCTGAAAAGATCACTCGACGGCGCATATTAGAATGAGAATATGAAAGCAATCTTCCTTGTGGGAATATTGAGCATGCTGCTGGCTTCGTGCGCAAGACATGAAGTCATGACCAATACATTTCTCGCAGCCCCATCATTGCAGGAAGCCGCTATTCCCGATGCTGCTTTTGCAGTAATACCGAATACAAATGTAGCCAATCCCATATTAGACCAGACGGTGAAAGAAAAAATTGAGTTCATGCTCGAAAGCATGGGCTATCAGATTGCGGTGCCTGGTCAGGCAGATTATTTTCTGCAGTACCACTATGACATGGAAGCTGAGACAGCCGTAAGGCATAGGTTCCTCCCCCGACGCCGGAGTTTTTATGACAGGGGCTCCCGGTTTAACGATCCGTTCCGGGATAGCGGCTTCGGTTATTCGACTTACACCAGCGAGCCTTACACTCTTTATCTGGCCAAACTTCGCATCACGGCATCGTCAAAAGATGCAGTCACAGGAGAACAAAAAGTAATCTGGGTAGGAGAAACGCTGACGAAAAGTCTGAACCCCGATCTGCGAAACCTGATTGATTACCTGATCGCCGCATCGTTTCGCTATTTCATGAAGGATACGGGCCGGAATAAAAACGTGGTTCTCGATGAGGGCAATTCTGCGGTGGAAGGGCTGCGGTTGATTTCTAATCCGGGCAGCGGGCAGGCAAATGCGTCTTCCTACCCGGCTCCGTCCCCGGGAACGTAAGGCATCTAATCGATTTGATTCCGGATTTCTTCAAGGATAAGTCCCCAGAAGGTATCGCTGCTCTGGAGGCTGGCGGGGTCGATGCGGGTCATGACTTTCGTAAATTCCTCGATGCACTTCGCGGTCGAGCTGTGCTCGTTCCAGCCGCGCGTAATCCTTTCGAGCGCGTCGTCGCATTGAAGGAACAGGCTGAAACTCGAATTCATGAATACGGCTTTGCGCGGTTCGTCCGCGGGGAAAAGAAACAACCGCGTGTCGGTCTGATGGATGGCGATTACGTCCCGCGAGTCGTTCTTTCCGATGAGGTGGTAAGCGGCACCCGCCGCGTTGAAGGGCTCGAAGCGGAAATGAAAATCGTAAATAACGAGCAGAATTTCCAGGATCAGCGGAACGGGAAGATCCTCCTGCTCTTTGGGAAGTGTGAGGCGGGCTATTTGTTCGGGCGTCATCGTGGAATTAAAACAGGGGTAAGACTGGTTGAGCGCGGCGCACCATTAGTTTTTCTCGGGGAAAGAACTGAGACGGATATTAGGATTGGGCAGTTCGCCCCCAACGATGATCTGGCCTTCGCGCGAAAGCCATCCAAGGGCCATGAGAATGGTTTCTTTCGGCGCCTCGACACCTTTTAGAATCGAAGCCAGCTTGGCCTCTCCGCCTTTTTTCTCGAGATACTTCCACACTTCTCCGGCACACAGGCCGATCCAGGGCATCATCATTACGTCACCTTTTTTTGGAAAGCAGCCCAAAGCTTCGTTGCTGAGGGCCAAATTCAGCCGTCATAATAACCAACATCACCACCAAAGTGCAAGCCGCTTTACCTGAAAATGATACCGGCGCAGTCCGGCTTAAGCGGACGAACCCAGCAGCTGGGCCGTTCGGACGTCGAGCCACAGGTCCACATTGAGAGAATAGGCCCCTCCGGCCATTGAAAAAAGGCCGTTTCCGGCATTTCGGGCAAGTATCACGTCTCTTACTTCCTTATCGAGCCGGGCATACTGCAGGGCCTCGCCCGTAATCGCGGGAATTAGGCGGGATTTCAGGACGCGGGGCTGCTTGAGGAGTTCCGCCGATTGAAGACGGACTGCAAACCCGAGCTGAGCGAGTTCCTCTTCTATTCCCTGGCCTGAAGGGAGAAGTTCGCCGAAATCCGAGAAAAGAAAAACGCTGTGGCCTTCGAGCCGGGGTGATCCCACAATCGCCTCTCGATGTCCTTTCAAAACCTCTGCAAGCGGAAGCACGCCGTCATAAGTCTTTCGTACATACACGGCGCCGGCCGGCAGAAAACCCCCTATATCGATTCCCGCCGGAGCCATTTTATCGTCGTAGGCGATGACCACGCTACCGCGCGGCAGATCCGAGAGCCGGGCGGGCAGCATTGTACGGTCCGCGTCGCTCAGGGTCTTGAGCATGACGTGAAGAAGAACGGGATTTTCTTTTGCCTCAGCCTTTTCTGAAACGCTGATACCCAGACCGTCCAGCCGAGCCGACTGCAGGGCCGCGGCAATATCCTCCGCCTCTTTTTCGCTGCGGCTGCCAAATAATTGTTCGCGTACCGCGGTTTCAAAAAAGAGGCGGAACCTGCCTGTCCGAGGCCCGACACCTGCCGTGAAAATTCCCGCGATAAGAGAAGAAAGAGGCTCTTCTCCGGCGTACTGTGCCGCAAGGGCCATCATTTTTTCATGCGGACCAAGCAAAGAAGGCATATCTTGCCAGGTAATTGAAACAACGTTCAACCCGGTGCGGGATTCAGAAACGTCAGGTTTCTGAATGCTTTCCCGTGCTGGCGCACTGGCGTCAGCGCGGAGTTCAGAGCGGTTTTCGTCAACAGCTGTATATTCCAGATCAACGGATTTTGCCGATATGCTAAGCAACTTCAGCCGACCGCCTTCAAACTCAAGAGTTTCTCCCGTCATGCGGTCCTGCTCCGCGAGAACGAAAGGCTCGATCCACGAGCCCTGCCATACACGAAGGCGCACGACCCCTCCCTGATTAAGGAGCATTTCGATAAACTTTCCTCCAGTAAGCATTTGGGTGCGTTCTTCGTCGGTGAGAGTAATGGCTGCCGCCGCCCGGGGCCCCGATCTTTTAGTCTCCTGAGCGCGAGCCGGCTCGGCATATTTCAAAACGATATTTTTCCATGAGGGAATTAACCGGAGCCCCAGCACCTGAGCGACATCTTCATCCGAAGTAAACCCGAAGTGCCTGCGAAAAAGATCCGCGGCCGCTTCATCATCGCGGATGGAAGCGATATCTTCGTGCGCTTCGATACCTCTTTCGATCAGGTCGAGAAGCGCCGCAAAAGAAAAGGTTTCAAGCTCGGGGTCGATAAAGTACGTGATCTTGACGGTCTTCGGATCGATATTGAATTCCTCGTTCACCATAAATCCGCGCTTCCCATAGAGGTCCATCACGGATTTGAGCGTATCGATGTTCATCCCTTCGAGTTCGGACGCGAGTGCCGCGGCGTCCATGACAGAGTATCCGATCTCGTACTTTTTAAAGTCGGGAGGGAACTGAGAAAGCGCGTTCTTCACATCCTTAAAAAAATCATCGGGTGAACGGAGTTCGGAACGAAGCGTCTTTTCATCAAGTGTTACGCCTGCATTATCCTTCGCTTGAGAATCGGCCTCATGGCGGACGGTGATACGCGTTCCTTCGGTCACGGTACTTTCTCCCGTGACGGCAAAAGCGGCCGTGCGGCCTTTCTTCTCCCATCGCCTGCCCTGCGACTCGATAATGATGAGATCGTCCACTTCATTGAAGACCCCGAACCCTTTTCCAGGACCGATTGACAGGCCTTCGGGCGCCTGACTGCGCAGCAATTCCACATCGTCGATGCCGGGACCGCTGTCCCACGCAGCAAGTTCAAAAAACCGGGTGCCGTCAGACTCGACGACCTTCGTTCCGAATGCGCCGCTGACGCCGTGATCGAGAATATTAAAAACCAGTTCATGCGCCAGAAGCTTTGAAAGCCGGAAAACCTCCATGGTCGTTCCGGCCTCGGAACGCGTGTCGAATCCGTTCTTCATAGCGGCCTCCTGCGTTTGCGCGGCCGCTTCGACTGCGTGCCGGTAGAAACGTTTCTTTCCTCCGGCGGCATAGCTGGAAGGCTGTTCTTCTTTCGAGTAAATAACCTGCGTTTGATATCCTTCCCGGGCGAGAGCCTCGGCGAGGGGCACTGCCCGGCGGAGACGTTCGACCGAGCTCCCCTCGCTCGTCCAGGCGGGCTGGGTCTCGAGCGGCAGAATGATATTGAAACCGCTGAGCAGCTCGAAAAGACGCGCCTGGTCGCTGGGGTGACTCACCCGCATCTCCTCAAGGTATCCGAGCGCGAGCCGGTGGCTTATGATGTCTGAAATGATACGGAGTCTTTCTTCGTATTCTTCTGAAGAAAGACCCATGATCTCGGCGCCCGTTTCATTTCCCAGAGCCGTCAGATCGCGGTAGGTTCCAGACGAAGTACCCTTGAGTGAGATATTTTCCCCTTCAAAAAGCCAGCCGTTCCTGGCTAGCAGGGTTCTCAGTTCGATAAATCGGCTTCGCCCTGCCAGTTTTTTCTCGAGCTGGTCGATCAGGGCCCGCACATCTTCCTCGTTTTTGAGAGGGTCAAAGATCATCCGTCGGACGAGAACCGCGTTGCTTTCGAGGGTTTTGATTAGAGCAGAGTAGTACTGTTTCTCCGCTTCGCTCAGATCGGTCTCGTTTTGATTCCAGCGTTTTTTGTATGCTTCGTTTTCTTTATCATGGTAAGGTCGCAGCATTGCTTCAACCCGGGAAGGATCGGGATGCTTTACATAGATATAGAGCTGCTTATCGTGAGAGGAGTTCTGTATGTAGCGGGTCGGAGGATAATTTTTAAGGCCTTCGCCCAGGCTCCTGACACGTACAAAACCCCAGCGGCTAAATGTATAATCAAGCCATTTTAGATCGCCCGCATTATTGTCGTCGCTGTTAAGACGTACAAGGACGGCCGCGTAATCTTCGGTCATGAAACCTGTCTCGTCGACGATATCCAGAATGGCTTCACGCTGCAGATACGGCGCGTTCATGAAAACAAAATTGAATTTTTCTCCGGCCGCCAGCCGAGCTGCCGCTTCCGGCGCACCATCATCGGAAACGATCTGCAAAGGGAATTTTGCGGTTTCGTCAACCGGGCCGGAAGTTGTCACGAGCTTTCTCAAGGTCATTAGATCCAGAGAATAAGCGCCTTCGACCATCGGAAGAATATCGGGAGTAATGACCTTTTGAAGGAACTGCCCTTCGGAAACCATGTCGAGAATGTGCAATTTTCTGCCGTTTGCGATAAGACTCATGAGTTCCGGCAGTTCAGGCCCGGGATCACTGACGCCTGTCAGCCGATCGAAGTTAAACGGTACCTTTTCTTCCGCCGAAACGGCCCTGGGCTTTCTAGGGTCCGCCCCGATTTCTTTCATGACAGACGGAATCGATACCTTCTGTCCCTTTATCAATCCTGCGAACAGGCGTTCAAGAACGTCTTCCGATGCGGGATTATGGAGGGACCGGAACCGGAAAAGCACCGCCGTGTTTTTTCCGAAAGTACGAAGACCTTTATTCGTTAGGCCGGGATAAGTGAAACGGCTTTCGACTTCGGTATAAAATCTTTCGTGCGTATCGTTGCTGCTCTCGGTGATGACAATAATAACTGGGCCCTTATAGCCTGATTTTCGAAGGGTCGCAGCGAGGAAATTTCCGTTAATATTATTGTCTCCCAGCTTGTACGCATTATCCGAAATAATGACAAGGTCATACTTTTCATTCAAGACCGGACCGGGCCCCTGAAATTCAGCGATCGCTTCTCGATAGTTTCTATAGGACGCGATTTCTGCTCCCGGAGCGAAACGACGGCCTAAGCCCTGATTGTCGACAAGCGCGATTCGCCGTGCCGTTTTCAAGGGGTCGAGAAAGATGAGTTCATCCCGGTCTAAGGTCTCGCTGCCTGTTCTTAATTCCGAACGGGACGCGAATCGAGCGCCGAGCGTCATGCCCGCTTTAAACGTCTGTCCCGCGGCTATTACGGAAGGTGTCGCCTGTTTGATACCACGAGCGGCGAGGTTGAAGCCGTCCGTCGCCATGGACATGGGCTCGATAGATACATGGCCGCCGCCCGGCGTCCAGAGCGCGGCGTGCGGAAACTTCTTTCCCTGCCGCACGAATATTTCCATGCCGTCGGCACGGGAAGGGTCATAGAGGACCGACTCCGCTTCCGTCTGCCTCCCTTTGAAAAGGTCCGTAAAGACATCGTCAAAACGGCTCGCGCCAAGCATCACGCCTTTTCGGAGATCGAACTTTCCGTCAACTGGCACCGGAGCGCCGGAAGGAATCAGGTCAGCACGTACGGGCCAGCGCTGCGCGCCTGGAAGTCTCACGTGCCAGTTGTCACCCGGCGTATTGATCCAGGGATGAAAACCGATTCCCGTCACGATGTCTTTGGTGTCCGCGTTTCGGATATCAATTGAAACATTCAGCTCCTCTGCTTTGAGCCGGTAGGTCATGCGCACTTCAAATTTTCCGAAGTATTTCGAAATTTCACGCGCGTCTTCGTCTTCGAGAGTAAGTTCAGTGAAACTGCCGTTCTTGTTTTTCCATTGTCTGAGAACTTTCCAGCGCGCCGACATTGCCATGCCATGGAGCCCGCTTCCGTTCAAATCTCGCACGAGGCGGGACACTTTGAGATCAATTTCGTTACCGGCAAAGGAAAACTTCATATTCTCGAGCCGGTTCGGCCATGGGAACATGACGGGAATGCCGCCGTCCCACGTTAAGTCTTCCGGATGGTAGAGAATCTCCTGGCCGCGCACTTTAAAAGACACTGCTTTTCCACCTGCCTCCGGCACGATCTCTACCGAAGCGCCCGTCTTATCATCCACCATTCTGTAAACGTCCAGATTCTGCTTTTGAAATATTCCCGGCGCTTGAGGCGGGGCGGGGGGTTCGGCATTTCCATCGTTAGTTTTTTCAACAGCTTCGGCGATCAGGGGTTCTACCGGTTCACTATCGTCAAATCCTCTAGGGTAAATTTCCTCGAGCCCGGGAGCCTGTTCGATCCGCAGCACCCAACGCGGCGCGGCCTTGCCCTTTTCTGTTTTTACTTCCCAGCGGTAGATGAAATAGGGCTTTTTGAGATTCAGTTTATCCCTGTGCTTCTTCAAGCGATCCAGAATTTCCCGCACGATCTCGCCGTGGGCTCTTCCCGAAACTTTCACGCCGCGTCCGAACACGGATACTTCCGCGTAGCTTCCTTTGATACCTTTCAGCCGCTCGAGAAGCATCTGGAGCCCGTACCAGCTCGCGACGGCGCCGTAGTTGTCCTTAAACGAATCACGGGTAAAAAGAAGAAATGCGGGGGTCAGGTCTTTCTTTTCTGAGTCTTTCTGCCTAAGCTCGGAACGCTGTTCTTCCCTTTCCACCCCGTCTTTGACATGAATTTTTCGGCTGAGCTGTTCTTGAGTCGTAGGCGGAAGTCCGGCGAGAAGTGGTAGATCCAGAATAGGCCCGTTGAAAAAAGTTTCACTGTCGATAAAACCGCTTTGGTTTAAATTCAGGTTCGCTTCCAGAAACACGCGGACCCTGGCCGCGAATTCCTCGCCGTTCCAGCCTTCAGCGGGAACCCGCAGATTATCTTCCACCCCTGCGGATTGCTTATTGCCCTGGACTTTCCAGCTGTCGACCCGGATCGTGACAAGATATTCGCCTTCGTCGTCGGGCGTCAGCGTCTGAAAAATCTGGACCCAACCTTCAATCTCGGGCAGCGGGAACCGGGCGATCATCTTCTGGGGAATTTCGTCGAGGTAGTAACCCGTTACTTTCATGACATACGCTGCGAACTCCGCCATTTCCAAATCATTCACTTCGTAGGCCGCCAGGTACAATTCCATAAGTGCCGGGCCCGTGTCGAAAGCCTGCGGGCCAAGCTCGAGTATTCTGCGCAGCGCGGCCTCGGCGTACTGAGAAGCCGCCGAAAAAAGAAACGGATCTGTTCCATCCCGGTAAGCGTATAAAGAGGAAAGGATTCTGAGCGGCGCGATCAAAGAAGTGATTTGTCTTCGAGTTGCAGCTTCCAGAGGCGCGTCTGCTCCCCTGCCTTCGATCCTGGCGAGAGCGCGCCGGACTTTTTCTTTCAGGATGTAGGAATAACTTGAATAAACAAACGCTTCGTCCCCGGAACCCAGAAGGGATTCAAGAAAATTTTTGGAGCCCGCTGCTTTCGTACCGGCGCTGCCTATCGCATCCACAGCCGCGGCAAGCGGAAAGTAATTTTTGACGACGGACGAGCTGAGACTGTTCGCGCCATTCGTGCGGTGAAAACCTATCGCGAAGGCGTACCACAGATAGGCCGTATCGGGAACAGTACTGAGTTCCGCGGCGGCCTGGAGCGCGATCCCCTTCACGTACCAGTCATTCGATCCATTGTAAATTTTATGGAGAGCCGAAAAGACATCTTCATCGCTGATTATCGTTTTCTTTTCTCCGAACGACTGGGCTGCGCTTTCGAGCTTTGCTCGAAGGAGAGGCTTGTAATCCCGAGTTGTGAACATATCGTGAAACGCCTGGACGATGGGATCCGCAGCCGCGGCTTCGCTCCCGAGAAGTTGAAGTATATCGAGAACGCTTTCGAGCAGAGCCGCATCCGTGACAGAGGGCTGGTGCGCCAGAGCCCAAAGGCCGGATGGCAGCAGCTTCGGCACGGCGGTAAAGTCCGCCGCCATTCTGAAATAAAGCTCACGTAAGATTGGGATGAGAAGGGACACTGTTTTCTGATCGGGAGTTTCCTCCGTCTCGATCAGTTTCATGCCGCGTGGAATCGGAATATTTTCGGCAGGAACCGCGCCCACGTCTGCGAGATAAAAAGGCGCGAAATAGGGATTGTAGGGCATAAACGCTTTGTGATATTCGGCCCAATCAACGGGCCTGCCTGCTTTTTCCTGGAAGTCCTGAGGAATCCACATCAAACTGAAATGGAGATGAGGCGGCGCGCCTGTCCATTCTTTTCCGGGATCTGCGATTTCGGCAAGAACCGTATCGCCCGTGACCGCGTCTCCTGCCTTGACCTGCGCCTTCACGTGGGAATATAAGGTGTACGCTCTGTCGTTATAGTCATTTGAAAATTGCGGATGTTCAACGATAACAGTGTCCCCCATCACGTCAGGAATCACTGCGTCAACTTTTCCCGCCGCAGCCGGTCTTACTCCCGTCCCGGGGGGAATATACATAAGATCGCCGTATTCATTGCGTCCAATGAGAATGTCGACACCCTCATGAGAGGGCGCCATGCGAAGCCGCGCCGGCTCGAGATACTTCCGCACGTCGAAATCCACAATCTTACCTGTTTCATCGCGCTTGAACGTTGCGTTCATCCACCATTCCGTTGCGTCGCCGAAACCGCCGCCCGGAAGTACGGCGATCCCTGTGATATCTGTTGCGCCCACGACGCTGAAGAGCGTTCCGGGATATTTTTTGGTTTCGGACCGTACGGCATTGGTGGCAATCGCACGCTTGGTAAGGTAATGGCGCAGGTTCAAGTCCGCGGGTATGGCACCACGTTTTTTCCGGTAGCTGCTGTACTCTTCATAATTTAGCCATTTATTTTCCGTATCCAGCCAGACTTCTGCGCGTCCGTAAAATGAAATTTCATTAGCGGGCGAGTCCGCTTCGGGAACCGGAACCCGGTAGATCAGGCCCGCTTTGGTATTGGTTTCTTTTCTTTCCGCCGAGGGGTGATCGTATTGTTTTCCAGAAATTTCTTCGAAGTTTACGCCGAAGGCAGAACCCCGTAGGCTTGCGGCAAGGCCGTCCGCCTGGACGATCGAGCTCCAGTCACTGATTGACGGCGCGTAATAGCGGTACTCCCCGCTCGCCGCGGTTGTTTTCACGCTCGAAGCGCGTACTTCCTGCCAGAAATCCGGAAGCGTTACGTCCGCGCCCTTTTCATCGAGGACGCGGCGAACGGCGTACTCATGATGAATTCGTTCGTAAACGAGAACGCGGCTGCCCGGCGCGAGCTTTTCTGCAGAGGGCATTTTTTTGTCGATCGTGAATGGCGAAGCCGGGACGTACGCGAGGGCTTGTCCGGGAGGAATGCCCGCAATCAGGGAGTAATCTTTTACGTTTATGGTCTGATAGAGAAACTGCGGGGCCGGTCCTTCTTTAGTGCTTTCACGCCTCACTCCAAGCTGAATCATGGTACGAATAGGAATAAAAAGTTCGGGTGTTTCAGAGACTGTCGACGTTCGGAGTTCAGAACGCACGCGTCCAAATCCTTTAATAAAGCCCGCCGTCGCAGGCAGAGAGGAAGCTGCTCCGAATGTATATTTCCGGAAAACCACCGAGAGGGAGGACCGATCCATGTAGTGTTCGCCGTAGGCGGAAAGATAATGATAAAACTCCCTGCTGTTCCCACCGTTGACGATGGCAACGCCTCCCGGAGCGAGCATACGATTGATTTTCTCGGCAAAAGCGGCATCCGGGGGATAATACGAAGTTCCGTTTGCAAGAACGAAGTTCATGGAAAGTGCGGGAATAACGCCGTTCAGATTATTGAGGTCGGAATGATGGAGAACGAACTCGCCCGGCTTCTGATTTTTTGCCGCAAGATACTGCGCGGCGGACATCACGTCCATGTCGATCCACTCCACCCCGTGGACTTGCCGAAGCCGGTAATGTTTTTTTAGAATCAACATCTCCTCGGGGGACATACCAAAACCGAGCACGACGCCCTTCTCTTTTCCGATCATGCCGCGAAGCCAATAGCCGCGGCTGGCAAGATGCTGCTCGATTGAAGAGAGCGCCGTCTCGGCATCGCCGTGGTAGCGCAGCCGCTCGTTATCGAAGAACCGCTTATAATCAGCGCTTTTTTCCCAAGAGGGATGCCGCTTCAAACCCTTGGGAACAAACTCCGTCCAGGCGGCGGTTTTTCTCATCTCAGAACGCGCTTCAACTTCTTTGGCATCGCCTCTTGAGACGCTTTCAGCCACCACAGCGATCCGCCCGCGGTTGAAGTAACGCCGGGATTCATTGAAACCTTTGGCCGCAAGAGCCTCAACGGCTTTTGTCAGGTGGCCGCCCACAGTATCTTCTTTCTCCAGAAAGTATCCGCCCGCAACATACACTTCAACGGAAGGGAGACGTGCGAGAAGGGCAATGGCGCTTAAATGAGTTCCTTCGGCGAGAATCTTGTGCTCGCCGATAGTCGAGAAAACGACCTGAATATTTTTCCCTGTGAGTCTAGGCACAAATGCCTCATGGTCCCGTATATCGCCCGAGATGAATTCAAACCGGCTGGGAGAAAACCCGTTTTCGGCCGCATGTTTCAGGAACAGGGCTTCAGCGCCGGCATCACCCGCGGCGAGAATCACTTTCGAAGCGCCGCGCCGCAAGGCCGAAAGGGCGAGCAGGCTGTTTACAGAGCCAAGGAGGAGGATCGATTTCTCTTTCACGTCTATAGTATCCAGGGCGGCAACCACGGAGGCAGCAAACTTGTCGAGTTCATGTTTAGAAGTATAGAGCGGGCTGTTCATGTGGTGCAGATAGACGACCTGGTTCTTGAAAATATCGGGGTAATAGGAAGCCATCGGCGTGAGTACTTTCTTGAAACGGTGATCAAAGTAAATCATCCCGCCGATGCGCTCATAGATAAGCCCCGGGCCCGATCTTTTATCGAGTTGTCCGAACCCCTTTGCCCAGCCCACTTCCCGGCCGGCGGTGTCTATGAGCGATTCTCCAAAAGATTGCTCGTGGGTAAGAATAAAATTCTGGTCCTGCAGCGTATGCCAGAGAGCGCCCTCGAAGACTCCGATCATTCCTTCCGAGGCGCGCAGCTCGGAACGCGCCTGGTCTGTTTCCGGCTTGCCTGTAATCGTTCCTGCCTGAATCAGGCTCAGGGAATTGGCGACGTCGTCCGCCGCGCGGATCCGGTAATCAGAAACCTTGACGCGCCTTCCGCCCGCTTCTTTTGCGATATATTGCGGCGGCGGAATAAGCCCAAGTCGAATGGCCTCTTCATCAACAACGAGTTCCCGTCCCGCCGCGCTGGCGTGGGCCGCGAGTTCGCCAGTGCGCACCATGTCGAGAATCCGGTTGAGGTTCAACGCGTTTTTTTCGTCTCCTCCGCTTTTTTCGATCAACAAAGGCAGGACGTTTCCTCCCGGAGAGTCACGCCAGCCCAAGCCCTCGATGTAGAACGTCTCATTGTCGCCGCTGACCAGGCGGAGGACGTCGACGCGATGGTCCTGCTCGGTCGTATAAACAGTCAGGGCTTTTGCGGTGCCGCTGCGGTAACTTTTCCCATCATGCCTTTCTATCGAATATCTCTGGTCTTTGTCGGCACTGAGATAAATGACGAAGCCCGAAAAACCGAAAGAATGCTGTCTGTTCAGAGTTTCTGTCTCAAGCTGCTTGGTGAGAGCGCTATCGAAAAGAATGAGCTCCTTGGTTCCCGCCAGCGAAACCTCGGAGGCCTTGTTCAGTTTTGTCGTATCTGCTTTTTTCAAGGTTCCACCGGAGACATGTCCCATCCAGAGCTCACCGTTAATAATCTGGAAGGAAATCGCATTCTGGGGGTGTTCCGTATCGCGAAGCAGGCCCAGCTGACTCGGCCGTCCGTAGCGGACAAACTGGACGTTCGAGTTTCTCGAATACTCGAAAGGAAACCGCAATTTAAAATCCCCGAATTTGACCGAAGCACTATGGTTTCTTCTCTCGCTTGCGTCCAGGAAATCCGTAACAAATTCGGGGGTTCTTTCGGAGGCTTTGACAAGCCCCGACGAAATCTCATCCGGCTTGAACGGGATGGTGAAAGATTCAGCGAGCCCCTGCGCAAGAAAATACTTTTTCACCGGGTCTTCGAACCGGGTCAGCGAAGACTTGCCGACCACGGCCGTGCTTTGGCCCCTCCGGGTTGCGCCTGCTTTGTCGCGCAAAAGGCTCCAGGCATCGAGAACTCTCGTAACGCGCTTCTCGTCCGGATGCAGCCGCGCAGCGATCTCTCGGGCCATGCTCATAATGATTTCTTCGGCATTCCCGCCGTCCCGTTTTCGCAACTCTGATCGGCCCGACAAAGCAGCTTCGACCGCGGTGAAATAAGGCGCTTCTGTTTCGGCGTCCACCCCGGCATTCTGATGGGCGGAAAGAACGCGTGTCCGCTGGGCGGCGATGTCCCATCCATGAGCGGCATAGGAAACCGCGGGCGGATGCGTGAGCAGAGTCTGTTCCAGCTGAGAGCTTCCGGTCATGACTTTCCGGTAAATTTTCCCGTCTATTTCTCCCGTAACCAGAGGCCGCACTGAAGCGAACCCGATGCCGTTGTCTTTAAAGAGTCGTTTCATGCCTTCGGCGTGATAACCGCCCGTGACAAGAACGGCGATCCTGCGTTGACTTTTTTTCATCGCTGCCGCCACGTTTTCGGCGAAAGCCTCTTCACGTAACTCCATAAGATGGTAAAAGCCGAGAGCCGTTTCTTTCAGACTGCTTTCGAAGCCGTCTGCATTTTGAGGAAGCGAGGGAGCGAGCTTATCGCGGTCGAAAGGTGTCAGCTCCAGCCTGAGGAGTTTGTCGAGAAGAATGATCCCGTCGTATTTTGAAATAAGTTCCTTTTCATCTTCCCCCGCTTCGTTTTCAAAAAGCCTTTCAAAAAGCGCGTTAAATTCCGAGATAAGGGGCTGGATGTCGATTTCACTTTTCAGCACCTCATAAGATGCGCGTCGTAAAACTGCCGGGTATTTTTCGGGCATAAAACCCAGGGGATAAGCATCCTCCAGAAATTTCTCAATACACAAGCGCGGGGAAGACGTCTTTTCGGGCGCATCAAGGAGCGCGTCGAGAGTACTCTGGATCTTTTTTCCCTCGATCCACGCAGAAAGCTTTTTCCTCTCTTCGGCGAGCGTATTGGCATCCAGTCGCTTTTCCAATTCCTGGACGATGACGAGCCGGGTGAGCTGGGGCCACTCGAACTGGGAGTACGGATTCTCGAAGTCTGTCCGGAGCGTCGTCTTTGCCCGCCTCCGGAGAAAGGAAAGAGTCGCGGTGAGATCCCGGGAACCGTTTTCGAACTGAAACCATTCCTGCACGAGTGCTCTGAGAGGAGGAGAAAAAACTTTGGACGCTTCTTTGTCCAAGCTTAGCTTCAGGCTTTCTATGTATGCGGCGGAATCTTCCCGCCTGGAAATTACTTTTTTGTACGCTTCGTAGGAATCGCGGTAAAGGGACGCGCCTTCGATTCCCACCGCTTCGGTTCCTTCCTCCAGCAGGGAAAGATCGACGCCCGTGAGTTCTCCCTCGCTCGTCAGCGTTTCGATGATTTTCTCATTTTTTGCTTTATCGGCGGAAAACCGAAGAAGCTTGGGTTCGAGAGGCTCGCTTGCGCCTTCGGCCAGAATCAATCCCGCCCCGTATTCCTTAGTGACGTGCCGGATAATATCGCGGATTTTCAGCGAGGCTTCGGGGCTTCCGTGAGCCGTCTGGATGTGAATGACGAGGGGCGCGTTATTCTGATTGCCGGGAAAGTAGGCCTCTTCAAGCGTTCCGAGATGCGCAGGAATATTAATGGAAGGAACAACCTTTTGCGAAAGTGCTTCTGCTGGAAGTTCCAGGGCACAGGCGGCGGAAACCTCCGAGAAGAGATAAAAGAATAGAACAAAAAAAGCTGTGGGCTTTTTCATCACACCTGGAATGACTTGAGTATTTACCCGGAGGCCGGGCAGGCTAAAAGTTAGCTTATAAAAGCGGATGTGTCAAAGAAGGGAAGCTTAATAGCGCGGTTATTTATCATCGCGGTCGGCGCTTCAAAAAATGGGGTCTATTCTGATTTAGAATGCGTGTTGATGACAATGGAAAGCAGCGATTCTTTTTCAGGGCTCAGGGCGTCTGCCGAACGGGAACGCTGTACTGCTGCCGGGCTTTTTTCAGCTCATCGCTAAGACGCTGGAGTTCCTGCACAGCTTTATCCAGAATCTGTTGTCCCGAGATCACCAGGTCCTGCGAGGCCTGGCGCGCGCCAGTAGCGACGACCTGTCCGGCGTCCTGAGCCGTCTTCTGGATCTGCTCGGTCGTTTTCTTGAGCTGGGGCGATAAATCTTCTACGGTCTGTCCCGCGGCTTTGCCGAAATCCTGGGCCGTGAGGTTAGCCTGGGTCGTGAGCGATTGATAAGTCTGCGCGCCGATCTGTTCGAGCCCCTTCGCAGTACGCTCCATCTGCTGCCGCAGTGTCTCAGCCTGCTCGCGCAGAAGATTCTGCTGGGCCTCTGTGGCCTGCTGGAGCACTTGAGTCTGGCGTGCTACTTCATTTTTAAGCCGCCTGTTCTCATTCCAGAGATAAATATTGGCTGCGAGAGCGATCACGCTGATAACGGTCACGATAAAAACGGTCTTCTTATCCATTTCTTTCCTCCACCGGTTGAAAGCACTGTCCGAAAGAGCGCTTGCGTGTCCTCTGCGTTAGGACGAAGCGAAGCAACGTCCTATTCAAAGCGTTCTTATTTCCGGATTATGCAATAGTCGTTGATAAAGTCGTCGCCCAGTTTCTGCTTGATCACGTCTGCGAGCGGCAGGATATGATCGAGCAGCGGCCAGCACTACGGTCTGGTGCGACTCTTTAGCCACGACTTCGTGGAAACCGGTTGAATTTTTTATAAGGCACGAAAGCACTCGACAATCTCCCCCTCGATTGGAGCAAGAACGCCGATCCACTGCATCGTCGCGGCAATATTATTCGGCGCACTTTTCCTCGTCAGCCAGGCCGCGTGCTCATCAGGGAAGCCTGCAAGTATTAGCGGCAGAATCATAATCAAGAATTTGGCCCACGGTCATCGCCCCGAGCTATTCCCGGACATAAAGCTCGTTGAGCGCGTTTTCGATGATTTCAGATGACGTCACGGGCTTTCTCCCGGCCATGAGATCGAAGAGGCCGGTTCGGTGCCCGAGCGAAAGCATCAAAGCCAGCGCGCTGCGGTTTACGGTTTCAATAAGATACTGGGGAAACATTACAGATTTTTTCTGATCCATGGACTTTCCATAGCCTTATTTTTTTTGGGAAGATATCCCCCGCAGCTTTGAATACTACCCCGCAAAACCTTCGCTTTTAAAGAAAAAACTTACTCAAGATGAAAAAATTGCTCTATCGAGGCTTTCATTTTCTAAGAAAGTTTGAAAAATACTGCTTCTACGTTTACCTTCTAAATGAATCTTTCATCTTTCCTGGGGGAAAATCCATTTATGGAGCAGTCAAAAAAAGTCATTATTTTCACACTAAGCATCGCTTTAACTTTGTGCGCTGCCTCCAGTGCCCGCGCCCAGGACTCGATCTCTTCATTTGCCATGGAAAATCCACTGGCTCCCGTAAAACAGGCTGACGAAATACCCAAAGCACGAACACTCCCCGAACTAAAGGCTGAGAACCCTGAATCAGGTCACTTCAAAGAAAACACACTGCACTACGGCGAGGGAATTCCCACAGATATCCAGAAGATGGGTGTCGTCACAATGGCGCAGAGCCTGCAGGCCGAGGTCACAAGCATCGTGCACGAAGTAGACGAGGAGGGACTGAAAAGTAAGTTTCTAACCTCTTCGCAGATTCTCGATACCCTGCAAGATGAAGAAGCCTCAGAAGCTGAGGGTTTTGAAAGCGCTCAGGTTAAAAAGCGCCACATACTGCAGAGAATGGAATTGATGGATGAGCAGAAAAAACAGGTCAAAGAGCTCAAACTGCGCCATAAAGAAGAAACGGCTGCCCTGATAGAGGAATTGAAAACGGAGCGCGCCGAAAATCCGGCGAAGATCGAATCCGGACATGATCCCCTCGCTGATCTAAAGCATTCCAAGGACGAAGCCGCAGATGAAACGATGAGGATAAAAGCCGCAAAGCAGGAACAGATGGCCCTGCTGCGAGATGAAGCGCGCGCGATCGCGAGAAAATTTGCAGAAAATGTCGGGATTCTCCGTGAAAGCTATCTGGTCCAATGGAAAGACGCACTCAAGGACCGCAGAGAAATCGTTTCGACCACCAAAGAGCAGAGGGCCGTCGAAATCGAGGCCGGCAAAAAACTTGGACTGCTCGCTAAGGGGGCGGCCCTCAAAGCCGCGAACGATTCTTACAATCAAACTCTCACGGAAATCCGAAATGATTTCAGAAAAGCTGCTTTGCAGTTTCGTAACGAGTATGCAATGGCTACAGATGACATGAGAAGCAAGAGCCAAGCGAGGATCATAACACTGCGCGAAGAGATTCGGAAACAGAGGCGGGATACTCATAAAGAACGGGCTTAAAACAGGCCGCTAAAATTAAATAAAGCTTGGTCGCTACGACTGGTCTTCTGAAATATCAAACAGATCTTTCGAAACCTTCCTTTTTTTCCGGCTTGCTAAGTATCATCATAGGAAAAAAGCAGGCTGCGAGCATCAAGATAAGTCCGAAACCCCAGATCATCGATCCCAGCACCTGATCATATTCTACCAGCCCTGCGCGCGTAAGAATGAAACCCCAATCATGAATCTCCCCACCGACGTAAGAAAGAACCTGAGCGCGGGAATCTTTCATATAAGCTGAAATAGGGATCAGATTCTCTCCGAACCAGAAAAGACAGGCGGCCGCGGAAAAAGTTTCTCCCTTCTGAAGAAAGCCGGCGGCGATACCGCCCGGAATGAGCAGTTGAAGCAACGTCCCGCCCCAGATACCCAAGCCGGGGCCTAAAAGCCCGAATATCACATGGCCAGCTTCGTGGAAGAGCAGGTTGACTCCGTCCAGATAGCCGAACGCTTGCGGGTTAAATGCGCCGAAAACACCAAAGACCGCTAGAGCGGCCAGGCAGCACTTTTTCAGAAATACTGCGGTCATCAGGAACAAGCCGGTTTAAGGTGCGATGTCTTCTTTGATGACGATTTCTTCGCCCGTCATCGTCTCGAGTGTGTAATAAACTTCGTCTTCATATTTAATTTTGCCGTTGACCGTGCGGCCGTCCTTCAATTTGAATGAAGCTTTTGTTTCCGCTGCAGCGGGAGCCCCTTCTTTCCGGGACCAGGGAAGAGAAACGTTCTCTATTTCAATGTAGGATGGTTCAACCACGGGTTTTGTCCGGGTCGAACCTTGGGCGAAATAGACAATTCCGCAGAGGATGACAGCTCCTGCAGCGGCCAGCCCCGCGGCATAAAAGAGCTTTGCTCTTTTTTTTCGGACTGGATCGGGCAAGAAATTTTCCGAACTTGTAACAGGAATCGAGACCTCTCTTATAGAATAAGTTTTTTTGAGCGCTTGATATCGGAAGGTAGCGCGCACTGAATTGACGTAGGAAAATACGATCACAATCGCAACAAAGCTCATGTGGTGCACCCCTGTATTGAGGGCAATCATCACCTGCTCGAAGGTATACAGAAGAAGACCTGCAACTGCTGCGATGCGCGAACATCTCAGGAGGAGGCAGCCTATCCCCATAAATATCACGGCGTCAACGTAGGCGGATTTGTCCATGTGGGGGAAAGCGTCGATCATCCCATTCATCTGGAGATACGCGATTAAAGCGGTGACGACCGCGACGAAGAAAGAAACGCCTGCGCCGTCGCGGGCGACTTTGTCGGCTTCTGCCATGGTTTCAATCGGAGGCCATAGAAATTTCATTTTCATTCTCACTCCCTACGTTCTTTAACGGCCAAACTCCCGGTTGTTTGGAGTATGCCCCACAAAAAAACCTTTGGCCAATAGCCTGAAAAATGGGCAGCTTTTTAAGACGTGGTCAAAACTCAATTAGACTATAAATGAGTGGAAAAGTGCGGGGGGCTCAGAGACAAACACAACGCGGGCGCCCGTTTGGGGATGTTTGAAGGAAAGCTTTGTCGCGTGAAGCAGGAGCCGTTCGGACTTGACCGTCGCAAGCATATCGGGCATCCATCCCACATTCATATAACGTTCGAAAATCTTGGGGTTGATATAGATCTTGTCACCCAGAACAGGATGCCCTTTAAAAGCGAGATGCGCGCGGATCTGGTGTTTGCGCCCAGTCTCTGGCATCACTCGGAGAAGCGAATGCCTGGCACCTTTTTTGAGGGTTTCATAATTTGTGATCGCTGTTTCGCCTTTCGCATCGGGTTTTCTCATGTGGAGTGAGGCTCGGTGAACTGTTCCCAGGCGGATACTGATCGTGCCTTTATCTGGTTTTAGATTGCCCGAAACCACTGCAATGTATTCTTTTTTCACCTGCCGCTTCTCGAAAATAATCCCGATTTTTCCGGCCATCTCAGATGATTTTGCGACGATCAACAGGCCGCTGGTTTCAGAATCGAGCCGGTTACAAATCCTGAAGCCTTCGGCCTCGGCGGGCCTGTCATTTTTCAATAAGCTGAGCAGGTTTTTTTGAGTGAAGCGCCCAACCGGATGAACCGGGAGCGGAGCCGGCTTTTCAACGACGAGAAAAAAAGCGTCATCATGAAGGATTTTGTAGTCCGTCTCGACGTAAATATCTTCTTCTTTTCGGGATTTTGATTTTTTCTGCATGGGCATATAGCCGAAGGGGACAGGCAAAAATCTTTGCCTGTCCCCTTTTTAATTTATCTGTTAAGGATTTTATTTGCGGCGGCGGCCAAAATTTCGGCCTCCGAAAGTACGCTTTCTCGCCGGTGCCGAGAACTTCGGGAACTCCTCGTTGGGTACCTCAGAGTGCTGGGCAACGGGAATTGAAAGTTTGATTAGTCTTTCGATCGCTTCGACTTCGCTGCGCTGATCGGGCGTAGCAAGCGAAATGGCATGGCCCTTATGCCCTGCGCGGCCTGTCCTTCCTATACGATGGACATAATTATCTGCATCATCCGGGAGATCATAGTTAATGACAGCTTCAATTCCTGTTACGTCGATTCCTCTGGCCGCGATGTCGGTCGCGATAAGTATGCGGTATTTTCCGTTCTTGAAACCGTCGAGAGCTTCACGTCTCTGCCCTAAAGAACGGTCTGAATGGATTTCCGCAGTAGTGTGGCCCGCGGTACGGACCTTTCTCGTGAGTTTATTCGCCCCTATTTTCGTACGCGAGAAAATGAGAATACTTCCGCGGTACTGATCGAGCAGTCTCTCCAGAAGGCGGTCTTTCAATGTTTTAGCGACAATGTAAAGCTCCTGAGTGACGCGTTCCGCAGTTCTTCCAGGAGGTGCGATCTCGACCTGGATCGGAAGCTTCATATGTCGAGATGCGATCTTTACGATCTCCTGCGGCATCGTTGCTGAGAAAAGCAGCGTCTGCCTCTGCTCCGGAACGAGTTTCAGGATGGCCTGGATCTGAGGCTGAAAACCCATGTCAAGCATACGGTCCGCTTCATCAAGCACGAGAATTGAAGTGTCCCGCAAATGAACGGTACGCTGGTCGATATGGTCGAGCAGCCTTCCCGGAGTCGCGATAATAATGCGTACGCCTTGACGGAGCTGCTGAACCTGACGGTGCATTGAAGCGCCGCCGATAAGTACGGCCGTCTTCAATTTAAATAACACCGCGAGTTTCCGGATGGTTTCCTCGACCTGCGCCGCGAGTTCGCGAGTTGGCACAAGAACGAGAGCCGTTTCTTTTTTCTGTTGCGCTAAATGCTGGACCAGCGGAATAGCGAAGGCCAGAGTTTTACCGGTGCCTGTCTGAGCGATACCGATGATATCCTTGCCTTCGATACCAGGTGGAATAGCCTTCTGCTGAATAGGCGTTGGAACGCAAAATTTCATCCTGTCGAGAAACTCGAGAATCATAGGAGCGATTCCAAGACCATCGAAGCCGGAACCATTAATGGGCGCAGGTGGAATAATATTGTCATGTATTGTTGTTGTATTCATTGTTTTCCTTTTGAGTGCGGTAATTTGGCGCGCCGGACAAAGTCTGCGTAGGCGGACGTAGGCGCTAGATGATCCAAACACTTCAGGTGGGCAGAAATACAGACCGCTGGCTAATTGCTGTGAACCAAGCTGAAGAGCTGACCAAAGCAGCCCGGGAAAGAGAGTAGATTTACAGGACTAATAAGGTGAGCTAAGTTTGAATGCGAATTAAGCAGAGGTTAACAGCTTTACTGTAAAAGTCAACCTCTGCCTAAAAATATTTAAAAAGGCCCCGGAGCCTGTTTCAATCTTTCATTGCCACTTCGAGCGCTGCAAGCACAGCCGGATTGATCTTGGTCCCTTGACCAAGGTTCTTTTTTAGTTTGTGCGCGGTTTCTTCCTTCGATTCTCCGAACACGTAGGCCAGTTCCTCGACAAGCCCCTTAGCGGAACGTTCGACTCTCTGGCGGCGGCGCTGGTCGCGGCTCTCCCATTTCTCACAGCAGCTGGCTAGCAATTCCCGTGCTAGCGCCCAGGTCTCGGTCACTGTGGCGTATGAAGCCACGGCCGGATCACGGCCTTCGATCGGAGTTTTCTCCAATTCGCCGGCTTTGAAATAATCCATGATCTTGTTCGCTTCCTTGGGAGATACCAGCATATGAAAGCCCGACGTGGCGAGGTCGGAAGATGAAATGACGAAACGAATTTTCATGTGCGTCCGAAGCTTTGGGACTAGAGCATAGTAAGTTTCATCTTTCCCGGAAGCGTCATCCTGAGTAACGTCTGCCACACGGCAAAGGCCGTGTACGGGATGATAAAGCAGGTCACCTTGTTGAATTTTTTTAATTTTTTTCATGGTTGCTTTCATAGTAGATTCTCCTAACGCGAAGGTGGTTTACCAGGTTCGGTTCCCGCCGAGCGTTTTTCTCCTCTCCAGCTGATTCGGCCGCGCGTAAGGTCGTACGGCGATAATTCGACCAGAACACGGTCTCCCGCAATGATCCTGATATGGCGCAATTTTAACTTGCCTGCGGCGTAAGCAAGCACATCGCGCCCATTATCCAGATGCACCCGGTATTGTGAATTAGGCAGCACGTCTGTGACGACCGCCGATACTTCAATAGCTTCTTTCTTTCCCAAGAGAATCTCCTCGCACAGCGAATCTGATTTTAGGTTTTACTTACCTGAATCATCTTAACGTTCGAAACAACCACGTCCATCAGGGTCATCCAGTCTTTGTATCTATGCTTGAAATGGCTTTTTTCTGAGCAAAACGTCAGGTAAGCCGCAGACTTTGCCTTTTTAAAATCCTCGGTCTTCGTGGCCCGAAGTTCTGTAAGAACGCTCCTGTAAAAGACGGACGCCTTATCGAACTGCCCCAGGGCCTTCTGGACCTGGGCATACGTTTCGTCGAGTGTCTGTTTCAGGCGGCTGAAATCGGGGTGGGTGAAAACTCTTCCTGCGAGACGCGAACTTGCCAATTCCTTTTCCGCCGCAATGCGGGCATAGAGAATTTTCGCTGGTGCGATTTTTTTTAGGTCGTGGGTAAGGCCCAATCCACAGAGAAAAGCAATGCACCACTTGCTCGGGTCCCAGTGGTACCAGCGGATGCCGTTGCGGTAATCGCTCGGGAACCGGTGGTGAAAGTTATGATAGCCCTCGCCGAATGTAAAAAGGGCTACGAGCCAGTGGTCTCGGGCGCTGCTGTTTAGGTCATAAGTGCGTTTACCCATAAAATGGCAAACAGAATTGATGCAGAACGTCATGTGATGGACAAATGCGATGCGGAAACACACAGCCGAAATGAAAGCGCCTCCCGCACTACCGAAGAGAGCGCCGATAAGAACAGGGACGATGATTCCGGCGGTCAGCGCCCACAGCCCGTAATAGTTGTGCTGGTGCATGACCAGGCGGTCTTTTTTCAGATCGTGAACATTATCGTAATTGACCTGATGCGCCCATGCTATGAGCCACCCGATATGCGAATACCAGAAGCCCTTTTTTGAGCTGTAGGGATCGCGTTCGGTATCCGTATACAAGTGGTGATTACGATGCTGAGAAACCCATTTGAGAGCCGACTGCTCAAAAGCGGCCGCGCCAAAAAAAAGAAAAAACAACCGGACCAAGGGGTGCGCTTTATAGGTAACGTGGGCGAAAAGCCGATGATATCCAACAGTGACGGATATGCCCGTCGCAATAAAGAAAAAAAGAAAGAGGGCAATATCACTCGATTTGAAGCCATAAAAATACGCATAAAGAGGCGTACCCAAAACCCCGACAGTTCCGGTAAACAGGAAAAAACCGAAATTCAGCCAATTCATTTTTTTAATAGCAGTCTCTGCCATAAAAAACCCTCGTAAGCTCTTCTAGATAGATGACTTATAAATGACAATGAATCGATCCGCGGACTTGGCTATGAATAGTTGATGCTATGGGAGAGCTTCCGACTTCCCCTAAAAGTCACATCTTAAACCATTCTAGGTATTGACCCGACGGGAGGGCCCTTGAAAATTGCGCCTCGCTGCCGTCGCTTGCCATGGAGAAAAAAAAGACAAATACCTGATCAGCCTCGCCGTATTGTAACCTTAATCGGCGGGGAGAGCCAGCATTATATTTAGTGCAGAATTACGCGAAAAAATGAGTTAAAGCGGCGGGCCTTTGACGAGATTCTCCAGCTGCTGGGCAGTTTGACCCAGTTTTTCGATAATGCCTTGTTTGTAGTGCGGGCTGAGGTAAATAAGTGAATTGTCTTTTGTCTTGAGCTGGCTTGACCGGGTCATGAGCGCGCGAAGAAGTCCCATAAAAGTTTCGTCAGCCCCAAGAGATCTCGCATGGACCCCCGTCATGATAAATGAATCCCCGGAAAGGTTCGTAAACCGCACTCCCTTTGCCTGAAATACTGATTTCACGCGAGCCAGCAAGGTCTGGTATTCAATCTGTATATGAAGGGTCACATAGACATCGCAGAAAATCCGGATGCCCAGCTCTTTGAATCCTTCGACGAGATCGGGTTTCAAGAGATAGCGGCGGGAGTTCTGTTTGAATTCAAGCTGAACGATGCGAAGGAATTTCTGGCCGCGTTCGAGTTCGCCTCCGTATTGCCCGTGGAGCTGCTCGATGACATCCTGGATGTCCTGCTGCCTGTATGAATCGGCGTCCTGCAGCTGCGATTCGTCAACTCTTCCCATAGGTCCTTGTTGAGTTTAAATTCCGGATAGTATCAAAACCCGGCCATTGGTTAAATCAAAGGTGCTTATCATAGCGAATGATCCAATTGAAAGAAAGTTACTTTATCATGCATTGGTCAGACTTCCGTTTTTTCCCGTTCCCGGCTCGCCTGCTTTAGCTTGTTCAGGATTAAAATATTTTGTTTTCTCGAACCGGGAAAGACTTTGATAGGCGCAGGGAACGACGAATAAAGTCAGAATGGTCGAGACCGTAACGCCACCTATGATGGATACGGCCATCGGAGCCATCGTCTCTGCGCCCGCACCGACGGCGAGAGCCTCCGGAATGGCTGCGGAAACGGTCGCGACCGAAGTCATAAGAATAGGCCGCAGCCTGACCGGACACGCCTCGAGAAGAGCTTCACGCACCCCGAGTCCTTCACGCCGCCGTTCGTTCGTAAAATCCACCAGAAGAATGGAATTCTTCTTTACGATGCCCATCAGGAGGATGAGACCGATCATGCTGTAAAGATTCATCGAGTTCCGGCTGATAAAGAGCGCGAGAAAAGCTCCCGTCACACTGAAAGGCAGAGCGAGAAGCACCGTGAAGGGGTGGATGAAACTGTTGAATTGGGTCGCGAGAACCATGTAAGCCACGAAAATTCCCATCACGAGCGCAAAAAGCAGGCTTGCCGAAGATTCCGCGAATGCCTGCGAGCCGCCGGAAAAAACGATGCGGTAATCTTCAGGAAGGATTTCGGCCGCAATCGAACGGACTTTTTCAAGAGCCTCCTGCTGAGAATGACCGGCTGCAGCGTTGGCAAAAACACTGATCGCACGTTCACGGTTTTTTCTCGTAATCGAGAAAAGGGACGGTTCTATTTTTGTCGTGACAACCTCGGACAACGGAACCACTTCTCCGTACTGATTTCGGACCCAGATCCCCTTGATGTCGTCGGGGCTGGAGCGATCGGAACGAGTCAGCCTCACGCGGATGTCGTAACGCTTTCCGTTTCTAGTGAATTTGCCCGTCCGCACACCGCCGATCATTGCGTTGATCGTGTTTGCGATGGAAGAAACGCTCACGCCGTGTTCGGCTGCCTTCTCGCGGCTTGGCAGGATCTGAAGTTCCGGCATGCCAAGCTGGTAGTCCGTGTCCATGTCCGTCATCATCCCGGACTCTTTCATCCTTTTCATGAGCTCGTTTCCGTATTCCCCGAGCTTCCGCCAGTCAGGTCCCCGCAGCGTGAATTCGATCGGGAACCCGCGTTCCGCGGTGAAGCCGGCTAGAGAAAGGTCCTGAATGATCGCTCGTTCGACGCCGGGAAGCGCGCTGAACTCTTTGCGGAGGGTTTCCATGAAAACCTTCTGGGTGACGCGGCGCCCGTCCACTTTCGGCCGGTGTTCGGGATCTTTCATCATCACGAAAATAAATCCCGAATTGACCTCGCCTCCTTCAAAACCTCCTACCGCAGCGTAATACTCGTCGACTTCTCCCCGTTCGAGAAGAAAGGCTTCGGCTTCTTTGAAAGTCTTGTCGGTCACTTCGATCGACGTTCCGAGAGGCATCATAAGACGGACAAGAAGACTGCCCTGGTCTTGGGCGGGAACAAATTCGCTTTTCAGGCCCTTTGTCAGCAGAAAGGAAGAAAGAAATATAAGGACGGCGCCAATCAGCACGGTATTGCGGTGATTGAGGCACCACTCGAGCATTTTTTTATATCGCAGGGTCACTTTGTGCATGCGGTCATCGACGAATTTTCCGATACCCGTCGTGTGGCCCACCTGCAAAAAGCGTGAACAGCGCATGGGTGCGATCGTGAACGCTTCAAGGAGCGAGAAAAGGACCGCGATCGAAATCGTGACGCCGAACTGGAAGAAAAACTTTCCGATAACACCCTGCATGAAAATGACGGGGATGAAAATGGCAAGAATCGCGATGGAAGCAGCGAGCGCCGCAGAGGTGATCTCACGGGCTCCCGTGATCGCCGCCTGTACACGGGAGTACCCTTTCTCCTGATAGCGGGAAATGTTTTCGAGCACCATAATGGCGTCATCAACAATAATGCCAATCACGAGCGAGAGGCCCAGCATGGTGAAAGTGTTGATCGTGAAGCCGAGAAAATACATAACGATAAAAGCGCCGAAAATGGAAACCGGGATCGAGAGGATGACGTTGAAAGTGGCACTGAAAGTCCCGAGAAAGAAATAACAGACGATCGATGTCAAGATCACGGAAAGAATGAGCGCCATCGTGAGCGAGTGGACAGAATCTTTAATAAACTTCGTGCTGTCATAAACCACTTCGAGCTGCAGGCCTTCAGGAAGCTGATCCTGCAGGTCGGCCACTTTCTTTTTTACCCCATTTGCCACTGCGACAGCGTTCGTGCCGCGTTGTTTCACGATGCCGAGCCCGAGCGCCGCCTGCCCGCTGCTGCGGGAAATCTTACGGATATCCGCAAGCCCGTCCTCGACGGTTCCCACATCTCCGATACGCAGTTCTTTCCAGAGAGGTCCGCCTCGTACTCGATTCGGGATGACGAGTTTCGCGAATTCTTCAGGCGACGTCGCTTCTCCGTAAACCCTCACGTTGAGTTCCTGCTTGCCCGTATCGATATATCCCGCGGGGAGATCTGCATGCTGGGACGTTATCGCGTTTAAAACGTCTTCCACGGTCAGCTCTTTCTCTCTCAATTCTTCGGCATCGAGCCAGACCCGGAGATTCGGATCCACAAAACCTCCGAGAAAAACGTTTCCAACGCCAGACACGGTCGTGAACTGGTCTTTGAGTCTCTCGCTGACGAAGTGCGTCATGTCTTTGAGCGAGCGGGTCCCTGAAAGCGCCACCCACATGATCGGCTGGTCTTCGGGATTCGTCTTCGTGATGATGGGCGGATCGATATCGCGGGGCAGATTCATCTGCGCCTGGTTGATTTTTGTCTGCACGTCCTGGAGGGCTGCGTCAATATCGCGGTCGAGATTGAGTTCCACCGTAATCGTCGCCATGCCTTGCATTGAAGTCGATGTGACTTCCTTGACGCCTTCGACGCTCATAATCGCGTCTTCGATAATGTCCGTGACGTCCGTCTCCATAACCTCGGGTGCCGCGCCTTCCCACGTGACGAGCACCGTAACTATGGGAAAATCAATGTCGGGAAGCTGGCTCACGCCGAGCCGGGTGTAGCTGACCCAGCCGAAAACGAGAATGCCCACCATGAGCATCCAGGCAAATACCGGATTTTTAATTGAATAATCAGAGAGTGTCATAAGTCACGCTTTCTATATAACTGTTCCAGGGTCGCCGCAGCATTCGCCTTTAGCGATCTCGAGCCGCCAGTAATTTTTTTTCACGTCGTAAAAGGCTTCATTGGCATCTCGCTTCGTTTGAAAAAGGGTCTGCAGGGATTCCAGAACATCCAGGTTGCTGACAAGACGTTTCTGGTATTCCTCTTTCTGGAAATCAAAATTTTCCTGGGATGATTGCACGGCTTTATCCAAAGCTCTGTAGCGCTCGAGTGAGCTCTTCCAGAGATCGTAGGCGTCCTTGATTTCGCGCTGAGCAGTCCGCTCAGTATACGACGCCGAGAGTTTGGCTTGGCGCCATTTGCTCATTGTGTCCGCGACCTCCCCCGCCGTCGTGCCGCCTTTTCCAAGCGGCACGCGGAGAGTGAAAAGAGCGTCCCAGCTGATTCCCGATTGAAAGCCTTCCCTGTGCTCGTAGGATTTCGCATCGAGCGTCAGGCTCGGCCATAGATCGCTCTGCGCGACAATCACAGCGCCCCGGGCGGTATGCGCCGCCTGCCGGGCAGCTTCGACGTCAGGCCGCGATCCCGCCAGTTCGATAATGTCAAATTTTTCTTCTATCGTATCCGGCATCGGAGAATCTTTTAATTCCGAGGATTCGACGTAGACCCCGATCAGAAAGGCGAGAAGATTTTTCGCGACGGCCGCATCACCTTTCGAAACCGCGAGCTCGGCGAGGAAACTTTCGTAACGCGAGCGGGCAGTCATGATTTCGCTCGAACGTGAACGCCCGATCTCTTCCCACTGTTTGAGGTCTTCGAGCCGGTTCTGATAGAGCTCAAGGATGCCCGTGATAATTTCGATGTCCCGGGTGAGCCTGAGGTATTCGTAAAAGGCTTCGACCGTATCGATGAAAAGAAGCTGCTTGGCCCGCTCCCATTCGCCGACCCGCTGTTTTTTGAGACTTCCCGCACCGGTGATCGCGCCAAGAGACCGGAATCCCTGGAAAAGCGGCTGACTGTACTCGAAGCGGCTTTCCCGAAGGCGGGCCGCATTGAAAGTGGAGCCGACGCCCGCACCGGCGTCTGATCCGTTCCCCTGATCTTCCTGCCTGAAGTCGGTCATGACGAAATCGACGTCGCCGATCGTTTCACCGCTTGCCTTCAAAAAACTCGCGAGCGTCCGGTCGATCTCTTCTTTTCTGATCGCAATCACCTCGCTGCGACGCATTGCCATCTCGTAGCAATCGACAATATCAAGTTCGAGCATGGCCGGCTTCTCGCTCACCGGAAGGACAGAATCGTACTTCGGCGTTCGCGCCATAGCGTATGTTTCCTGAATAGAGCAAAACAAAAAAAGAACAAATAGCGCAGCAGCTTGTTTCATTTTCAGCCCCGTTTTTTTCCCGAGAGTGAAACATCCATCGCACCCGACAGTTCGGCATAGAAACGTTCGATGACGGCGCGTTCTTTTCCGTTGAACTGTTTTACCGTGCAGAGAAGCACGTCCAGGAATTTTCCATGCGCGCGCTCGACGGTGCGCTTTCCCTTAGGTTGTATTTCCAGAAGAAAAACGCGGCGGTCGGAGGGATGCTTCAAACGTTTCAGAAAGCCGTTCTTTTCCAGACGGTCGGCGAGGTTCGTAACGGCCGGCTTGGTTATGAAAAGCTTCCTGCTGATCTCGGTCATGGTGACAGGCTTGCCCGCGTGGCGGAGTTCGATCAGGACAGCGAACTGGGGCTGGGAAAGTCCGATCGAATTCAGGATCTCGGCATAGAGCCGCGAGCACCTGGGCTGGATGTTACGAAATTCGTCCGTTATTTTGTCGTAGGGGCCGGGCATTGGAACTTATCATTCAGGTTGTAAATAGTTAAGGCTTTGAACTTGTCGGGGGGAGCTTGATTATATTTATCCGCGATGAAATGGCAACATAAAAATAGGCGTGGAACGGAGGACGGAAATCATTGCCCTCATTTTACACGGCAAGCAAAAGACGGGTGTCGCGTCTATGCTCTCTTTTCGAGAGATTTCATGTCGATGACGAAACGATAGCGGACCTTGCCCCGCACCGTCAGCTCGTACGCCTCATTCACCTTTTGGATGGGAATGATTTCCACTTCGGGGGTGATGTTCTTTTTCGCGCAGAAATCGAGCATTTCCTGAGTTTCCATAAGCCCTCCGATGAGAGAACCCGCGAGACGCCGCCTTTTCAGGATAAGAGGAAATGCATTAAGTTCAGCGGGTTTGTCGGGCGCTCCCACGAGACAAAGCGTACCGTCGCGTTTCAGGAGGCCGAGATAGGCGCCGAGATCGAGCACGGCTGAGGCGGAGTTCAGGATGAAATCGAAATAATTCGCAAGCGGACTCAGGTTCTTGGGGTTCGAGGTGAGACAGAAATGTTTCGCGCCAAAAGCGCGCGCGTCTTTTTCTTTCGCCTTGGACGTACTGAAAACCGTTACCTCGGCGCCCATCGCGGCAGCGAATTTTACGGCCATATGACCCAAACCTCCAAGCCCGATGACGCCGACTTTCTGGCCCCGTTTCACTCCAAAATTTCTGAGCGGTGAAAAAGTGGTGATTCCCGCGCAAAGAAGCGGCGCGGCCTTCGCGAGCGGAATTTTCTTTGAAAGCTTCAGAACGTAATTTTCGTCGACGACGATCTGGTTCGAATAACCGCCCTGAGTAGGCGTTTTTTTGTTCGGTTCCGTTCCGTTATAGGTAAAAGAAAGATGTCCTTCGCAATACTGCTGCAGCCCTTCCGCGCAGCTCGCACATTTGCGGCAGCTGTCGACGAAGCAGCCGACACCCGCGTGATCGCCCTCTCTAAAGCGCTTCACTTTGGCGCCCACGCGCATCACACGGCCCGCGATCTCATGTCCCGGCACCATGGGGAACGTGGAACCGCCCCATTCATCGCGCGCCTGGTGAATGTCGGAATGACAGATTCCGCTGTATAAAATTTCTATGAGAACGTCTTTGGGTCCGGGTTCCCGGCGATTGAACTTGTAAGGTGCGAGCTTCGCTTTCGGCCCCAGGGCAGCATATCCGTAAGTCTCGAGCATAAAGACTTCCTTTCTATTTTTGAGTGGTCTTTAAGATGGTTAATTGTCTGTGGTGAGTCACTTTCAGATCTGCTTCCGTTGGCATTGCTCGCAGATCGCATGCGTCACATTTTCATCGTAAGCGGAACTCATGTAGTTCTCGAGCGGGATCCAGATATCCTCGCTGCTCTTGACTTTGCGGCACCATGCGCACATAGGTAAAAACTTTTCCAGCAGCTCGCCTTCCTGGGTACGCTGGCCGAGCATTTTTTCCAGAAAAAGATGCTTGATCTCCCGGGCGATTTTTTTTTCTTCTTCACGCCATTCTATGGAGCGGTCTTTGACCGTTTCTTTCCAGAGATCAAAAGAACTCCTCGGGTGATAAGAGCGCCCGCCATCAGCCCATTGAATTGCGTCCGCCGGATTACCGCCCCATTTCACCGTCTGGATCTGCTCCGGACGGACAGCCAGTATATATTCGGGATAGTGGGAAGAAAGAGGAATGACGAGAAGGCCGCACGCCGTTTTTTTGATTTCAGCCCCTTTCGAATAAACAGAAGAGAGAGAATCCGTCGCATAGATATCGGGATTGCTACGATCAGCGAGCCATCCCAGGAGGCTGTCGATTTCTTTTCGGATAGGCGTTTCACCCCAGGTCATGACTTTCTTTCCCACCGAAAAAATGAGGCCCTCCGCGCGGAGCAGTCCTGCGATTTTTTGATCAGCGCCGAGGAAAAGGGCGTCCGTCCAATCGGCGTTATGTTTCAAACTTACCCGGATCGATTCAAACTGCTCTATTTTCTGTTCGAGCTGGCCGAGTTTTTCCTTCTCAATGCTTTTATCGATCATGAGGCACGCGAGCGTCCGGATTTGAGTGAGGAGAAAATACTCATCGAAGGAAAGGACCCGGGGCAATTTCTGATGGCATAAAATAAGCCCCCAAAGTTTTCCCTGCACGATAATGGATAAGGACGTTGAAGAAAGCGCTGCCATATTCTTGACATACTCGCGGTGAATTTGCGGTGCGGCACGCAAGAGGGATCTCGACAAATCCAAGGTCTCACCGGTTGCGGGATTGAGTTCGGGCTCGATAGGAACGGGTTCGGAATCCATATCCGGAATGTGCCGGAGCGCGTTGTGAACGTACAGTTCCCTTGCGCGCTTCGGAATATCCGTATGGGGAAACCGCAGATCAAAAAAAATCGCCATGCCTTCACGCCTGGCTTCGGCGATGACCTGGCTGTCCCAGTTCGGCGTAAAGCGGCAGACCATGACCCGGTCGAAACCAACTTTTTCATGCAGCGTTTTCACGATGTAGTCAGCCGCCTCTTCCGGCTTATTGACGCGGAGGCTTTGCCAGGCCGCTTCCTCGAGAATGTTCGGGGTTTTTGTCGAAATCTCCGGCTTCAGTGACTGCGGCATGCATTCCGCTACCAGCCCCGCCCCGGAGCTGTACAGCCGGGCCCAATACTCCCACTTGCTTTCTTTGAAGCTGAATGCAACGCATGGTTCCAATTCCGGCCGCGCCTCGATCGCTGCAACGGCCCGTTTGAATTCTTCCTGGCAGCCTTCTCCAAGCATATCGAAAAATGAATAGGCAGTTGACCCGCCGTTTTTTCCAGACAGCAGAAACGCAGGAGCATTGGTGCTCGCTTGAAGAATCTGCCAATCTGTTTTGGCCAAAACGACGAGAAAACCGTGCGGTTGAATTGCATTGATCGTGTGAATGGGAAGATCGTCGCAGATCTTTGTCTTTTCTTTAATTTCGTCGGAGAAATCTCGGTTCATGCCCTCGCTCCCCTTAAAAGCCACGCATCAAATTTGCGGAACGTCTCTTTGGCGGCGGCGATAATCCCGCCGCGGGCCGGTTCATCGCGGCCGCAATCTTCGAGGAGGCCGCAAAAGCGGAGCCAGTGTCCCGACGTCGCTTCGTTGTAGCCGTTGAAATAAGCGGCGCCGCTCTGCTCTAGATAGCCAAACTTCTGCGCGGCTATTTTTGCCATCTGCCGGCCGCCAAGACAGGCCCCTTCCAAGACATAGCAGCAGCCCAGACTCGCTTCGTCGCTTCCGGTATCAGGTAAGTCCCCGTCCAGGGCGATTGACACTTGTTCCGCAGGAATATCCAGATATTTTAAATCCGTTTCGAGCCAGCCTGTCTTTTCATAGACACCCGATATTTTTTTTCGTTCCTGCCACGCGGGGAACCGGAAAATTCGGGCTTCGAGAGGTTTGATGAAACCATAGTAACGTTTTAGTATGTCAACGTATGCCGCGGCTGAAAAATGATCCGAAAAAAAGTTTTTGAGAAAAAGGTTTTTTTCGATCCGTGCATGTTCCTCCGCCACTGCGCTTTTGAGCTGACTATGAAAAGAAACAGATGAGGTTTGATTCACGGCAGCAATCATATCACACAGAGGATCAGCAAAAGCGGCTTTATCGGCGGTAATTCCATGGGAAACGGCTGGGGATGGTTTCTTTAACTTTTTATAATTTGCAGGCGGATTTTTGATAAAGCGGTAGTCAGGTTTTCCCTTAAAAATTCGTCCACCCGAGTTGCAGCCGCCCCACGCATCATAGTCGTCGATGACGATCGTTACTCCGCTCACTACCTTGAGCGCTATTCGCACGAGGCGGGTCTTGACAGAATCGTACCAATCGCAGTCGATGTGTGCGAGAGAAACGCGCGAAAGTCGACCTGAAGAGTGTCTTGGACGAGGCCCTTCACAAGATGGATCCCATTTGCTTGCGGCGCGAAGGCGAATTCTCTAAGGGTATCCCTGACTTTAGATCTTCGCCGTAGTAAGTGCTGCCGCCAATCCCTTCCGAAGCACCTGAAGCGATGACTTCATAGCGATCATCAGGTCGTTCTCAACGGGCGGCGGAATCATCCCAAAAACATCATAGATCCAGAGACCTCGCGAGCGGGACTTGCCCGAAGCGAGCGCGTTGGCAGATCCGCCAAAACACATCCCGTTTCCGGGACTTCCCCTGCAAGTCCCTGTTTTTCGTTCGCGCTCGCCACCAAAATGAGATCGCGCAGGGCTGTTTCGTCGAGATAAGTGAGCATTCTCGCGCGAACACTCTCGGAATGTGCCCGCCAGCCGGGGATTCCTCAGAGAGCAAGTTTCCAGTTCAATTTATCGCTTTTTTCCGCGCTGAAGAATAGGTTGAAGTGTAAAAGCCATTCTAGCGGAAAAACGCTGCGCTGATTGACGACGGCTACGCCTTCTAGAGAACCTTCACTTTTTTCATGGCGAGTTCGATGCGGTTCAAGCCTTCCTGGATCATCTTTACATCGAGCGCGTAGCTGAGACGAATGTGGTCGGGCGCGCCGAACCATTCCCCAAGATACGTGATCACTTTATATTCCTTGTAAAGAACGGTCAGAAATTCCCGCGCGTTCTTGCATTTGGGAAGAATATAAAAAGCGCCTTCCGGCCGCCAGAGTTCGAAACCGAGGTCACAGAAACCCTTATAAATAAAATCCCGGCGTTCGCGCCATATCTGCTGCTGTCCCCGGATGTATTCTTTAGGCGCCCGCATGGCGGACAGTGCCATATCCTGACCCACGAGATTCGTGTTCATGGAAGTGTGCGTCTTAATCTCGCAGACGTTTTCCACGACAGACTTGTCCGCGCTCCAGAGGTAACCGACGCGGACGCCGCACATGGCGTAAGTCTTTGAAAAAGAATTGACCGTGATCACATGATCGCCCTGAATATGGTAATTCTCTCGCTCATAGATAAGGTCTTTGTAGACTTCGTCGGACACAACGTAGACACCGAGCTTCGCCGTGATCTTTTCGATCTCTTTGAGCGTTTCAATATCTTCGACGCGGCCGGTGGGATTGGACGGTGAATTAATCAGAACGGCGCGGCACCCCGGGACTTTTTTCCGGAAGTCGTCAATGTCGATCCGTCCGTCGATCAGATCCGTGTAGACGATTTCCATACCCGACATTTCGATAACGGGAGGATACGAATAATAGTAGGGCCGAGGAAGAAGGACTTTTCCTTTACCCCACTGGCGGAAGATGAGATCGAGCGCTTCGGATGCACCGTTAGTAATCACGAAATTCTCGGCCGTGGAGCCCGGGCATTCTTTTGCGAGCGCCTCGCGGAGTTTCAACTCGCCGGCGATCAGGCCGTAGCGGAGGTCTTTCCTGAGGTCGAGTCCTTCAAAGGCCTCTTTCGGAGGAGGAAGGTCAGGCTGCCCGGAACCAAAACTGATCACGTCCCCGCCCTGTTTTCCGATGAAATCAGCCGGGCTTTTTAATCTAAGAGTTTCTGTCATAAACAAGTCCTGTCTTAACCGATTAGGAAGATGAATGAATAGCGATTCTATTTTGAATTTGATGCGGCTACAAGCGGGAATAATTAAGACATTCGAAACAGAGTGTTAGTTTTTCGAATCGCGTGGCAATAAACACGGCCTTTTAGGAAATAACCGGAGTATGCCTGTCTCTGCTTTATCAGCCGTAAAACACTGTCTAAAGCAAACCATCGCATAATTTTCGGCGATCTTTTATTATCCTCATCCGGCTCATGACTTCCCGATAACGTCTGAATAACTTCACCAGAAAACAATTATGGCCAAAGAATACAAACTATTTCGCCCTGCCGTTTCCATGTATTCGAGAATCCGGTATGCACTAATCCCTTCTCTTGTATTTTTCAGCCTTTTGCCATGCCTCACCTCGCGAGCCGACACGTCCCCCGATTCCGCTAAAGCCCGCGTCCTCATGTTGTATATTGACGGCCTGCGTCCCGATACCGTCGACGAGATGGTGAGTGAAGGCAAACTGCCCATGATCAAAAAACTGTTTTACGACGACGGTGTCAGGTTTAAAAATTTTTTTACCGTCTTTCCTTCTAATACCGTTATTTCGAATGCCGCGTTCATGACGGGAAAATGGCCTTCAAACAGCGGTTTGAAAACTCAGGCTTTTTTCAAACGTTTCGATACGGGCAATGAACCGTGGTACAAAAAAATCGGAGGCCAGGATTATCCTTACCAGATCAACCTGCTCGCCAGCCCTCACAAAATACCCCCTCTCCTGAAAAGAAATAAGATCAAGGCCCTTTATAATTACCTCGGAGAGAAATACCATTCCTCGCTCGTCCCGATTACTCCCAACCCCGCTCCCATGGCCTGGCCTCACGTCGCCGCAAACGTCGTCGAAAATCCTCTGAAAGTAACTGAAGAAGCGGCCAAACACCTCGACATCGTAAACGCAAGTTACAGCCATAACTACATGGCGACAGACACGAAGGCGCTGCTTTTTCTCGTCTGGTTCCCTTCGCTCGATGAAGAACAGCATTACGATAAAGCCGGCCAGTTCGGGGAGGCACGCCGCCGCATGGAAGAGGCGGACGCGTGGATCAGGAGGCTCTATCAGGACCTGAGGCGGAACAATGAAAAACTCTACGTCATCCTTTTTTCCGACCACGGCGCGATCGGAGGCAAGGACGGGATCTATAATCAGCCCTATTACCTCGGCCAGGACTTTTTTTACGAAACGTTAAAAATGAATGTGCTCGGCCCTGATTATTCCATCACCTATCCCGGCACCAATCCGCGCACCTTCGCCTAGTCGACAATATGGGGCGCGGGCAGGCTCAGATCTATCTCCCTGTTGGCGACAGTACATCCGCCGACTGGAACCGCCCTAATACCTTCTACGAACTGACTCATTACGGCCTCGGCCCCAATCGCAGCCCCGTCAATCTCATCGACGCCCTCGCTGCCATCAATCTGGAAGACCGGAATGAATTTCCCGGCATTACACCCTCTCGCCCCATCGACCTTTTGTTTGTGAAAATTTCCTCTACCCTCATTTATGTACGGAAGACGGACGGCGGCGAAGCGCTGATCAAAATCAGCGGGGATGAGAATAATCCTTTCTATCAGTACGTGCCTGTCTCAGGCTTCAGCCAGGAGAAAAATGGAGATCTCAAATATAAGGAAAACGTGGGACCTCGATCCTTTCGGCTACCTGAAAGGCGATAACTTCACACCCCCTGCCGGAATGACGGCGCTCGATTTCCTGAAGAAATGCCACGGAGAAGACGTCTGGCTCAAGGCCACTTATAAAACGGAATATCCCGACGCCGTCGTGCTCACCGCCCGGCTGCTTGGCTGGAACAAAAAACTGGAACATCTTGCCCGCGCCCAGGATCCCGATATCGCCGTGTCCGCGACTCCCGGCTGGAACCTGCGTTTCGAAAACATTCCAAGCGCCGACCACGGCTATATCGCCCGAGAATCGCTTGTGAGCACGCTTATGATCCACGGACCTGGCGTAAAGACGGGCATCATCGAGACTCCGCACAGAATCCTCGAGATCACTCCGACCGTATTCGATATGATCGGATATCAGGGCCAAACTGATTTTGACAAGCTTCCCATGCAGGATATCTATGAGGATTAAGGCCGAGTTGACAGCTCTTATTCTCTGCCTTGCATCTGCTTCTTCTCCATCCCGCACCCTCGGGGCAGAAAGCGGGGAAAGATTTGTGAAAGGTTCCGCGGAACAGCTCTTCTGGCAGAGCCCCGCGACGATGCATGACTTTAAAAGTTCTTCGGACCTGCACAATCGCCTGGCCGCCCTGCTTGTCATCACCGAACTGGAATTCGTGCGCCTAGGAGATATGGGAATCTCCTTCATTTTGCGCCAGCCCGTAAGACCGCTCGAGCAAGGCATCGACGCCATTGAAGCCGGCTATCTCAAGATCCCTCCGCTCCGTCCCGTAAGACGGGCAGGAGAACTCATAGACGCCATCCAGATTCCGGAATTCAGTCTCTCCGACGCGAGGGGCCTCTTTCTTTTTGCCGGAGGCAGCAGCAGCGGCGCTGTCGGTCCGATCATGCAGGTGCGATTCTACAAAATTCTGGTGTGGGTCGAAGACGTAATCGGCGACGTAGACTACCTGATTATGCTTCCTGCTAATTACACCGTCGAAAAGCTGCGCGGCAGTGAGTCGGATTTGCGCACTGTCGGCTATGCAGGCAACTCGGTGGGTTTGCTGAGGAACGGGCTTTTCTGGGGCATCCGCGCGGTAAACCGCGTCATTATCCGTACGAGTTCCCATATCGTAAGAAAAACGGAAGGCGGCGGAGATGCTTTCGTGCGGCGGAAAAAGACTTCTGGCAGCCGTCATTACCCTATTTACGCCCAGTTTCCCGGCTCGGTATTCGCGGCCCATACCGCCCGTTTCAGAGAAAAGGATTTCTTCCTCGCCGGAACCAAAAACGACTGGCAGGAAAAAACAAGGGGCGGAATAACGGCCGCTGAAATACTGAAAGACGAAAATGCGGGAAATATTCAACTCAACGAAAATCGCAGCGGTGAACCGATACTCATGGCGGCAGAAGCCGGCTTCTGGAATGAACTTCCTGCTGAATTACAGCCTTACGTCATCACCGCAGAAGAATTCCGTGAGTTTCTAGAAGCTTCCGGTAATTGACACTCGTTTTTTTATAACGCCTCACTCCGGTCCACTTTTCTATTCATTCCAGCCAGTTTTTTTCCCAGATTCGCTGACGGAATTTCGATCAACCTGTAAGAGAATGCCGCTATTCCGAGCGTCACCGTCATAGAAAGCGGAAGTATTCCCCAGAGCGAAAGTTTCCCATGCAGCAAATGGACGAGGCCGAGAAGAATAATGACGTGATAGAGATAGACGCTGTAAGAAATCCTTCCGAGAGCCCTGAGAGGTCTCCAGTTCAGAAATGAATTTTTCCCTTCCGCCAGCACCGCGATGATGAAAATGGCGCTCGAAGCCGTCATAACCACGTGATCGAATATAAACCCGAGATGCTTGTGCATTCCAGGTTGGTAGTGATACCAGCAGACGCAAAAACCGAAGACCGCAGACGCGAGAAGCAGAGCCTTAGCAATCCTGGAGAGTCCCGCATAAGAGGCAGTCAGAGGCTCGCGGTATCGCGCGAGGATCACGCCAGCGAGAAAAAAGCCGAACGCCCGAAGAAACATGGGCCGCCCGATTCCGGGCAAGTTTATTTTGGCGAGATAAAAACCCGCCGTGAATGTTAGCAAAATAGCAGCGGCAGCCGCCCTTGGCTTGAGACGGACTCCGCCAAAAAAAAGAAACGGGAACACAAGACATACGAGCATTTCAATTTTCAGCGACCAGATCACGGAATTATGCTCGAGACTCAGAGGACCTATGAGCAGCGCATACTGCCAGAGTTGAGAGGGGCTGAAGCCCAGCCAGGCTTCATTGAACCAGGAACTCAAAACACGGACTTCCTGGCGGGCAAGCGTCTGCGACAGCGCCAGGGCCGCCGCCATGGCCAGAAGATAGGGCGGATAAATTCGGAATATCCTTTTGATGATAAACGGGCCGTACTCTATCTTTTTTTTATCGAGATGAGGAAGCGCCAGAACGAACCCGCTCAGGATAAAGAATAAAACGACCGCCTCGTAACCTGCCCAGAAAAAATGCAGCGGTGAAAAAGTAATGGAACGAATGAGCGCTGAACTCCCCTTCTGCTGATAGGGATAGAGCTGGGGAAAAAGGATCATGTAGTGATGCGTCATGACGATGATCGCCGCGATGGCGCGGAGAGAATCGAGTGCGGGGTATCGTCCTTCTTTATTCATGCATCTTTGCTCCGGAAAAATAACAGGGACCGTTGCTCCCTTTACCTATCGGCAGGTTTATTTACCTGCCGGAGCCATCAGCCGAATGCCGCCCGCTTCGATTGCGATGAGCCTTTTTCTGTAAAGCCCGCCGATCGCTTTTTTAAAAGTCTTCTTACTGACGCCGAGGAGGCTGTGGATGAGTTTGGGCGAGGACTTGTCCGTAAGCGGCAGGAAACCGCCCTGGGCTTTCAGCATTTTGAGCAGTTCTTCCGATATGTCGACTACTTTCTCGTAGCCGGGTTTTTGCAGGCTGAGATCGATCTTTCCGTCTTCATGAATGTATTTGATGTAACCCGTGACTTTTTCGCCGCCGGTCAGGGGCTCGTAGACTTCATTATCGAGAAGCAGGCCCCAGTGCGCATTATTCACGATGGCGTTGAAGCCGAGGTCGGTGCGCTCGAAGATATAGAGCTCGACTTCGCCGCCGATCTCATAAGCCGGCGGGGTCTTGTCGAGGAACTTGTCGAGCTTGGTAGAGGCCACAAGACGCAGCGTCCTGACATCCTGATACACCCGCACAGTGCGCCACTCGCCGGGATGCAGCCTTCTTTTTTGTTCGTTGAAGGGAAGCAGAAGGTCTTTGGGGAGCCCCCAATCGAGAAACGCACCGATCGAGTTCACCGACACGACTTTCAGAAGCGCGAATTGTCCCACCTGGGCTCGCGGCTTTTCGGTTGTCGCGATGATGCGGTCTTCGGAATCGAAATAGATAAAGACGTCGATCCGGTCGCCAAGCTTGCAGTCGCGAGGAACGTACCGGATCGGAAGCAGGATCTCGCCGAATACTTCGCCGCCGTCGAGGTAAAGACCGAACTCGACTTCTTTCACAACCTCGAGATTATTGACTTTGCCGATCTCTACCAAGCGGTACCTTCCGTTACAGGAAACATTGATACGCCTCGACGGCAAGCTCGTCGCAGCGTTCGTTTTCGGGGTGTCCCGAATGGCCGGCTACGTGGGTGAATTTTATTTTATGAATTGCTGCGAGCCGGTCGAGCTCCTGCCAAAGCTCGAGATTCTTCACGGGTTTATTGCCCGGCAGTTTCCAGCCCCGGCTTTTCCACTTGGGCATCCACTCGGTGATTCCCTGCCCCACATATTTACTGTCGGTCACGATCACGACCGACGAGGGATACTTCAGCGCGCGCAGACCTTCGATGACCGCCATCATTTCCATGCGGTTGTTGGTCGTCTCGCGTTCACAGCCCGATTTCTCGGCTTCTTTTCCGGATTTGGGATGACGCAGGATGTAAGCCCAGCCTCCAGGGCCTGGGTTGCCGCTGCATCCCCCGTCCGTGTAAAGAATCACCTCGGTCAAAACACCGGAATTATTCTTTGTCATTCCCAAGCCTCAGATTTTCAAGATATTCCCAACGGACGTATAATTTGGAAAGGTCCATCTTTACGGCTTCGAGATGCTTTTGCGACTTCGCGGCCTGGGCCGGGGTCTGCCGGTAATATTCGGGCGTGGACATCATCGCGTAGACCTTTTCCTGCTCAGCTTCCAGAGACGCGATCTTCTCAGGGAGGGCCGCGAGTTCGCGTAGCTGATTGTCCGTGATTTTTTTCGCGCCCGGCTTTTTCGCCTTCTCAATGGCTTCGTTATCAAATTCTTCTTCTGTTTCCTCTTCTAATTCATCAGCAGCCGTGAGCCCGAGCGCTTTCTGCCTCAGCCAGTCGTCGTAGCCGCCCGAATATTCGCGCACGTCCCCTTTCCCGTCTAGTGCGATGACAGAGGTCGCCACGTTGTTCAGAAAAGCACGGTCGTGGCTCACCAGAAGCAGTGTGCCGGAGTATTCTACGAGCAATTCCTCGAGCAATTCGAGCGTCTCGATATCGAGGTCGTTGGTGGGTTCGTCCATCACGAGTAAGTTCGAGGGCCTGGTGAAAAGACGCGCCAGAAGCAGCCGGTTGCGTTCACCCCCGGAAAGCACTTTCACGCTCGTTCGCGCGCGTTCCGGTGTAAATAAAAATTCCTGGAGATAGCCGATAATGTGCTTGGGCTTTCCGTTGATCACGACGGTGTCGCTGCCTTCCGACACGTTCTCCGCTACGGTCTTGTCCTCGTCGAGCTGTTCGCGGAGCTGATCGTAATAGGCGATCTCCAGGTTCGTCCCGCTCTTCACGGTGCCTTTCTGCGGCGCCAGTTCTCCGAGCAGCAGCCGAAGGAGGGTCGTTTTTCCTGACCCGTTCGGACCGATCACGCCGATCTTGTCGCCGCGCATGATGCGGGTCGAAAAATCCCGGACAAGGCATTTTTCGCCGTAGGAATAACTCACCTTTTCGGCCTTCGCCACGATGTGCCCGGAAGCTTCCGCCGCCTGGAGCGCCATGCGGACTTTTCCCATGACGCGCCGTTCGGCCCGTTTCTTGTCGCGCATCTCCACAAGCGCACGAACGCGTCCTTCATTGCGGGTGCGGCGGGCCTTGATCCCTTTACGGATCCAGATTTCTTCTTCGGCGAGGCGCTTGCCAAATTTTTCCCGTTCGGCCATTTCCGCGTCGAGCGCCATCTGTTTGCGCTCGAGAAACGTTTTGTAATCGCATTTCCAGCTGTAGATTTTGCCGCGGTCGAGCTCGATGATTTTATTCGCGAGCCGCTGCATGAACATTCTGTCGTGGGTCACGAAAAAAAACGTGCCCCGGTAGTCTTTCAGGAAAGCTTCGAGCCAGTCGATCGATTCGATGTCGAGGTGGTTTGTCGGCTCATCGAGAAGCAGGACATCGGGTTTCAACACGAGAGCCCGCGCAAGCATGACGCGCCTTTTCTGCCCGCCGGAAAGATGCTCGAAGAGGCTGTCAGGGTCGAGATTCAATTCCTTGATAATGTCTTCGACCCGGATATGGGCTTCCCAGCCGTTCACGTGGTCCATCTGTGCCTGAAGGGTTCCGAGCCTTTGCATGAGCTGGTCAGAATACTCGGTTTCCAGGCGGTGGCTGACGTGGTGGTAATCGCTCAGGAGCTGCATCTGGTCTCCGAGGCCGGAGAGCACGGTGTCGAACACGTCGCCCGTTATTCCTGACGGTACTTCCTGCGGCAAGTGCGTAACGCGGATGCCCTTCTGATAGATGACCTGTCCCGTGTCGACCTTGAGCTGACCGGTCATTACTTTCATAAGAGTCGTCTTGCCCGCGCCATTGCGGCCCAGAAGCGCGATTCTCTCGCCTTCTTCCACGTGCAGGTTCAAACCGTCAAAGAGCGGAGGCCCGTTAAAAGCCAGCGTTATATCCTGAAGACTGATTAAAGCCATTCTTTTTCCTTATTCCCCTGAGGAATTAAATAATTGATTTTACGCCGACGCCGTCAACACGGAGCGCCGCGCCGTTGGTGGCGCTGGAGAGCGGGCTCGCGATGTATACGATCATGTGGGCCACTTCAAGCGGATCGGCGAAGCGCTGGAGGAGAGACGTTGGTCTCGCTTCCTTGAAAAAGATTTCCTTTTCGAATTTTTCCCGGTCTACATTCTGGCTCCGTGCAAAACTTTCGACGAACACGTCCACACCGTCAGACATCGTCGGACCCGGAAGTACGCTGTTGACCGTGACGCGCGTGCCCTTTGTCAGTTCAGCCAGGCCTCGGGAAACGGCGAGCTGGGCCGTTTTCGTCATGCCGTAATGGATCATTTCCTGCGGCGTATTGATCCCGGATTCACTCGAGATAAAAATGATGCGCCCCCAATCGCGTTCGAGCATCCCGGGCATGAGCGCGCGGGAGAGGCGTACACCCGAAAGGACATTGACTTCATAAAAACGCAGCCAGTCTTCATCCGGGATCTGGAAAAAATCTTTCGGTTCGAAAATGCCCGCGTTGTTCACGAGAATATCTACGGGTCCGATAGCTTCTGTCTGGCGCACGACGTTTGCCGCGCCTTCAGCGTTCGCGAGATCGCCGTAAACCGCCTTCGCGCCTCGTAATTCTTTTAACACAGGGCCAACACTCTGTTCGCTGCGCCCGTGAAGAATGACTTCGGCCCCCTCCTCATGCAGCAGTTTTGCGGCCGCTTTCCCGATGCCTTTGCTCGAGCCCGTGATGAGGGCGCGCTTTCCTTTTAGCTGGTAATCCATGATGATTGCACTCCTAATGAATAAAAAGAGGGGCAGTTCGGGACATTATAAGGGCTGATTTGAATGCGGCTAGTGAAATTACAGATGGGCTGGGAAAGTAGAGTTAAACTGGCGGAGCAAAAGAATGCCGGAATTCTTATTTAATCCAAGAGAACCGGGATACCGGATGCGGAAACTCTTCACTGGCTTTTAATTTGGCGATACGAAGCTGGGCATCACTCAATAAAAAAGCAGCCTGCAGAACCATTTCCTTGGCGTCTTCCATCTGTTGGTCGTAGCGTTGCACGGGATTTATCATACATCACCTCGTACGTTTAGGATGAGAGAACTTTTCATGTCTATAAGGATCGCCTGTTTAAGAAGACATCTCTCTAAGTGATGATATTAAAATAGGCTAGGACTTACCCTGAACAGTAGTGCTGCCTTTCTTGCATTCGTTCCCTTGGAAAGGTACTCTTTAAGTGCACTAACTGATTGAATCACACCACTATAGAGCACCTATGAGACACCATCGGCATCTACTTTTCCGCGCTGTCAGGTGCGGGACTGCGCTTGTCCTTCTTACAACTTTTTCGCTCTTGAACAGCCGGGGTACCCCCCGCGTCCGCGTTCAGCTCATCTGAAACAAGCAGGCTTAATGTGGGGACGATACGGATTCCGGCGGAAATTGGCCGGCTTCAGGAAATTCACGCCGGCATCGCGTTAGAAACAGTTATTCTCATTCAGGACACGCACTCCATCCCTGAAGCCCAGCTCAATATCCAGCGCCTCATCGCTCACTTTCAGGAAGCGCACGGCTCGAACCTGATCGCCGTCGAGGGCGCGGCCTCGAAATACGATCCGCTCATTTTCCGGAGTTTCCCCGACCTGAAACATCTCCGCAAAACGTTCATGGAATATATGGAACAGGGCGAACTGACGGGGCCCGCTGCAGCGGCCATTCTTAACGAAATCCCCGCGGAGTATCAAGGAGTCGAAGATTGGGAACTCTATGAAGAAGGCCTCCGGTTTTATTTGAAAGCCCTTGCGCGGGAATCCGCGGTCCTGAAAAATCTTCAAAAAGAAGCTGAGGACATTGAAAAACGCAAGAAGGCAGTTTATTCGGCCCCGCTCCTCGCCGTCGATAAAGTTCTGACCTCTTTCGGGGAAAATAAAACGGATGTGCTCCAGGCACTCAAAACGCTCTCAGAAACCCGTGCCCCCGACCCGGGATCCGAACTAGCGCTTTTTCTGGGTGCTGGCAAAGAGGTGGATCCGGCCAAGGCGGAGCAGGAAGTCAAAAGACTCGCTGCGGCTTTCCGGGCGGATATTTCGAAAGGCCGCTTTCCGGCTTTGGCCGCTTCAGGGTTTCACGAAAAATATCAGGAGTTCCAGACTTCCCGCATCACCGTGGACGCTTTCGCCCTTTTTCTCGAGGAATTCCGCGGCCGGGTGTGCGCGGAAGATAGCGCGCCGGCATCATGCTCTTCGGAAACGAGCTCCGGCCTGGCGGAACGCGTGCACAACCAGCGGCGGATGAGCGATATTCAAGGCACAGAATTTTCCCGGCAGTTCGACCTCTACACGGCCGCTGTGAAAGATTCCCTCTTTCGCAGCGAGGAAGAGAAAGCTCTCGATTCCGAGAGCGGTTTTCTCCTCCTGCTCCAACGCTTTGCCCGGCTTGAACTTACTCCTGAAGACTGGCGGGAGCTGCGCGCCGCGAAGCCGAATGAGAAATGGCTTCCCGTCCTTTCTGTGCTCGATGAACACCGCGCTTTCTATGAAAATGCGGAAAACCGTGACGATGTTTTTTTCAAGAAGCTCCTTTTACTGATGGAATCCCGTAAAAGCAGGACTGTACTGTTCGTTGCGGGAGGTTTCCACACCGAGGGACTGGTCAGCCGCCTGCGGGAGCGCGGTCTTTCCTACGCGCTCGTGACGCCTGCGATCAGTTCACTACCCGAAACGACGTCGTACCGTGGCCAGATGAACGGCGAAGTTTCGTGGAAAGAATACTTTCATATCGAAAACGGAAAAGTGGACCTTTACAAGGCTTTCGTGCGCGGCGCGCGTACACGGCTGCTTCCGCCGGAAGGCCAGGCCGGAGTGCTGAAACTCTGGAGGGACCAGATCCTCCGGAATCTGGCTGAAACAGACGCACTCGAGGACGCTCGCAGCTATACAGTTTTTCTCGACGAGATTGCACAGGACGATGCACCGGCATGGGCAGTCCAGGCCGAAGCCTTTGCAGGAGGGCTGGAACAGCTCAGGCAGGTAAGTCAGGTCTCACGCGAAAACATTTTGACACTATTGAAGTCTAGGGCTGCGGTTCCTGAGGCGCTCTCTGCGGCCATACAGCCGGGAGCTTTATCTGAAATATTTTCGTCGCCCGAGATTTTCTCAGTCACTGCGCGTTCCGAAATGCGCGGCGAAGATGGGGAACAGGCCCTCCCGCTCGCCGATACGGTTTACGGACGCGGCGCAAAAGTACTGAGAGATCTGTTACAGACCAAAGGAGAGAGTGACAGGGTATTTGAGGACCTGCTCGTAAGGACCGGCTTCAACCCCGACGATCCGATCAATTCCCTTGAAAGATTCCGGAAGGCGCTGCTCGAACACAGGGTCCTCAGCGATACGCCCAGCGAAGAACTGCAGGCCGTTGAAGGGCGGTTCGCAGAGAAAGGGCTTAAATATATTTCACCAGCCCCCCACATCGAACTTCTCAATTCCTATGAAAATATCGTCGAGAGTTATGTCCGCGGCCTCGCATTACCGGATACGGTGCCGAAAAACTTCTCGGACCATCTCAGATTTTCCCTCGAGACGCTTTATGATTTCTACCTTTTTGATCAGCTCAGCATGCTCGCGGTGGAACTCTGGGACAATACGACGCTTTCCGATCTCCCCGACCAGGAAATCTACGCGGTGATCGTAGACCTTCACCTGATTCACAGCCGGCTGACCCGGTCTGCGTCGGAAAAGAGGCAGCGAAACCGGTTTACCCGCAATCTTGCGAGCCTTTTTTTCTTCGGTGTCTCCAAGTTCATCAATAAAAACGAATCGCTTTATCTTAGACAGGAAGAAAAACTCAAGCCGGTTTTCGAAGCGTTAAAGAGGGTCAATACGGAATACGGCCGTCGATTTGAAATGGATTATTACAAAACAGCTGCCGCCCGTCAGGGCCGTCACCTGAAAAGTATTCTCCTTACCTATCTGAAAGAAGAAGAAGATACTCCCGTCGAGGAACGCCTGAACTCTCAGCGGTCGAATATAGACGATAATTTCATGGACGCGGATCTGGCTGGCGTCGACAACAGAAATGAGATTGATTTCGCGAGACTTGTCATCCAACTGACCCGTCTCTTCGAACTTTACGAAGAATACGGAAAATTTAAACCCGTAAGGCTTGAGATCGCAGAAGGCATCGCGGGGGGCCTGTCCTACCCCATTACGCTCGTCAATCGGGACAGACTCGTCGCGATTCTGAAACAGGGGAATGAAAAGCATAACTGGGGAATCGACAACGTTGAAACCTATTTCAGGATCGATTATTTCTTTTCTCTTCTGACAAGAAATGCAAAACAGCTGGATGAGGATTTTAACGAAGTTACGTCCTATGATTTCATACCTCACGGTGTTTCTTCGATATTTGCCCATAAGTATCTCGAAGTCTCGGCCCTCCAGGCCATGCTGACGGGAAAACCTGTTTATTTCGCTTTCGAAGACTCTCTTTTTACGCCGTCGGCCTCGCTTTTTCTCATCGGCCCGAACGACGAAAGCCTCCGTTCATCCGGTTTCATGGAACTTCTGAATGCCCATCTCGCCAGCCTCGAGGCCTTGGACCGCGAAAAGAAGATGGATCGCACGCAGTATTCCTCGCGCCGAGGGTTCTTTTTTGTTCAGTATGTGGTGCGCACTCTGCGCCTCCTCGCTCAGATATCCCCGGATGCTGCTTCCCTTCAGCTCAAGCCGCCGGCCGTTTTCCCGCAAGACGGAGAAACGGGAAGCGCTCAGCGTTCTGAATTAAGAGTACTTTCGAGCGAAGTAGTCCAGGTCTTTTATTCGGGCAATACCGACGGCGTGACGCTCAATAATATGGCCTCGAAAATCGAAACAAGTGTTTTTTCCGGAGACGTGAATGAATTCGCCGAGGACATCAGGCTGGATGTCCGGGAAAGGCTTAATGCGGTGAACCGCTCAGCCCGCGGCCCGGTTTCCGTCACTCCCGATCTGGCGGAAAAAGCAACGCGCTGGCTCACGGGTGTTCTCACCCGAAAAACAAACAAATCGCTCGGTATCATCGTGGACGCGCCTGAAAACCGCGACTCTCTGCAGCAGGCTCTTTTGCGCAAAGACGTGTCCGAAAAAATAGGCGTCGCCTTTGTCACCCGACGCATGCGGGATATTAAACTCGACGGGATCAATGTGGAAACAATCGGAACAGCCTCCGGTTACCGGATCCGCCACTCACTCGATAACGGGAGGGCGATGCCGGCAATTACCGATGCTGCCAAAGTTACTTCAGAACACGTCTTCTCCGTCCGTCTGTCGGGAGAAGAGCGGAAGAGTGAGCCCTTCTTTTCCGTCGTGGCCGAAGTCGCCCGCGTCGTGACGGGGCTTCTTACGGCTGATAAAATCCTGCCGGCAGACGAACTCAAAAAATCCGTGAGCCGGTCAGATATCAAAGCAGAACTCCTGAAAGACCTCTTTCAGGACTTTGCCGGCTTTACCGAGCAGGACGGCCTCATCCAATTCGACGAAGACGGTAATCTTTCCGTAAACCAGAGTATTCTCTTCCGTTTCGTGACCGAGCACCTGGCTCGAGAGAGAGTCACAGCCTCGGCTTAACACTCCTTTCATCACGCAGTCTTTTTCCTGCCTTTACCGATAGGCACTGCCTTAGCATTCCGTCCAGGGGATGGATGGCTCTAGCCTTCCACGGATAATGCATCCATCCGCTGCCACAATAGCCAGCTGCCCTGGTTCTCCAAGATAGGATCCTTTACGAAAAGCGGGTGAGCTTGAATAGGGACATGAGCGGCCACGTCCCAGGCTGAGTCGAGGAAGTAAAGGCAGCCTGCTCCTAGTCTGGAATCCTCCTTTTCTTGGCCCTGCGGTGAGAAGATTTGAGGCCCTGAACATTGCCGGAATGAAACGCTAAGTGACTGGATATGATGAGGTTGTGAAATCTCCTGAAAGCTTTCGGGACTTTTTCAGAGTATCACCCGCTTGTAATGGCTGGAAACGGCGTCTAAGCTCTAATCTATACCCAAAAAGGAGGGCGGCAATGATCAAAGGGGTTTTGAATGGAGTGTTCGCGGTCTCGGGCCTGGCTATCATTTTTTCGGCCCTTTATCTCGCCGCGGTTCAAGAACCTGTCCAGCCTCCCGCGAAAGAAGAGCAAAAAACCGCAGCCGCTCCTGTTAAAGTCCTGACTGTACTCGCAGAGACTGTACCTCTTAGCGAGGTTGAAAAACTCAATTGGATCCTCGACAAATACCGTAATGCGGACCTCGAAATTGTCTCGAACGGCGTGGCTCTTAAACCCCATGAAATGTGGCTGAAAGCAAAGGCAGCGCTCGTCTACACGAAAGCAGACGTGAGCAGTGCCGGCGAATGGATCGGGGAATACTGCTACCGGCTTACTGGCGGGAGCGTTCTTTACTTCAAATATCCGGACGGACGCCTCACTCCCGTGAGAGACGTCTTCTTAAAAGAACTCGCCATCCTCAATCAACGGATTTAATCATTCCGAACTAAGCTATCCTTTTCCCTCGAGCCTTAGCCGTGGCTTTGAGCAACTCCGACGCAGAGCTTGCTGCCTGCTTAGTAATGCGGCGGCGGGGTTTCTTCTTCGGGCTTTTTCATGTAGGGACCGCCCGACTGTTGATCCCTCAATAATTTGAATTCCCGTTCAAGGGAAGCCATCTTTTTCTGCATGCCGACTAGGACCTGATTCAATTGCTCAATCGTGTCTTCATGAAAAGCGATTGTTTTCTCGAGCTCAATGATACGGTCTTCCATAAATCATTCCTCTTCTCTCCGCTGGATTATTCCGGTCGAGTCTTTCTTAGCGCGGCACTCCAGACCCAGTAAACAAACAGCCCCTGAAACGGCAGGCGAGCCCACAATACCCATTCAGGCACATGCGGCCAGAGACCAGGGGTAAGTGCGAGATAAACGTTCGCGGGGAATACGGCGGCAAGGATGGCAATCAGGCCCCAACCCGCCGGCACGCGCGTTTTTTCAGGCAGGATCAGCGCGCCTAATAATGCCTCGGCTGCGCCGCTTGCATAGATCATAAAAAGAGGCGCGGGAATATATGGCGGCATCATTTTCAAATAAAGCGCGGGCGCGACAAAGTGGCCTATACCTGCAAAGATAAAAAAAGCCGAAAGGATAAGCCTCGAAAAAAAATGATGCGCGCAAACCGGCATGTCGCTCTCCCTTTGTGGATACAGATGTTACTTCAAGCCCGCGCTTTCGTCCAGAAGTGCTCCGAGAATGCGTCCTAAGCGGAGTGCTGAGCCGGAGGCAGCGCGCTACCTGATAATCGGAAAGGCTGCGCCTGATTGTCTCTCCTGCCCGCAGACCTAAAATGTGGGTCACAAACAGCGCTTATCGCTTCAACTGGCTTAATCCGAGGAAATTTTATGGCTAAACGCGTCGTAAAAGGAAATACCAAAACTGTAAGACTGCCTGTAAATATGAGTGGAATCAAGCAAGCCTATCTAAAAAACGTAGACGATAAAGACCGCTTTCCGCTCGAAGGATACGCTGCCCTTATCGCCATTTACACCACTTTATATTTTTCTTTTTATGCGTTGGCCCGGCGCAAAGGTTCGATACCGGAACGGATCCCTTTAGGTGACCTGGCCCTGCTTGGCATTGCAACGCATAAATTCAGCCGGCACATCACAAAGGATCTAGTAACGAGCGTCCTTAGAAGTCCTTTCACGGAATTTGCGGAATCCACGGGAGCGTCCGAGCTTTACGAGAAGTCGCGCGGGAAGGGCTTTTCTTATGCGTTCGCGGATCTTATCACCTGTCAATGGTGCCTGGGAGGCTGGACCGCGATGTTTGCCGGCTTCGGACTTGCTCTCGCTCCCAAGTTTACGCGCATGGCTGCGGGCATTTTCACAATTGAAGCAGCGGCCGATTTTCTTCACCTCAGTTACGACATCATGAAAAACTTAAAAACCCGTACTGCCTTAAACAAGCCTGCCGGAAAAAATAAGCAGAAAACCCATGGCCAATAAAAAAATTGTGTCGGCTGACTCTCAATAGCCGCCGCCATCAAGTTGGATTCATTCAAAAGCAAGAAAGCCGTCGGATTTTCTCCGGCGGCTTTCTTCATATCAGTAATTTTCTAAGTCTTTTAATAAATGGGGGGCTTGCGGTCTATCGCGTCACGCCTTCTCATACTTCGATAATTATCTTTCGGCTTCATGGGTGCCAGGGTGTCTTCGAAGGATTTCATGTCGACGTTTCGGACCAGTTCTTTCCTAACGGTCTTCCGGTCTTCTCCAGCCCATTCTACGCGCTTCATCCCGAGCGGATAATCCTTCACCAGGATATGCCCCTGAAATTCACCCGACTCCGGATCCCAGGACTTTACGGCGCTTGGTTTTCCTTCCGCGTCAAACCACTCTTCGCGGAATTTTTTACCGTTCGCTCCAGCGTATTCCGTAAATGACTTTGTCTGCTTTCCGGCGGAATCAAACATACGGTTTGTTTTCAGAAAAGCTTTTTCATCGCCGTACTTCCAGGCCGCAACCCGATAAGATTCGAGCGAGCCGTCCGCGTAGGCATATTTTTCGTAATGGGTGATCCGGCCCTTCTGCGCAGGGTCAAAAATCCAGCGCTCAAGAAGTCGGTCTTCCTCATTGCGGAGGAGTTTTTCAGTACGTTTATTGTTTAAGTTGAAATACTCAACCGCTGTAGTGCCGTCATCATTTTCGGTGATTCGGGCGTCTTTTGAAATTTCATGATCAGTCACCACGAGGTCCTGCGTGAGCAGCTGAGCCGCAATAACTTCGGACTCGCCTTTCACTTCGGCAGGAAGATTCGCGTTTGTCGGATCGATCGGAGGAATATTTTCTGCGGACGCGGAAGCCGTATCATTGAAAAGATTAATGATCGGCTTCGCCTCGCTCTGGGCATAGGTTTTTTTAACTGCCGCGGTTGAAAATATGACAAGCGCTGAAATGACTGGCAGCAGGACAAGTACTTGATAACTACGGTTTCTCAGGTGAAATGTTTTCATGTTAGGGGGTCTCCTTTTATCCTGATCAGTATAGGAAAACGCTGGAGGCAGTATAGAGAGGTATCTCCTAATCCTTTACTCCTAGTGGGCATGAATAAAGGCTAGGGGTAAAGCTTAAGGGTCAGGAATTAATCAGGGATTATAGCGGCGAGCGGTTATAACTTTTTTGAAAGCTGCAGGAAATACACGGCCGTGCCGAGGCTGAGTGGCAGCCAGATCAAACGGGAAAGGTTGGCGGGAATAAGGGGATTGAAAAGGATCGCGATCATGATTAGGGCTGTGAAATGGCCGCTAAGCTCGGGTCTTCTCTGCCTGAGGAGTACTGCCGCGAAGACAGAAGCGGTGCAGACAATCACCCGCACCGCGACATAATAAAGAAAGGGCCACATGGGAACGATCCCCAGGCATAGAAAGAGACCTGTTATGAGAAGGATGACTTTCAGGATTTTCATGTCTTGTTCTTCATTCATGTACGTAACCGCCTTTAATATAGAAACAAAAAACCCCGTCCTGTTAGGGACGGGGTTTCTGTTGAATCAGTCGATCAGATCCCAAAATTTGACTTTTGGGGACGCCTCTGCTCCCTGCGCCGAAGCGCCGGGGACAGATTAGACTTTCTGAACGTTAGCGGCCTGATCGCCTTTGGGGCCCTTCGTCACATCAAACTGGACGCGGTCGCCTTCATTGAGGCTCTTGTAACCGGTGCCCTGAATCGCAGTATGATGTACGAATACATCATTTCCGCCATTCTCAGGAGCGATAAACCCAAAGCCTTTTTCGTTATTGAACCACTTTACTGTACCTGTTGCCATTTTAAATTCCTTTCTAAGAGGGTATGAGGGCATTAAAAATAAAAAAGCCGCAAGCTTGTTAATTCAGCTTACGGCTCGATATAATTACTGCCTTACCGCTTCTTATAATTAACATCACTTGAGATACTACCTTGTTTTTATACAGTGTCAACAGCTTATTTCATTTATTTCAAAAAAAGCCCGCATTGGCGCTTTTTACCCTCGGGAACTACATCCCGGGTTTGAGGGTACTTTCCCGGGAAACTGTCTCTATCGCCACTTCGGGGAGAGGCACACTTGCCTCCACCTTGGACGGAATAGCCACAGGACCTGCCGCCGGGCGCTCATAGGGCGAACGCTGCGGATCAGCCGTTTCGGGGATTCCGTGTGTTTTTATGACGTAATCCCGGAAAGCTCGATGATTTGCGGTCCACATGAAGAACTGGAGCCATTTTCCCACTGAAAAGGGGCCCCCTTTCCATACACGCGCGAACGTGCTGGTGAAAAAGTGGCGCCTTTCGTGATTAAATGTGAAGAGGTAATAGATTACGATTTTGGCCAGAATCCCTAGCAGCTTGGGCTCGACGGACACCTTTTTATGCTCCGGATTGCGATTCTCGAAACGGTTTAAGACCGTGACCAGGCGGTCACTATAACTATCGTACCGATAAAGAGCGCGTATGAGCCAATTATAACCAATGCTCAATTCCTGGTGAGTCATCAGCTTGGGAATGAAGTTGCAATCCGCCGCGCCGTGGCCGCTCATCTCGGTCCATTGGCTGTCTAGCAGACGCCCTTCGGCCTGAAGCCTTTTTAAAAGCGGCGTATTGGGAAGAGCCATCAGCGTACCGCACGTCGTAAAGGGAATACCCAGTTCTTTAAGGTAATCAAACTGTTCCTGAAAGATGTACTTGTCGTCTGAGTCGAACCCCACGATCATGCCGGCCGCGACTGATACGTGATAGGAATGAATGCGTGCGATATCTTCCTGCATGCTTTTACGGGTGTTCTGAAGTTTCTTTGTCTCGATCAGACTCGCGCTCCGGGGAGATTCGATGCCTACAAATACGGAATAAAAATTCGCGTCCTGGAGAAGCTTCAGAAGGTCGTCATGATGAGCCACGTTGATGGTCAGTTCGCAGGCTAGTTCGACTGGGTAACCGTGTTTCCTCTGATATTCCGCGAGGGCCGTGAGGAGCTTGCGGGCGAAGGGTATGTTGCCGATAAAATTCGCATCACCGAACATAATGTAGTGGGCGCCCATTTTCACGCAGTGGTCGACTTCGGCGAGAACCTGCTCAACCGTTTTTGTTCGGGGCACGCGCCCGTCCATCACGATGATGTCACAGAATTCGCATTGAAAAGGACAGCCGCGGCTCGTCTGGAGATTGAAAACGTTGTAGTGCTGGGGTTTGATCAGGTCGTAACGCGGAATCGGGCTCTCCGCCACATTGGCCCTTCCTTCGGCAACATAAAGCTCTTTTGCCTCACCCGCTTCGAAATCGGCGAGAAACTTTGCCCAGATAACTTCAGCTTCACCGACGATGCGATGATCTCCCAAACCTTCAAACGCCTCTGGAAACAGGCTGCAGTAAGGACCTCCGAAAGCAACCTTCTTTCCCCTCTTCCGGAATTCAGCCGCGATTTCGACCGCGCGTTTATGCTGGACATTGAAAGCCGTGACTCCGATAAGATCCGCATCGATATCAAAGTTGATGGGTTCGACATTTTCGTCAACGATCTCGACTTCCCAAGGAGCGGGAGTCAGGGCGGCTACCGTGGCGAGACCAAGAGGAGCTGTATAAAAACGCGTGCCTGTAAAAGGCCGCAGACCTTCAAAGGACCAGATGGCGGGATTAAATAACGGATTAACGAGATAAACTTTCAACGTGACTCCATGTACCTGCTCAGACAGCTATACCGGCAAACCTTAAGTGATGCAGATTCTACACCAACCACCAACTCGGAGCAAAGCCTAAAATAGTCCGGGACTCGAGAAGGCTCACTGATCCGGCCCCGCACTTGATGCCGGAAATAGGCAGTTTGCTAATTAACGTTAAACCGCAGTGAAACCGCATTAGGTTTAGGAACGGGTCTTTTGAAAAGCGATGCTGGCTTAACGATCACAACCTTAACCCCCGCAGAAGTTCCCGCCACGGCTTTCTTTATTTTCGTTCCAACGGCGGGACTGATCTCGTACCCGGCTGTAACCGCGGCCGTTGCTGCTACAGAAGCGGCACGTTCCGCATCAAGGCCTCCTTCGCGGGCTCCTTCGACTGCGCCTTCGACCGCGCCTTTTGCCGCGCCGCAGACATCTCCCGCGAACTCGACCGAATAATTGACAATACTGCATGTTGAGTCACCGATTGCATCATAGGCCGAAATCCCGCTTGGTACGCCGCCGCGGATGGCCTCCATGACGAGGTTTTTTGAGGCCGCTTCGAGATTGTCTCCCATTCCTTTGATCACATCCATAATTTCAGTACGAATCATTTCAGAAAAAACCATGCTTTTTGTATCCATTTTATCTCCCATTTTTTGCTCCTTAGATGATGATACGCTTGATCAAAATAAATACCTATGAACGTTTATAAATACCTGAAAAAGGGGGAAACATCGACGCGTTATGACTCTCCGCTCACGTCCCATTCTTGATAGCATACTATGTTAAGGGCGTACCTTATACCATGAGGTATTTACCTGATTGATGGTAAGGGTTAACATGTTTCACTCCGGATATGAGCAATGAAGGATAAGGAAGGATGCTGCCGTTACAATTTCGACGGACGCCCTTAAGAATGGGACTTAAGAGCGAAGACCCCCCGCGGGTTTCCTTTTTTTACGCGCTAAGTCATTTTTTTCTGGATCTCCGAAGGCATTGGAGCGTGCAATTCATCAGGAGGGGGAACGTTCTTTCCTTCTTTTTCACCCCACGGAATGCTAAATGTGCCGGTGCGCGATTCGTAATCTGATTCCCCTACGCAGCCTGAAAGAAGCAAGACTGTCATTAGGAGCCATAAAAACTTTTCCATTGAGGTTTCCTTTCGCAAAGATTTTAGCCTCTGTATGAGTTAATTCCGGCTTACCCCGATATCTTATCGCACCCTTTCCCTAAATCCAGCTATTTGTACCTGGGGTCTAATATAGATCCACTCGGGAGGCACCATGAAAATTCTAAAATATAAAAAAAGCGGACCGGAAAGTAACCCTTTTACGAATGCGTTGTCCGCTTACATCGGACTTCGGTGGGCTATACGCACGGAAGCGAGCGTGAGAGGCTTTGCGACTGCGGGTTTTATCGTCGTCATTCTTTCCGGAATTCTTCAAGTGGGCTGGGAAGAATTTGCCCTGATCATGTTTGTATGGTTTTATGCGGTACAGTCCGAAATCAGTAATACGGCCACCGAAAAAGTCTCCGATAAGGCCTGCAACAAGCAGTACGATCCCCTCGTGAAAAAAACCAAGGATTTCGCCGCGGGGTCCGTTTTTCTCGCTAATGTCGCGGCCTGGGCGGTGACGGCCCTTCTCTGGACGAAAAGACTTTTCGAGATCGCAAGCAGTTAAGCGAGATGCTTTATTGTTCCTGAACGGGCGGAACATTGGAGGCGCCGGCTTCCACCCCGAGTTCCGGTGACTTTGCTTTATTTAATCGTTTGTTTCTTTTTTCTTCCTGTTTCTTTTTGTTCGCTTCTTCTCTTCTTCTTTTATTGCCGCGGTAGTTTTCTTTCAAAGTTCCTCCTGTCGGCGTTTAGACTCAGTCAATCAACCGAGACTACGCCTGAATGCATTTTATCTTATAACCCATCGAAAAGGGGTTTCTTTGCTGAAGGCAACTAAGATGCCGGCTAAACTGTCGTTTTCTATTGGGATTTGCCTTAGGTGGAATCAGGGGCCCTCCTAGTCCATGAACGACGCGGCAGCGGTAGTATCTTGGTATCGCGGCTTGCGCAGGCCGTATTTCATATCACGGGACGGACGTAATGGACACACTGTTTAATGAACTGCACACTAAGATTGCGGAAGCTTATTTTCTAAATGCAAAAGATTTTTCGGCGGTTGCGCGATGAAATCAAAATGGGACCACGGACCATGGACGCGTTTTAGCTTCGGAGAATGGAACGCGCGTTTTGTATTCCGCTACGCCGGCTGGATCCTCGGCGCCATTGCTCTCTTGTGTACCCTCGCCTTTCCCTTCGCGAAAAAGCTCGAACTGCGCGCCAATTTTTTTGAGCTTCTCCCGCAGAATTCGCCGAGCGTAGTCGACCTGCGGGAGCTTACCCGGCAGGTCGGAGGAACAACCTTCCTCATTTGCGTGATCGAATCGTCTGATTCTGAAACCGCAAGCGCCGCCGCTTCACAATTCCGGCAGAAAGCCGCGAATTTCCCAGAAGTTGATTACGTCGATGACCAGGCCGACACTCCCGAAATAGCCAGCCGAAAACTCCTTTTTCTTGATTATGAGAGCGTAAAAAACGTAAAGCAGAATGTCCTCGATCTCATAGCCCATTACCGGCGCCAGGCGAACCCTCTCTTTGTCGATCTGCTCGAAGAAGAAGCTCCTAAAATAGACTTCTCTAATTTCCGGTTGGAAAACAAGATCTACGGCATTGGAGCCTTCGCCCGCAAAGGTAATTCCGCGATGCATGTCGTCATGATCAAGCCCAAGCACACAGTCGGCGATTTCGCTGAATCCCGGAGCCTTATCGAGGCCGCGCGGAAAACCTTTGATGATATCAAGCAGGACTCCAAATATCCTGTCACGATGGGTCTGGCGGGCCCCTACGTTACACGCGAAGCCGAATACCGAACGATCAACGGCGACGTAAAAGTCACGGGAACAGCCGCGACCATTCTCATCACGCTCATCATGATCGCCGCCTTCCGGAATATCCGATATCTCATTTACGCTTACCTGCCTCTTGGGGCCGGTATCTTACTCACGCTCGGGTTTACCGAACTCACGATCGGTTACCTGAACATGATCACGGCCTTTCTCGTGAGCATTCTCCTTGGGATGGGAAGCGATTACACACTTCACATGCTCGTCAATTTCTCAGGAGATTTCAGGTCACGCTCAAGCGTTTACTCCGCAGTAAAAAGAACTTACACCGAACTATGGCGCCCGCTGCTGATGAGCATGCTTACGACGGCCGTTGCTTTTGGTGCCATGACAATCAGCAGTTTTGAGGGTTACCGGCACTTTGGAATAATCGCGGGAGTAGGAATTCTTATTTCATTTGCCACTGTCTTTTACGGACTGCCGAGTCTCATCATCGTCGGCGAAAAATTTTTCCCCCGCAAAAAAGGGGTGCACCCAAAGCCGCATGTTATCTCAAAAAGACAGGCCTCCCTCATTCTTATCGCGGGCGTTCTCTTTTCGATTTATTCCATCGCCATGCTGCCAAAAGCGCGTTTCGATTACGATTTTGGAAACCTGCAGGCGAAGAATGAAGACACGATCGTTCTCTCGGACCGTATGGCCGATTACTTCGGTATCCAGCTGAGCCCCATCGCGCTTATCGCGCCGGACCGTAAGCGGGCGGCTGTAATCTCAAAGAAAATCAACCGCTATATCGAAGAGCACCCTGACTCGAGTTTCGACTTCGCTGTGTCCTTACTCACGCATGTACCTCAAGACCAGGAAGAGAAAATCAGTGTCATGCGCGAAACCGGCGAAATCATCGAGAAAAGAAAAGTCTATCTCGCAAAGCTGGGAGAAAAGGAAAGAAAGACATTCGAGGAATTACAGCTCCAGCTCGCTGCAAATGCTCTCACAGAAAATCATCTTCCGACTGGGCTGACTCGCCAGTACGAAGGCACGGACGGCAAAGTCTCGATTGTATACGTTTATCCCAAAGGCCGTATCGTGGATGGCGTTGTTACAAAACGTTTTGTGGAGGAGCTCCGGAGCCTCGACTTCGGAGCGGACGTTAAACTTGCGGGCGATCCCATGCTCTTCGCGGACGTCCTGCATCTTCTCGAGCGCGATACGCCGGTCGTCATGACGATGAGCCTGGTTACCATCATCGGACTCCTTCTTCTCCATTTCAGACGGCTCGACCACGTGCTTTGGGTTCTTGCCCCTGTTGTACTGGGATTTTTGTGGATGACAGGAATGGCGGCGGCCTGGGGTCTGCGATACAACTTCATCAACCTGGCGATCCTGCCGAGCGTGCTGGGCGTTGGTATCGACAGCGGGATTTATATCTTTGATCGATTTAAAAACAGGAGCGGCGAGGGTTTCTATTCCAGCCTTCAGCAGACCTCGCGGGGCGTCATACTATCGTCTTTAACTAACATATCTGCTTTCGTCAGCTTATCTTTCGCCAATCACCGGGGCATGGCCTCGATGGGACTGCTTGGCGTTTTCGGTTTTCTCTCCTGCATGCTCGCGGCCGTTTATTTCGTACCAGCGCTCATCGAGTGCGCCGGAAACCGCACGCGGAAATCCCCGCCGCCCGTCCTCTACAAAAAACAGGCCGCCTGAAATACCACTCGCTTTTGATCATCGGGGCAGGACTCGGAGAAGAGCGGTCAATCTCTTCCCAGGAATCCAGACGCATTAGGCCGTCGGGGCAGGATCCGGAGAAGGGCGTCAAGCCCTGCCCAGGAGTCCAGACGCATTATAGCCGTCGGGGCAGGATCCGGAGAAGGGCGTCAAGCCCTGCCCAGGAGTCCAGACGCATTAGCGTCTGGGATGCTTCTTTGCCGCCTCTTCCACCAGGGCGAGTTCGTTGTAGACAATCGCGGAACCGACGTGGATGGAACCGTTGGGAAATTTCACGAGATGCTGGTTGCCCGACGTAGAACGTTCGACATACTTTTTGATAAATTCGTTCGTATTCTGTCCCTTCACATAGCGATTCCTCATCAGCCACATGCCGCCCCGGTAAGCCTGCACGGAGTTGTACCAGGTCCCATCGTGATAAAACTGGAGTTCCGTCGCGTCCTTGAGGCGTTGAAAGATAAAACGCTGTTTGTCGACTTCGGAACGCGGACTAACCAGGTAGGTCTTGAATTCTTCCGTGTTTTCGATATTCGGCGTACCGAGATAGACTTTTTCACCTGAAGGCGTCACGCCCTGAAGGTAAGACTGGCCCGCGCAACCCGCAAGCAGGAGGGCGAATATAAACGAGGAAAACACACGGTGATTCCTTAGCATAGAAAACTTCTCCATTGATGATAACGAATTTTTTTAAATCAGGGTTTGATTTTCGCTATTGTAAACATGATGGGGGCAAAGAACAAGACGGAGTTGATTACTCCGGCAGCTGAATTAAGCGGCGGCTGCAGAGGATCCTGAATGTTTTCCTCGCCCGGATCGTGCCCAGTGTTTGAAAGGGGTTTGGGAATCCGGATTTCCGGCGTCTGTTCAGCGGAATAAAAACGGTGCCTTCCTTAGTTCTACGGATTCGTTGATTTCAGGCGCGTGGGCGGCCGAGGGGAAAGAACCAGGGGCTTCCGCAATTCGACGGGCTGAGGGGTAATATTTTCATGGATACCTTTTTCTGTGATAAAAAATAAACTCAGGCCGCCAGGTCGAGCCGGCGGTAATATTCCGTGACAAGACGCTCGTCCTCTTCCTCCACCAGACCTTCACCAGCGAGTCTCGGGCTGCCTTTTACTGTCTCGGCCCTCACGCCCACGTAGATCGCCCTGTCTTCCCAGCTCAACTGCGTGGTTTTGGAAATCGGAACCAGCGACTTTCCTCCCGGCCACCTCGTTTCGACGAGCCAGTAATGAAGGAGCCAGTTTTCATCTACAACAATGTCCTGAACAAGCCCGGCATCCTCCCCTTTGGCATGAAGGCGGTAAAAAAACAACTCCCTGCAGCTCCGCAGCCGTTCAGCGCCAGGTGTCTTCGGCCGCTGGGTCTGCAAAAATTTTTCGTATTCGCTCATGCTTCTTGAAGCCGCTTCGATGCCTTCTTTCTTGCGCTCGGCGAGAGGTTTCATTTCTTCCGCCGTCGGCCCGTCCGCGATGTCGTCCCGGCTCGCGGAGAACCGGATCACCTTTTCTTCCAAGTCGAGAGCTGCCAGTCCCTGCAGCGAGAGAAGCAGGCGCTCGTGCCGGAACCAGGGCAGTTCCTTGGTCTTTGCGTACGGCACTTCCCACGTCATATCGTCGAGATAAAAATCATCCGCTTGCCCAAGTTCGAGATCGGGAGTTTTCAACGAAAAATCCAGCAATGAGGTAAGCCGGATAAGCATAAAATACCTCCTCCGTTTTACAGCCGTTAACGAGAATTCTAGAGCCGTTGGAACGAGCTGACTATCAGGGATGCTCAGAATCAGGGGTGGGGCCTTCACGGACAGGGAGGAGTGGCTAAGACTAATCCGGAGGTGTCAGAAGCTTCTTGCACCTTTTGAGCCGTCTTTTTTTCCGCAACGCGCAGAAAATAGAACGTACTTAACTATGCGCCTAAGCCCCGGCCATTTTCTGGAAGAGGATAAACGCAAAAACACCCGCCGTCGCGACGACTGCGAGAAATCCAACAATGAGAATCACATAAGCCCGTTCGATACGCCTCTCCAGAAGTTAACTTCGATTAAAAATTCAGCTTTTCTTTCTCCGAGTCTTCGCGCGAAACAATCGGGGAAACAAAACCGGCAATATTTCCTGCAGGAGACGCGGAGATAGCACGATCCGGCGGACGGACGTCTCGGCCGCGACCGCGCGCGCTTTCACTGTGAGTTCCGCGATCAAAACGCCGCTGCCGGAGAATTCGCCTAAAGTAAACCGGCCCTTCACAAGTTTATCGAGCAGATCCGCGTCGAGCGCCTGCCCTTTCATCGCCGTTGTCTGAAGGAATTGGGGCGCCGGCCCCGGCAGAGCTTCGATTCGGCAGCCTTCACGAATCACCGAGTAATCGCCGGCCTCTTCCGTCGGCGACGGCATAGGCGCTTCCTTTTTTTCTTCCTGGCTCAAGACCAAATGCCACTTTTCCGATGATTTCGCGTTTCCCGTAAAAGGCACGGTAAGGGAAACCGGACTTGCGAGTACCAGTTCCCTGCCCCACGGGTCGATCGCCATGCCGGGAGAGACCGTCACCCGCCTCGACCCGCCGCTTCCCCTGCCTTTTTCCTCCGCCACGTCAAGACCGCTCACGACGCCCCAGCCGACGACGAACCTGTTCTCGAGCCTTTTTTTGGACCGGTGGTAATCCTGCTCGCGCTCGAGGTCGTCTTTTCCAAGCAATTTCCCATTAAAGTAGTGGTTCCGGAGAGAGGCCTTTTCCATGACTTCCAGCCAGGCGCTTTCTGTCTCAGCGCCGGGGAAAAAAGGTTCGCGCGTTTTTTTCTCGGTAGGACGAGTCCTGGCGGCGATCTTTTTTTTTCCAGCGGCAATACGGTCGGCCATAAGGTTTCCGGGTTTATGAAGCGGGTTCAATTTTATCCGGCAGCATCGCCAGGTACATTTTTTCGACTTTCTTGCGCGCCCAGGGGGCCCTGCGTAGAAAGAAAAGGCTCGATTTCACGCTAGGCTCATAATTGAAACAACGGATATTGATCCGGATCCCCATTTCTTCCCAGCCGTAATGTTCGACAAGGCGGTTCAGCATCACCTCGAGCGTCACACCGTGGAGAGGGTCCTTACTGTGCGTATCAGCCACGTATCGCCCGCTCTACCGGCTGTTGGTCGTCTTGACGCGGATCGTGACGCCGTGGACCTTTTTGCCGTCCAGTTGACGAATAGCCTCTTTGCCTTCATCTTTCGCAGGCATCTCGACAAATCCGAAACCCTTGGACTGGCCGGTCTGTTCGTCGATCACGAGGTTGCAGGACGTAATGTCACCATATTGCCTGAACATCTCAAACAAATCGTCCTCTGAAAGAGTCCGGGGTAAATTTCTCACGAGTAATTTCATGACGCTCTCTTTGTTGAACCGCTTTAGTCTGTCCGCGCTTCATGGACTTGCTCGGCAAACATGACTTCCTGTACCGACGGCGGCTTTCCGCGGTGATAATATTTATTGTCGGACGCGTTGTAAACTCTGTCAGTTTCCCAATCATCGAGATCCCGCCGGACGGCTTCTTTATCTGCGCACCCCTGCGCCGCCAGGATCAAACCGGCGCCAGATAAAACGCCCCTTTTCCCAGGCGTAACGGGAAACGGAGATCGAGTGGATTTCTCTGATTGCTGCTCCTGATTATAAAAGACAGCCGCCATTGTACCTCAAAGGCCTGAGTCTTTCAGCATTTCAGAATGCGAGTGTTTCCGGAATCGGAATACAGGATCGCGTGCTGGTTGAAAGCACGGCCGATTTCAAGGGCTTCCTCTTCAGTGACCCCTTCTATCGTAAAGCCTTTTTCGCAGTGATCTTCCGTCGCGCCCGAGGTCTCATAGAACTTCCAAGGTCTCGCAGCGAGCAGCGCCTCGAGCTTCTGGTGGCGGATGTCGTTCTCGCTCCCGGAACACGGCTGGTTCATGGGATTCCAGGCGGTAATAATGGCGAAGTTTTTTTTCGGGATGAGCGCGCGGGATTCGGGGTCGATGAGCCTGAAATAAATAGGGGCTCCCGCATCGTCCCGCACGCAGTAGGTCGTGCGATGATAGGCTTCCCAGAGTTCCGTTTCGCCCATGGCTCCCCCGGGTTTTCAGTCAGGCGCCTGCCGGCCGCGGGTTTTAGGTACGAGGATCGTGACTGCCTGCGGAATAATTTTAGCGTGGATGGCCATCTTGGCGAGAACTTCCCCGTCCAGCACCACGTCCTGGAGCGGTTTCGAGGTGACCTTGATATCGGTCCCCTGCCAATGGCCGACGAGCTCACGGTCCTGGGCCCCATCACCCTTTGTGAACACGCGCACGGCATATTGAAGGAGGCTCAGGTCGAACTTCTTGATCACGAGCACGTCCAGCTTTCCATCAGAAACTTCGATCTTCTTCGCAAGCTTGAGATCCGCAGAACCCGCGTTTCCCGAATTGGCGATGATGCAGGTGACGCCGCTTACGCTGTGTTTTTCTCCGTCGACCGTCACCTCGTATTCTGTCACCTTCATTTTTCCCAGGGCATTGAAGGCCGAGATCAGATACGCGAGCCGCCCGAATCTGTTTTTCGTCTTCCGGTCCGCTCCCTTCACCATCTCCGCCTCGAAGCCAAGGCAAGCCCGCAAAATAAAATACCGCCGGTTAAACTGTCCCACGTCGACGGCGAGCGCCTTATAGGCCCCTTTGCGGACGAGCAGGCATGCCTCTTTCAGGTCCATCGGGATTCCGAGGTCGGTAGCGAGCACGTTCGCCGTTCCCCCGGGAAGGATCACGAGAGGGACGGCGGAGCCGATCATCGCGCTCATGACTTCCATTACCGTTCCGTCGCCTCCGAAAACGCCGATCGCATCCGGCCCCTTCTCGAGCAGGTCTTTTGCGTAACGGATGCTTTCGCCTGCTTTCTTCGCGATCAGCACTTCCCAGTTGATGCCCGAATCCCGGAAGACTTCGTTCAGGATGGATAGGACCGGCTGCGGTTTTCCCGAAGCGGGATTGATGATAATAGGAAAATTTTTTATCTTCATGCTTCGGTCTTTTTTTTACGTTCTGGTTTTTCGAGCCGGTGGACTTCAACCGGATGCGCAGAGAGCCATTCTTTTTCAAACTTCTGGACCTGGCGGCGTATGTACCACTTGAGCGGGTCCGCGATGCCGCGCCCCGCGACAAGCATTTTCGCGGCTTCTTCCGCCGTGCAGCCCTGAGCGATCAGGATCGCCGAGGCCATCGCCACGCTCCGTCGCCTTCCCTGCATGCAGAAGACGAGGACCTTGCCGCCCGCGTTGATCACGGGCAGCGCCGCGTCCACGCCCTGAAGAAGTTTTCTTGTGGAGATCGGAGTGAAAAAAGTATCGTAGGTTCGGATCCAGAGCGATTTGAACGGCGCCTGCGTGTAGACCTCGTGCGGCTTCAGCTGCCCGATCATTGAAATAATCAGGTCAAATTTGAGCACGCGCAATTCGTCCGCGTGCTCATGCCGCATGCAGGAACCCACGTAGAGATAATCCGTAATCTTCGAAATATCGATCATAGTCATCACCATAAATATTAGCTTAGTCTACAGAAGAGCCTGGGTGACGGGGATAAGGGAAAGGTGGATTTTCGCATGGGATTGTATTTACCCTTCGTCGCAGGCGTCGCCTTCCCACACTACGCTGCCGTCTGAACGGCGCAGGCAAAGAAGATCAGAACTCATGAGCGCAAACCCCTGCGAAGAGTGATGAATTTTCCTCGGCGAAATAAAATACCAGCACTCGTCGGCAGACAGATTGAATGCGCGCACCTTATCCGGCAGGGTGTCTCCGACGGAGGTAATTTCGCGTTCCGGCCAATATTTCTTCGCGATCTTCAACGCTTCTTTCTCGGTCACAGGCCCCCCTTCATCTTAAGAACGCGGCTTCGGGGATGATTTCTTGGAGATGCCTTTTCGCCCCGGCTCTTTGCGGTTTTTTGCGGGGTGAATTCTGAGTCCTTTTGCCCGGAACGTTTTCTTTTCAGGCTCGACACTTTTTTTCTTCGAGGCTGCAGGCCGGAATCCAGGACGGGGTTTTAAATTCCTCCCAGGGAGAGGGGGAGCGGCGGCCTTGTTCCGGGCAGGAAGTCCAGGTCCCGGCTTCCCGCTTTTCTCTGGCTCACCAGCTTGAAGAGCTTCGGCTTTCTTCGCGATCCAGACCAGATGGTGCGCGCCTTTTCCCGCATGCGCCCGCACGCGGAATTCATTCACGTAATAGCCGACCGCTCGCAGGCGCCGCGCGAACGCGTCGTCGCGCCGGGCCGACCAGACCGCGAGCACGCCTTCAGGCTGAAGCGCCGCGAAGGCGGCGTAGAGTCCCTTGTAATTGTAAAGCCAGTCGTTTGCCGCTTGAGCAAGTCCCTGCGGACCGTTGTCTACGTCGAGAAGAATCGCGCTGTACTCGTTTCTCGCCTTCTTGATAATTTTCGCAACGTCTTCTTCCCGAACAGTGACGCGTTTGTCTTCGAGAGGCCGCCTCGCGAGGTCGGCCAGAAGCGTGCGGTTCCACTCGACGACGGCGGGCACCAGTTCGGCGACGCTCACCTGGGCGTCTCGGGGCAGGCGTTCCAGCATCGCCCTCAGCGTGTAGCCCATCCCGAGTCCGCCGATGAGAACGCGCGGCTGGAGGTGCGTTTTCGACATCCCCTTGTAGGCGAGCTGGGCCAGCGAATCTTCCGAGCTGTGCATGCGGCTCGACATCAGTTCGACGGTGCCGATCTTGATCGAAAAATCCTTATCGTGCTGATAAAGTCTCAGCTCTTTTCCGTCCGGCGTCTGCGCCGTGGCAAGTAAAACAGAAGGGATCATGGACGCTTTTCCTTAGAGGGCCTCGGCCCGGTTGATTTCGCTACCGCGCTCCGACGCCCATGTGGTCGGCGTTCGCGCATCCGGCGGTGATCTTATTCGCGAAAGCGGCATGCTGCTGGTTGATCTCGGCTCGCTCGTCCCGCGTCAGGTGATCGTAATACCGGTAAGGGTTCGAGGGATCGGGAGGAACGGCGATATCGGCTCCGGCGCTTTGAGCCGTCCGCCAGGCCGCGATATCGGCTTCCAGTTCTTTCCGTTTTCCCGGCGTAAGACCGGATGCGGTATTGAGTTTACCCTGCAATTTGTCCGCGGTCAGCCTAGCGAAATTTCCTTTAATGGGATTATCGCAGCTGCTCGTCTTATCGAGGTAATCGAGGTTGGTCGCGCCCAATGCGGACGAAAGCGAGCCTCCGCCGGAGCTGCCGTTCCAGGGCTGGGAAGCGGGGGTCGTCGGGTTCATTCTCCGGGCGTTGGGATTCGCGGGCGATTGGGAATGGTCTACGAGACCGCCGGTCGAGGGCGCTCTCGCCGTCACCCCGCTGTTAGCCTGGGCTGAGCATTGTGCGGTCATGGCCTGGCTCTGCACCGCGTATTCCTGGTTCACGGCCATTTGCTCCTCCTGCGTCAGGCGCATCATGTAGCGCATGGGCTGCGAAGGATCGGGCGAAACGGGCATCATGAGCGCTTTCGTATCGGCTTCCCGTACAGCGGCGATATCCGCTTCCCACGCCTGCCGGTCCTGGGCGGAAAGATTCGGTATTGCCTGCATTTTGCTTTCCAGTTTTTGGGCGACGACTCTCCAGCGGACGCCGCGGACTTGACCGAGACACGCCTGGATGTCCGTCATCGATTGCTGCTGGGCGGCGGACGAATTCATCGCTGCCGAATTATCCTGAACGTAATTCATTTCGGTGCGCTTGCCGATCCCCATGTGGTCGGCGCCGTTGCACTTATTCATGATCTCCTGGTAGAAGACGCCAAACTGGCGGTTGATCTCCACCTGGTCGTTACTACTGATATCCTGAAGATAGCGCTGCGGGTTCGCGGGATCCGACACGATGTTGTCCGTCCCCTGGTTCTGCGCGGTCCTGGCGGCGACAAGATCCTGCTGCAGGAACTGCCGCTGCTGGGGAGAGATGCCTTGCTCGTTCATCAGCTTCCATTCGATCCGGTCCGCCGTGAGTTTGGCGCGGTAGCCCTTGAGCGGGTCCATGCAGGCGTTCGCCTTATCGAGGTAATCAAGTTTAGTGGCGCCGAGACCGCCGCCTCCCTGAGCCTGCTGGTTCTGCTGATTATGGGACATCTTGTTCATCTTTTCCGTCGCCTCATTTATTTTATCGAGAAAGCCTGCGTTGGCAGCGGAATGCACAAAGAGAGTGGAAAGAAAAAAAAGTGCGGTCAGGAACGCGGTAGAAATTTTCATGGATGAGTCTCCTTGGGACTATGGGTATTCCGTGTTCGGAGATTTTACACGCGTGTGTAAAATTGGTCTTGTTATTTAATTGAGAAATTTGAAGCGCGGGACGATGAGGCCTTCGATCGTCACCGTTTCCCGGAACATGCCCAGGGGACGGACCCAGAGCGTTCCTTCCGGAAAGTCACCCTTGTAAAGCGCCTTGTAGAGAACGAGTTCTTCGCGGCTTTCGGTGTGGAACACGGTCCCGATCACCTCGTAGCGGTTCCCCTTGTAATGCTCGTACGTGCCTTTTTGAATACCTTCTAAACGAATGCCCATCGAAAGGTTCCTTGATTAACTTACTTTAGCATCGGTTTCAGTGACGGGCATTTTGTGCGCCTTGCGCCCGCCCCGTGCGATCGCCTTGGGGGGCTCCTCGAATTTCAGGAGTGTACGAGCCGTCTCGACCGAGCGCCTGACAAGTTCTTTCGCGCCCTTCTGCAGCTCTGTATTCTTTTGCACGTACTCCATATTCCGCTCCATATCTTCGGCGGACCAGCCCCGCGAATGGGCGATAAACGGAAACTGCGGGAAATGAAATCCCAGTTCCGAGAAAAAAGTGAGGAGCTGGCCGGCGACGCCCTGCACGTTGTCCTGGCCGCCGGTGATAATAAAAGAGGCGACCTTGTTCTGAATCAACACGCGGTTGTTGATCGTGATCTGGTTCTGGACGCAGTTGAGACGTTCGGCCATTTTGAAATAGAGAGCGCTCGCCGAACCCCAGCGGATCGGCGTCGACAGGAGGATCACGTCCGCCCAATGCACGATCGCTTCGTAGACGCCGTCGAGCTGGTCCTTCTTATCCATCTGCGTGATGGAGCAGGGCCAGGTGCAGGCCGATGCGCTCTTCGAATAATAGCCCTCGCAGTTCCGGAAAGACAAATCGTTCAATTTGATCAGCCGCGTGTCGCAGTCGAGTTCCCCGGCCGCGTGGCCGAGCGAAATCTCAAGCAGTGCGTCGGAGGTCGAATAGCGCGGGTTCTTCGGGTCCATCGCGGTCGTGGAAATTCCGGCGACGCGGATTTTGCCTTCGGCACGGTTTACCGGACGCGCCAGCGGATGCGGCTCGTGCGCCTCGCGGCTGCCCGCCGTCACGGCATTGCGTCGGAGCCACAGCATCCCGCCTTCTTCTTTCAATTCGTACTGCGGCACCGCATCCTTGTAGCCCGGCTCCGCATGCCCCGTGATCCGGTGGAAAGTCCATTGGTGCCAGGGGCAGACAAGGTAATCGCCGCGAAGAGTTCCTTTGCCGAGGGGGCCGCCCACGTGGGTGCAAGAGCCCGAAACGGCGCCGAAAACACCGTCCCTGTAACTGAGCGCGACTTTTTTTCCGTCCACGCGTACTTCTGAAACGGGGTGAAGCTTCAGGTCCTCCGTTTTTCCAAGACAGATCCAGTCATTCTGATTCATCATTCCCCCGGAGATAAGTTATCGATAATCACGCTTATAACATTCCGGCCGCCGCCGGATCACTCTCTTTTTTTTGCAAAGGGGAAAACGGCGCCGCCCAGATAGGGCAGAATAAAAAGGGCGGCAAGCGGTGTAAGAACGGACCCCAGCACGACCGAAGCTCCGAAGCGCTGGGTCGGTGGAAAGGTCGAAAGGATGAATACGGCGAAACCCGCGCAGACGACGAGCGTCGACCAGAGGATCGGTTCGAAAAGATGGACCCTCGCCTCGGCCCAGGACTTCCACTCTTTGACGGATTGCCCCCGGCGCCGGATCAGGACCACCATGTGAATCATGGAATCCACGCCAAGACCGATCGCGAGGTTCACGGCCGGCGCGGAAATAATATCGAGCGGTACGCGGAAGAGTCCGAAGATGCCAAACATCACGGCCGGCACGAAATAAAGGCTGGCGAGCATCGCCGCCGCGACGCGAAGCGACCGCGAGAGAATCCACGTGATTACGAGAATGACCGCGTTCAGCAGCATCCCGCCCGAGATCAGGCTCGTGTTCACAAGTTCCGAGAGGCGGCCCTGGAGCACGAAAACGCCGCCCGTCAGATCGGGCGTAAAGTTCTGGGCCGTGACAATCTGGCGCACGCGCTCGGCGATCGCCAGACGTTTCTCTTTAATATCTCCCTCGATCATGCGCAGAGTGAAGAGCGCCTGTTTGCGGTCCTCTGTCACGTAATAAGTGGCGATTTCCCCGAAACGCGAGGTTTCCATAATGTCGAGAAGCCATTCGTTCGTGAGAAGCAGGGTCAGTTTGGAACGTTTCGCCTCGGCCAGAAGAAGTGGAATGGAAACAACGCTGCCCACGGCGGGGTCTTTCTCCAGCGCCAGGTGAAGGTTCCACATTTTTTTGACGGCTTCTTTCGTATTGAGCTCGGGATTCTCCGGATCGGAGACGACGATATTGAGCAGATTACTCCCGCCGCTCCGGTCGATGTATTCGAGCCCGTCTCTGAGCTCGCCGCCTTTCTTGAAATACGTAAACAGGCTCGGATCGGTATTGAGCCTGTGAAACGCGAAGAAGGACAGGCCTACCAGCGCGAGGCAGAGCACCGTCAGCCAGCCGTGCTGATGTCTCAAAAAACGCACCGTGGCTTTTTTGTCGTGCGCCTTGGGTTCGTAAAAATTCGGGCGCGTTTTCTGGCAGTCGAGAAACCAGGGATACACGAGATACGCGCCGAGAAGCGAGAACAGGACGCCTACCGCGCCCGCCTCGCCGAACTGGCGCAGGGATTTCGCCTGCACGAAAAAAAGGCTCAGAAAACCGAGCAGCGCCGTCCCCGTGCTCCAGAGGGCGGCTTCAAAAGTATTCGCCGCTGCTTTCCAGCCCGCCTGTTCATCGGGCGTCTTCGACTCCATGACGTGCTTCCAGTCAGCGGTGAGAAAGGTGATGTGGGAAAGCGTGAGCACGAACACGATCGTCGAAAGATTCGAGGTCAGGAAACCCATCTGAATGTGAAAGACGTGGTTCACGATCAAAGTGCAGGCGCTCGCGAGCAGGCAGGAAATGATCGTCCCGGCCACGATCCAGAGCGAGCGGAAGAGAATGAGAAGAGACACCGAAAACAGCGCGAGCGCCGTGACGCTGAACACCTGAAGGTCGCGGTAGAGGCTGCGCCGGATCATCTCGACGACGTAAGGTCCGCCCGAAATCATGAGTTCGAATTCCGGCTTCTGGTATTCGTCCCGCATCACCTGAAGCCGCGTAATAAAATCTTCCTTCGGAGGCTGTTTCAAAAAGATAAAGATGAAGGACGCTTTTTCGTCTTCCGAGAGAATGGTCCTTTTCCAGAGCGGGCTTTTGAGGGCGTCCTCGATGTCGTCCGGTCCGTGGCTCAGGGACTGCACCGCAAGGACTTCGGGAAGTTCGGCGACGGCCGTACTAAGCTTTTCAACGTCCTTAAAATAGGTTTCCGAATGGATGTCTCCGCGAGCGCTCATGATCAACTGCGAAGTCTGGGGAAAGACAGCGGAGATTTTTTTATCTTCCCGGAGCTGGGGGTCTTCGTTGGAAAAGAAAAAATTTTCTTCGACCTGCGGCTGAAGATCGACAAACGCAAACACCGTCGCAATCGCGGCGCACGTGAGCCCTGTCCACATAGCGACGTGCAGATAAGCGAGGAGCAGGTTTTTTTTCATCCGGCCGCCGTCTCCAGCTCTTTTCTCCACCACTCGATTTTCCTGGAAAGCGGCAGGCGGGCAAGAGAACTCGGCGAAGGCACGTACGCGCCGGGCACGGGGGAAACCGCTTCAAATTGTTTCCTCCATATTTTTTCGGCGGTGCGGCTTTCGATAAGGATCTTCCTGATAGCGGGATGTTTTTTTAAAAATCCGGGGATGTCGCTCACGCAGGCGTTCCTGATCGCGCTGTCTTCCGAGCCCCTGCGTTCGCAGGCCTCGAACATGTCCCAGAGCGCTATGCTGTGTTTCCGGAGCATTTCTTTCTTTGCTTTATAACTCGCGGGAACGGGAGAAACCCCGAGCGCTCCGCTCAGGATCTTCCAGAAGCCGTTGATTGGATTACCGTAATATTCTTTTTTCTCGAGCGACTTCACGCTGGGAAAAGTCCCAAGAACCAGGATTTTTGAACCGGGGAAAACAATAGGCGGCAGTCCTGTCAGCTTCACGTGATCCTTTGCTTGGATGAACCCTGACTCAGCCGGGATACTGGAAATGGATGTCGTACAGGATATCGGGGTTCAGGCTCTTGTGGACAGGGCAGGTATGGGCGGCCCTCTCCAGAGCGGGGCGCAGGGCGGGGTCGATGCCTGCGGCCATATGAAACAAGATCGTAATTTTTCCGATGCGACGGACAGGCTCCGTCACCATTTCCTTGACGATCTCGGCGCGCGAGCCTTCGAGCTTCGCGCCTTGACGGGTCGCATAGATTCCCATGATGGTCATCATGCAGGAAGCCAGCGCGGAGCACACCAGGTCGGAAGGCGAAAAAGACTCTCCCTTCCCGTGATTGTCCACGGGAGCATCGGTATGGATCACGGTCCCCGAGGGGCCGTGGGAAATCTTACACCGCAAAGAACCTTCATACTCGAGCGACATGTTTATCATGCCGCGTATTGTACGCATGGAGGGAGGTTCCGTAAACATGCAATCCGGCTAACGTAACCTTTAAGACTCCCTGCAGACGCAACAGCTTAAAACCTGAGGAGCAGATCAGCGTTTCTCTGAAAGTGCTCCTCCCGATCTTTTTCTAGAATCAGGGCAGTCAAAACAACCAGACACCGCATCGTTCTGACGAGATTGCGGAAATCTAATCAGAATCCAAGGGAGAGCCAAGATGAAAAAATCACTTCAAGTTTCCTTTTTACTAATCGCTTCCAGCCTCGTGCTGTCGACGCCGGGTTTTCCGGCTGACGCGCAGGTCGCCGGGCTTACCGGTGACAGCACCGCCGCCGTAAAACACCTGGCCGACCGTTACGCGGACGCATCCAAGGGCTATAGAGACGCGGCCGACAGAGCGGACAATCAGGGCCTGAAAGCATTGCTTAACAAGAAGGCGGACGAACGCGCCGCTTATCGCTCGGATCTTCTCGCCAAAGCGGGCCTCGACCCGAAAGCCACTGACGGTTCCATGGAAGGCGGAGCTCACCGCGCGTGGCTGAACGCCAAAGCGGTCGTCACCGGTGAGAATGATCTCGCCATCGTGCAGACCGTCCGTGCGGGTGAAGAAGAAGCCGTAAAGTCGTTCAGCGATCTTATCGGACAGCCGCTTCCCGCGGATGTACGCGACACCGTCCAGGACCAGTACGAAAATGTGCTGGAATCCTATAAATGGGCCGGCGACGAGATCATCAAGCGCAGCGACGATAATTATGACGCTGATGCCGATCTCAATGACGCGAAGAACGATATGGGAGACAAGACCGACGACGCGAAAGACGAATGGAACAAGAAAAAGAACGAAACCGAACGCAAGCTGGACTAAGACAGTGAAGCTGACGCCGCCCGGGGTTCCTGGCGGCGTCAGTTTTTTTTTGATCCCCCGAGCCTTCCCCTTCTTTTCCCGCCTGATCAACAGCAGCACCTAGAGAAAGAGGCCCGTCATGAGCACCCATGTTTACAAAAAAATTGAGATTACAGGTTCTTCGCCCGACAGCATCGAAGACGCCGTCAGCCGGGCCGTGAAGCACGCCTCGAAAACCGTCCGCAACCTCCGCTGGTTTGAAGTCGCTGATATCAGAGGACATCTCGTCAAAGGCAAGATCGACCACTGGCAGGTCACGGTCAAAATAGGCTTCACGCTGGATGAGAAGTAAGACAGGATAAGCTGCCGGCTTTATTTTGCGGAGCTTGACCGGTTTACGCGGAACTTTCAACGGCGTGGAGAGACAGACGGTTATTCAGACTGGAGGAGTTTTTCTGGCGCTTTTCTTCTTAAAGAAGCAGAGCACCCGCATCGCGACGAGCGAGAGCAGGTTGAAAACGACGGCCGCGGCGCAGACGACGTAGCCGATCCCGCCGAGAAGCCCGCCGCCTTTGGCGGCGCTTATTTCGCTCTGGCGGATCCCGAAGATGCCGGTGAGAAACAAAAGCGCGTCGAAGAAGAGGCAGACAAAATAAAAATACAGCATTCTATTGCGGCCGGGTTCTTTGCGGGTAAGTGCGACCGGGGCGAGACGAAGCAGCGGATACGCTATGATCGTCAGAGGACTGAGCAGCAATCCTCCGAAGAGAGCCGTGCCGAAACCCGTGACGACAAGCGTTGCGAACAACAGGTTCAGTGCCAGCAGATAAACAAACGACAAAAACAGAAACATTCCCATGATTGAAACCTCCCCCGGGCAGCGGGTGTTGTGTTGGTTTCCTGTTTACTCCGCTTTCTCCTTGCCGCCGGTGCCGGGGACGCCGTGCGAGTCCATACTCTTCAGCGTCACACGTTCGACGTAGGAAAAATCTTCCGTATTGACCACGACCTTGTCCCCTTCCGTCACGATATGCGGCACGAGGATCGTGAGTCCGTTCTCGAGCGTCGCTTCCTTGTTGCCCTGTTTCACGCCGTCGGGTGTCGCGGTCACGATCAATGTCACCGTATCCGGAAACTCGACCGAGATCGCATTTCCTTCGACGACCAGCGCTGAGATGCTGTTATTCTCTTTCAGCAGAATGCCCTTCTTCCCGATCGCTTCTTTGCTGAAACGGGTTTCCTCGTAACTTTCCTGGTTCATGAAAACGTAAAAATCGTCGTCCTTGTAGAGAAACTCGAGCGTGGCGTGGGAAGCGTAGATCGTCTCGAGATCGGCTTCAGGCCTCAGGACCTGCTCGTAAACCTGCCCGTTCAAAAGGTCCTTGAGTTTCAGCCGGTAAGTCCGGGCCGCCTTGCCGTGGCCGAGGATTTCTTTATCGGTGATTTTCCAGAGTCTGTTGTCATGCCGGATGATTTCGCCCGGATTCACATCTGCAGTCTTCATTCAAGTCTCCTTGGTAAATTAATAATGCGTCCTGGTTTCTCCACGCACGTGGAAATTCAGGCGCGTGTCAGCGGGCCCTTAAGCGAATCGATAATCGAACGTCACGAAAAATTCATCGGCTGAAGCGGAGGTAATCTTCATGTCGCCGCGAAGGCCTTTCAGGCCTCCCGTGCCCGAACCCGGCACCACGACCTGCTTCGAGATCAGGACACCGTTTTTTAAGCTGCTATTGTAATGTAAAACAAAACTGCCCTGCGTGTCCCCGAGCCGGGCCGTGACACGCTGCAGGCCGTACATCGCGGCCCTGCCTTGTGTGAAATTCACTTTCAATTCTTCGAGAACGCCCTCGCCTTCGAGCTCGCCCCGGTACTCGAGCACGCAGCTCGCTTTCGTGAGCTTCGGCCCTTCGGGAATTTCGCTGAACGGCGATTCTTCCCGGCTTTTGATCCGGCACACTCCGGAAGCCGTCCGCGCCTGCCTTATAAACATATTTGATTCCTGAGAATTTCGATAAATCGGACCGCGCTTCGTTTTTAGTCTGGGCGACAGCTTACCCCGGCCTCTGTCAGGAGGCAAGGGAAGGTTCCAAGCCTAAAAACCGTCATTCACGGTAATGATCCTGCGGGTGATGTTCCCCGGCCTGATTGTTGTCTTCGGCCGCGGCCATTTCCCGGCCGACATTTCGCCCGAACCGGCTAAGGTTCGGCGTTCCCACATTGTCGCCGAAAGGGTCTTCTCTCAACGCCGGTTCGGTGCGCGGCGTCCTGGGTATTTGCTGCGGTTTCGCTTCGTGCCAGGCGCCTGAAACGGGAGGCGTGCCGGCAGTGTGTCCCGGAGATATCGAAGAACGGGTCGGATTACCGAGCTCGTCGTAATAATAAATTTCTGTGATCTCGCCCCGCCCATCGCGGCGCTTGATGATCTTCCGGTAACCGTTTGGCCAGTATTCCACTTCCTCGACCGTGACCCAGTTGCCGTATTCACCGGAGGGTGCGGAAATCGTGGTCTTTACCAGTTTCCCCCGGCCGTCGTATTCCGTCTCTTCGCGGCGGATCTGCACGAACCTCGTGCCCTGCCGCTCTGTCGTGCTGACGACGGTTTTTACCGGTTTTCCGTCCGGACCGTATTCCGTCGTGGTCGTGGTCACAGGCGCGCCCCGGGTGGTGCCGGGCGCTTCTTCAATCCGCGTAAATGTCTCGACCGACTTCGAGCCGTCCGGCCGCGTCGTCGTTCGGGTCACGTTCCCTTCGGCGTCTTCTTCGGTAAGAGTCATGTCGGGGCCGTAGCCCGCCTGCGATATCACGGACGAACCGTCGCCCTGCGTCGTCGTGTAAGTCGTCGCGCCGTCAGGTTCGACGGTCATGCTTTCGCGGACTCCGGTCAGGGGATCATAAGTCATCCCCTCCATCGTCCCATCGCTGTGATCGCCTCTCTGCACGATCACGTTGCCGTCTTTATCGAAAGTCTGCGTAATATTGCGCGGTGAAATCTGCCGGTCCGTCGTCTCGACTACCCGGCTCCCGTCAGGATTGGTTGTGACGGTGCGGGTGCTGCCGTCGCTCATTTTTTCTGACTTAACGTTTGGATTCTCGTTTCCATTGGCCGCCGGAGTTCCGCCCGTGATAATGCCCTGACCGCGGAGCGCGTCTTCGAGCGCTTTTGAGCCCGCGTCAAGTTTGGCTCCTCCGTTGGCGCCGCCCGCCGCCCCCTGGTCCTGCGGCGGAGGCCCGGCTGGAATTTCATCTGCAAAGAGTAAGGGATTCAGGAGTAACAGGCAAATCAGCGTCAGGGTGAGTTTCATTTTTGCGGCTCCGGGGGTTGAGTGGATTCAAGTTTAACACCGGCCGTCTGCAGAAGACAACGGATTCCTCCTCCCCTGTAGCCCTCGCGGGCGGCATCGACCATTCGTATCTCGAAATCATCGAGCTCTCTTAAAATATCCCGGACGCGCTTGTCCATCGGCCCGATTCCGTATTTGGGAAGCACGAGTTTACGCCGGATCCGAACGCCGTCCACATCGCGGTATGTGTCCTGAACCAGATTCACATAATAGAAGCCGAGAGGCAGCGGGTCGTCCGGAATCAGCCTGCGGTCGAGTGAGGGAAGTCGGACCACGCGGACACCGCGCGCCTTAAGCAGCGCTTCAACCTCTTTGAGAGAACGCGCGTAAGCGCTGTCCTCATACCGGCTCCGCTCTTTATCGTCCAGAGAAAACAGGGCCTCGAGATCACGGCGCACCTGTGCTCCGTCCTGCCAGTCGAAGCGGCGGAGATAGTGAAGAATGACCCGCTCTTTTTCTTCCGGCCCGAGAGTCTGAAGCATGCGGAGCGCGGCGGCGGGATCGGCCAGAAGACTGGTGCGTTCTCCCCGCACGAGACCGAGAGGCATGTGGTAACGGTCCTGGTGCGGGTCGGCTCCCGGCAGGACGATAATTTCTTTTTTGAAAACTTGCTTGAGCCGCTCGAGCGCCTGCGCGCGTGAAAGCCCGCCCGCCTGCATCATGCGCCCGACGGATTTTTCTCCAAGATAAACGAACGCGTCGTCTGAAGTGAGGTCGCCGCCCGCGAAGGGAAAGGGCGCGGGCGGGCTCAAGGCCGGCGCGGAGATGAAGCCTGATGGGATAATCTGCGAAACGATTTTCTTTTCGGCGGGAGCGGCGTGCGGAGAAAGCGGCAAAATTTTATAAACTCCTGAAGCACCCGTCTGAAAGAACACGTAGAGGTCGCGTGCCCAGGTATTGAACCCGTCCGGGCTCACGGTAAACAGCGTCCGCGAAACGAGGTCCGCCGGAACCTGCAGCTTGAGGCTCTCCCTGATTTCGCCTGACTCTTCGCCGGACGGGCTGAGAATCACCCACCGGATTCCTTCACTCCCGCCGGGGCGCTCGAAGGCGTGCATCAACTCGCGCAGAAGCGGCCGGAACGCCGTCCCGGGATGCGCGTGGAAAGTCAGATATTCGATCTCGGTCGGAACGTCCGGGACCAGCGCTTCCGGCAGCGGCGAATCACTTGCCGCCGCATGCCGGACCGCTGTCATCACGAGCAATAAAAGTACTACGGTTCTCGATTTCAGTGAGCTCTGGGCTGTCTTTTTGGCTTACATCCCGAGCAGCGTAAAAGGAAGAATGATCACTTCGCCCACGGTCCAGACGAGTCCGCCCACGAGCTTGACGATCGAAACAGGCAGCCCGACAGCGCCTTCGACCAGCGTGCCCGTCGCCTGATCCAGACTCGCGTACGCTGAAGCGGAAGCCGTCAGAAACATGACTGCAAAAAAAACGAAAAAAAGCGCGGAAAACTTCTTCATTTTGCCTCCCCTTGTTGTGGTTCTGCGTCAGCTTACCCTGAGGGAAGGTTTGCGGCAAGAGAGATGATCTTTGCCGGCCGTTGACGGTGCTATTTCGCAACCGTTTTTTGACTGGCGTAACGGAGTGTGTTACTTATTTAAAAGATCCTTTATCAAGCCAGCGGGCCTGATCGCGCTGACAACCTGCCTCGCCCTCTTAAATCCCGGTCCGGCTTTCGCCCAGTACAGGGACGATAATCCTTTGTCTTCTCCGGTGCCTGAAAAAAAAATTTCGGCGGATCTCGATGAACCGGAAGAGACGCGCGGTGGGATACCGGTTGATAGGGAAGATCCTTTGACGGACGGAACCGGCGTCATTCCCGACGACTCTGCTATCGGAGCCGGATTCGGCGTCATTCCGGTAGATTAAAATTCCGTGAAAATCCGGCGGCCTGAGTTCTAGATTTCCCGGGGCCCCGCCGCCAGCTTCTCTACGCGTTTGAACCGGATCAGAAAAACCGCAATCACGCTCCCCACAGTATTCGCGACAAGATCAAAGCCGGTGTTCTCATAGCCCCCGACGGAGTTCTCTTCGATCATCAGCGTCGTCATGAATTCCCCGAGTTCGTTGAAAGCCCCGATCCCGACGCCCGCAAACAGGCAGATGATCAGAAAGATGGGCTTCGCCTCAATCTCGAGCGTCTTCCATTCCCCGATGGACGCGATCGTGTGGCGCATCAAATGCCAGCAGAGCCAGGTGGCGATGCCGTTGCCGTATGCGTGGACGACCTGGTCAAACTTCAGGCGGTCTTCGAAAATCCAGAGATTATAAAGAAGGTGCTTTCCTTCCGCGGGCCAGCTTTCCGGAACCGGGACCAGGCCGCCGAGCACGTGCAGCAGGCCGAGAAGGGTGAGGCACGTGAGGAGACTGAGCGGCACATCGGTCTTGATATGAATGAAAGCGATGCATCCGACCAGAAAAGGAGCCGCGGCCAGATAAAAAACAAATTCCGTAATTCCGAAAGCTAAAGCCGCTGCCAGCCCCGCCAGCATGTAAGCAGCGGTAAAGATCAAAAGAACCCGAGTCTCTTTCACCAATTATCCTTAGTTAATGAGTGTTTTTTTCAAGCAGAGTGGCTTTCCCAGCGGTTATGCATCCACAGCGTCCAGTCGCTCGGACGCTTGCGGATCTCCTCTTCCAGCCGGGTCATGTACTGCTGGGTATTGGCGGCAAGGTCCTTTTTCCTGTTCCCGGTGCTGATCAGGTCAAACGGCTTTCCAAAAAGGTAGATGGAACGCTCTGTCTCCCCGCGGTAGTAAAAAGCCGGGATGATCGCGGCGCCGTATTTAAGGCCAAGGGTCGCCGGAAGACTTGAGGCCGCCGTTTTTCGGCCGAAAAAATCGACCAGTACCGTCCCGTCTTTTACGCGTTCGTCCACGAGCATGGCGACGACCTGATTTTCCTTGAGAAGCTGGATGGTTCTTTTGATGGCGCCTTCCTGATCAATGCAGCGCATTCCCGTCAACCCGCGGACATGCTTTATGTAGTTGTATACGAGCGGATTTTTTGTAGGCTTCCCGATGGCGTGAATGGGAAGTTTCTCCGCGCCCGAGGCCATTCCCATCAGCTCCCAGTTCCCAAAGTGGGAGACGGCGAGGACGACGCCCTTGTTGAGCTCGAGCGCCCGCCACATATTTTCCACGCCCTGGACCTCGACGTATTTTTTCGAGTTCGCCGCGATTCCCGGGATGAGAATAAACTCGAAGATCACTTTCACCATCCCCTGCATGGAACGCTTCCCTATATCCCTTATCTCCCGCTCGGACTTTTCAGGAAAGGCGGCGCGGACATTACGAATGGAAATGCTCCGGCGTTTGGGCCTGAGAAAGAGGAGCGACCCGATCACACACGCGATCTTCATGGAAACCCGGTATCCGACGAAACGAATGACGGCCGCCACCCCGAGGAAGAACGCATACTGCAGGTAATGATAAACTTTTTTTGTTGTTTTCATCGAATATCCCGGGAAGCGTTACTCTATGGGCCAGGCAAAATAGTTTCGGGTAACGGCAACCAATTCTATCGCAAGGCCCTTCAATCTCCCACAAACTTTCTGATGCAGTCATTCCGAACATAAAAAAACCCCGCCTGAACCCTCAGGAAGGGATTTGCTCTTTTTTCCACCGGCGCCGAGCGGGAGCCATCCTCCCGCCGCTATTTCTGCTTCGGAATAATCGTGATGGTCCCGCTTTTTTCCAGCACCGCGTATTTGATCTGCTCCATGCGCTCCAGACCCTGGAGTTCCCGCGCCGCGCTCAGGATTTCCGATTCATCGATATCCTCTTTCTTCATCCTGTCGAGCAGTGGAACCCCGTCCTGCACGATGACAAGCGGGATGTCCTCCAGGATCTTCTCGGCGGTCTTCGACACGCTCTTCAGACGGTTCAGCAGAATATCGAGGAAAAAAAGAGTCGCAATCGCGATAAAACAATTCGTCACGGAAAAATCGTCGCCCATCAGCGCTTCCTGGGTCGTTTCGCTGATGATCAGGAGCAGGACAAAATCAAACATCGTCACCTGCCCGAGCGACCGCTTTCCCGTCGTCCGGAGAATAATCAAAAGAAAAGAATAAACCAGCACCGCCCGTAAAACCGTTTCCACCGAGTACTCCTCTAATTAAGACGTCCCCACCTACAACATTCCGCGTCCCGATGCCCGACACGGGACCCGCTTGTGAAACATCAAGTTTCGCAATGTTTCGGGGCCGGAAGCGTCAAGCTTCGGGATGCTCCGGGTCCCTAGACATAGGTCTAGGGATAAATCATCTGCTCCAGCGCCACTTCCGCGGCCTGTCCATCGACACGGAGAACGGCGGTATGCCGGCCGAAGCGTTCAGGCCGAAAATGAAAACAAATCGAGGCCGCTTCCCCGGTGCTTTCGGTTTCAAAAATATAGGTAAGCCCGCCGCCGCCCGTCTGGACGCTTTGGGGTTCCGGCTGGATCTGCTCCATCTGGACACGTTTCAAAAACTCATTATTGATCCAGACTTTCCTCTGGGCCGCACCCGCAGGCGCCGGGGCCGGAGCGAGCCGGACTTCCAAACTGGAATTTTTTCCCATGCGCCCGAACCGTTCGTAATCCACTTCAAGAAGGCCGTTTGAGGCGGTCTGCTTCGAGAAAGGTCCCTCGCCGAAAACCCCGAGAACAGCCGCTGCCAGAAATAAAAAAAGGAGGGCCCGGCCCACGCGCTGGAGGATACATTCGGCCTTGTGAAAACGCATGTCTTCGTCGATTTCAAGACCCGGATATCGCTGTTCCATAGATTCAAATTAAGCCAGATCGGAAGAGTGCGGTATCAGGTTGAGGATTAATTTACCGTCAAGGGCCCGAGGAAGAAACGAACCCGCCAAAAAGTGCCGGGTCCTTTCCGAGCACCGCTTTTTTTCAGAGCCGTCTGTCTTTTGGCGGCACTCTCCTATAAAATATCTGCAAACCTGGACCTGAGATAACCGCATGATCCTATCGGACACCCGTAACCGTTTCTGGCTGACGCGCTTTGCATTCCAGCGCGCGCTCGCCTTTATTTATTGCGCCGCCTTTCTGGTCGCCGCTCATCAATACGTGCCGCTTCTGGGCTCGGACGGCATCATTCCGTGCGCACTCTTCATCAAACAGGTTCCGTTCGCCCAGGCCCCGAGTCTTTTCTACCTGATCCATTCGGACGCCGTTCTGCAGGCCGCGGCCTGGTCGGGGCTTGCACTCGCCCTTCTCGCCCTTTCCGGATTGTCAGACGCGCGCGGCTGGTTTCTTTCAACCGCGGTCTGGTTTTCACTCTGGCTGTTGCAGCTTTCTTTCGTGAACGTGGGCTATCTTTTTTACAGCTTCGGCTGGGAGTCGATGCTGCTCGAAGCAGGATTTCTCGCCATCTTTCTCGGGCCCTCGCGCAGCCGGCCCGCACCCGTTTTATTCTGGCTCTACCGGTGGATGCTCTTTCGCGTCATCTTCGGGGCGGGGCTGATCAAACTGCGCGGCGACGGCTGCTGGCGCGATCTCACCTGCATGAACTATCACTACGAAACCCAGCCCGTCCCGAATGCCATAAGCTGGTACCTTCACAAACTCCCGGAAGGTTTTCACCAGGCGGAAGTCCTCTTCACTCATTTCGTCGAGCTCGTGATCCCGTGGCTTTATTTCGCGGGCGGAATTCCGGGGATGATCGCGGGCGGCCTCACAGTTTTATTTCAGGGCACCCTCATCGTCTCGGGCAATCTTTCCTGGCTCAACTACATTACGATCGTGATCGCGCTTGCCTGCTTCGACGACCGCCTCTTTCCAAAAATCCTCCGGCGTTTCAAACCGGCCGTTCCACCGGAACCCGGCCTCTTCCGCAAATGCGTGCTCGCGGGCCTCTGCACGCTCATCGGCATCCTGAGCATTGGTCCCGCGGTGAACCTGCTCTCGCCCGAACAGAAAATGAACGCGAGCTTCGATCCGCTGAATCTCGTCAACGCTTACGGGGCGTTCGGCGGTATCACCCGAGTGCGCCGTGAAGTCATCCTGCTCGGGAGTGCAGACGGAAAAGAATGGAAGGAATACGAATTCAAATGCAAACCGGGCGACGTAAGTCGCGCTCCGTGTCTCATGTCGCCCTATCACTACCGTCTCGACTGGCAGATCTGGTTCGCCGCGATGAATCGCCTCGAGTACAATCCATGGATCGTTAACCTCGCCGCGAAACTTTTGACAAACGACGCAAAGACTCTGAGCCTGCTCGCCGGAAACCCGTTTCCCGATTCTCCGCCCGCCCTGTTTCGCGCGGACCTCTACGAATACCGATTCACTACTTCAGAAGAGCGCCGGAACACGGGCCACTGGTGGAAGCGCGAATACCTGGGGGGTTACATGCCGGCAGTTTCGAGAAATGATTTGAGAGGATAACAGCTTAAGCCGTAGCCCGGTCTTCACTCAATTCTGCACGTGCGTACAGAATTGCTCAGAGCAGACAGGGACTTTTTTTGAAACCGGTGCCGCTCGCTCTCTATTATAATCCCCGCACTTCAACGACCGCAGGCCGTGAAGATTCTGATGAAAAAATCCGCACGTTTTGTGAACGCGATCTTCCTTCTCTTTTCTGGAACTCTTTTTTCTCACTCTTCCTGCCCGAAAGCGCCGGCCCTGACGCGCGAGCAGAAAACCGAGATGAAAGCTGCCTTGCGGGCGCAGACATTGCTTACCAAGAGCAGCTGAGGGTGAGGCTGACGCAGATCCACTCGGCTTCGAATAAAAAATACCTCGCCCTGAGAGAACAGCTTCGGGGCAGCAAAGAAGGCTCGGCCGATCCCGGTCAGCACAAGGTATACGTGCAGAACTATTACGCGGAAGTGAACAAAGTCAAAACCGCCGCCCGGCAGGCGAAGGTGCAGGGCACGATAGAACTCAATACCGCGCGCCTCGACAACCGGCAGCAGAACGAACAAAGCTGCGCCGGGCAGTAAATAAGGAATTCGTTCGCTGGCTGGCTGTTAAAAAAAAAGCCCGCTCGGCGGAAAACACCGGCGGGCTTTTTTATTTAGATGAATTAATAATCAGGCGAATTTGTATTTCAAACCGCCGCCGACGAACCAGGCGTCGACTTCTCCCTCTCCGGCAAACTTCGTACCGGCTACAGAACCGCGAACATCCGGATCAGGGATAAAATAATAGCCCGTTTCGAAATTGAGCGCCCAGTTAGGCTGAAACCAGTAATCCGCGCCTACCGCGGCTTTGAATCCAACGGCAGCGTTATCAAAGTCAATTTCAGCGCCCGCTCTTTCCAGCTGGTCGCTTTCATTGAATCCGAAAAAGAAAACGCCGAAGCCGCCGGAAGCGTACGGTACCAGTTCTTCAGTGACGGGATATTTGCCGATGATATTTCCGAGCAGCGGGACAATATTCAGCGTCCCCGCGTCGATATTATCGCTTTCGGCGTTATAAAACATCCATCCGCTTTCCGCCTCCACGGCAAAATACTGATTGATGTCATACCCGATTCGCCCGTTCAGACCCATCCCGTTAAACCCGTCATCGCCTTCATAATTGCGAAGATAGTTCACGTTGAAGGCCCCGTAAAGTCCGGGATCCATATAATTGCGGGCGTCCTGCGCATTGACCTCTGAAGAAGTGCGGCCGTCGGTTCTGACCTGGGCCTGCTGCGCATAAAGCTCCTGAGAGCCTGCCAAAAGAACCGCCAAAGCATAAACCCACCATTTGATTTTCATACAGCCTCCCTTGGCTTCATTGAAAAAATTGGTTTGATTTGATTAATGGAGATCCAATAATAACTTGGCAAATTCATAATTCAATCGATTTCCAAAAATTCGGAGTACCCCGGACCGTGGGTCGGGAGATTTCCCGAGTAGGCGGCTTTTTTACTGTAATGCTGTTAAGATCGACGGTCTTAAACCCCGGCTTGCTCTCGGGATTGGCGGGAGTGGTTCTGACTTCCGGCTTTAATCCATTCCCTTTTCGCGGCAATCTCTATACACTGGCTCATCACCCCATCACTGCATTAAAAGGAAAGCCATGAACGAGTCTCCGGAAACCAATATTTTGACGAAATCAAAAGCTCCCGATTTAGCATCAGCGCTCAAAGACGTGATGCGCCAGATGGCCGGCATCGAAAAGAAGCTTGATGCACTGCTTCTGAAAACCGCGCCTGCGAAGAAGCCCTATACCGCCGCGGATTCTGGACCTCCTTCGCGGGTGAAAACCCCTGAGGCGGATTCCGACACCCCTTCACGGGAGAAACTCCTTACGCCGGATTCAAGCGCGCCGTCGCAGGCCAAGCCCTTTGTCCGTGCTCCAAAACCGGCTTCGCATCCGAAACCTTACCGGGATTCAAGAGCCCCTTCGCGAGACCGGCCTTACAGCCGGGATGCCGGGGCCCCTTCGCGCGGTAGACCCTTTAACCGGGATTCCAAAGCTCCTTCAGGGGAACGATCCTTTAGCCGCGATTCAAGAGCTCCTTCGCGGGACAAACCCTTTAGCCGGGATGCGCGCCCGCCCCGAAAAAGAGAAAACCGTCCTTTTGAACCCCGCGAACCTAAAGCTCCCCAGGTTGGTGTTTTCATCCGCAGGAATGTCCACGGCGAGCACTTCAAGAAAAAGTTCGACCGGGAAAATCCTCCGGCCTGAGCGTCAGACTGCGAAGCGGTAGAGTCCGATCAGAGATCCAGACGGTGGGTTCTTGCGATGCGTTCGCTGTCTTTCTGCGGAACGCCTGCTTCCTTTGCAAACTCTTTCCATCCTGAAACGGCGGCTTTCACTTCCTCCAGGATTTCAACTCCACGCCCCCGCTTCATGAGCGCACGCTTCTCTAATTGAACAAAATCTTCTCGGATAAATTCATCTCGCTTTCCATTCAGAGACATCTGGTGCGTGCTTGTCCACGTGCCCGAAGGATTGTAGCTGTACACCATGTCGAAGGCGGGCGAAAGCGACCATTCCCCTTGTTTGTTCATAATGAAAGCAATGTTTTTCACATGGTCGTCCTGGTTGCGCGCGAGGAGGTTGAACGCCGCTCGCCTGAATTGTTCTTCGACGGACTCTATCGGCAGATTCAGCTTTCGGATAATCTGGATCGCCTGTTCGTAGGAATGCGCGCCGCTCATGTTAAAGTCGTAATGCGCCAGGGCTGAAAGAGATTGCATGTGGAGCTTCTCGCCGGAATCCGTACGGTCAAAGCGTCTCGTCATGAAATGACTTCGGCCGTTCTCCTCGAGCAGCCGGCATTCGCTCATTTGAATGCCCGCCGCGAGCGCCATCCTGTAATAGGCGAATTCAATCAGGCCGAAGCCTTTGGGATCATTTAATTCCTTGTCCTTGTTTTCTTCGACGCCGTCAAATTTCAGAATCCAGTAAGAAAAGCCCGAGCCTGCGGGGACCTGTCCCGATCTGACTTCAAGCGTTTCGGGATTCCACGCGATGACGGCTTTGGCCCGCGCTCCACCGGCGGAGGTTCCCACTCTTAGAATATCTTCCAGAGCATTTTTTTTATCGTGGTCGAGGACCGAGGCGTTGAAGCTGTCCCTCTTCGAGAGGATCTCGCCCGCGAGAACGGCCAGAGCTTCCACATCGACTGTTTTCGATTTCTTTCCGGCCGGTCCCTGCGCAGGTTCAAACTCGAGCGCGCCCATTCCTCTTTTGCCGGTATAACAAAGACGTTCGACCGGATTAAAACTTTCCGGACTGCGGCCCTGGCTCTCGAGCCACAGGTTAATCAAGGCGTTACCGAATTTATCGGGCAGGCAATCCGCGAGCATTCCAGGCAGGCCGTAAAACGTATTGCGGGGAAGCGCGGGAAATGAATAGATCTGGTCGGAGAGCGGCATCACGAGCGGCGCGGCTTCGATACCGCTCCCGATAAATTCCGGCCGGTATTCAAAAAAACCAAGGTCGCGGTCTTTCTCCCAGCTCACCGCGCCTATCGACTTTCCCCAAAGCTTGACTTCAGCGATGCTCACGTTCCCTCACCCCAGGTCCATTTCTTTTTATTGTTTTCCTTTTTCGCAGAGGCCGAAGCCCGCAGTCGTTTCTTTCCTTCCATCTCGAGTTTCTGTAAAGGGCTGATCACGGGCGCGGGAAGCAGGGCCTCCAGATTTTCCGACAGGCGAAGCGCGCGCAGGATTCTCAATAAGTTCGCCAGCTGGGTCGAATTTCCTTTTTCAATCCGTTGAACGGTGGGCAGCGAAACTCCCGCTTCCTTCGCCAGATTCTCCTGCGTGATGTTTTTGTTAAGCCTGCAAACCGCAATGCGGCTTCCCAGTTCTTTCAAAATCGCCTCATTCGGCATATCCGAAGAAATCATCGTTACCTTTCTATGGATCGATTAACCGTGGTTTCTGCTGATAATATATCATTGGTGATGTCTTAAATCAAATTCAGATGAGGAGGCAAGGCCTCATTTTTGATGTTTTTAGGTCTATTATTGCATTATAACATCATTATTGATGTATTATGTGAAACCTGCCGGTAATAAGGCGAAGCCTGCACCCGGCAGATCACCGAACCGGTAAGAGCTGCCCGGCGGGCTTCCTGCTCAAAAAATTCTCTTAAGCGAACTCTCTTTTAAACCGCCTCGCCAAACCAGTCGTCACCCGGAACTTGATATCCAAATCCAGCCTGCCATCTTTACGGGAGATTCCGGCTCGCGTGGCTTTTTTACCGCGTTAGTAACTGAATCAATTCAGAATCATTTGAATTAGTGACCGATTAGGATCAATCACTAGGACAGTCGGGGCGGATTCGGGCGAAATTTCCTTCTCACCCCGATGGCGCGGGCCGGTCTCACGTGTAAAATCCACTTCAAATCATTCTAATTTCATCTGCGTCAAAGGAGGAACTCATGCCGCATATCAGTATGTATAATTTTAAAGGATCTTCAGGAAGTTATGAAAAACGCGCCCACGGTCAAGTCGTGGAAAAGCCTCCTGAAATACCTGCTCGACAACAAGGCCGACAAAGGCCGTCACGAAAGCGATGCGCTCCCGGGCCTGATCAAGGCCATCACTCGAATGCAGGATCAGGGGGAAGCTTTCACCGCCGACCCCCGCGAATTATGGAAGCGGATCAACAGCCGTCCGTCCGACGTCACAAATGAAAATGCCCCGCTTCGCAGCGATCTGGAAGACGACACGGTGAATCCAAGCCGGGGAGGAGGAGCATTTCCCCGCCGCGAGTCAAACCATTTTGAGGACCCGATCCGGAATGGAGGCTGGCCGCCCGTCCCCGTGGAAACCTCGGCTCAGCCGGAGGAAGTACTGGCGGCCCCTGAGGCCGAAGAAGCACCGGAACAAGGAAAACTGGCAAGTCTGGTCAAGAATAGGAGAGTGGTTCTCTCAGGTGTGGCCGCCGCCGCAGGCATCGCGGGCCTCGCCGCCGCCATTCTGAGAAGAAGACGCGCCGCGGCGTAAAGCACGTAAATGAAAAAGCCCGCCGGAAACTGCCGGTTTTGTTTCCGGCAATTTCCGGCGGGCTTGGAGTGGGTTGTTATTTTTTAAACAGCTTCAAAAGAATCGCGAGAACAGCAGCCGAACTGAGAACGATCATAATAAGGTCCGGCATAACCTTGTTATGCTGTATATAAGTCCCGGCGAATCGAATCCCGAGCGCCAGCGCCACGATCAAAGCCGCAACCGCAGCCCCCTTTACTCCCTGCTTCATCCCGTACGCGCAGGCAATCAGCACCAGCCCCGAAACCCCGCCCGCGATCAGCGAAGCCATACTGCCCGCTTTGAAATACCCGATCATTCCCCCGATCAGACTGAACGCACCAAAAACCAAAACCACGATCGTCGCCATTCCCCGCTCCTTTTTTTATACCGGGCCCCAAGACCCGCTGACATCATTTAAAAATAGTCTGAACACCCGTTCAGACTCTGCCCTGTCCCCTTTTTGGGACTGCCCCCATCAACGGCGGCGTCTGACTTTTTCGTATTCTCCGCCCTTCTCGAGATAGTGCTGCAGGTAAGTATCATAATGCAGATTTAAAGTCGAAAGCTTCGCGGAAAGTTTCCCTGCCCGTTCCTTAACTGCCAGCGCCTTTTTCCCCATCAGGTCCTGATAAGGAATCGCCTTGATCCTGTCCTGGGCCTTCCGGTACTCCGCTGTCGTCGAAGAAATTTTGTCCGCATACGCTTTCGCAATCTCTTCCAAAGCCTCCTTCGACATTCCCGGCGCCTCCGCACGCACCTGCTCAGGTGTCTTCCCGGTATCTACTCCGTCCAAGCAGCCCGAAAGCGAAGCCGCCATTATCAGGCCGATCAAATAAAATGAAAGCCGTTTCATATCTTCCACCTGTTCCTTTTTTGCCCGGTAATATTTTACTTACATCTTTTTAATCAAAAGGGCGATCATCGGTATACTTCACTTCGTCCCCTTCCAGTTTCGGATCCGCCGTAAATCCATGCATCCTACTTTCTCTCCTTTCAGTTACCGGTACCGTTCTAACACCACGGAGTATTATCTTTGCACACTTTCCTGACGAACCAGGGATAAAACCAGTATTGCCTGCCTATATCCGGCCCAAAATACTCCGCGTAGCGGTCCCGCTCCAGGTCCACGGGGAAAACCCCGCTGTTAACGGCGGGCATTTCAGAAACAAATTCCAGTTCATCCTTGAAATAATTCAGGTTGGGATCGTGCGAAAAGAAATCATCCGCGATAAACACCTGCTTCTTCCCGGGCGCTTCAAAGCGCGAGATCGCGGCAAGCTTCTTTCCCCTGACCGATAAATACTTAAACCAGACGATGTCCTGCGACACGACGAGATAGGCATTAAAGCCTATCAGACAGACTGCGAGTGCTGCGGCGATAAGTTTTTTCGCTGTTACGCCGGACTGAATCGCCCCGCTGAGAAAATGTCCCAAGAGAAGCGAAAAAAACGCGGCGGCGATATAGGAATATCTCGGAGCGTACGGCAGATGTCCCGCGCTGAATATCAGAAACCAGAAAAACGCGTTTAGAATAATTGCGAGCGTCAGAAAAATAACGGCCTTGTCTTTTCTGTGTACAACAACGAAACCGCAGCAAAGGAATAAAACCGCGGTTTTCAGGAGGGTACCGCTCTGGTAAGGAAAAACTAAATTGAGGAAAAACGCCCATAGCGCAAAAAAATCAAATTCAAACCCGGGAATGTCGTTGGGAAAATGACGCCAGCTGATGAGATTGCAGATGACAGAAAATGCAGACACCCCCGCATATGCGAGATAAGTCTTCAGCTTTCGTCCCAGCAGCTCCTGCTCCTTTAACTCCTTTCTGAAAACCCAGAGCCAGGCCCCGGTCAGCAGCACATACTGAGGCGCTCTCAGGCTCAAAAGGGCGGCGACGAGAAAAAGCCCCACGGAATAAAACTGACTCGCGCGGGACGGCTTCAAAAAAAGAAGAAACGCCGCGAGCAGGAGTGAATAGGCGGCGGTACAGAACAACGAGGCGTACCACAGAACTTCCTGGCTGTTAAGCCTGTACACGCAGAAAAATAAAGCGGCGATAAAAGCCCCGGCTGCGCGGATATTTAATCTTGTCCCGATTTTGTAAATCAGAAAAGCGTTCAAAGCATGGATGGCAATATGCAAAAGCTGGTACGCGGGAAATGAATCGCGAAAGAATGGATACAGAAACGCATAAAAATAGATATGAAAGGGTTCATATCTCGCGTGCGTAACTACGTCGGAAGGTCTGACATGCGGAAATAAAAAATCGAGGTAGTTGCCCTGGAAATTCTTAACGAAATCAAGGTGGATGAAATCATCGTTAATAAAATAATTTTTCAGCGAAAGAAAATAGACCGCGAAAGACACGACAAAAAAAACACAAAACAGGACCCCGTCTTTTTTCCCGGTCATCAAGTGTTCATTTAGCTTTTTCATCGAGCGGTTTATGTGCGAGACTTGACGATAAACCCGTCCGCGCTGCAAAGCCACATCCCCGTCTGCTCCGACTGGCAGCAGATCACGCATGTGTTCTGGTAACAGACCTGCCAGCAGCGTATCGAATCGCCCCCGAAAAGCCCCGGATTCTTCAGAAACACGGCCACAGGAACCGGCAGGCGGGGACCACGGCCTGGACCCTTGGGAGCCTTGCGCTCGACCTCGTTCAAAAGCAGAGCCAGTTCCGGAGAAGCCCTGGAACCCTTCTCGTCCGAATCCTCCTCTAGCGTGAGCGCCGTCACCTTCCCCTTCCTGATCACCGCCCGCACAATCTTCCGGCAGCAATCCGTCCTCACAAACCCCACCTCAACCTCAGCCCGTGCCGCCCGCTCCAATTTTGCAGCATCAAGATACCGCACCGACTCCAGCACCTCAAACTTCGGCCGTACAACAGCCACATCCAAAGAAACTTCAAACTTCCCCGCAGATTTTTTACTTTTCGCTGACCGTGCCATCGTCTTCCTCCGTTAGGTAAACCTCAAGCCGACCCTGGTTCAAAACCCTCATTATTTTCTCTTATCAGCTGCAAGGGCGCATCTTCCCGGGTCAAGGCATCAAAGAGAACTTCGGCAAACAACCGGTGCACCCGCGCGTCCCAATGGCCGTCGGTTCTGATGACGAATTGATCCGGCCGGCCTTTGGTTTCCGCGTAGAGCCTATCATAAGGGGAAATGACGTGCGACTCGCTTTCCTTCAGTTTATTCAGCGTCACCGTATCGCCGAGTTTGACCGAGAGCTCACTCGGAATATAAAAGAACATTGCCGGAGCTCCGAATTGGGCCGCCGAAAAGGCTTCAATTTCACGCATAAGGCCGCGCGTCGCTTCCCAGGCCATCCGGTTATCGTCATCCTCGGCATGCAGATGCTTTTTCATCAGAGTTTCGTAGGAACTTCCGGCCAGCCTTTGCTTCAGCTGGGCCGCGCGGTTATAGAGGTGGGAATGACTTCTCAAAAAATAAATTTTATCAGCCCGATACTCCTGCTCACGCTCCGGAGCATCGGACAGGTAATTTTTCCATAGATCGTTTCCCTCATCGCGGGAGACCAGCGAATCGATGATATAGACTCCGACCACGACCAGATGAGGTCGGATAATGTTCGAAAGTCTCTTGAGATTTCTCAGCTCGTGTGCGGTCGAATGGCCCGGCACGCCTGCATTGTACACCGTCACGTCATAGCCTCGGCCGCGGAGCATTTTCTCCAGCACAGCCGGATAAGTTTCATCGTCCTCGACTCCGAAACCGAAAGTCTGCGAATCTCCGAGAACGAGAATTTTCGTCCCCGAATTTTCCGGGGCGCCGCGGAACCCTTTCGAATCGATGGACCACTTGAAGCGAAAAACTCCCGGCATTTCCGTCGTGCCGGCCTGCCCCGGTTTCATCAGCGTAAGATTGCCGCAGCCATCATCCAGACACACACTCGGTGATTCTTCCGGCGGCCTGTTCTGCACCCGATAGATCCTACCCAGAATATCAGGGCCGACGCCGGGGGCCGGAAGGAACAACGCGAAAATGATCTCCCCGGCGGTCAGAGAAAACACAAGCGCCCCCATAAGCAGCGCAGCCTTACCAAACCCATCCCCCATACCGCGGCCCATCCAAACCTCCCGAAGCGGTTTCAAACCGCGCCGGCTCTCAGCACCGGACGCTTCATCTCCCTCGCGGGAAATGCCATCAAAGGAGACTGAGTCACCCCCCTTTGACAGGCACGCTTCAAAACACGGACAATTAACCATGCGAAGGTGTCCGGTGTCAAGGCGGGGAGATTTTTTTAGGAGCAGTCGAAGCAGTCCCTTTAGGGAGTTGGAAGTAGTACCGGATATTTCACAAATCCGGAAAAGCTCTGAGCCGAATGAGCCCCCCTTGTGAATCACACTTTGGCCGGGTATCTTTCTATTAGCTTCGTCCAAAAGACATCAACCCCCGCGAGGCTCAGCCCCGCGCACTTCCTGAAAGGGAATGACATGAAAAGCCTGGCCGTCTTCACGCTTCTCGCACTCTCAACCCTCACCTTCCCGGCTGCGGCCCATGCCTCCTCCTGGGAAACGTACGAACCCGGTCCCGTCACCCAAGAAGACAAAATGTTCCAGGACCAGGGCCCCGAACAAGTCAAATCCCTCAACCTCAACGACATCCCCATGCTCAACGGAACCGGCGCTAGAACCAACGCCAGCCCCAAAACCGCCTAGTCATAAGGATCTCAGAGGTAACGGCGCGCCTGGAACCGGGACTATTCCTTTCAGGTACGGCATGCCATTCCCGGGGATCAATGTTATAATTTCCCGCTCTCATCACAGCGCACAAACCTGGGAACTGAAATGAAAAATACTGGCCGGCTCTTCATTGGATTTTTTCTCACGATCAGCCTGCTCGCCGTATTTTCTCCGCCGCAGGCACAAGCCTTTACCCGCGAAGAAAGCCGCGAGATGAAAAAGAAACTGCACGCCGAAGACCTCCAGTTTCAAAAGGTCCTGAGGCAAAAGCTGCTCCTCATCGACATAGACCGGCAGAAAAAAGCAAGAGCACTGCTGGAGCAGCTGGCCAGCCAGAAAAAAGGTTCAGAGAATCGCGAACAGCACAAAATCTACTGGCAGCAGTATCAGGCGAAGCTCAAAGAAGTCAGAGTGGAAAGCCACGTGTCCAGGATCAGGACGAAGCAGGAGCTGCACGACATCCGAAAGGCAAACCGCCGCCAGATCGAAGAAAGCTACGCGGATGCAGAAGAAGACGAAGAAAGACTGCACGGCGAAGCGGGCTTCCGGGGCTGATCTTTCCCAAACCTGCGGGCCGAATGAAAAACCCGCCGCCCCCTGTGAACCGTGTCCCTTTTGGAACAGTCCCATTACTTATTACTCCGCGCTTCCTTTTTTCTTTAATAAAATACGTTTTGGCCTTTGCTGCACGCCGCCATTGGTCTGCCATCGGCCGATAAAGGGAGCGTTAAGATTGATGCTCTCGATTCTGTAAAGCCCGCATTTCACGATGAGAGCATCCTTTTTCTTGAAAAGAACAACGTTATAGCCGTCTATATGGACGGCGCTTTTGTATTTTATCCCGTCCCATCCCGCATTTTTGAAGACCTCCGCGATATACTGCGTCGGGATATAATCAATCGCTTTTGCCTCTGGAAAGATAGGCTCGGAAAAGGCCGTTCCCAGACTAAACCAGATCCGTTCCTCATCAGAGCGCCATCCGCCGCGCGGTGCAGGCGGCATCTTTAATTCCTTGGTCATATCCAGAACATTCATATTTCTGCCAATTTTATATTTCGCGACCGTCACCGGAGCCGCGATCCACGGCTGGCATTCCAGCAGCGCCGTTTTGTCGCTGTCGGCAAGATACAAATACGAGAGCCCCCGCGGATTAAATCTTCCTTCGCTCAACACGGAAGCCGGCGCCGCTTTTAATTCCCGGGGGGGAAGCGGGTGAGAATAGAAGTGGGCCGCTCTGTGCGGATAGAGGGTTTTTTTAAAGTGATACTCGCCTATTCTCGCCCTGGACAATACCTTGCCTTTGCGGATACAAATTCTTCGGTGCCTGGCCGTCGCAATAATAAAATCAATATAACTCTGCCACCTTGCATTCAGTAAAAACCTGTTTTTCGATTTGATATAGAGAAAAAAATCGTCCCATTCTGTTTTGACGGCAGTCCTACCATCCACTTTTCCCTTTTTAGACATATGACCCAAAGTATATCGTGAATTGACGTGTGAGAATTCCAGTTTCAAAAGCATCCCTTATTTGAACTGGCCATAAGCGGACGCTGGCAATCAAGGCTGCCTGCTATTATTTACGATACCAGAATTTATGATGCTGCACAGCCTCTTGTCAAAGGGTAGAAGCAGCCCTGTATTTAGGGGCTGCCTTTTTTGAAAGTAGGGTAGGGGGACCCCCCTTGCTCTGACAGGGCACCGGGGAAAATCGAGCTTCTATTAAAGCACTTCCCCGATGGCGGCCTTTTCTCCCGCGTGATAAAAGTGAAGCTGGTTCAAACTTATCTTTATTCAACAGTTGTGCGCGCACGAGGAGGAAGCTATGCCGAACATAAACACACTTACTCTCGAAGATGTCCGGAAAGGAATGAAAAAAGCTCCGAAAGGCCGGCCCTCGAACCGCGGCGATCAGCCGAAAGCGGCGAAAAAAGAACCGTCCCTTGAGGTCATCAAGCTGCAGCCCGCGCAGCATCATGAAAAGAGCCACACCACGGCAGCCGAAAGACACCGGGCGCAGCTCGGCAAGACGCCTCCTGCCGGAGCTTTTGCGGGCTATGCGGAAAGCAAAGGACTTTCACAGGACGAAACGCAGCCTGCGAAAAAAGGTCCGGCCCAGCCCTCCGCGGATAATAAGCAGGACACTACCTTCACAGGGATGGCGGACGGCAATAAAGAAGAGTCTGGTTCTACGGACGCGCAGGAAAGCCGGGAGCAGACGCCTTCGCAGGAGACCGCATCCCAGCCCGGGGAAGACAGCCAGGCTGCTGCGGAAAGGAAGCAGAAAATCAAACGTCTTGCAGCGAACGCTTTGCAGGCCGTCAAGGGGAGAGGAAGCTCCGCCGCCTTATCCGTGCGGAACACGGTAAACAAAGGACTCCAGTCGCGCCCCGTAAGAGCCATCAAGAGCAACCCGGTTAGGGCGGGACTTATCGCGGCAGGCATCACCGGCCTCGTAGCCGCCGGCGTCTTCGGCACAAGAGCCGTAAAACAAAAACGCGCCAAAGTTAGCGGTACCAAAAAAACCAAAAGCAGCAGAAGCAGCAAAAACAAACGTTAATCCAGAGACGATCGGACGGTTCTGAAGGGTTACGCGAGAGCGTTCCTCCAGAACCGTCCGCATAAACGTTCTTTAGGCAATGTCCTCTTACTTACTTCCTTCAGCGACGTTAAAGGCGGCCGAAACTGCTCCGGCGACGCCCTTGCACCAGTTCTTGCGTTTATCACCAGGATTAAACAATTTCGCGGCCCGGTCCCGCCATTTTTCATCTGCCGCACAGCCGAATGTTTTTTTGAGACTCTGCGGCGCGACTTTCACAACGCGAAGCCCTTTTTTAAAAGCCGCGAGCTCAGTCATGGCCTCTCCCTTAATGGCTTCAAGGCAAGACCCAAACCGGCCCGAAGAACATTTCAACAACGCGACAGTAGGCGCCGCTTTGCCGCCCCTGGCAAAAAGCGCGGTAAGACTTTTCAGCAGCTCACTCAAATCGTCTCCGGCGTCCACTTGAAAGGGAATCGCTCTGATGACTTTGATCGTGAACTTGCTGCCGGAACCCGTTGTCTCCGCAACAATGACAGCTTTTTTCGTGGTACTTATTCCGAAGATCATGTTATACACACCGTACCGCGGACATAAAAAAAACGGGCAAAAGCCCGCCCGAACGAATGACAAGTTTTATAAGTTTCAAAGACCATGCGAGAAGTATAGGCAAACCACGGAAAGAAACCAACTGCCTTATTTTTGCTCTCTCTTGCTCTAGAGGTGTGTTCTGCGGGGGACGGTTCCTCATCTACTGAAGAGTGTCCCTTTTGGGACAGTCCCCTTACTTCACCCTTACTTCAGAAGAGTGTCCCTTTTGGGACAGTCCCCTTACTTCACTTACTTCAAACCAGCCCGCGGCATCGAATTTAAGGAAAAGGTATTTCGCGTAACGCCGGGCTTCCCGGATTTTCCCGCCGGTGAGTTTCTCCTCGAGGTCTTCCATCTTGATCAAGGCGGGATTCAGGACCTGCACGCCCGTAATCGTCTCGGCGCGGAGCTCCTCGTTAAAATAGCGCTTCAACACTTCCACATCCGCCATCTCAGGCATCACGTCCTCCCGGCCGAAATTCAGCGTAAATAGATTTTCCGTTTCCGCATCAGGTCAATGTCAGTCCCATGCTGCCAGGGACTGACATTCATCGTTCCTTATTCTTTCTCAGGAATAAGGGACCGGTTAAAAGGAAGCTTCACTTTCTCTTCAGCAGCCAGACATTTTCTTTGGCGGGGCCCATGTCTTTAAAACCGCCGGGCACTTCGAAGCTTTCGAGAAAGCTCACCTCATAACTTCCGCTGAAGTGCCGCTCGATCTCCTCAGGGCTGATCGAAAAGGGCGGCCCCTCGCCCTTGCTCTCGTCGTATTCGTAGCAGATCAAAAGCTGTGGCGCCTGCCCCGTCAAAGTCCTCACGTGCTCCGCATAGCGGGGACGAAAGGCCCCGGGCAGAGCCACCAATGCCGCCCGGTCATACACCGCATTCACCGGCCCCAGCACCACCGGCGTCAGATCGAAAATATCCCCGCAAAAAATATCGATATTCTCCGCGCAATAGCGCTTGAGCCCACCCTCGAGAGAAACCTTCGGCTCAACCCCCAGCTCCGAAAAGAACTGCCGCACCGCTAACTCCGAAAGCTCAGCCCCGGCAACCCGGCACCCGCGAGAAAGAAGCCAAACCATATCCAGACTCTTCCCGCAAAGAGGCACAAACACCCGGCTTCCCGGCGGCAAAGCAAGCGCCCCAAAACACTTCACAAGAAGCGCATTCGCCTCGCTACCATGAAAAGCAATCTCATTCCGCTCCCACTTCCCCAGCCAGAACTTTGCTTCCATTAAACCGCCAATCCGATTTTCTTTTCAGGTCTCCCGGCCGCCGGGTCATAAACCTGGGTCCACGGTTCCTTCGGGCCCGCCTTGGGACTACGTGACCAGACCGCGCCGTTAGACTGGAATCCATAAAATACTCCTTCGTGAAGAATCACGGAAACCAGATGGTAAGGATGTTCCACTGTATTCATATCGCCCTCCTGTTCATTTTCATTCTATAACCTCGAAAGATGTCCCCTTACTGCTAACACTAACAGGATTATCAGCAGTTGTGGGAGCCGACGCGTTCCCTTTTCAGGAGACTATCTCCTGAATTTCGCACGGCCGTGCGAAATCGGCTTCAATCTCGCATTAACCCCGAAGGGTGACCTCTTTTGTGGACTGTCCCCTTACTTTTCTTTTGCTGTAAGCCGGCGAATGCCGCCGGGTAAAAGCAGGTGATAGTTTGTACTTCTGCCGCCGGCCTCGTCTTTCTGCAGGATCTCGCGCGAAACCAGATCCGTGATATCCCGCAAGGCCGTGTCCTGCGAACACTTGGCGAGTTTGGCCCACTTCGAAGACGTCAGACCGCCTTTGAAATCCCCGAGCAGCATCAAGATAACGGTTTTCTGCCTTTCGTTAAAAGATTCTCCGGCATGGGCCTCCCAGAAGCGGGCTTTGAACAGCACGGATTCCAGAATCTCTTCTGACGCTTCGACCGCGCGGTTAAAACAGCCGAGAAACCAAACCATCCAGGGAGTGATATCGAGCGAACTTTTTTGACTTCGTTCGAGAATTTCGTAATAAGCATTTCGTTCGCGCTGTATCTGCGAAGACATACTGTAAAACCGGCGCGGACTTTTCTCGGAGCGCGCAAGCATCATATCAGCGATAGCGCGCGCAATACGCCCATTACCGTCTTCAAAAGGATGGATCGTCACGAACCAGAAATGAGCGAGGGCGGCGGCGAGAACTTTATCCATTCTTTGATCCGCGTTAAACCATTCGATGAAACGCGCCATTTCATCCGGCAGCCGATTGGCGGCGGGAGCCTCATAATGAATGTTTTCGCGGCCCATCGGTCCTGAAACCACTTGCATCGGACCACTCGCGTCAGTCCGCCATGCACCGGGAGTGATTTTCCGCATCCCGCTTCTGCCTGCCGGGAAAAGAGCGGCATGCCAGCCGGCCAGCCGGCTTTCCGAAAGCGGCGCTTCGTAATGTCCCGCCGCATCCGTCAGCACTTCGGCGATTCCCTCGACTTCCCGGTGAACGGAAGAAAGACCTTTTTCATCCATTCCCAGACGGCGTGCGATGGAGGACCTCGCTTGGCCGGCATCGACTTTCTGCCCTTCGATTTCGCTTGTCCTGACGGCGTCCTCAGTGAGGGCCTGCAGATTCGCTTCATTTTGTACGGAAAAACCCAAAGCCGTCATTTGCCCAAGCAGCTTTCCCTGCCGATGCCTTGCGTCCGCTAGCAGGCCGGTTAAAGCCGCCTGGTCCCAGCTCAATTCAGGCCATTTTGTGAGTTCATAGATATACATAGATATTCCTAATCTCCGCATTCTTTAAGGAGATTATACCTCTTAATCAACGCACATCAAGCCATTCACCGCATTTTTTACGGTAAATAGCCCTCTATTCCCCGCATTGATAGAAATGCTAGCTAATGCTATTTTTAAAAAGCTGTCTCTCTTGGGGCTGGTCTCGTTGAGTATTCGAGCCGGCACCATTAAATTTAATTTATCGGAGGGCGAAAAAAAAGCAGAGAAGGGAGAAAAACCAAAAGCGGAAATCTGCCAGCAACCGTTACCTCGCCGCGCTAACCCCGAAGGGTCTCCCCTTTTTTGGGGACTGAGCTGACCCGCATTCCACGGACCGATTAATTAAGGTACAGCCAGCTTTTCCATCTCATCCGGTGTTCGGTAGTTTAGAGATTGATGGATGCGCTGTCGATTGTAAAACCTCTCGATGTAATCAAATATTTCGGATCTCGCCCTGTCCCGGGATTCAAAGACAGAACCGCATACGAGCTCGTTCTTTAGAGTACTGAAGAAGCTTTCCGCCACTGCATTGTCATAACAATCCGCTTTTCTGCTCATGCTCGATACCAGCCGATGCCTTCCCATTTTCTCTCGATACTCATCGGACGCGTAGATTGAACCGCGATCCGTATGATGCAGCACTTCGGAGTCAGGCCTGCGGCGCATGAGCGCCATCTCCAAAGCATCAAGCGCCAGACGTTTATCGTTTCGCTCCGACATCGACCAGCCAATGACTTTCCGGGAGTACAGATCAAGCAGCACAGCCAGATAAAGCCAGCCTGCGCGTGTCGCAACGAACGTCACATCGCCAAGCCATACCCGATTAGGCCGTTCGATCTGGAAGCGGCGATTCAACAGGTTAGGCGCAATAGCTTCCGTACTTCTCGAGTTCGTTGTTACTTTGAATCTGCGTCTGCGTTTAGCTTCGATTCCGTGCACGCGTCTGAGCCGCACCACTCGATGCTTACAGCACACAAGACCCAGAGAGTTGAGCGTCTTCCACGTTTTCAACGAACCGTATGCTTGCCGTGATTCCTGGTGGATCGTCCGGATCTCGATCATCAGCTGCTGGTTCGCCCGGGCTCGGGGGCTTACAGGCCTTGTCACCCACGCGTAATAACCGCTCCTACTGACCCGGAGTACCCGGCACAAAATACGGACCTCGTGATACTCTCGCTCGTCCCTTATGAACGCGTACTTTACTTGAGCTCTCTGGCAAAGTACGCGGCCGCTTTTTTTAGGATGTCGCGCTCCTCTTTGACGGCCTGGAGCTCTCGCTTCACACGAGCGAGCTCGCTCATCTCCTCGACCGTAGGCCTTCCCGATCCATCGAAAGCGTGATCGCCTTTCTTGTTCATCTCGTCCCGCCACCGGTAAAGCAGAGTCCGCTTCACTCCCAGTTCTCTTGCGATCTCTGCCGCCGGTCTATCGCTTTCGTTCAACAGCCTGACCGCTTCCGTTTTTAAACTCTTTCGGGTACCTTCCTCGCCTTGACATCGGACACCTCCGCATGGTCTATTGTCCCTGTTTTTTGGTGTCCGTCAAATACGGGATAGCTCAGTGTGTCCCCTTACTTTTTCTTACTTTTTGATCCTCTACTGGTGGAAAACTGGAGCTGTTCTGTCAAAATTGTTTAAGAAACGGTCAACATCATAGCATCTAAAAAAGTCTGAGCAAAGACCTGTTCAATTGATGATTGTGAGGGCTAACGTGAGGTAAATAAAGCAGCTTTCGAAATGCTGGCAGAGAGTTTCGGCACCGGTAGATCTTAACCTGCTAAGCTGAACGAGAACTCTCATTGGGTCCGAGAGTTGTGGGAGCAATTGAAGCGTTCGTTGTCTTTAAAACAATTTTATCGAGCTGAAAGCCGTCTTCACGCATCCAGATGTGGAAAGTATGGACGCCTGGAGTCGAGACGACGAGAGTAGATACAGCACTGTCACCCGTGCTGCGGCTCCAGGTCCAATTCGTTTTGAAACCGTTCATACGATCCGCCGAAGCAGGACCTGCCGCATTGAACCCCGCATGAATTGAATCATCGTCAACGTTTGCGCCGCGGCCACGCAGCCAGACACTGTAGGTGCCAGTCTTCGTAAAATTGATTTTATATGCGAGCTCCGGGCTTGTTGTGACGTATCCCGCGTTGATCGTGACATTCGTATTGGCGAGCGCGGAAAGATAGCCGCTGCCGGCATATCCTGCCTGAGCTGTCTGAAGGGTCCAGTCTTTCCCGGCACGCGGCGTTTTTTTATCAAAATTTTCCGCTTCAATAACGACCTGGCCGCCCGTTTCGATAAAAGCCGGAACGCCTGTCGTAAATAAGGCGGAATTCGAAACGGCAAGGTTCCCCGCAGAATCCTTTGAACGCACCTTGTAATAATGAAGCGTTCCCGAAGTAATGTTTGAAAGGGTCACCGTATGCTCCGTAACGGGCTTCGGATCGGCGCCGCTGAGCTGCGTTTCCGGCTGCGAAGTGCCATACATAACCTGGGTATCGGAAACTTCGTCGGTTTTCCAGGTAATCACCGCTCCCGTCGAAGCCAGTCTGGAAACTTTGATTTCGCTGATCACGGGCGCCGTCAGGTCGGGCGCCCATTTGATATCGACTTCCACGGTATTCGGACTGCTGCCCTGGCTCACGAACGCCTTGTAGGCGGGGTCGACAAACGTCAGTTTCAAGAGCACGTCTTTCTCATCTTCCGCGGACAACGTCACAGAACCGAATGGAGTCTCGCCGAGAGGCGCCATTTCTCCGAGGCTCGCCTGATAAAGACGAATCTGAACCGGGGAACCCGTGGTTACCGCATCGAATGCCTGAGGCGCGCTGGAACGGACGCGCAAAAGGTAATCTTTTTCCCCCATCGAAACAACCTGGACATCGGCAACGATGGCTCTCTCAGCAAAGGCAGCCGGGCAAATCGCTGTAACCATCAACAAAAGGGAGAAAAATAATGGCTTTATCATGATTGCACCGAAACCGATTTGAGTGTGAATGCGCGGTTACCGATGCGGAGATTGCTCGGATTCGCCGGCAGAAATTGCAGAACAGAAGTTCCCGTTCCGCCGGGAGCCTGAAACTGAACGGATATCTGGCCGCCCGCTATGGTGAATGCTTGGAAGCCAAAACCTTCGGGACCGATGGCGCCGTTTGTAATCGTCCCGCCGAGTGAGGGAATGCAATTACCGGTGTCGGGATCTCTAAAACAATGCGCTTGCGCTGTCACGAGAATATTGGCGCCGTCAGGGATAACATTTCCCGATGTATCGCGGATGTTTGAAACTACATAGGTGGCAGTTCCGTTCGGGGCTACCTGGCCCGCTCCGGTAATATCCGCGGACTGATACCCGGCGAGAGTTACAGAGGCGACGACGAATGCCCGGTTACCTATTCTAAGGCCGCTGGGCTGAGCCGGCAGCACCTGAATTGTTGCGGTCGCCGCTTCTCTTGCGTCGAGTGAAACGGGCTGCGCGCTATAGGTCAATTGAACTGTTCCTGCGATGATCGTATGCTCCTGAAAACCGAAACCTTCCGGCGCTATTGCACCGCTTGTGATCGCGCCGCCCCTTGAGTCGATACAATTGTTCGTCACGGGATGCCTGAAGCAATGAGCCTGTGCCGTTGCCACGATTTTCGTACCGTTTGGAACGGAATTTCCCGCGCCGTCTTTGATGTCCGTAAGAGTGACTTGTACTAAATTATTTCCGCCATTGGCGAGAATCGAAGCGGGTGCAATGGAAACCACGGCTTGTCTCAAAGAAGAAAGCGAAACGGGAACCACGGCAAAAGCCCTGTTCCCGATTCGTAAATGATTGGGCCTCGCCGGTAGCGCGTAGATATTTGCCGTACCCGTATCAGGAAAGGCAAGAAGAACGCTGCCGGGGTCGTATTCCGCCACGACTTGTCCGCCCATAACAACATGCGCCATGAATCCGAAACCTTCGGGCGCGATAGTGCCCGTCTTGATCGTGCCGCCTGTCGAGGGGATGCAGCTCTCGTCAGCAGGATTACGGAAACAGTGGGCTTGAGCTGAAAGAAGGATGACAGAACCATCCGGCACCACATTGCCCAGCGTATCGCGGATATTGCTCAACGTGATTACTACCGTCTTTGAGAGGCCGTCCGCCACAACAGCGCTCGGATTAGCGGAGACCGAAGCTGTTTGATATCCGACAGCTGTGAAAGGCGCAACGGCGAGCGCGCGATTACCGATCCTAACGCCATCCGGCCTCGCAGGCAGAATGTAGACCGTAACCAGTGCGGAACGAAGGGATTCCATTCCAACACCAAGAGAACTGTAAGTTACTTGAGTCTGTCCGCCGTGTATTTCATGGACTTTAAAACCGAAGCCTTCCGGCGCCGTGGTTCCGCTGATGATTTCGCCTCCCGCTGATGCAATACAACCGTTCGTCACAGGATCTCTGAAGCAATGCGCCTGAGCGGTGGCGACAATTTTCGTTCCATCGGGAACAGGATTGCCGAGGGAGTCCCGGAAGTTGCTGAATGTAATAACAGAGCGGTTATCTCCATGATCAGCGAATACCGAGGTCGGGGCGCTGACGTCCGGAGACTGGGCGGAGGAAAGGGCTATGGAGGTGATTTGAAAAGCGTAATTGTCTATCCGCGTACTGTTGGGACGAGAAGGAAGCCATTGAAGATTGGCGATAGCGGTATCGGGATAAGCAAGCGTAAATGTCCCGGGGCTATATTGAAGTTCGATCTCTCCCTGCGTAATGAAGTGCTGACGGAATCCGAACCCCTCGACACCGTCGATGCCGCTGAGGATGCTCCCTCCCGCGGACGGAATACAATTATTCGTCGGGACATCCCGGAAACAGTGTGCCTGCACGGTGACGATTACGGGAGTTCCATCAGGCACCGGCTGACCTGCCGTATCACGGGCACCTTGAAACTTGATGATCACGATTTTCTCAAGACCGTCAGCGATGGCCGATGTCTGGCTGCGCGGCGTCCCCACCGTGTCGAAAGAGGTGAGTGTAATAGGAGCGAACGTGAGAGCCGTATTGCTTGTTCGCAGATTGCTTGCGTTAGCGGGCAGAACCTGGATAGCCGAGACGGCGCTCAAGCGTGCGCGCAGCGCAGGTGCTGTCTCCGGCTGGTAAATAACATCGATGCGGCCGCCGTTTACGGTAAAGGCTTTGAGGCCAAAACCCTCGGGCGAGGCGTCTCCGTTTGCGATAGATCCTCCATGAGAAGCGATACAATTATTATCTGCAGGGTTACGGAAACAATGCGCTTCGACCGTAACGACGACCTTGGACCCGTCTGGCAAGGGATTGCCGCCGGCGTCCTTTAAGTTGATAAAGGTAATAGGAGTCGGGCGGTTCTGGCCGTTTGCCATGACGCTGCGAATGCCGGCGATCGGCCCTGTCGCCGCAGGTCCCGCAAAAAGATAGATCTGCGCCGTGCGAAATCTGCCGCCCGATTCAGCCAGTTCAACCGTGACCGAAAGCTCCCCCGCACTGAAAAGAGCGGAAATATCCGTCGCTGTTGCCGCGGGCGAAACGGGAAAAAATGAGCTGTTTCCAACTTTGACTCTTAATGCACCGGTGAAACTCAAAGGAGCCAGAATATCCGGAGCGCTCGAAAGATAGACTTTATCGCCCGCTCTAAAGTCGACGACTGGGCCGGGAAGATTCAGTTTTGCTCCAGGCGCGGCCGGCATGTCGATCGCAGGCGTGATCTGAAAAGCGTTCGCACTTCTGGGATAAATTGTCAGGTTCACAGTGTTGCTCGTATCACCGTCCACCGTAACGCTGACAGGACCGCTTGACGCCCCTTTGGGAACGATAATGACAAGTTCATCTTGTCTGGAAGACTGGACGAGTGCCGGCAATCCATTGACGAGCACTGTATTTTCACCTGGGACAGCGGCGAAGTTTTTACCCTGAATGACGAACACGTCCCCTTCTCCTGCCTTCGGCCGGTCGATCGCCGTTATTTCCGGAGGCGGGATCACAACGGTCGGAATATCGACAACGACAGTCACTGTCTTCGTAAAGCCCGCATGGGTGACTGTGATCGTCGCATCACCATTCGCTTTTGCCGTCACAAGGCCATTGCTCGTAACCGTTGCGGCAGAAGTGTCGTCGGAAGAATAACTGACCGCACCTTCAGGATCTCTTGAATTGCCGTCAGAAAGTTCGACCGTGATTTCCAGCTGACGCGTTTCGTCCGCTTCCGTAAAAAGGATGGCGTTGGGAGAAACACTGATATCGGTCGCCACGATCGCCTGGACCGTGACCACGCTCTGAGCCGAAGGAAAGCCGCTTACCGTAGCGGTGACAGTCGATATACCGGCTGCCTTTGAGGTCACAATCCCCGATCCTCCGACGGTCGCGATGCCGGTCGAGCTCGAGGCAAACACAACGTTCACATTTGAAATAGCGGACGTGCTGCCGTTGGAGTAGTTTCCGAGGACCTCGAGCTGACGTGTCTTTTCAAAACCAATGAGTGTGAAGCTGGCAGGGTTGATGGAAATACCGGTAAGCGTCACGATATCGACCGTGATCGACACTTGCGTTTGTTTTCCGCCGAACGAAACCGTAATGACGGCATTTCCGTTGGCGAGACCTACGATAATTCCCGCCGAATTGACAGAAGCGATCGAAGAGTTGTTCGAATCATAGACAGCCAGGCCCGTAACTTCTTCCTGAGCTCCTCCGACGTAAAAAGCGGTCACGGAAATATTCTGGGCCTGATTGACCGCGGTGAAGGTCCGGGAAGCAGGACTGGCCTCAATATGATCAAGGACCGGAGGGGTCGGGACAACTATATCCGTCGGCGCGCTCGGCGTCGCGGACTGCTCGAGGTTCACGGCGACAAGGCGCAGGACATCTCCCGCATCGGCGTCTATAGAGACTGCGAAAGTACCCAGCGCATTGACGAAGATGCTCGCCTGAAGGCCCTCTGTAAGATTTGTAATATCAATACGTGAGCCTGCCGGACTCGTTCCATTGACCGTGACCTGGCTGTTTACGGGAAATGATATGTCTGTGACCACCGGTGCTGCGGGCGGTGGAGCCGGAGGCGGTACGGGAAGGACTTCAAATTCAAGAATCGCTTCCGGACTGTTGAGGTCGTTAGAGACGCCCAGTTTATTTGTGGCTTTGAAAAATAATTTATGCGTTCCCAGTGAGAGACCGTCCGTATTGACAATAAAGGGCTCGGTCGTCGTTGCAATAGGCGCCGCACCGGTATTATCGAGAAAAAAAGCAACAGCCTGAATTCCAAGAGGATCTTCAACGCTTCCATTGATGGAAATAGGTGTTCCCGTAATGTATTGGGCTCCATCGGTCGAGCTGCCGAAATCAACTGTGGGTTCATTCAGATTTTCCGCGAGAACGAAATTGAAGGTATCTTGCCCTGTCTGGTCCAGGCCATCCGTCGCGACCGCACGAATCGTATGAGAACCCAGTTCCAGGCCAAGTGTAGGAAGGGTCGCGGAAAACGGCGCGAGAGTGACCGTCTTGAAAGGAGCCGCCGCCCCGTCGAGGTAGTAATCCACTTGCTGTACGCTGCCCGAGACATTCTCGGGAACCACTGTGACCGTTATGCCGTGCAGAACGGGGTCAGAGGGATCCGCAGGCATCTGGATTACAGGCGCCGCCGCGGAAGGCGCGAGAATGGCCGCGATCGTCGCATCCTGGCTGTTTCCCGCATTATCAAAGGCAGTGGCCTTAAACTGATAAGTATGGCCCGCGACCAGATTTGATGAATCGACAGAAAAGATGTACGGGCCGACAGTGGTCGGGAAAATGGTTTTTTGATCGATCAGCTGAAAAACGGAATCGGGAACGTCTGTATCCTGCTGCCGGATCTCGATCCGTGCAAGCGCCGTTCCCTGATCCGAGGCATAGGCATTGAGGCGGATAATTTCACCGGGGACCACGTTATTAGGATTGACGGGCGGTTCAATCGCAAGCGTCATCGTCGGCGGGGTCACATCGTTTGTCGGATCCGTCGTCGTGAATTCGCTCACCCAGGGATTCTGGAGCGTAAAACCCTGTAGATCGCTTATTGCCTGGCTGATATTCACCGTGAAGGTCGTGTTGCCGGCGAGGGGGCCGCCTGTCGGCTGCCAGATAGCTACCGTATGGTCACTGATCACAATTTTTGTGAGCTGTCCCGCGACCAGATTTCCGCTGTCGTCGAAGACATTAAAGGTGCCGCCTGCACCGGTGGAGAGAGTGCCTTCGTTCATACGCTCGTTGAAAAAAGCAACGACAGGCGTATCGATGCCTAAACCAAAAGCATTTGCGGTCGGGAGAACAGAGATTGTGGGTATGCCATCGGGAGTTCCCGCGGAGGGCGGACGGCGCCCCGAAAGACAACCAATTGCTCCGACAAACACCTGGAGGTCGATGTTCTGGTCCGCGACAGACATGCAGGAAGTAATAGGACCTGAAACCAGCGGATTGATCGTAAAACTCTGGCGCGTAATGTCACCCGGAAGTAAATGACCAATATTTCTGACAGCACTCCCTTCAATGGGCGTGCATTCCGGCTGGCCCGAAGCGCCGATAACGCAATCCACGAGTTTTCCATCGGCTCCAACATCGAGTTCAAAACTGGTATAAAGCGCGGGGGTTTCACCGACGTTCGTTATGTCAACAAGCAGCTCATAAGGAACGTTTGCAAACACCTCTGGCGGATGAATAACCTGCACGCGAAACTCAGGAGGGCCTTTGACTTCGACCGTGGTCTGAGCGCTGCCGTTGAAAGGAATCGCATCGTCGTCGGGAATACCCGGGCCGATGACGGTCCCGCCGAAATTGACTCGCACGCCGCGTATTCCGATCTCATCGCCGCGAATGATAAATTCCCGCTCTTTCTGACCCGGAAACTCCCCGTCGCCAGGCAAAATGTCACCGAATTGAACGATGCCATCCGAGGGCAGTGTCGGAGAAAGACCGCCATCCGGAAATTCGATATCGGCGATCACATCGTGAAGCGTGAAAATACCCGAAGTATTGAGAAGCAGAAGGCGGACGCTGTAAAACTCTTTCAATGTCTTAATGCGTCCTTCAATGATCAGGACGCCAGGAATGGGAGGCGGAGGAACTTCTCCAGGAGCGCTCGGAGGCAGTTTGATTTCAAAAATGACGATGTCGGGAGGGTTCGGATTGCTGCTGTTGCCGTTTCCCGGATCGCTCATGGGCGGTATATTTTCTTCTCCCATGATTTCATCGATACCTGACACCATGTTAAAACTGATCGGCACTTCACGGCGGCCAATGGTAAGAACGATTTCAAATTTGGAGACATTGAAGTTTGAAGGATCGTCGATGTCGATGACACCGTCGTTGACGAGCTGTTCGATTTCCTGCACGGAAAGGGGTTCCGCCTTGATCTTCGAGACGACTACCGAATCAAGACTGAGCTGTGTAATGCTTAATTCTTTGGTTTGAACCTGGTCCCCGTCCGTCGCGGTAACCGTAAGTTTATTCACGGCATTTCTTCTAAGCGGGACATTCACGAAAGTGAATTTGCCGTTTGCCTCCGTCGAAATGGGGCCGACCTGCTGATCGCCGGAAATTGAAACCTGGGCAGCAAAAGATTCCCGCGCGCCTCCCGAAAGGACGCACAGTGCAGACAAAGCCAGCAGCCCGAGATATCTTTTTATCATTTGAGAGGCTCCGTTATAATCGTGGCGCCTTTTTCAGAAAGAAGAATGTTCCGCTGTTTCCAGGATTTTCTACCTTCAGAGTCCGTGGCCTGCACCCTCAGAATGGAACGCATCACCGTCAGGTCTTCGCGGCTGGGCACGATGCGGAATGTATTGTAGGTCCCGTCCCGCGCAATTTCATCTTCCACGGAAAAGCGGCTGATGACCGCGTTCTCGATCTGGTCAAGGCGGCCGATGATCGGCAAGGTCACGGGCAGCACGCCGTTAAAAGTCGAAACATGCAGAATCGCCTGCGGATAGGCAGAAAAGCTTTCGAGTTCGAGATCCCCAGGCCGGTCCAGAGCTGCCGCAATGCGGTAAGCTTTCTCTTTGAGCTGAATGGTCCCTGTAATTGAAGCCTGTCCGCTCTGCCTGCTTGCCAGAATCGAGGCCCTCAAATTTTCCCAGGTCATCATAAAAATATCGCCGGACTGAAAGTCCGCAAAGTAGAAACGGCCAAGCCGGTCAAAAGCCATGCCGGACCAGCGCCGCGCGTCCTCGCGGATAACGGGGACGAGCGTATAATTTTCAGTCCCCGGCTGGCGCAGGATTGCAAAAATGGTGTCTTCATCCGAAAGCAGGATAGCGCTGTTACCTTGAGTAAAAGGTTCCGCTACGTCGGGATCAGGCCCTGTAACCATGTCGGAGGGGCCCGTAAGCTCAAGCTGTTCGTCGAGAATAATCTGCTGACCGACGATGCGGTGTCGGTTCCCCGCCGCTTCTGAATAATAGCTCGGCTTGAGATCCGCAAGACTCGTATAGACTTTGAGAATTTGTTTTTTGCCATCGACGATATCGAAATTCGCGACGAAAAGATCCTGGGTGTTAACAAAGGCGCCACTTTCGTTCTGGGCAATAATCGGTGGTCCCGCGGTCATGGCAACAGGATTAGCAGGGCGCGCAAGCTGGATCATCATACTGAAATAATTGACCGCCCCGATCAGTTCCCTCGTTAAAGGGAATTCACCGCGCTGTGTCGAAGGCTGAATGGTATAGCGGAAGATACGGCCCCCGAATTTTTCAGCGCTCGCCATATTGACGGCATAGAGGCGTCCCTGATCATCTGTCGTGAACGGGCCGGGAGGAAAACCGGTATCGGCCGCCATGTGCACGTGGTGGACACCGGGATAACTGACGACAAATGCTCCCGTTTTCGCTCCGGTTTTTTCGGCACGGATCACGGCGTTCGACTGCTCAAAACGCGGATAAGCTTCGATCGGAGGAGGGAAAAGTTCATTGGGCGCGGTCGCCGCTGAACCTGTCGCAAAACAGGCTTCAGAAAATTCACTGCCGAGTACCTTGATGCTGTCAATGAGCGTGACGAGGGTGCTCGCGTTGCCGAGAATTTCCCCGCCCACACCGACGGTGCCGCCGATGCCCCGCTCGAAGATCGGACTGAGCCCGGCCGGCCGCTCGATGCGCGGCGCATTCCTTGAAACTCCGACAGGGAAATCGATGGGGGTGCTGAGTTTTTGAAGTTTGTTTAGATTTCTAAGCCGGAATTCCTCGTCCTGAATTTCCTGCGTAAGCCCCTGGGAGCGAATTCCCGCCTCGACGACGTCGGATTTCATCGAATTCAGCTGCGCTTCGACCTGGGCCGGAGTCAATCCGGTTTTTGCCGCGATACCGCCCCGGACGAGTTCGTAATTCAGATTACCGATGCTGGGCGTCGTCGAATTTGCCTTACGCCCTACGAAAATCTCATCTTCCGCCAGGCCTCCGACGGCAAGATCCCCCACGGCCCCTTCGAACAGAACGAGCCCGAAGACAACCGGGGACTGCCTTCCCTTTCCGAAACTCTCGAAGGCGGGTGTGCGTAAATCCACGTCGAGTTCCGCGGCATTCGCCGGCGTGATCTTAAGGGTCTGCGTTTCTAATACGCCTAATTTATCGAAGAAGCGGCGCGTTGGAACCTGTACCGTTTCTTCCAATGAGCCGCCGGTCTTGACTTTTTGCACGGCCCGCGTCACTTCTTTCATCGCATCATACTGCGCTTCCATGTTGGCCCGCGACATATTGACTTCACGGTAGGTCAAAAGTGTTTCTTCGACAAGCTTGGTCAGCGCGGGTGTCGTGGACCGGCCGTAGTGGCGCTGGAAAACTTCTTCGGCGACAATCGGGGCAGCGGCTTTCAGCTGGGTCGTCGCATCGGCTCCGCTGACGGTCAGAAGCGCTTTACTCCGTTGTTCAGCCTGAATCACGATATCACGGTTGAGCTTGAAAGCTTCTTCGTTGTCCTTGATAAATTGAGCCGAGTCGCTCAGATTACTTTGGGCTTTCCGAAGGTTGGCGAGATTCTGCCGCGTATCCTCGATCTCGGCCTGGTAAACGTTTTGTTTGATATCAATCTTTTCCCCTGCCAGGCGGGACTGATAATCTTCGGGCGTTATGTTAATCTTGCCGATCGCGACGCCGACTCTTTTTTCTGGAAGTCCGGAGTCCGTTTCGATCGTGCTCGGAACACGGTTCGGGTTCGGGACATTCGGGAATTCGGCCGAATCGATTTTGCCGTCGTGATTTTTGTCCGCCGGATTAAACGAAAGATGGTCGCCGAAGCCGCCGCGCCGGAACTCGTCGAGATTGAGCAGCCCGTCCTCATTGCTGTCGTAAAGTTCCATGCCTTCCACCAGCGGCTGCGTGCTGTTGTGAATATGCTGAAAAGAGCGCACGCGGAAATGATTGCGGCCGGCCTTCAGCATCGCCTTCGGCACCACGAAACGCAAAGGACCTGACTTGGGATCGCGCTGATTCTGCGGATGGCCGTTATCTTCATCAAACTCCAGCGGAACATATTCAGACTGCCCGAAGTTGACCGGTCCGCAATTCGGAAAGCGGTAAAGATGATAGGTGAGACTTTTTTTGATCTTGTTGGGCCCGTTCTGCTGCGGCTGATCAAACTCCGCGGAACTGCGGTCGAAGGAAATAACAAAACTCCCGTCCTCGGCAAGAGCGGAGCTGCGGCCCTCGGGTGCCGGCGGCTCAAAACTGGCCGCGACGATCGCGAGATACCAGCCCATGACAAGTTTATTGAAAAGGATCGCGGCCCACCCTTGAGCGTAAGCGGCCGCCACGGCGAGCGTCGCTCCGAGGGCAGCGCCCACAGTGCCGCCCGTCATACCAATGGTGAATCCGATAAAAGCCTGCTGCATAACGGCCATCCCGGCGCTGAACAGAGCTCCCGTATGAGCTTCCGCAATGGCATTCGCCCCGATCGTCCGGTAGACCTTGGTAAATGTCCTGCGGGCGCTGAGATCGCCGATGTTACACGGTATCGTCGTATTATTTGCAGGAGGACAGGTCACGCCGCCGGCCTGAGCCCAGGCATCAGGAATCCCGAAATTCAGCATCGCAAAACCAATTCCGCCGAGTCCTCCGCCGCCGGAAGGAGTCGAACCGCCCGTTCCGCCGGAGCCCGGCACCGGAAACGGGGATGGAGGAAGCAGGGCTTCCGCATCAATATTATTGGCTTTGAGCATGCTCTCGACAGAAGTCTCGAGAGAATTCCTGTTGAAGGCGAGAAAACTCGTGGCTAAGAGAAAGATCTGGAAGCGGTTAAGACGCGTTCCATCGGTTATCACGGGAGGAGTCGTAGAGAGCGAGGTCCCTTCATTGAAAAGAACGAGAGCCATGGCATTTTCGGGATTCGCCGGATTCGCCCAGGCTTCATCGGCCGCCTGCTGAAGTCCAGATATAAACTCATTGATTGATAACCCAAGAGGAAAAGCGAAAGCGTTCGTCAAAACAATATGGAATTCACCGACCGTGAAAACATCCCCGAGGATCAGCGCCCTGGCCTGTGCAAGGACGCCTTCCTGAGTCAGTGTGACGCTTCCAAAACCGGTGACTTTGGGATTAAGCTGGTTTCCGGCCGAGTCAAGGACGCCCGCGTCTTCTCCGCCGACTGCAAGCATCGTGTCCTGGATAACCGCCGCGGCGTCTTCAAGCGTCATGTCTCCATTTTTCGAGGTAATACCACGGTCAAGGACGCTCGCGGCTGTGGCTGCTCTCGGAAGGCTTCCCGGTGCGGCCGCAGGCCGTGCCAGGGCATTCAGCGCGATCGGTTCTCCGATGATCAAAGCCGTTCCCGTATCCAGTGTAACGCCGACTTTTCCTACGGTGTAATTTGTCAGCATGGCCACAAGGGTATGGGTCCCGGTCGGGGCATTCGGCAAAGTAAACCGGCCTTCGGCGTTGGTCGTCGTGAAAGAGGCGGTCCCGTTGATGCCCACTTTGGCTCCCTGAAGCGGCTGGGTCGTGAAGACATCGATCACCTGCCCGCTGATCGAAGTGCTTCCTTCTCCGATTGAGAAAGCGACGAGTGATGTGACTTCAACCGCGCCATCGGTGATCTGGACAAGGCGCGGACCGAGAGCGGCATTCTGAGCGACTTTGATGCTGGCTTTTGCGCTCAAAGGCGAGAGGACTTGAAGTGTTTCTACAGTGACTCCTTCTCCAAAAGAAGCGGCGGCAGTCTCCTGCTTTAAATCTGTCCCGATGCAGGTCATGGTCACGTCCAGGGATTGCCCCGGAGTCGCAGAGGCCGGAGTAAGGCCCGTAATCAAAAGCAGAGGCTCGGGGGCGGGAGTACCGCCCGTCTCCCCTGTCACGGAACCCGTGATAGGAAGTTTGCTGCGAAGTGTCGGATTCGGCGTCGGATCGACGACCAGTTTCAAAGCCGAGACCGGCGGCGCCTTCTCGCTGACAGTGACCTGAACCGTGCTCGCATCCGTTTCGATTCCGTCTGAGACTAGAAAGTTAATGTTATAGACACCGGCCTGATCAAAGCCGGGATTGAAGAGAAACTGATTTGAAACCTGGTTGAAAAAAGCATTGGGCAGCGAAAGGCCGGGAGCTGAAAAAATCAGGGTATCCTGGTCCGGATCAGTGGCATTCAAGATAAAAGCCAGGGGTTCACCTTCCTTAACGATTTGAGGAATTACAGGAAGAAGCTCCGGCGGCGAATTAACGGCCGCGTCTTTGATCACTTTGATGGTTACGACATTGGACACACTCTGCTCACCCGCCTGAGTCTTGAACGAGATCACGTGATCTCCTGCCTGCTCGCCCACAGGGTTGAAGACAAAGTTTTGAGCCGTGAGAGAAGCGTGTTCTGGAAGCGGATCCGCACTGAAGAGAGCTTTTGCGAGATTCGCCTGCAGAGGGATGCTCAGTGATTCTCCCGCGCGCACTTCATAGGACCCTTTAGGGGAAATAAGATTTAACGAAACGGACGCGTCGTAAACCGTCAGGTTGAAAGTCTGGGAGTCGAATCCGCCGACAGGGTCGGTCGCTTCGACCGTAATCCGCTCCACCCCGGCGTCGGATGCGCCCGGAGTCCATTTCAAAAGTCCCGTCGCGTTGTTGATTTCGAGCCCCGGCGGTATTTCGCTTTGGATGGAGTAACGCAGCGCCTCGTTTTCGGGATCAAAGGCCTCGATATCGTAAGCATAAGGTTTTCCCGTCACCGCATAAGTCTGCGGAATCGATTGAATGCTGGGAGGGAAATTAAAGTCATCCACATTCACGCTAAAGGTCTGAACGGCAAAAGCGCCGAGGGGATCAGCGACCTTGATTTCGACAGGAAAAGATCCCTGTTGCGTTTCCGACGGAAGCCAGGAAAGGCTCTGGCTGTTGAGTGTCATTCCGGCCGGGCCTTTGACAAGAGAATATAGAAGGATATTCAGCGGATGGTCCGCGTCGCTTGCAACGATCTGATAGAGATAGCCGAAATCCATCGTAGCGGAGGTAGGCGCAATGGATGTAATGACCGGAGCCTTGTTGACATTAGAGATGGGCACGATCGTTACGGATGAAAGTACGCGCCTTACGACCCGCTGAAAAGCCGCCGAGACTTGAAGGCGCAGGCTGCCGGCAGCGGTTTGATTGATCGTTATTCTGAGGCTGTATTTTTTGTCACCCGCCAGCACGTCCCCATTCAGGCCGTCGTCTTTCATAATGCCGAGCTGGGATAAAACTTTACCCGCTGTGTCGACTTTATTCAGATAGACCCCATTCTGTACGACCGCGGGGTCGCCTTGACTGGTGACAATCTGGCTTGTGATAAGGACTTGAACCGGTCTGCCCGTAGGTATGGGTGAAGGGGCCGCAAGCGGTGCGCCAACCGAAGGGGCGGCAAAGAGTTCCTCCGGAGAAACAACAAGGAGCGAACTAAAAAAAACGGTAAGCGCGGCAAGCGCAGCGCACGGGCGTAAGATGCGGCTCATTAGGGAGCCGTGGAGGGTATGTTTAGCTTCCTGCAAAATGGGTCTCTGTCCCTTTAAACGGATTTTCTACTAAGTTTTGCGATCCGGGTACGCAAACCAAGACCGGCAAGACCTACAGAGATCAGCAGCCAGGTGGACGGTTCGGGAACCACCGTGCCAAAAGGCTGTACGGTAAGATCATCGAGAGTAAAATAACTGCCGCTGCCGCCGATAGCGGTTAGCGAAGCGATCAGGCCGATGCCTGAAAATGAAAGCAAAGCCGTGCTCCCAAAATTCTCTATAAGAGTCAATGTCAGCAAAGGATTTATCGCATCCGTAGGACTAAAAGCTGAAACGCTGAGGGCATCTCCCGTGAGTCCGTAGTCACCGTAGGTGAAATAACCGCTCACGCTGGTCATGGAATACGGACCGAAAGTAATCGTAATAGCACCGAAATCATTGAGAACATTATCAAAGTTGGTTAGCAGGGTCACGCCCGAAGTAGGAGGAAAATCAATTTCGTTCAATGTACCGTCCGGCGGTGCAACAGCGGCTGTGGCATTCACAAAAGTAACGCCCTGCCCCGCATACTGAGTCGTTACGGTTTCAAAGTCAACCAGACCTTCGAAATTAATCGTGACGGCCCGAGCCGAGGATGGCAGCGAAAGAAAGAGACCGGCGAAAAGGAGTGATGAGAGTATCGTTTTGTGAGTATTAGAAATCATAAGTGACCTTTCACAACAGAGATAGAGAACATAACGATGTAGCAATTAATGTGCCCGGCAAACAACTTCTAAAGAATTAGACCCTGATTATTATACGCAGTTTGATTAAGCGTTCTAATTGCCCGCTCCAAAATGGTTTACAAATTCGCTCATAAAAATATTTCTTTTTGTTTTACTGATGTCGAATTTAAAAAGCTCTGTAAATTCTGCGTTTGTCCTGTTTTCTTGTCTATTTGTCTATAAATCTGAACGCTGCGGACCGGATTTCTGCGCTTAAACGGCTGTCGCCCGGCGGACTTCATCAATCGCCGTCACGTTTGCTTTCACTTTCATCATCCCATGTTCGCAAATACCTACCATGCCTTCGTCGAGAGCAATTTTACGGAGTAAAGAAGCGGACTTTTTTTCTGAGATAGCCTGGCGAAGCGGCTCAGTAACGGTCATGATTTCGTAAATGACGGTCCGGCCAAAAAAACCGGTGTGAGCGCATTTCTCACAAGGCGGGCAGGACTTCCGGACAAGCCGCTGGGCGATGACAGCGGATAGAGACGAGGAAATCAAATGCGGTTCGATCCCCATCTCGAGCAGCCGGGTCACGGCCGAAGGCGCGTCATTTGTATGGAGCGTGGAAAAAACCATGTGTCCGGTCAGCGCCGAACGGATCGCCATTTCCGCCGTCTCGGTATCCCGGATTTCGCCGACCATGAGGCAGTCGGGATCGTGGCGCAGCATCGACCTCAAGGCATTTGCAAAGGTGAAGCCGATCTTGGTATTGATCTGCATCTGAATAACGCCGGGCAGTTTGTACTCGATGGGGTCTTCTATCGTGATAATTTTCCGCTCGAGATTGTTGATTTCTTTCAGGCTTGCGTAGAGTGTCGTGGTTTTCCCGGAGCCCGTGGGTCCCGTTACAAGAAGCATCCCGTGAGGGAGTTTCAAAAAGGATTTCAGGAGTTCGACAGAACCTCGTTCAAAGCCGAGAGCTTCGAGCGCGAGAAGCTGGAGCGGTTTCAGAATACGAATGACGATGGCTTCGCCGTGGCTTGAAGGAAGCACGGAGACTCTGAGGTCGATCTCTTCGTTCGTACGCGTGACTTTGATGCGTCCGTCCTGGGGAAGCCTTTTCTCGCCGATGTCGAGGCTCGCCATAATCTTGATACGTGAGATGAGGCTTGGCGCGAGCATCCGGATTTGTTCAGGCACCCGTGCCTCCCGCAGAATGCCGTCCACCCGGTAACGGATGCGAAATTGCTGGTCAAAAGGCTCCACATGAATATCCGAGGCGTGATGTTTCATAGCGTCGAGCAGAAGCTCGTTGACAAGTTTCCTGACCGTGGCGGATTCGGGATCGTCCCCGTCGATCTTCTCCCCTTCGAGAACCCCCGCTTCTTCTTTCTGTCCCTGAGTGAGCCGTTCGACCGTACCCGCGCCGACGCCGTAAAAGCGGGCGATGACTTCCTCGATTTCAGCCCGCGGCGCCGTCACAAATTCAAGATCCTGATGAAGAACGATACGAAGTTCCTCTTTTGCCTGGCGGGTCAAATCCTCAGGCACCGCGAGTTTCAGGACCCCGTTTGTCTTCTCGACGGCAAGGACCGAATAATGCAGAGCGACCCGCGGCGGGACTTCGAGCAAAAGCTCTTTCGACAGATTCATTTTTTTTATGCTTTCGGGATAACTTTTCATTTCATGACTCGCCCGAGGACCATTTCATAAAGGAACCGTCCCGGCTCCTCTTCCTTTTTCATGACAAACGATTCCACACTCGATAACGGATCCTTTTCTCTCAGGTGATAAAGCAGTCCCGCCAGTTTCGAAATGTCTCCCTGAAAAGCGAGGTAGAGCCGGACCTCTTCCCCTGATTTGCTTTTGCGTTTGCCCTGCGGTTCGAGCTTGGTTAAAACCAGGCCCTGGGAAGAGGAATACGCGAGAAGTTCTTTCACCCATTGATTCAGGACCGCTTCGCTGCCGGACGCATTCACGAAAGAATCCTTGTGCCTTTCCCATTCCGCACCGTACAGCTCTTTCTGAGTTAATACTTTCTGAGAATGAATGAGCACGGTTTGCTTTTCCCGAAGCTCCGCTAATTCGGCGCTCAGTGCGGGCTGAAAAAAAAGCAGGACGATTTTATGAAGAAAAAAAGCCAGAATGAAAGCGGTCCCCGCCGTATAAAGTTTTTTCTTCATAAAGACCATTGTCCCGTTACCTCGAATTCAAGAAAGTTTTCCTCGGCGGATTTTCTCAATCGCGTACCCCGAAGTTTTGCCCCTTCTATGGCACCTGTCTGCTCGAGCATTTCCACGGTTTCTGAGACCGGACCGTAAGAAGGACTTTCACCGAAAAATTGCACCTTGCCGCCTTCGACGCGTAGCTCGTGCATTCGAACCCCGGAGGGTGCGTTTTGAGCCAGCTCCTTGAGCAGACTGAGAATGTTTTCTTTGGAAGCCTGGGACTTCCTGATAACGCGCAGGGCCGAGACGACCGTCTCCGCTTCCGCCGCGGATCCCGAAAGACCCGCGATCCGTTGATCAATTCTCGCATTCGCCTGTTTCAAGCCAAAGAGCTGTCCGAGGGACGCTGCCGTGAAGAGGACAATGAGCATCAAAAAAACGATCGCGATATCCCGGAAGGCGGTCTTCCGTTCCCTGAGCCGGCGCGCGATTTTTTCTTCTTTCGGAAGCAGGCTTATCCTCGGGTATTTTCGAAACAATGAAGCGCCGTAAAGCGGCACGGTTATTTCAAAAGCCGGAGGTAGAGCGGGCATAAGAAAAGTTTCAACCGGGGCTGAAAAATATTTTTCAATCTTCCTACGTTCGCTTTCGTTCCAGTCTCCGGAAAGTATGATTTTCCGCGCCTTGATTTCGCTCTCAAGCAGGCGGAGTGAAAGCTCGGTGAGCATATCTTCGGGAGCGTCCTCGCCTTCGAAGGTTCGCGAAAAAGAAAGCCGGCCGTCTTTTAGAAAGAGCGCGAGAATCTTCGGACCTTTTTTGTCGAGAAGGAGAGCGGGGCCCGTCTCTTTCCGTTCAAGAGACGCCCAGAGCAGCGCCTGATCTTCCGTGACAACTTCCAGATCCTGCGTATCAAGGCCTACGTCTTTCAGAAATGCGATCAGCTCTCGGATCTTTTTTTCGGGCGCCGCCATGAGCACGCCTTCCATACGGTCCCCTTCCGGCTCCATCCTTAATCCCCAGGCCATCTCTTTTACGGAGAACGGGAGGAGCGTGTGCAGTTTGGAATCGAGTTCTTCCTTGACCGCGTCTTCTGTGCCTTTGGCGAGCGTAAATTCTTTCTGGAGAATTTCTGAACGCGCCAAGACGGCAAGTACGCCCGAAACCTTTCTCCCGTCGAGAAAGGCAAGCAGACTTTTTCTCACGGCGTCGCGCGGCATTTCGCGGATGAGGAAATGCCCCGCCTTTTCGATGACAGCGCCCTTCAGGTATACGACCGAAAGCGACGACGGCTCGAACCGCACGATGAGATGAGGCTTATGATTCCACTCTGAAAGTTTCATTTTAATATTCCTGCCAGCTCAGCACTTCGAAATTGGCACCCGAAACTTTTTCCCGGATGACGGTCCGGGCGGTTCTGCCGGAGCTTGAAGTCATCGCAAGGCGCCAGGTCCTGGTGTCGGCCTTGATATAGAGAATCAGCTGGTTGACGACCTGTACGTTCGGGACTGACGTCGATAATTTGAGCTTTTGCATGAAAAAGTCCGGTTCGAGTTCCAGAGAAGAAAACACGCCGGGCGCGTCCCCCGTTTCGCCGGAAGCCCTGTAATCAAGGATCCGCCGGATCAACTCTTCTTTGGCGAAATCATCGCCTGGAAGAGAATGGATAAAAACGGATAAGACGAGCGGATCCGCCGTATTGACGTTAATGCCTCCGAACCCGGTCGAGACCGTGATGTAGGGCCGAAGCACTTCGAGATCGCTTTTTTCGATATCTTCTCCAAGAAACAGTTCTTCGATTGAAAGGAGTCTTCCTTCGTCGCGTAGTTTAAGGACTTCATCCGCAAAATCTTCGGCGTCGCCTTTGAGTTCCCCTGTCTTCTCCGTGACGGCTTCGAAAAGACCGCGCAAAAGTTCCTGGGGCGCCATATTGAGATCGATCCTTGCTTCTTCATCGCTGACTTCGAGCGTGATCTTTTTGTCCCACGGCTCGGGGAGCTTGACCTTTCCATACCACTTATCGAGCGGCGAATCGCTCTCGGGTTCGGCGTCTTCCAGAACAAGACGCGCGAAATAATGGACCGCGCTCAAATAATCCGTGCGGCTTTCAAAGTTCTGCGTCTCCCTCTTCAAAAGCATGGCCTGCTGGCCTGACTGAAAAGCGACACTCGATAAAAAAACAGAGAAGATGGATACGGCCCAGAGAGACGCGATGAGTACCGAACCGTTTTGATTCTGCTTTAAAGTTTTCATACCGGAGAGGCCTCGTCCTTAGCGTCTTCGGGCTGAGTGCTTTCCTCCGTCTGCGCGAATAACCCCTGCGGGATCGAGACAGTTTTTACCGCCGCGAGGCCTTCTGTTTTTAAATTTACCTGGACGGCTCGGGGAAGACCCGGATACGGATCTTCGAGCCAGAAATCCTGAAAATGGATGCCGCCCGTTTCGCCTTTGACGGGAAAGCGGAACGTGAGCTTTTCCACATTCCTGAGAACGGTCTTTTCTTTGGCTTTTGCTTTATTAAGTTTCGTGGAAAGTTCTTCTTCTTCCCGGATAAGTTCGGTTTCATGAATAAAGTAGCGCACCTGAACGAGACGGAAGCGGGTGCCTTTGCCCGCCGCATCTTCGGCAAGAAGCGCCGGAAAGGTAATCTCCCCGGCCGTGCCCTTAAATGGGTAATCTTTCAGGGGGACCATATTTCTCAGATCTTCTTCGAATCGCAGAAATAAAAGTTTGGGACCCGAAAAGGTTTTATTGCTCTCCTCAATCCGTTTGTGGCAATGGACTCCCTCGATAAAGCCGCTGTAGAGAGAAGATCCCGCGACGGAAAAAAGAGTCAGCGCCGTAAGCAGTTCGACGAGCAGATAACCCCGCTGTTTTTTCGGGATCGTCCAAATCATGTGAAGATTTCCTGTCCGAAAAAGATTTCAGCATTCTGTAAATTGCCCGGCTGTTCGCCCGCATTTCTTAGCGTGAGAATGTAAAAAGGAGGGGCCGTCGTTTCTGCGTCCTCGTTTTCCTTGGGGGGAACAATCAGCCTGCGGTCGACGAGATATTCCCTGCCTTCAACCGTCGCTTCGCCGCCGCCCTCAATGAGGTCCGCCCTTCCGCCCGTTTCGAGTTCGAAAAGCAGGGTCTCCATAGGAAGCGTGCCGCGGGTGAATTCTTCACTTCGTCCCGTGAGCTTGAGCGCGCGTCCCATGCCCGTCACGGCGGCCGCCATCGCAATCGAAATAATCATGATGGAAATCAACACTTCCATGAGGATGAAACCTTTATTCGAGCGGATCATTCCTGCGCCGTCCAGTTCACGATCTCATCACCCGTTCCTTCTTTAGCGTCAGGACCCATGGAGTAGAGGTCGTATCCCTCGGGGTTACTCGTGCCTGGAAACCGGTAAACATACGCGTTGCCCCAAGGGTCTTTTGAAATTCCCTTCTTTAAATAAGGACCTTTCCAACGAGGACTGTCGCCGGTTTTTTTTACGAGTGCTTCGAGCGATTCGGGATAACGGCCGATATCGACTTCATACAGGTCGAGCGCGATACCGATTCCGCTCTGGATATCCGATTGAGCTGCCTGAATCCGGGCGTCTTCCGTGCGTCCGGCGAGGCGCGGCAACGCGAGGCTCGCGAGAATACCGAGAATGACCATGACGACGAGCAGTTCGATCAGCGTAAAACCGCTTTCCCTGCGCCGATGCGCCGGGACTTTTAATTCTTTACGAGCCTGACGCCTTTCGGCAGCGTCTTTCGGGGATGAAAGCATTCCGTTCACCTCACAAGAGTGTTAATTTCGAGAATCGGTAAAATGGCGCTGATGACGACGAGACCGACGAGACCGCCCACAGCGAGAATCAAAAGCGGCTCGAGGATTTTTAGAAGGAAGTGCACCTGCGTCTCGAACTCGCGTCCCGCCTCGCGGTGGACCTGTTCAAGCGCTTCGGGAAGCCTTCCGGATTCCTGCCCCGCCTGGATAAGAAGGCACGACGACTGAGGTATCCACGAAAGATTCCGTAGATTCTCCGCAAAACCGCCGCCCTGCATAAGATTCTCACGGACCCGGGCGATATCGTTCCTGTAAAAACTCCAGGATACGGTCCCCTGTACGGATTCGAGAGCGGTCAGAATGGGAATACCGCTTTTCAGTTCGAGCGCGAGCAGAGACGAAAAAAAAGATAGAAGATTTTTTTTGAGCAGATTTCCGAACAAAGGAATCCTGAGGCATACGGCCGAGAGCCAGTCTTTTCGGCGGCGGAGAAAGAAAAGGCCGGCTGTGCAGGCGGCAAAGAGTACGGCCGTTATCGGCACGACGAGATCACTTGCGGCAAGAACCCAGCGCGTGAGCGCAGGCAGTTCGCTGCCGAAGTCGTCATATACGGAAACGATTTTCGGAATTACGAATTTCAAAAGGACGGCAAACGTCACCACTCCGAGGACGAGCACCATCCCGGGGTAAGAAGCGGCCTCGATGATTTTACGCCTTCGTTCCTCCTCCTTTTCGAGATAGCTTGAAAGAAGCGGAAGAATAGTGTCGAGAGTCCCGGAAAGTTCACCGGCTTCGACCATCTGGGTAAAGAAGACTGGAAATGACGCCGGCTCTTTCGCCAGAGCCTCAGAAAAACCATGACCCTGGCGGACGCGCTCTTCTACTCGCGCGATGACGCGGGCAAAATCCTGTCTTTTCGCAGATTCCTGCCGAATGACCTGAAGACTTCTCAAAAGCGGAATCCCGCCTTCAAAGAGAGAACCCAGCGAAGTCGAAAAGAGACGAAGCTCTTTTCGCGTAAAGCGCTCGCTTCCGGCTCGGCGTGCACCCAATCTGAAGGACATTTTTCTGCGGGCATTTGCAGGACGCCGGAGAGTTTTTTCGGGCTGTATTAAATCGACATCTTCGATCAGCATTATTCGCGTCCCTTCTCTTGAACCGTGATTTCGACAACCGGCGCCGCCGCGGTATCCGGCAGAGGTTGAGGAAGAACATGGATTCTTTTAGGATAATATTGAGGCAGATCAAGTTTTACCACTTCCCAGTAAGGCATGTCGTCCGCCTTCATGGGACCGTTCCGTAAGAAAGCCTGATCGTAAAAATAGCCGCCGATTTGCTGGTGAGGAATCAGTTCTCCCGTTGAATCAAAGAATTTCTGTGTTTCATGCGTCTGTTGATCGGACGCGAGGATCGTGGGCGTGAGAAAGACGACGAGTTCGGTCTTCGTCGCATCGTGGACTTTCGAGGAGAAAATTCTGCCGATGACGGGGATATCCCCGAGCAGGGGTAATTTCACCATGGTCTTACTCTCGACGTCCTGGATCAATCCCCCAATCACGAGTGTCGTTCCCGACTTTACCATCACCACGGTCTCGAGCTCCTGCGTCGTGACGACCGGGATGATCGTCCGCGTAAAGGGCGTATCAGATCCCTGAGAAACGCCCTGGAGCGTCACAGGGACGCCGGCGCTTGAAATTTCGGGCTTCACCTTCATCAGGATAAAATTATCTTCGGAGATCGTCGGCGTAACGCTGAGGGTGACGCCCACGTCCACGAACTGAACCTGATCCGCCGTGGTCGACGTGTTTACCGATTGAACCACCGTCTGGGATACAAAGGGTTGGCGCGTCGCAACGGAAATTTTGGCTTCTTCGTTGTTCATGGCCGCAAGCCGCGGAGAAGAAAGCGTGTTCGTCTTTCCCATCTGCTCGATGATCTGGATCACGGATTGAAGATCGTCATTCCCGGAACCGAGCGTAAGGGTCGTGAGAGCCGCGCCGACAGGAGCTGACACGGGAAAGGAAGCGGCGGTCGCGATGGAATTCAGTGATCCCAGCTTCCCGACCACGAAGTCCCAGTCGATGCCGAAACGAAAATTATCAGAGAGGTTTACTTCGATTACTTTCGCTTCGATAAGCACCTGTTGCTGCCGGATGTCGAAGGCATTAATGAGCTCTTCGACTCTTTTTACTTTCTCGACGGAATCGTGGACGAAGACGCGGTTTGATTTCACATCGATTTCGAGCGTTCCATGGCCCGCCTGCACCATCTTCTGGAGTTTGGCTCCGATTTCTTCGGCTTTGGCGTATTGAAGTTTGAAGACCCTGCTCTGAAATTCGAGATCGGCGTGATGAATGAGTTCTTCCATTTCCTTCAGGACTTCGGGCGTTTCTGTAATCACGAGCGTATTCGTTCGAGTTTCAGCGAGGATCTTTCCGAACGTCGATTTGATCTGCCCGAGAGTGGGAAGAAGGTTTTCGGCCTTGGCGTGGAGAAGGTCGTAGCGTTTCGTGATTCGCGTATCGCGGTAGGGTCTGCCGTAGACGTCCTCATAATCCTTCTTAGTCATGACTTTGATAATGCCCCGGTCCTCGATGAAAGAGAGGTCAGTGGTCTCAAGAATCGTGATAAGGGCGTCCATAACCTTGACTTCCTGGAGGAAAAGCGAAACCTGTCCCTGCACGTTTTTTCCAGCGACGATATTCAACCCGGACCTTTTCGAAAGCAGCTTCAGGACATCGAGTATGTTAACGCCCTGAAGTTCGAGCGTGATGAGTTCTTCGGCCGCGACCGGGGCCGCGTAAGCATCCTTGGACAGCATGATTCTGGGCGGAAGCGTACACAGTAGCAACGCAATTGCCGTTATAGCGCGCGCGACACGCGCTATCGAAGTTCGTGTTCTATAAAAGGGGGGTTCTGGATGTGACACGTTTACGGGCTCCTTGATCATTCGATTTGCATAGCCTGCTCCTCGCCGAGATACTCGAGGATAATTTTTCCTTCTTCTATCGCTTTCACCTTGAGTTCGCCGAGCGAATCTCCGGTTTTTACGAATAATGTTTTTTGCGTTCTGGAATCCTGGAGGATCGCTTCCGGTTCTCCGAGCAGCATGACGCCTTTGAGGCTGTAGTCTTTGGCAAGTTCAGCGATCGAACTTTGAATGACAGGCAGCGTTGACTCCGTGATCAGCGTACCGAAGACGGGACTATTTTCAAAATAAGCAGCATACGACGAAAGCGGTTCTGGTGCTTCTGCCGGCTTACCCGCGTCTCTGTCTGAAGTGTGAGCCGCCTCTCGCGTTTCCAAGGCTTTATTCCCCGCGCGCCACACTTGAAAGGGAATCCATAAAAACGCGGCCAGACAGGCGTAGGCGAGACAGGTCTTTAAAAATTTCAAGTCGATCGAAGTTTCCACTGCCGGAATCAGATTCATCTCTTCGAGTCCGCCCTCTTCAGCCGTTCGGGATGCCTGATCAAATCGATGACTGCTTCGCTCGAGAAACGCCATTGCCTTCCGAGTTTCACACCCGGAATCACCCCTTGATTCGCCAGTCTCAGAATGGTCATTTCAGACAGTTTTAAATACTGCGCGACTTCTTTTAGGGTAAGAACTGCCGGTGGATTCTTTACAGTATTTTCCATAGATAGCCATTAACCTCGAAGAACGATCTTTAATTAACACAAGCCACAATAAGGAACAGTAACAACAAGTAGCATGCCAACGAAGCAGTTTATCGCGGAATTAAGCTTCTTCTCTTGGGATTAAGAATGAAATAAAACAACTGGAGCTGAAGAACGGGCCGCTTAAACGGCTTTAGAAGAGTTTCTGGCGGTCTGAACGTTCAGAAATATAAACAAAAGGTGCGATTATAGCAACGTTTCTTTTTTTAACACGATGCAAATGGAGATACCGGCGCTTATTTCAAGACCGCTCGGCGGACTAGAATGCCTTATGATTGGCGGGCTTTATGGTGAAATCTGATTCGTCGACCTTCTATGTTAGACAGCATGGGGTGATCTCTCCGAGGGTTCCTTATCGAAAAATGTCGCGGCAAAAAAAGAGATATAGCTCGAAGGCCCCTTCCCTTAAGAGCCTATCCGGATATCAAATTTCGAAGCAAAATTTTGGATTTCGCAGCCGAGCCGAGGATTGCAAAGGCGCAGGCCGAAAGACACGATTGCAGTGGGGATCCGAAGAGAAGCGTCAAGCTTCTCTCATGAAACACTTGCAGTTGCAAGTGCAGCCGTAATTGATATCCGGCTCTTAGGGGCACATCCGTGGGGCAAGTCTTTAAAGGAGGCTTGCTGCTTTCTTTATTAGGAAAGGCGAAGTGTTTACTTTCGGGAACGAAGCTGGCAGAAAAAAATGTAATCCCTGATACGTCTCGAACAGCGCAAGGCTGCGAATATTTGGAATCAAGCACATCTATACAAGACCTTACCGTCCGCAGACAAATGGAAAGATCGAACGATTTTGGAGAATATTTAAAAATGAATGCCTGCGGTTTCAATACACGGCAACAACACCGCGTGAATTTCAAGCTGAACTAGATGGTTTTTTGTATCGATATAATTATCAACGAAGACATTCAGCGTTGGGGCATACCACACCGCTGGATTAACTCAAAGCTGTTACCGAAATACTGAAGTGATACACGCCGTCCCGCGGGGAGGGGTTAGCTAAAGGCTCCAAGCACCCATCGTAGGAAGTCCAAAGGTACCGTTTCCAAAAGTGCCGGGTTCAGTTTGGAAACAAAAAAACAGGCTTTTAGGCCTGCTGGGTAAAATTTTAGATTGTCATTTTCGAGGGCAAAGTCATTGCAGGGATTATATGAAGCTCTCGAAAGCTGGGCAACCGGTTTTTCGGCCGTCGCGCGGTTCATTTCCTCCGCGCGGAGGAAATTGCTTTCAAACCCTCATTTCTGCGGCACTTCCGCCTATGCTCCAGTACCTTGCCGCGAAGAACCAGGGTTTCTATTCTGAGGGAAGGCGCCGTGGAGATTGCCTCCAAATACCTGTGGTTAACCGCTCAGTTTTTTCAGGAGGGCCGCGAAAGTCTTCTTTGTCTGCTGTTTGCTCGAAAAGCCTAGAACTGCGGAAGAAAGAGTTGTTTCGGGATCGAAAATTTCTATTCCATTGAACTCCAGGAAAACAAGGGCGGCGGCAAGCCCGGTGCGTTTGTTACCATCGAGAAAAGGTTGATTCTCCGAAATGTGAAACGCATACGCTGCCGCCATGTCGAAAAGATCGGGATGAAGATAATTCCTTCCCAGGTCATCTCCGGCTGAACGAGCGCAGATAATAAAGCGGCGGCAGACCTCAGTCCATCCTGTCCGCCGCACGGAACGATTTCGAATGATTCTTGTTCACCTTATTCAGGATGACACCGATTTTCTTTTTTCTTTTTTCAGATCTCACCGGAGAAATAATCAGACTCTCGCCGCTCCCCCTCTTTTCACGAAGTCTTCCGGCCTTCCAGGAAGATCTTCTTTGCGAAGGCATGCAGATCATCGTTCGCGAGAGCCTGAACGCGCTTTTTGAGGACGCGGGAATAATATTCCCGTTCCGTTTTCGTGAGACTTTCTCCCGTGATTTTTTTCTTGAGCAGCATTTTCTGGCGCGGCGTGAAGAGCCGGGAAAGAAGCAGTTCCTGCTCGATGACCCTTTTTTTTTCTTCGAGGGATTCGCCGCCGCCCCTTTTCATCGCCATGTAACTCATGAAAGTATTTTCGAGGCGCGCGCCGGAAAACTCATGTCCTCCGGCCAGGAAAGGCCGCGATGTCTTCGACGTCTTTTGTACCTGTTTGAGGGCCGCGGCGCCGCCGGGACTCTTTGCAAGGAGCTTTTGGACGCGGGCTCTCAGATGCGCTTCGAGCCCCGCTTTCTCGAAGAGAACGCAGCTCACCGCGAGGAGATACGGCAAAAGCGCCCGGGCTTTTGCGCTGAGCTTCTCCGGCCTCCAGGAAGGATCTTCCCAACCGAGAGACTCACCGCTCCTCAGGATATTCGCAAGGACGACCGGGAAGCCTTCCAGAAGCCGCGCATCGTCTTGCTCGAGCAGAGCTTCGAGCACGCGCTCCGGCTTCGGCGCCGGTTCGAGCAGCGGGTACCCATACTCCGACAAGCTTTCTATCAAGGCGTCTTTAGTCATCCCGTTCATGGTTATTTTTCCTCTCATTACATGACCCGCTTTTTGAAAAGCTCGAGATTGCGAAGCGCCTTTGCTTCGCCTGTTTCATAGGAAGCCGTTTCACGATAACGCTCGCCGAGCTCTTTCATATCGATCTTCTCGCTTCTGAAAAGAAGTTCACAATCCTGGAAATCGATTTCACTGCCTCTGAAAAGTTTGGTGATGATGAGATCGATCGGGTTCAACACGCCGAGATAAATGCGCTTGAACTCGCGGATTTTCCGGTGCCTGCCTTCTTCCAGGGGCGAATCGAGCAAGCCCGTCGTGTAAACGTAATTGCCTGCGAAAAGATCGAAGAGGACGACTTCACCGGGTCTCTGCCACCGGTGCCCGCTCTGCCGCTCGTAGCCCGCGTGCGCGAGAAATGCTGTCAGCCGCTTATACTCTTTCTCCACCGGAATGACGAAATCGACATCCACGGTCGAAGGCTTGTATCCGAGAAGCGTAAGAGCCGTACCGCCGCAAGCGATGAGATGTATCTTTTCCCTTCCCTCGATAAAAACGTCCCAGGCTTCCAAAGTCGAAAAAAGTTCATTTGCATTTATACGATATTCCGGCATAGGTCCCCTCTTCATAAGGAAGCATATCCGTCTCACCCCTGAAATTCAAGCCATTTTGTATTTAAATGTACATTATTTTGTATTTATTAATACAAAAATATAATAAAAATGTGCAAAAGGGTGCGCGATGAATGGTACCGGGTGTAGATGCTCAGTAATTAGGTAACTCTTTGGTAATATACTTTATCCAAGGAGCGCCTTATGGGTCATTTTGGAGATACCGGACGCCGTCCGCTAGGGAGGAGTAAAAGATCTGAAATCTCATCCCTCACTCTTCAGGCAACGAAATCGGCGCGTTATTTCCCGAGAAGTTTTTTCGCGAGAGCGTGGAGCTCTTCGTCCGAGACAGTCTGCAGGCGTTTTTTGAGGACGCGGGAATAATACTCGCGTTCGGTTTTAGACAGCCCGCCTTCGAGCTTTTTTCTGAGGAGCGTTTTCTGGCGCGGGGTGAAGAGCCGGGAAAGGAGAAGCTCCTGTTCCATGGCTTGCTTTTTTTTCTCGAGAGCTTCGCCGCCCTGCTTGAGAGCTGAGTAAGTGGTGAAAGTGTTTTCGAGTCGTTCGGGTGAAAAGCTCTGGCCGGGGGCGGAAACCTGACGCCCTTCGGCAAACCCCTTTTGAACTTCTCCGAGAACCTGCGCGCCGTTTTTATATTTTTTAAGGAGCGCATCGACGCGGGAGAGGAAATGCGGTTCGAGCCCGGCCTTTTGAAACAGGACGCGGCTCACGGCGAGGAGATACGGTGAAAGCTCCCGGGCTTTGGCGCTGAGCCCGGCCGGGCTCCACGCGGGGTCTTCCCAGCGAAGAGGCTCTCCGCTTCTGAACACGTTGGGTTCACTGTTCGGAGCAGCGGCTATTTCTGTCATGCTCATACCAATTTCCGCGACGTCGCGGAAATTGCATTAGACATTCCGGCCGTACAGCCGGAATCTTTTGAACCGAAGCTGTGCGGAGAGCGCAGGTACCAAAGGCCTGCACTTGCGCCATTGCGCCAGCACAGCAGCGTCTGAGCTTAAAGTCAGCTCTGTACGCTGGCTGCGAAGGGCGAAGACCGTGTCCGCGATGCGTACAGCAGACTTGCCGATCAACCTAGGCTGCCGCAGGTGCTCAATCTCTTTCACTCTTAGCGTTTTTCTTTTGGCTGGCGGGGGCCAAGCATACCTCGGAGCGACATGTGGAGCCGTATTTTCAATGAAATGGAAAATGCGCGCGGAACCTGAGCGAAAGCTGCGCCAAGGCTGCTACAAGCTTCTCCGAGGAAGTGCTGGCGCATTGGCCGCCAGTGCAATCCGGAATCAATCAAGGCAGCTTGAGCGCTCGCGCAGAGGTATGCTTGACCTTACCAATCGCGCCACTGCCCAGGCCCAGTCCCCTCTTCATATCTCGAATAATCCATCCCGTCCGCATACAAATAGCCGGAGGGACTATCCTTCCTCATCGGATAAAGCGCCTTACTCCTCGCCTCCTCAAGCCGTTCGCGAAGCGGCTTCACAGCAGGATCGTAAGCCCCGGGCTTCATCTGCGGCTCATAAGAACTTTGCGCGTACGACTCCGGCACGTACCCGCCCCCGGCGTAAGCAGACGTCGACGGCGCAAGACCAGACGCTGCCAGAAGCAATAGGAAGAAAAAAAAATTCGCATTCATCGTGTTTAATTAAGTTCCTTATTCATCCCGCGGTCGATTTTGTCGGCCGTGTCGTCGATGAAGTCACCCAGTTGATCCGCGGCTTTCTGCACTTCACGTCCCGCTTTATCGAGCGAACTATCGACGTCGCGCTCCGCCTGGTTGACCGTTCGTTCCATTTCCGTGGGTTTGTTTTCTTCGTAAATGTAAAAAGCCGCAGCCCCAATCACAATCCCCACCACGATCCAGATAATTTTGTTCATTGATTCCTCGTTTAACCTTCGTTTTCTGAAAGCCCGATCAGCCGCCCGCAGTATAAAAGCGCCCTAATAGAGCAACAACTGCTATTTCCAGACCTTAATTTTCGCTACGTCGCGAAAATTGACTTTCCCAATTCCCCGATGTGCGCCAGCACAGCTTCCAAAGGCGCTGTACCTGCGCCATTGCGCTGGCACAGCAGCGTCTGAGCTTAAGCAAGGACGTCCCCGTCCCGAGAGAGACTTCTCTAGTCTCTCCGAGGAAGTACAGGCGCATAGGCGCCGGAGCCCCATCTCTTCTTTTTCTCTTTACGCTGTTTTTTTTCGCCAAGCAGGGGCAAGCGCACCCCGGAGCGACGTGTGAAGCCGTCCTGACAATGGAATGGTCAGGACGAGCGGAACCCGAGTGAGGACCGCACAAACCAGAGTTAATCACCGCGGTCCGAACGCTCGCGCAGGGGTGCGCTTGCCCCTGCCCGGCATCATTTTATTTTAAGCGTTACGCTGCCTTCCACTGCCCGGGCCCATCCTTGGAAGGAACATACTTATAATTCTTCCCGCCCACAGACGGCCCGCGGATCGCGCCGTCCGGCTGCACCTGGGTCTGGAACTGGCGGGTGATACTATTCGGCTTTTTCTCGAGCGCCTTCGCCTTCACTTCCTGCAGTCTTTCTTTCAGGGGCTTCACACCCGAGGAAACATTACTGTTCAGATTCGGTTTAGCGTCTGCGGAATCAAACGCGCCTGGATAAAGCTGCGAGGGAGCGGCGCCCATCGGATCACGGCCCGCGGACGCGGCATCGACCGCGTTCATCGTCGCGGGGCTTGTCTCGCCCGGGAAATGTGCGGCCTGTCTTTCTTCGCTCCAGGTTTCAGGACCGCTTCCGCCCTGTCGCTCCGCGGGGCCGCTGCCAGGCCCTTTGCCGCGAGTCCCCGAGCCGCCCATGTAATCGCCCTGGGCGTAAACAGAAACAGGTGAAAGAACGAGCGAGAGCGAAACGGCGAATGAAAAATAAAACAGTTTTCTTTTGAAGTTCATAACGAGGACTCCTTTTTTAAGGGGATTAAATTATGACGTGCGGCTTGCACTGATTCCATTGAATCAGCACTAGCCTGCCGACGCTCATGGAAAGCGTCGTGCGGCTTGATTATATGAAAGCCGCGGGCGTGGGGGCAACGTGCTTTTTAACATTCCTTCATCCTGCCTTTATTTCTCACCTGTCTGCAGAAGGTTTACGGCCACTTTTACCATCGCATCTTTTTCTTTGGGATCGCTCTCGGCGATAAGAAGAGCGAGGGCCACAAGCGTATTATCCTGAATTCTCTTCGAATCATCCGCGGCGTAGAGACATTCGTTCGCATCGAGAAACCAGACAAAGAGAAAGGCGGCGATGCGTTTGTTGCCGTCGACGAAGGAGTGGTTCTTGATGACGAAGTAAAGAAGGTGAGCGGCTTTTTCCTCGATGCTAGGGTACAACTCTCTCCCGCCGAAAGTCTGATTGACCGCTCCTAGAGAACTCCGGAAGGATTCGTCCTTTTCCCTTCCGAAAAGACCTTTGCCGGCGGCGCTCGAATAAGCTCCGAGCTTATCGATGGCTTCGCGCGCTTTTTCATACGTGCGGCGAAAGCCCGCCTTGCGGGTAATCCCCTTGATCGCAAGAGTGCCGTGGTCGTACGCGTCGAGCAGGTTCAGGGCGCGCGAGTAACTGGTGAGCTCATAACGCCGAGCGTCTGCCGCAGCTCCTTGAAGCGTGCCGCTTCCGCTTTGAGGCGGCGTTCGTTAAGCGTATAGCCCCTGACGAGGTGGTCTTTCAATATCTGCGAGGTCCAGATGCGGAAGCGGGTTCCTTGCCTGGAGTTCACCCGGTAGCCCACCGACAGAATGGCGTCCAGATTGAAATACTCTACCGAGCAAATCTTGCCGTCGGCGGCAGTTGTTGCATTTTTTGCAACAACTGACTTCCTTCTAATTCTTTTTCCTTAAAAACGTTATGAAGGTGCCTTGAGATAACGGACTTATCTCTTCCGAACAACCTGGCCATCTGGTTGAGGCTTAACCAAACGGTTTCCTTTTCGAGTCGGACGTCAATGCGGGTCTTGCCGTCTTTTGTTTGATAGAGAAGGATTTCGCCGGTGCCGGGGTTTCCGCTTCTTTGACTTTGTAGAGTTTGGGAGTGCGCGCCATAGCTTTTCACTTCATGTTGGTTTCAACGATGAGGTGTGAGCGCTTAGGCTCAGGCACGTCGGTCGGATCAAATACGTGAAAGAAAGGTTCTTTCAGGTTCGTGGATAACCGCTATCCTAGCCAGTCGGAGGAAAATTTCAATCGGGTTTTTTCGCGGGCAGCCTGCTGTGGAAAATGGCAAGTCAGCACTAGCCAGCCGACGCTCAGAGTCAGCGTCAGGCTGCTTTGCACTGATTCCAATGAATCAGCACTAGCCAGCCGACGCTCAGAGTCAGCGTCAGGCTGCTTTGCACTGATACCAATGCATCAGCATGGGTCGGCTGGCGCCAAGAGTCGGCATCAAGCGGAGTCGCTGCTGAATCCAATGCATTAGTACTTTGCTGCCGGCGCTGAGAGTCAGCGTCAGGCTGCCAGGCACTTATTCTTAATGAATCAGCACTAGTCGGCCGACGCTCGAAGTCAGCGTCAGGCTGCCAGGTTTTTGTCGTCGTGTTTGTGGTCGCTGACGAGCTGATCCATCTGGCGGCGCTGGACTCTTTTCAGGAGCGGCGCGAAAAGCCAGAGGACGAGCTTGCGGCTGAGGGCATGGTAGACGTAGATAACGAGCGCCGCGGCACAGACTGACGTGACCAGAAGCAGGATCGCGTTCATACTTAAATACTAGCTGATAAAAAGGCAATTTACGCTGCGCCGCGTAAATTAGTTCGCGCTCTTTCGGGGCCGGTTTCACACCCCTTTTTGCGGACGGAATTTTCCGCCGGTCCGAAGATCAATTTCTAGCGGATTTTTCGGGCACGGAAAGTTCCCTTCGAACAAAAAAAGGGACAGGCAGTGGTGCCTGTCCCTCTTTAATTTATGTAAGCTGGTTTTTTTATTGAGCTGCCGCGGGTTGGGTTGCCGCACCGCCTGCCTGCGGCTGTCCCTGCTCGGGACCTTTCTGCCCTTGCCGAGGCCCGCCGCCCTGCCTGCCGCCGGGACCCGCGCCTTCAAAACCGCTCTGTCCCTGCTGACCGCCGCCCCAGCCCTGCCTGCTCTGCCCGAGTCCGCCCTGCTGACCCATGCCGCCCGGCTTCATTCCGCCGCCGCCCCAACCCTGCCGGCCCTGTCCCTGACCTTGTCCAGCTGCCCACTGATTGCCGTCAGGGCTTGAGCCCATGCCCTGACCTTGCCCAGGTCCCTGCTGCATTCCACCGCCGGGACCTGCGCCCTGCCGCTGCTGCCAATTCGCAGCTCCCTGCTCCGGCCCGCGTCCCTGTCCGTTGAAACCGTTCTGTCCCGGGAATCCGCCTTGCGGTCCTTCGCCAGTGCTCATTCCTCCCTGCTGGTCAAGGATGCCGGTTTCGCCTTGCGGGCCGGGCATTCCATTGGGACCCTGCTGGCCCATGCCGCCCTGTTGTTCCCCCATACCGTCTTGCGCGCCGCCATTCATTCCCCCGCGCCGCATATCACCCTGCGGCCCGCCGTCCATTCCACCCTTCTGTCTCATTCCGCCCTGCGGACCGCCTTGCATACCTCCGGGCTGTCCCTGCTGTCCGCCGCCCGCACCGCCCTGCGGCCCGCCAGCCATTCCGCCTCTTTGCATCCCGCCCTGAGGGCCTCCGTTCATTCCGCCTGGCTGTCCCATGCCGCCGCCCCGCTGCATCCCGCCCTGAGGTCCGGCTCCGCCTTGCGCACCGCCATTCATTCCGCCGCGCTGCATCCCGCCTTGCGGGCCGCCCGCATTACCACCTGTCTCTTATACACATCTCCGAGCCCACGAGACTAAGGCGAATCTCGTATGCCGTCTTCTGCTTGAAA
>ENA-ORBV01000127-ORBV01000127.1-microbial-mat-metagenome-genome-assembly--contig:-NODE-127-length-155416-cov-23.887607_pt1 | contig 155416 bp, 147 predicted proteins | sample MGYA00237777_ERZ505514 | MGnify/ENA primary metagenome ERZ505514 (study PRJEB26160, sample SAMN06269048) | microbial mat metagenome | isolation source: Oligotrophic lake microbial mat | place...
AATTTCATTTTCTTATAGTCGTCGGGGCGCACGGCGGCCTCCTTCGAGAAGAAGCGCACCCAGCCGGCGTCGCCCCATGCCAGCACCACGAAACCCTTGTCGAGGAACTTTCTTTCCATCGATGCGCGCATCTTTTCTCGCACGTAGTCGACCTCCTCCCAGTTCTTGAAGAGGAGCGGCAGGTTCTGCATGGCGCCCACTGTCGGTTCTATTTCGCGCAGGCCCACCACCGAGACCAGCGCACCCTGCAACTGGCCGATGCGCATGCGCCGCGCCAGCTCCGTCTCGCCGCCCTGGCTACCGTCGGTATAGATCAAAACCCTGGCGTTGCCGCCCTGTCCCGCGCGCCAGATCTCGCCCAGTTCGACCAACTGCCGGTGATACAGCGAGTTCTTCGGCACCAGGGTGCCGATACGTAATTGCCTGTCGACCGCCGTCGCCGGCGATGTTGCGATCAATGTGCACCAGGCCAGGCAGGCAAGGGCGATACCAAGGAGTTTTCGCATGGGTTGGTTTGAGGGTGAGTTGAGGAAGCCGAAAAGTCAGAACAGATCGTCTGCGCTGTCGAGCAGCCACTGCGCGCGCTCGCGCACCACTTCGTTGGACAGGTCGCGCTGCGCGCGCGCAGCGTCGAGCGCCTGGCGCAGTAGCGCCTCGAAGGCGCGGCGGTCAGCCGCAGGCAGTGCGATGCCCTCGGCCTTGGCGACATAGGCACCGGCGTTCCTGCCGCCGCCCGCGGCGATGGCCTGGTCGAAGTAGGCTGCGGCACGGGTGCTGGAACCGCCTGGACGCGCCGCTTCGAAAGTGCCCATCAGGCTGGCCAGCGCGCCGTCCCCGTGGCCGGGCGTGCGCTGCCAGGCCAGGCCCGCCAGACGCACGGCCAGCGGCAGGTCCGCGACCGCCTCGGGATCGTCCTTGGAAAGCGAAATGTAGCCGCCCCAGGACGCCGCAGCCCAATAGGCGACGCCGACCGTCGTCCGCCAGGCGCGGCCAGCGCGCCGCTTCCGGCGCTGACAGTGCCTTGAGGAATCCGGGCCTGCGCGCCTCCAGCGCGGCGATGGCATGGCGTTGCGCGCGCAGGTACAGCCGGGCGGCCCGCTCACGCAGCTTGTGCGCAGATTTGGCATCCTTCGCGTCGAGCCGTTCGGCGTCGAATGCGACAAACGCGTACGCATACTGCGTGAAGCCGCCGGCCACCGCTTCGGCCAGCCGCAGGTTGCCCGGAGATTCGCGCAAAAACGATTCGGAAAGCTTCAGATAGAAGGCGCTCGCCTCGCGCGCCAGCTGCAGGTCTTCTTCAGCGGCGCCGCTCTGGCTGGCCAATTCATTGGCCACGCCCTGCACGATCAACTGGCGGGCGGAACAGCCGCACAGCATGGATAGCGCCAGCATGAGGGCGACGCATCGCGTCGCCCGCTTGAGCGCGCCGCCGCCTTGCGCCGATCCGCCTGTCACCGTTGATCCAACCATGGTCGACCCTGAACCGAATGGATCAGCTTAGTGATGCCTTGTTAAAGCGTCGTGACAGATCGCCCGCGGACCCCGAGCGCCGCGGATTGCAACGCGCTGCTCCAGAATGCACCGGCCGCCCACTACGGGGCAGCGGCCATCGAGTACAAGCTCAACTTCGCCACCGGCACGGTTACCGTCGCCCTCGACTCAACCGGCCTGGTCGGCACGGACGGCCAGGGCGCACGCTCGTTTGACAACATCACCGTCGCCGAAGACGGCAAGGTGGTGATTCAGGAAGATCCGGGCAACACCAGCTACATCGCCAAGACCTGGGTCTATGACCCGGAGTCGGGAACCGCCAAGCAGGTGCTCGAGTCCGACCGTGCCCGTTTCCTGATCGGTGCCCCCGCTTTCCTGACGCAGGACGAAGAGAGCTCCGGTGTCATCGAGATCACTTCCATCCTCGGCAAGAACGACGGCAAGCGCTATTTTCTGGGCGACATGCAGGCGCATTACGGCATTGCCGGAGAACTGGTCGAAGGCGGTCAGCTGTACGTCACCGCCGTGCCGGAACCCTCGACCTACGCCATGATGCTGGCCGGTATCGGCCTGTTCGCCGGCGTGGCACGTCGCCGTCGCAACAAGGCCTGATCACGATAAGTCATTTTTGTTTGCAACATGAAGGCGCGGTCGCGAGACCGCGCCTTTTTTTCGCGCGCGGGAAACGCGCTTGTCACATTGGCGTTGCAAACTGAGCGGTTTCGCGCTTCACGCGCCGACACCACAAAGGCGATTCCATCCATGTTTTTAATTAACCACGGCGCTCGCGCCCTTCTGGCCGTGCTTGCCTGCGCGGTGCTGGCCGCCTGCGGCAAATCCGGTACCGAGTCCAAAAGCCCGTCGCAGGTGGCTGTAAAGGTCAATGGCGAGGAGATCACGGTGCATCAGGTCAACCAGGCGCTGGCGCGCGCCGGCCGGATCGCGCCGGAGCAGGCCAAGGCGGCCAGTCGCCAGGTGCTCGAACAACTGGTGGACCAGCAACTGCTGGTGCAGAAGGCGAGCGAAGCGAAACTCGATCGCAACCCCGAGGTGATGGCCTCTCTCGACGCGGCGCGGCGGCAGATACTGGCGCAGGCCTATATGGAGCGTTCGGTGACATCCGGGGCCGCCAAACCCGGCGCGGACGAGATCCGCAAGTTCTACGATGCCAAGCCGGAGCTGTTCGCCGAGCGTCGTATCTACCGCCTGCAGGAACTTGTCGCGACCGTGCCGCAGGAAAAGGCGCCGGCCTTGCTGGAACTTGTCGGAAAGTCGAAGAATCTCAACGACATCGTGATTTGGCTGCGCTCCAATGACATCAAGTTCAACGCCAATTCGGCGGTGCGTCCGGCGGAGCAACTGCCGCTCGAAGCCTTGCCGATGCTGGGCAAGATGAAGGATGGCGACATCGGCGCGGCGCAAGGCGGGGGCGGGCGTTTCACCATTGTGCAGCGCGTGGCCGCCCCGGTGACGCCGCTTACCGTGGAAGAAGCCACGCCATACATCGAGCAATTCCTGTTTAACCAGCGGCGCGGCGAGCTCGCCGGCGGCGCGATCAAGCAATTGCGCCAGAGTGCGAAGATGGAGTATGTGGGCGAATTCGCCGAGCAGGCGGGGGCGGCGCCGGCCGGCGGCAACTCGGCGGCCACATCGGTGGTGGCGCCGGTGGCCGCAGGCGCCGCGCGGCCTGCCGAGGCACCCGGCACCAGGCCAGCAGTGCCTGCTGCGTCTGGCAGCCTTGATCAGTCGATCGAAAAGGGCCTGAAAGGGCTTAAGTAGACGGGTTGGCTGCTGTGCGCCGGTTGCGTGGCCTGTTGTCCGCGACATTCCTGACTGCGGTGTGCGCTGGCGCCTTCCTGATTTCCGGGTCAAGCGCGAGCGCGGCTGTTTCCGTCTTTGAGACCGCCGATGGCAGCGTAGTCATGACGGATGCGCCGGGTGAGTCCGGCTGGAAGCTGCTGTTTGCTCGAGGTTATGCTGATGAAATTGTCTCTTTTTGCTACAATTGTCGCGGCTAACGACATTTTAAGGTGGTGGCATGAGTACTGCAATTCGAATTAATGACGACATCTATCTCGCCGCCCAGCGGGTAGCCGGCGCCGAGCGTCGTTCCATTCCTCAGCAGATCGAGTTCTGGGCACTGGTCGGCAAGACCGCGCTGGAAAACCCCGACCTGCCGGTCGACTTCGTGCGCGAATTGTTGATCAGCAAACACACCGACCGGGCGCTGGCCGAACCGTTTGTCTTGAAGCCTGCCGCAAAGGCAGCCGCCAAATCGCGCTCGCCGCGCCGGAATGGCTGACGTCGCTGTTCTGCAAATGCCCGCCTTCAAGCGGGTCTACAGGAAGTTGATCGCCGGCCATCAGGCCCTGGTGGACAACGCCGTGCGCGACATCGTTGCCGATCCCGAAATCGGTGAGGCGAAAAAGGGCGACCTGGCCGGTGTATGCGTCTACAAGTTTCCGCTCAATCGGCAGCAGATGCTGCTCGCATATGAATGGGATTCGAAGTCGCAAGTACTACTCTTGCTTGGCACGCACGAGAATTTTTATCGAACTCTCAAGCGCGGTTGAAGGCGGGAGGTCGGGCGAGCCGAAGCGGGCGGGCGCAAAGGAAGCGACACAGGCTTGGTACCGGCATGCGGTCAAGGCTGATTGGGCAACGCCCGCCAGCATCAAAACCGACTTCGGCAATGCCGGTAATCTCAAGGATGGCCGCGTAGTATTCAACATTGCAGGCAATCACTATCGCCTGGTGGTGCGCATCAACTACGCGTATCGAGTGGTTTATATCCGCTTTATCGGCACCCACGCAGCATACGAGCGCATCGACGCGCAGACTATTTGAACGAGGTGATCAATGGACCTCAAACCGATCAAAACCAAAGCCGACTATCGCGCGATGCTCAAGGAAATTGATTCGCTGATGGGGGCTAAATACCTCACACCGGAAGGCGAGCGGCTCGACGTGCTGGTGACACTGATCGAGGCCTATGAGGCGAAGCATTACCCGATTGACTTGCCGGACCCGGTGGAAGCGATCATGCGCCTGCCGATTGCACTCTCGCGGCCAGCCGTCGCGCCATCGGCTAACGCGACCGACGAGCCTGCGCATCGCCAGGCAGCCCGCAACTACGGCCTTTCAGCGCGCTTTATCAAGCTTGTAAAGGCCAGTGCATACCTGCAAAATGGTGACACCAGCAAAAGCGCGCCGCTTGCAAAGTTGAGGATTCAGTGTCTTGCGCGGAGCAGCCATCGTCAGGCGAAATTGCGTGTCGGTCGGCCTTGCAGCATTTGTGGCGCTGTTCGCTTGGCGTTATGCCCTCAGGAGAATCGCGGTGAGTCGAGTCAACCACATCCACCTCATGGCAAAGTACAACGAACGGATGAATGCCAGGCTGTATGAGGCGGCGATGCGCCTGCCCGGCGAAGAGCTTGTCGCCGACAGGAAGGCGTTTTTCGCCTCGATTCTCGGGACGCTCAATCACCTGTGCGTCGGCGACACGATCTGGCTCAAGCGTTTTGCAACGCATCCCGCCAACTACTCGGCACTCGATCCGGTGCGAAATCTTCCAGCCCCGACCAGTCTCGACCAGCCTCTGCATGCCCACATGCAAGGCCTCGCCTACTACCGACGCTCGCTCGACCGGGTCATCATGAATTGGGCGCAGTCGATTGCAGACCCTGACCTCGATCACCTCCTGCAGTATGCAAACGTCAAGGGCGTGGTCGCGAACAGGCGCTTTTTTCCTCTGGTCATGCACTTCTTCAACCATCAAGCGCACCATCGCGGCCAGGCCACGACTCTACTTTCGCAGGCCGGCGTAGACGTTGGCGTCACCGATCTGCTTGCCCTTATTCCAGATGAGACACATGCATAGCTCCTCGGTCGAACACCCGCCCCCGGGGCACCAACTCATGTGGCAGGGTTATGCGGTCCTGCAAATGCTCTGCCTCGGCTTTTCTCTCAGGCCGCCCGATACAAGTTGAAACACTTATGGGTAATGGGCAGCACTAGCCCCTCTCATTGAACCTCGGAGAACGACCTTGAAAACCATCGGCATGATCGGCGGCATGAGTTGGGAATCGACGGTTCCCTACTACCGCCAGATCAACCAAACCATCAAGCAGCGGCTGGGCGGCCTGCATTCGGCGAAGGTCGTCTTGTACAGCGTCGACTTCCATGACATTGAACGCCTGCAGCACGCCGGCGACTGGGAGGCCGCCGGGGCAATGCTGGCCGATGCCGCCCGTTCGCTTGAAGCAGCAGGGGCGGATTTCCTGGTTTTATGTACCAACACCATGCACAAGGTGGCACCCGCCATCGAGGCAGCGGTCGGCATCCCGCTGCTGCATATTGCCGACCCGACTGCCACCGGCATCAAGCAGGCGGGGCATTCGAAGGTAGGCCTGATCGGCACTCGTTTCACCATGGAACAGGATTTTTACCGTCAGCGATTGAGCGCGCGTCACGGACTCTCGGTGATCGTACCCAACGAGGAAGACCGCGCCACGGTCCACCGCATCATTTACGATGAGCTCTGCCTGGGCGTGGTCTTGCCCGAGTCGCGCAGCGCATACCGCCGCATCATGGCAAGCCTGGTCGCGCAGGAGGCAGAGGCGATCATTCTCGGCTGCACCGAGGTATCGCTACTGGTCAGCCAGGAAGACGCCAGCGTTCCGCTGTTTGACACAACGGCAATCCATGCGCAGGCAGCAGCCGATGCGGCGCTGGCAGTGTGATACCCGGATCGTCATTTTGGCCGGCGTAAACGAGGAAGCGTCGTTGAACGATGCACATGATGGCCAGCGCAATCGCGCCACGCCAGGCGAAAAGCTGAAACCGCGACAATCGGTACTTGACGGCGACCCGGACAGCGCGGCTATTTGTCAGGCACACCCGCAACGATTCAGTTGAGTTCAAGCACCCATCAGGAAAGCCCGACATGAGCACACAACTCGAACGAGCCCGGCAATTCCAGGCCCTGCACCAGCGCCCCGGCATTTTCGTCATGCCCAACCCCTGGGACGCCGGCAGCGCGAAGCTGTTTGCCTCGCTCGGCTTCGAAGCCATGGCCACCACCAGCCAGGGGCTGGCCAATGCGCTGGGCCGCGTCGATGGCGCGCTGGCTATCAGCCGCGATGAACTGATCGCCAACTGCCGCCTGATCGCCGGGGCGACCGATCTGCCGATCAACGCCGATCTGGAAAACGGCTATGCCGACGACCCGCGCGAAGCGGCCGCCATCATCACCCTCGCGGCCGCAGCGGGCATCGTCGGCGGCTCGATCGAGGATTCGTCTGGCGATCCGGCGCGGCCGATCTACGACTTCGGCCTGGCCGTCGAAAGGGTGGCCGCTGCGGCCGAAGTGGCGCACGCCTTGCCGTTTCCCTTCACCTTCACCGCGCGCGCCGAGAACCTGCTGCATGGCCGTCGCGACCTGGATGACACGATTCGCCGCCTCAACGCCTACGCGGCGGCCGGTGCCGATGTGCTCTATGCGCCGGGCCTGCGCGATCTCGACACCATCGCCATGGTGGCCGCTGGGGTAGCGAAACCGCTCAACGTGGTGATGAGTTCCGGCGACCCCGAACTCACCGTACAGCAACTGGAAGCCGCCGGCGTCAAGCGCCTGAGCGTAGGTGGCGCGCTGTCGCGCCTGGGCCTGGCCGCGGTGCGCGATGCCGCGCTGGCGATGCGCGCCGGCTCATTCAAGTGGGTGGCGCAGACCTTGCCCACCAAAGACTTGAAGGTGTTGTTTGGCTGAATCGGTTGCGCACCGATAGCCGAATACACTGCGCAGAGGTCGACCGCCGACATCGGCATCACCGGCAACTGCCTGACCGACCAAGCCCGATGGACCAAATCAACCAAACCTCTCTTGCACGGATCGCCAGCCTTGCGTGGGCTGCCGCCTGGCGCGCCGATGCCGCCCACGTCTTGAACGGGCAATCGTGGACCCTCAACTCAAGGTGATCGCCTGCGTGATGCTGGTGGAAGGCGAATTGCGCACCCTGGGGCTGGAAGACAGCCAGGCGGTGCGGCGGGCAATGGCGCCACGCGTAGCGGCGCAGATTCAGGCCTTGGTGCACACAATCGCCCTGCGCCTTACCGCAGGTCTGATTGCGCTGCCGCTTGAATACGACGGCACGAAATTCGCGTTTCCATGAAAGCGCGAAGATCGCCGCGGTTCCCGGACTTGCCCGCCGGCATGCATGGCCGCTGCAGGTTTTTCACTCTGGCGCTGGCCCTCATGCTTGCTCCGTGGCACCAGGCGGGCGCCGAAACCTTGTCCACCGAGGCACCCGCGCACATCCGCAAGGCGGGCGACCTGATCGACGACGTCGTGCCGCAGTACTCGACCATTGTCCAGGCGCGCAAACGTCTGGAAGAGCGCGGCCTGTTCTGCACCTGGGGCGGTGCGCAACTGGTGGAAAGCGTCGGCGCGCGCTTCCTGTTGTGCGGCGTGTCGTGCGCGCAATCCAGTGCAGACGGCTGGTGGGTCTATCTGTCCGAGGTGGTGGGCAAAGGCGTGCAGTTCATCGAGATCGGCCAGTCGCGCGCCTCGATCATCAAGCCGCATTTGCCCGACGGCTGCCCGCAGTCCGCAGCCGGCGCGACACCGCCGGCACCAGCGCACTGAACTGCGAGAGCTTTCAGGCCGGCAGCCCGGCCCGGCGCGCCGGCGCCAAGGATCCGCTGTCGCGCAGCGGCGTGGCGCTCAACTATTCCTTCTTCGCGCAGGATCCGGTTACTGCCTTCGTGCGGCATTTCCAGTCGGAACTGGTGGCGCCCAAGGGCCCCGACTGGGGCCACTACAACAGCAAGGAAATGGATGGCCTGCTGACACAGGCCCGCCTGGCGTTTGAACCCACGGAACAGACCCTGGCGCTGCAAAAAATCCACGGGAAGATCGTCGCCGAAGACCTGTTTCTCGATGTCACCCATGATGTGAACGCACGCGCCATGTCCTCCAAGGTCAAGGGTTTCGTGCAGGCGCAGAACTGGTTCCAGAATTTTTCCTCGATCAGCATGAGCAAATAGAGGCGACACTTTCGCGCCAGCGTCGGCCGCCCGCCGACGACCGATGATGGCCGTAGAATGTCGCATGTCAAAAAAACTGCCATCCAGCAAAACCACGCCTGCCGCACTCAAACCGAAAACCCTGGCGCTTTTGCGCAAGGTCAGCGTTGCCACCCTGTGCACCCAGTTGTTCAAGCGCGGCTTGCGCAACGTGTTCGTCCAGAACATCACTCGCCTGACCGAGCCCACCTGCGGCAACCTGGTGGGTCCGGCCTTCACCATGCGCAGCATTCCCGCGCGCGAAGATCTTGACCAGATCAGCGCCTTCGACAATCCCGAGCATCCGCAACGCAAGGGCATCGAATCGGTGCCGCCCGGCCATGTGCTGGTGCTCGACTGCCGCGGCGAAACCCGGGTTGCATCCGGCGGCGAGATCCTCACCACCCGCCTGATGATGCGCGGCGCCGCCGGGCTTGTATCCGACGGCCCGGTGCGCGACAGCGGCCAGATCGCCACCATGGACTTTCCGGTCTACTGCGCGGGTGGCAGCGCCCCGCTCAACCTGATTCACCATCATGCGATCGATCTCAACGTGCCGATTGGCTGCGGCGGTGTCGCGGTGTATCCCGGCGACATCATCGTCGGTGATGAGGAAGGTGTCGCGGTAATTCCGCAACACCTGGCCGACGAAGTCGCGCGCGACGCCGCCGAGCAGGAAGTGATGGAAGCCTTCCTGCTCGAACGTATCCAGGCGGGTGCCGCATTGCCTGGCACCTATCCGCCGAACGCGGCGACCCGCGCGGCCTTCGAGGTGTGGCGACGCGAGCGCGCCAGGTGAGACTCTCGGCCAAGGCGCATCGGCAAACGCCGGCCAACGAAGTCGCGCGCAGGCACTGCGCTTGAGGCGCGCAGAAGCACCGCAACCCGACCCGGTTGCCGGTTTCGCCGACCTGCGTGGTGCCAGCCGCCTGGCGATCGACGCGGTGGCTGGCATCACCGATCTGGTTGAAGACATGCACCGCAACATCGCCGACCTGGCGCCGCCGGTGGGTCGCGCGCCAAGCGGTGGAACCGGCGGCATCTCCGGCCTGGTTTATCGCAGCGTGCGCGGCGTCACCCGCGCGGTCGGCTTTGGCCTGGACGTGGCGCTTTCGCAACTGACGCCGCTGCTCGGCAAGACTCGTTCGTGGCCGCGACGCGAGTCGGTGCTGGCGGCGCTGAACGGCGTGCTGGGCGACTACCTGGCCGCCACCAACAACCCGCTGGCGATCCACATGCAACTGCGACGCTGCGGCACAGCACTTGAGTTGAGCCGTGCCGCCCTGGCCCAGGCGATGCCGCAGGCCTCCGGCAAAGTTCTGGTGCTGGTGCACGGCCTGTGCATGAACGACCTGCAATGGAAGCGCGACGGCCATGACCACGGCGCCGCGCTGGCCGCCGAACTTGGGCACACCGCGCTCTACCTGCACTACAACACCGGCTTGCATGTCTCGACCAACGGCCGCGCCTTCGCAGCACTGCTGCAGCAGGTGCAGGCGGCATGGCCGGTGCCGCTCGACGAACTGGTGATCGTTGGCCACAGCATGGGCGGGTTGGTGTCGCGCAGCGCCTGCCACTACGCCAAACAGGCGCGCGCCGGCTGGCTCAAGAAACTTGACGCGCTGGTGTTCCTGGGCACGCCGCACCACGGTGCACCACTCGAACGCGCCGGCAACAGGGTTGACCTGCTGGCGGGCATCAGCCCCTACACCGCGCCGTTCGCGCGCCTGGCCAAGATTCGCAGCGCCGGCGTCAAGGACCTGCGCCACGGCAACCTGACAGATGGCGACTGGCAGGAAGTTGCGGAACATCATTCCCCCGACGCGCGCAAGCCCGTACCCTTGCCCGCGCGGGTGCGCTGTTACGTACTGGCAGCCACCAAGCGCGCGAAAGCCGGGCCGGTTCCGGCACGGTTGCCGGGCGATGGCCTGGTACCGGTGAGGAGCGCGCTGGGCCAGCACGACAACCCGGCTCTGACGCTGGCGATACCGGCGTCACGCATGAGCATCTGCTACGGGCTTGGTCACTTCGATCTGCTCGGCAGTGCCGCGGTGTATGCGACCCTGCGAGATTGGCTGGCGGCCAAGCCGCGCGCAGCACCACGCCAGGCAAGCAGCTAGCTCCGCCACGGCCGCGCGCCTTGCAGGCGCTGCCTACCCTGGCAGCGGCAAAGCGGCAGACGGTTAATCGCGAAACGAAGCATCCATGCGATCGAGCATGCGCAACAGGCCAGGCCATTCGAGCCGGCCGAGCGGACTCGCACCATCGGCGTATTGCTCGATCTTCGCCTTGGTAAAACCGTGGCCGGCGATCTGCGTGGCCACCGCCTCTGACGGGTAGGTGAGCTTCTTGTCACTGGCCAAGGCGTCGATCTGCGCCTGCATGGCTTTTTCCAGATGCCACATCATCGAAAACGCCTGCGCCACCGTTTCGCCGGCAACCAGGGTGCCGTGGTTGCGCAGGATCATCACCGGCTTGTCTCCCATGTCGTCCACCAGGCGCGCACGTTCCTCAAGATCCAGCGCGAAGCCTTCGCTTGCGTGATATGCCACTTTTTCGTGAAACAGCATCGCATGCTGCGACAGCGGCAAAAGCCCGCATTTCATCATCGAGACCGCCATGCCGGCACGCGTGTGCGAGTGGATCACACAGCCGGCATCCGGCCGCGCCGCGTGGATGGCGCTGTGGATCACAAACCCGGCACGGTGGATGCGGTGCGGCGACGGGTCGACGATGTTGCCGTCGAGATCGACCTTGACCAGACTGGAAGCGGTGATCTCATCGAACATGAAGCCGAAGGGATTGAGTAGAAAATGCTCGTCCGGTCCGGGTACACGCGCCGAAATATGGGTGTAGATCAGGTCGGTCCAGCCATAGTGCGCCGCCAGGCGGTAGCAGGCGGCCAGGTTGACGCGCGCTTCGCGTTCGGCCGGCGCGATCAGCGCAGGTGTGGCTTTGCGCGCCCCGGATAATTTCACAATCTTTGACATTTTTGATCTCCATCACTGAGTTGTTCCAAAAGCAACACTTTAACGAGAAAGGTGAGCCCTGGTGCGGGTGTGGTGCACGCGGTTCGCGCAAGATCATAAAAAGTTGATGACAAAGGCATAAAACCCTTTCGCCACGCTAGTTCGTTGCGTTTTCGTCGGAGAGGTAAGCCATTTCGAGCAATCCGCCCTGATTGACGCAACTGACTAGCGGCGTCATACTGGCTGACCAACGACAGATAGTTCTAATATCGTTCGTTCCAAGGAATTTTCGGGAGCAGCCGGAAATGCACAACGAACTTAACAGCGCTGCGGAGACACTATGAAAGCCCGTTCGATCAATCTGATTCTTGCCGCCGTTAGCCTGGTGTTTGCGACTTCTGCGCAAGCGGTGGTGGCCCTACCGTATTCGAGCCTGGTCATTTTTGGTGACAGTCTTTCAGACAGTGGCAACAACACGCTGCATCCCTTGATCGGCTCGGCTGCCGGGCAAACGGCCTTACCGGCTTTTGGCAATTCCTACATTCCGGCACAAACCTACCGCGAATTCGGTGGTACGTTAAGCAATCCCTTTGCTACCTATTCAAATGGGGCGGTCTGGTCCACACAATTTGCGGGAATGCTCGGTGTGCCACTCAGCCCGTCCAACGCCGGTGGCACGAACTACGCACACGGAGGGGCTCTTTCCGGTACCGATCAGGTATTGCATCCGTCTTTTCCGCAATTTCCCCTTCCAGGCCTGAAAACACAGGCCAACGCTTACCTTGCTGCCAATCCAGGCCCGCTACCTGCCAATGCGCTCTTTGTCGTGGCAGGCGGCGGCAACAACGTGCGCGCGACGTTTGGAGCACTGGTGGGGCAATCGGATTTCGGCGTGATCGGATCGACCACGGGTGCAGCGTCGTCACAGTATGCGAATGACATCGGTACCATCGTCGACCAATTACAGGCGGGGGGTGCGCAAAACATCATCGTTTGGAATACGCCCAATGTCGGTCTTACCCCAGCGCTTAGCGTCGTGCCTTTCACCGCATCCGGCCTGACCGGATCGCAATTGGGTTCGCTCATCTCGGGCTCGCTCAACGGAGCCTTGATGACGCGCCTTGCCGGGGAAACGGGCGTGCAGATTTTCGATATTGCCAATCTGATCACACTCGCCGCGGCAAGCGGCTTCACCAACACGACCGACGCATGCGGGGCCATAGGCAATTGCGCCACCTCGCTGTTCTGGGACGGCATCCACCCGACCACCGCAGCGCATAGTGTCATCGCGCAGCAAATGTTTGCCCTGGCGGTACCGGAGCCTTCCGAAATCGCGATGATGCTGGCCGGCCTGCTGGTCGTGGTCGGTGCATCGCACCGGCGCAGAATCTCCTGATCGGCCACGGCCACCGCACGCCCCGCGCGGACTGAGGTCCGCGTTTTTTTGGGTCTCGCGCAAACCAAGCGCGTACTTCAATAGCCCGCATATCCACACTGCTGCAAGGTGAGAGATGCGATGCGCCCCGGGCGCGCCACTTTTGGCGTCGCGCCCGGGGTTAGCCGGCGGGTGAGGATCGCCCGGCCCGCCGGCGTCAATACACTTGCAATCGGTCAGTGCTGTTCAGTCTTGGGATAACAACGGCTCAAACCGTGCCGCTGGTCTGCGGATTCAACCGCTCGCTCTTGTCGAACAGCTTGTTGAGCGCGCTCACATAAGCCCGTGCGGAGGCAACGATCACGTCGGTGTCGGCGCCGACACCGTTGACGATACGCCCGGCCTTTGACAATCGCACGGTAACTTCACCCTGGCTATCGGTACCCTGGGTGACCGCCGTGACCGAGTACAGCACCAGTTCGGCCTCGCTCCTGGCAATGCTCTCGATGGCCTTGAAGGTGGCGTCCACGGGTCCGGAGCCTTGCGCTTCGGCCTTGCGCTCGGCGCCGGCTTCGGTCAGGGTCACGCTGGCCTGCGGCTTTTCGCCCATTTCGCTCGACTGCTTCATGGCGATCAGCTTGTAGTGCTCGCCGGTTTCGTCGTCATTGTGGTCGGCGAACAGCATCTGGATGTCTTCGTCGAAGATCACCGCCTTCTTGTCGGCCAGGTCCTTGAACCTGGCAAAGGCCTCGTTGAGTTGCGCTTCGGCTTCGAGCTCGATACCGAGTTGCTCCAGGCGCTGGCGGAAGGCGCTGCGCCCGGAGAGCTTGCCCAGCACGATTCTGTTGGCGCTCCAGCCCACGTCTTCGGCGCGCATGATCTCGTAGGTATCGCGCGCCTTGAGCACGCCGTCCTGGTGAATGCCGGAGGCGTGGGCGAAGGCATTGGCGCCGACCACCGCCTTGTTGGGCTGCACCACAAAGCCGGTGATCTGCGAGACCAGGCGTGAAGCCGGGACGATCTGGGTGGTGTCGATGCGGGTCTCGAGCTTGAAGAAATCGTGCCGCGTCTTGATCGCCATCACCAGTTCTTCGAGCGAGGTATTGCCGGCGCGCTCGCCCAGACCGTTGATGGTGCACTCGACCTGGCGCACGCCGCCCATGGTAACCGCCGCCAGCGAATTGGCCACCGCCATGCCGAGGTCGTTGTGGCAATGTGCGGACCAGACGACCTTGTCACTATTCGGAATCCTGGTGCGCAGGGTCTTGAAGAACTCGCCATACAGTTCGGGCACTGCGTAACCGACGGTATCGGGCACGTTGATCGTGGCGGCACCCTCGTTGATGCAGGCTTCTATCACGCGGCACAGGAAATCCATGTCGGAGCGGTAGCCATCCTCGGGCGAGAACTCGACATCCGGGCATTGGTTGCGGGCGTAGCGCACCGCCAGTTTGGCCTGCTCGAACACCTGGTCCGGGCTCATGCGCAGCTTTTTCTCCATGTGCAGGGCCGAGGTCGCGATGAAGGTATGCACGCGCCACGACTTCGCTCCTTTGAGCGCGTCGATGCCGCGCTGGATGTCGCGATCGTTCGCCCGGCACAGTCCGGCGACGGTCGAGTCCTTGATGGTGTTGGCGATCGCCTTGACCGCTTCGAAATCGCCGTTGGAGGATGCCGGAAAGCCGGCTTCGATCACATCGACCTTGAGTTTTTCGAGCAGGCGCGCGATGCGCATCTTCTCCTCCTTGGTCATCGATGCGCCGGGGCTTTGCTCGCCGTCGCGCAAGGTGGTGTCGAATATGATCAATTTGTCGCTGCTCATGGCGGTCTCCTTCAGGGGTGGTTGCAAATCGGGGCCGGACGCAGTGCCGCTGGCAGACAAAGAACCTCACGGCGCTTTGTGCGCGTACTGCGACCGAATTGTGGGGAGGGTTTTTAGCGCGCGGGGCGCAGCAGCAGGCCCAGGACGCGCATGAGCGCGGGGCTGCCGTAAATCGGGGCAATGGCGAAGATGGGTGAAGAGTTGCGAGCCATAGGGCTCGAATGTAGCGGGTTTCCCGATGTCATGCAAGCGCGGTGTTGTTTTTCGGTGCGGCCGGGTATATTCGCGTGGCTCGCCTGACTCGCCTGACTCGCCTCCTGCGGACATGACCACATCGGCTTTTGCGTCCCTTCGCGCCCATCCAATCAATGCCGCGCCTCAGGCCAGCGTGACCGCTTGGTGGCCAAGCTATTTGCAGGTGTGCGGCGACTGGGCCAGCCCGATCGAGCGCGCGCTTGCAGGCGGTGCCGCAGCCGACCGCGTGCTGTTCGAGGTAGCGGCGACGGCGCGCGCCGCCCGGTTTGCGCGCGCCTGTGCGAACCTCGGGTTGGGCGATGTTCACCTGCCATGGACCGGCGCGCGGTAGCGACTGCGGCCCAGCAAAACCGAACTCGCCCGGCAGGCGATAATCCTGGTTTTGTAATGGAGCATAGTCATGCACGATCTCATCATCCGTGGCGCCCAGGTATTTGACGGCCTGGGCAACCCGCCGCATCAAGCCGATGTCGCCGTTGACGCCGGTCGTATCAGCCTGATCGGCCGCGCCACTGCAGGCGCGCGACAGACGGTTGACGCCGGCGGGCTGGCCCTGATGCCCGGGATTGTCGATCTGCATACGCATTACGATGCACAGATTACCTGGGACCGCAGCATGTCGCCCTCGCCCGCGCTCGGCGTGACCACCGCGGTGATCGGCAATTGCGGCTTTGGCGTGGCGCCCTGCCCGGCACCGATGCGCGAAACCATGATGAAGAACCTGTCGGTGGTCGAAGGCATGGACCTGCAGGCGCTGATGACCGGCGTCAATTGGGAATTCGAAAGCTTTCCCGAGTACATGGCGCTGTTGCGGCGTACCGCGCCGTATTTGAATACAGCGGTGTTCGCCGGGCACTCGGTGATTCGTACCGCGGTCATGGGCGAGGCGGCGTCCGAGCGCGCCGAGGCGAGCGCCGACGAACTTGCGGCGATGCGCCGCGAAGTGCGGGTGGCGATGGACGCCGGCGCGATCGGCTTCGCGTCGTCGTTCTCGCCCAACCACAGCGGCTATGCCGGAAGGCCGATGCCTTCGACCATCGCGAGCGAGACCGAGCTGCGTGCGCTCACCGGCGTGCTGGGAGATGTCGGTCGCGGCGTCTTCATGAGCGCGACCGGTTCTCGCGCAACCCCCGCGGTGATGGAATCGATCGCCGCCGCGACCCGGCGCCCGGCGTATATATCGACGGTGCTGACCATGTACAACGAAGCCGCGCCCGAGCGCGCGCTGGGCTACTACGATCAATGCGCTGCGGCGATTGATCGCGGCAATGAGGTCTACATCCTCACCAGTTGCCAGCCGCTGTCGTTCGATTTCACCCTCAACGATCCGTATGCGCTCTTGTCGCACAGCGCCTTCGATGCGATCAACGGCGCCGACCCTAGCGGCCTCAAGAAGGTATATGCGGATCCGGCATTTCGTGCCGCATTTCGCGCCAACCTGAAAAGCCCGAAGAACGGCATCCTGTTCCTGGGCAACTGGGAGCGCCTCGAAGTCAGCCTGACCGCGCTGCCCGAGCATGCTGCGCTCGAAGGCCTGACCATTGCCGCCCTGGGCCGCAAACTGGGTTGCGACCCGCTGGATGCTTTTTTCGATCTCGCGCTCAAGGAAGACCTGCGCACCCATTTCGTCGGCAAGTTTTTCCAGAATGTCGATGCCGGTGTGACGCCCTTGCTCAAGCACCGCGCCAGCGTGATCACGCTGTCGGACGCCGGTGCGCACCTGCTTTACATGTGCGATGCCGGCTTCGGCCTGCATTTTCTGGCGCACTGGGTGCGCCAGACCGGCGCCTTCACATTGCAGGAGGGGATTCGCCGCCTCACCAGCGACCCGGCGGCACGCTTCCGCATTCCAGAGCGCGGCAGGCTCACACCTGGTGCACCGGCCGACATGCTGCTGTTTGATCCGGCACAGGTTGGCATCTCGAAGCCGCTGGCGCTGGCCGATCTGCCCGGTGGCGGCTCGCGCATGGTGCGCGAGAGCCGCGGCGTACACGGCGTTTGGGTCAACGGTATCCAGGTCCATGATGGCCGCACATACGCACAACTCGAACGCGGTCCCGGTACGGTGCTGGACCGTTTCGACGCCTGAATCCATGCCTGCGGCATCGTCCCATGCAAAAGCCGGGACGCCAAGTTTTTGAAAACCACAACGTATCGACGGAGACTTCAATGTATCGCTGGACCCGCATCCTTGGCATCACCATCGGCATCACCTGCGCGACGCTGGCGCAGGCCCAAAGCTGGCCCTCAAAGCCGATTCGCATGATCCTGGCATTCCCGCCGGGCGGACCGACCGACATCGTCTCGCGCGTCCTGGCGCAAAAGCTTGGCGAGCAGTTGGGTCAGCAGGTGCTGGTCGACAACAAGCCGGGCGCCGGTGGCAACATCGGCGCCGAGCTGGCGTCCAGGGCACCCAACGACGGTTACACGATTTTCTACAATACCTCGGCGATCGTCATCAATCCGGCGCTGTACGGCAAGGCCAGCTACGACACCTTGAAGGATTTCGTGCCGGTGGTATTGACTGCGGCCATACCGATGGTGCTGGTGGTCAACCCGGCAGTGCCGGCGAAGAACATGAAGGAATTCGTCGACCTGGTGAAGTCAAAACCCGGGCAAGTCAACTACTCATCTTCGGGTAGCGGCACCATCACACACCTGGCCAGCGCCATGCTGTCGGCGCAGATGGGCCTGTCGACCCAGCATGTGCCTTACAAGGGCAGCGCACCGGGTCTGGTCGACCTGGCGGCCGGGCAAACGCAATTCATGACCGACACCATCAATACCGCATTGCCCTACATCAAGGACGGCCGTCTGCGCGCCATCGCGGTGACCAGCGCCAAGCGCTCGCAGGTGCTGCCTGACCTACCGACCTTCAACGAGTCCGGCCTGCCCGGCTTCGACGCCGCCGCCTGGCAGGGCGTGGTGGTGCCGGCCGGCACGCCAGCCGAGATCGTGACGCGCCTGAATGCCGAGATCAACAAGGCCATGCAGGATGCCGGCGTGCGCGCGCGCCTGGCAGGCCAGGGGGCGGATGTATTGGGCAGTACGCCAGGCGAGTATGCCGCCTATATCCGCGCCGAGATGCCGCGCTGGGCCAAGGCGATCAAGGAATCCGGCGCCAAGGCCGAGTAAGGGTACGACTCGCACTTTTTGCCGGCGAGAGCGTTTGACCCGACCCATCGATCAACCAGAAGCGCCTGAAGGAAGACCAGCATGGACTTCGTCAAATATGAACAATCCGGGGGTGTTGTCACCCTCACGCTCAACAAACCCGAAGAGCGCAACGCACTGTCGACGCCCGCGCAATGGGCCGAGGTGGTGGCAGCCTGTGAACGGGTGCGCGCCGACATGTCGGTCAAGGTGGTGATTCTCACCGGCGCCGGCAGCGCATTTTGTGCCGGTGGCAATGTCAAGGACATGCGCGACAAGACCGGGATCGCCAGCGGCTCGGCGCGCGAGATCGCCGACGGCTATCGCGCCGGCATCCAGCGCATTCCGTTGGCCTTCTATAACCTCGATGTGCCGAGCATCGCGGCGGTCAACGGCGCGGCCATCGGCGCCGGTTGCGACCTGGCCTGCATGTGCGACATCCGCATCGCCTCGTCGACGGCAAAGTTTGCCGAGAGCTTCGTCAAGCTGGGCATCATTCCCGGCGACGGCGGTGCCTGGCTGCTGCCACGGGTGGTGGGCATGTCGAAGGCGGCCGAACTCACCTTCACCGGCGACACCATCGATGCCGCCGCCGCGCTCGCCTGCGGCCTGGTTTCACGCGTGGTTGCGCCCGACCAGTTGCTGGCAGAGGCGGGCGCACTGGCTGCGCGCATCGCCGCCAACCCGGGACCGGCGTTGCGCATGGCCAAGCGCCTGTTGCGCGAAGGCCAGCACATGCGCTTGGACAGCCTGCTCGAAATGTCGGCGGCGTTTCAGGCCATCGCGCACCACACCCCGGAACACGATGCCGCCCTGGCGGCGTTTCTCGATCGCAAATAGCCGGGGCTCGCGATGGAAACTGCCGGCGAGATGGAAGCGACGCTCAACCAGGCTGATGCCATGCACCTGCGCGCCGCCATCGCCTTGTCGGCGCAGGCGCGCGATGCCGGCAACATGCCCTACGGTGCACTGTTGGTCGGGGCTGACGGACGGGTGCTTGCGGTCGCGCAGAACACGCAGACCTCGGAGCGCGACTGCACCGGGCACGCCGAGACCAACCTGATGCGTACAGCGACACACAATCTCGCTGCCGCGACACTCGCCGGCAGTACGGTCTATGCCAGCGGCGAGCCGTGCGCCATGTGCGCCGGCGCCATCTACTGGGGCGGGGTGCGCCGCGTGGTTTACGCCCTGTCGATCGACAGCATGCGCAAACTGGGCGGCCCGGAGGGCGACGAGTTGCTGCTTTCCTGCCGCGAGGTGATGGCGCACGGCATGCGCCAGGTCGAGGTCACCGGGCCGGCGCTGCAGTCGGAAGCCCGGCACGTCTTTCGCATTTGAGCGCTTGCGCCGCACCCGGGTCGTGCCTGGGTTTTGCTCAAGCTGGCGGCGGTTTCCTGAGAATGTCGCCGGCACGCCTGCCTCGCGACAGGTTCCACAGCCACACCACATACCCCGAGAGACCGTAGGCCACGAACAACACAAACAGGGTCAACGGCGGGTAGGACGAGATCACGAACAACGCGATGGCGATCAGGAAGATCACCACCACCGGCACACGCCGCGTGCGGCTGATGTCCTTGAAACTGTAGAACGGCACCGACGACACCATGGTGATGCCGGCGTAAAGGGCGATCACCCAGCCGACATAGCGCAGGTAGTAGTCGTCAAGCGGAAACTTGTTGTCGTCAGCCAGCCACACGAAGCCGATCAGCAGCGCCGCCGCTGCGGGGCTGGGCATGCCCTGGAAGAACCGCTTGTCGACCACGTCGATATTGGTGTTGAAGCGCGCCAGGCGCAGTGCGGCACCGGCGCAGTATACGAACGCGGCGAACCAGCCCCAGCGACCGAACGGCTCCAGGCCCCATTTGTAGACGATCAGTGCCGGCGCCGCGCCGAAAGACACCATGTCGGCCAGGCTGTCGTACTGGGCGCCGAAGTCGCTTTGCGTGTGGGTCATGCGTGCCACGCGACCATCGAGCGAATCCATCACCATCGCGACGAAGATCGCGATGCACGAACGCTCGTAGTCGCCCGCCATGGCTTGAACGATGGCATAGAAGCCACAGAACAGGCAGGCGGTGGTGAAGGCGTTGGGCAGCAAATACACCCCGCGCCGCCGCAGCATGCGGGTGCGCCCGATGTCCGGCGGGGAATCGCCCTGTGCCATCAGTGCGCCTCCGGCGAACGGCAAGCGTCTGGCGCAATGCCATGCATTGCGGCTGATAACCGGTTTGCGGTGCGGAGCATCACTTTTTGTCTTCTTCCTTCATGCGCTGCGCACCCTGCTCGATGGCAGCGTCTACGCCGGTGGTCGCCCTGTCAACGGTCTGCCTGGGGATATTGCCGATTTCCCTGGCCGCTTTCGATTCCGGCAGCTTGTCGCCGCAGGCTGCGAGCAACGACCAGGCGATCAGTGTCAGAACTTTTCTCATGGCGTTGCGCTCCGGCGGTCAACAACGCATTATGCCCGACGCGCCCGTTGCGGCAGGCAGCAATGCGCAATGCCCGCCTTGTGAGCGGGCATTGCGACATACGCAAGATGTATCGCTCTTGCCGGCGGATTCGGTGCTGCACGATCGGTTGCGCAAACGGTCGACCGGCGCCTTTTGGCTGATCCAGGGCACGGCAGCCGGAGATTCGCAGCGTACGCGCTGCGCCTTCCGAAGCCCCGAACGCGTGCTTGCGCCTGGGGCATGATGCCGGGTCGCCCCAATTCGCCTGCTTCAAGCTTAGTTGCGCGAACGGTCGACCAGCGCCTTTTGCTTGATCCAGGGCATCATCGCCCGCAGTTTTTCGCCCACGATCTCGATCGAATGCTCGGCGCCAAGGCGGCGCCGCGACAGCAGCGTCGGTGCGCCAGCACGGTTCTCGAGGATGAAGCTCTTGGCATATTCACCGGTCTGGATATCCTTCAACACCTGGCGCATCACGTTCTTGGTCTCTTCGGTGATGATGCGCGGGCCGGTGACATACTCGCCGTACTCCGCATTGTTGGAAATCGAGTAGTTCATGTTGGCGATGCCGCCTTCGTAGATCAGGTCGACAATCAGCTTCAACTCGTGCAGGCATTCGAAATAGGCCATCTCGGGCGCGTAGCCGGCTTCGACCAGAACTTCGTAACCGGTCTTGATCAGTTCTACAGTACCGCCGCACAATACCGCCTGCTCACCGAACAAGTCGGTCTCGGTCTCTTCGCGGAAGTTGGTCTCGATCACGCCGGCGCGCGCACCACCGATCGCCGCCGCGTAAGACAGCGCGAGATCGCGGGCCTTCTTGCTGGGGTTCTGGTGAATCGCGATCAGCATCGGTACGCCGCCGCCGGCCGCATAGGTCGAGCGCACGGTATGGCCGGGTGCCTTCGGTGCGATCATCACTACGTCCAGATCGGCACGCGGCGCCACCTGGCCGTAGTGCACATTGAAGCCGTGGGCAAAAGCCAGCGTGCCGCCCTTCTTGATGTTCGGTTCGACCTCGGTTTTGTAGGTCGCGGCGATATGCTCGTCGGGCATCAGCATCATGACGAAATCGGCGCCCCTGACCGCTTCGGCCACCTCGGCCACCTTGAGACCGGCCTTCTTTGCCTTGTCCCACGACGGCCCGCCCTTGCGCACACCAACCACCACCTTGACACCGGAATCGTTGAGATTCTGCGCATGCGCATGGCCCTGCGAGCCGTAACCGACGATACATATCTTCTTGCCCTTGATCAGGCTCAAGTCGGCGTCCTTGTCGTAAAAAACCTTCATGAAAATCTCCTCTCTGGTGAATGAACGTCGTCAGACGCGGGGTTCGCGGATTGCGCGGCAAGGGACACGGATTCTATTCCGCCTGCCTTTCGCCTGCCCGCGTCAAAAAACTCAGACCTTTAGTACACGCTCGCCGCGACCGATGCCGGACACGCCGGTGCGCACGGTCTCGAGTATCAGGGCACGGTCGATCGCCTCGATGAATGCGTCAAGCTTGGCCACATCGCCGGTCAGTTCGATGGTGTAGGTCTTGTCGGTGACATCGATGATGCGACCACGGAAAATTTCCGCCATGCGTTTCATTTCATCGCGCTCCTTGCCGGTGGCGCGTACTTTCACCAGCATCAATTCACGCTCGATGTGTGCCCCGTCGGACAGATCGACCACCTTGACGACCTCGATAAGGCGGTTCAGGTGCTTGGTGATTTGCTCGATCACGTCGTCCGACCCCTTGGTGACGATGGTCATGCGCGACAACGAAACATCCTCGGTCGGCGCCACGGTCAGGGTTTCGATGTTGTAGCCGCGAGCCGAAAACAACCCGGCCACGCGCGACAGGGCACCGGCCTCGTTTTCCAGAAGAATCGAAATGATGTGTCGCATCACAACTCCTCCGAACCCAGCAGCATGCTGCTCAGACCCTTGCCGGCCTGCACCATCGGCCACACGTTTTCCTTCGGGTCGGTCAGGAAATCCATGAATACCGTGCGGTCCTTGAGTTTCAGGGATTCGCGAATCGCCCCCTCAACGTCGCCCGGCTTGGTGATCTGCATACCGACATGCCCGTAGGCTTCGGCCAGCTTGACGAAATCCGGCAGCGCTTCGACGTAGGATTCGGAGTAGCGACTGCCGTACTCGATCTGCTGCCACTGGCGCACCATGCCGAGATAGCCGTTGTTGAGGCTCAGCACCTTGACCGGCAAGCGGTATTGCTTGCAGGTCGACAGCTCCTGAATGCACATCTGTATCGAACCTTCGCCGGTGATGCAGGCCACGGTCGCATCCGGATGCGCCATCTGCACGCCCATCGCATAAGGCAGACCCACCCCCATGGTGCCCAAGCCGCCGGAATTGATCCAGCGGCGCGGTTTGTCGAAATGGTAAAACTGCGCGGCCCACATCTGGTGTTGACCCACATCCGAGGTGATATAGGCGTCGCCACCGGTGAGTTCCCACAACTTTTCAATCACGAACTGCGGCTTGATCCTGTCGCTCGCACGATCGTACTTGAGGCAGTCTTTGCTGCGCCATTCCTCGATCTGCTCCCACCAGTTGGCCAGCGCTTTCGCGTCAGGCTTGATCTCGGACGCCGAAATCTGGCGGATCAATTCCTGCATCACTTCCTTGACGTCGCCCACGATCGGCACGTCGACCTTGACCCGCTTGGAAATCGACGAAGGGTCGATATCGATATGGATGATCTGGCGCGCATGCTTGGCGAAATCCGCCGGGTTGCCGATGACCCGATCGTCAAAGCGCGCACCGATGCCGACCAGCACGTCGCAGTTCTGCATCGCCAGATTGGCTTCATAGGTGCCATGCATGCCGGGCATGCCGACAAATTTTCGATCGGACGCCTTGTAGGCACCCAGGCCCATCAGCGTGTTGGTGCAGGGGTAGCCCAGCATGTCGACCAGTTGATTCAACTCCGCGGCCGAGTCCGACAGGATCACGCCGCCGCCGGTGTAGATCATCGGCCGTTTGGCCGTGAGAATCATCTGTACGGCTTTCTTGATCTGCCCGGTATGCCCCTTGACGACCGGGTTGTACGAGCGCATCGGCACTTCGGCCGGGTAGTGAAACGGGGTTTTGTTGGCGCTAACATCCTTGGGGATATCGACCAACACCGGGCCAGGGCGGCCGGTGCGGGCGATGTAGAAGGCCTTGCGGATGGTGGTGGCGAGATCGCGCACATCCTTGACCAGGAAGTTGTGCTTGACGATCGGCCGGGTGATGCCGACGGTGTCGCATTCCTGGAACGCATCCATGCCGATCGCGTGGGTCGGCACCTGACCGGTCAACACCACCATCGGGATCGAATCGAGGTAAGCAGTGGCAATGCCGGTGACCGCATTGGTCACGCCTGGCCCGGATGTCACCAGACATACACCGACCTTGTCGGAGCAGCGCGCATAAGCGTCAGCCGCATGCACCGCGCCCTGCTCGTGGCGCACCAGAATGTGCTTCACCTTGTCCTGATTGAACAAGGCATCGTAAATGTACAAAACCGCGCCGCCGGGATAGCCGAAAACATGTTCGACACCTTCCTCTTGCAGGCAGCGCACGACGATTTCGGCGCCTGAGAGTTCTTCTTTTGCTGACATGATCGAAATGGCCTCAAAAAGAGCTGAAAAAAATCTCCGGACCTGTGGAAAATCCACAAGCCACGCAACGACTTCGCTCTGTTGAAGCAAATCAGGACGGAAGACCCGGCGAATCTGCCGGAACCACCGGTAGCGGAGCCGCCGCGACACATTCTCGGGTAAGGTGTCGAAACGGGCGTCTTGCGGCCTTGTGGGCCTCGAACAGGACGAACTATAGCGCTTTTGGTGCCGCGCGTCAAAAATCCCCAGCGAACATGCAGGATTCCCTACTGCAAACCATGGGTTATGCGGGTTCTGGTGCATAATTCAGCGGCAAAGCGTCACAAAACCCGCGAGCAAGCGCCCTGGCTACCCCTCAAGAACTGTCGAATTTCCTCGCCGGAGTCGAACGCCGCGCGTTCAAGCAGGCCGTGTTCGCTGTACGCAACGACGAATCCTCGCTCGATATCGTCCAGGATTCGATGATGCGGCTGGCCGAGAAGTACGGCGACCGCCCGGCCAACGAGTTGCCACTGCTGTTTCAGCGGATCCTGCAAAACGCAATTCGCGACCATTTCCGGCGCAGCAAGGTCCGTTCGTTCTGGACCACCCTGTTTTCGTCCCTGGGCCCGACCGGCAACGATGCCGATGCAACCGATTTTGATCCACTGGAAACTTTGGAAGCACAACCGGGGTCCAAGCAGGCGGAAAGTGCGGAAGACGAGGTCACCCGGGCGCGCACAATGGCAGCAATCGAGACGGAAATCGAAAAACTGCCGGCCCGTCAACGCGAGGCTTTTCTGCTGCGTTATTGGGAGGACATGGATGTTGCCGAGACGGCCGAAGTCATGGGATGCTCGGAAGGTAGTGTAAAAACGCATTGTTCGCGCGCCACGCACACCTTGGCCGTGGCTCTGAAGGTCAAAGGCATCACCTTATGAATGAATGCAACTGAACGAATGCAACTGAATCGAATGCAACTGAATCGGGCGGCATCATGAGAATTAGCGATGAACTTCAATTTGCGTACAAGATCAAGCAAAAGCTGAACAACGGCGTCGCCAGACTGCCGGTGGCGACCGAAAAACGCCTGCGTGCGGGTCGCGAACGCGCCTTGGGGCAGCAGCGCCAGGCGGGTGCCCGGCTTGCGACTGCCGGCGTACCGGCCTCGGTCGGTTTTGGCTGGCTCGGGCAGCTTGCGCCTCTGTTGGTACTGGTGGGGGGACTGGTTGCGATAAATTACTGGCATCAGACCCAGCAAACCCTGGAAATCGCCGACGTCGATACCCAAATGCTGGTCGATGAATTGCCGCCACATGCCTATCTGGACAAGGGATTCGGCGCCTGGCTTACGCGCCAGGGACAATGACGCCGTCATGACTTCTTGCAGTTTTCCGTCTTTCAGGGCGCCGCTTGTTGCGGCGTTTCGTTTTTTCGCATGGATTGCAGTCGCGCTGTTGGCACTTGCCTGCGTGGGCGTGCATGCGCAGCCCCTCGCGCAGCCAAAGTGGTCCGAGCTTTCGCGCGAGCGGCAGCAAGCCTTGCAGCCGTTGTCCGGTCAATGGGATACCCTCGACAATGCGCGGCGCAAGAAATGGGTTGTGGTAGCTGATCGCTATCCCGCAATGAAGCCCGAAGAGCAAAAACGCATGCAGTCGCGCATGGCGGATTGGGCGCGGTTGACACCCGAGCAACGACGCGTGGCGCGCGAAAACTACCAGAAGTCCAAATCCTTGCCGGCCGAGCAGAAAAAGGCCGAATGGCAGCAGTATCAAACCTTGCCGGACAGCCAGAAGCAGCAACTGGCGGCGAAGGTCGAGCAAAGCAAGCCGGCGCGCCAAAAAGCACAGCAGCGCGAGCGCGACGGCACGGTAAAGCCGGTACAGCCGCCCAAGGCGCCGCTGGGCAAACCTGCGCCGCGCAGCGAACCGGCAACACCAAAACCGGCCCCATCAGCAGCACCCGTTGGCAGATAGAGCCTGTCCTGACAAGGCGGCAGATGCCGCAGCGCTGCCGGCCGACTGCGCGCCCGCTGCGCTACGCAAGCGCCTGTTGGCATTGGTCTACGAGGGTATCCTGCTGTTCGGTGTGGTGTTCATTGCCGCATACCTGTTTTCGGCCCTGACCCAATTCAAGGGCAACCCGGCCTCGCCTTTGCGCTTCGGTTTTCAGTTCACCATCTTCGCGGCGATCGGCTGGTACTTCGTATGGTGCTGGCGACATAGCGGGCAGACCCTGCCCATGAAGACCTGGAAATTCCGCCTGGCGTCTACAGCGGGCAGGCGTCTGACGGCGACCCGTTGCTGGGCCCGCTACTCCTTGGCGTGGATCGGCCCGCTCGCCGCGCTGGCAAGCTACAGGCTGATCGTGTTTCTTGCCGACTATGGCACCGCGCGCTTTTCACTGACAGCGCTGACCCTCGTGTTACCCCTGTTCGTACTCAATTTCGCCTGGGCACTGGTGGATCGCGACCGGCAGTTCCTGCATGATCGGCTGGCCGGCACGCGTTTGGTGAACGCCTGAGGCCGGCGGCAACGGCGGGCAACGAGGTGTCGGAACGCGACATCGAATACGTTATCCTGAGCGTCCGCTTCGCCAACCGACAAACCCTTGCCATGAACATCAGCCGCCTGCGCAACTTCGTCCAGCACATGACTCGTGCGATCGACTCGAACTCGACAGAAAGCGGGATACTGGCCGCCGGCCAGCCTCTTCTGGCCGACCTGATCATGCATGATGACTGGCTACCAGACGCCTTCGCCGTGCCCAATCTCGCGAAGTATCAGCAATACCTGCTCTATTGCGACCCGTTCGAGCGTTTTTCCCTGGTGAGTTTCGTATGGGGCCCGGGCCAGACCACACCAATTCACGATCACATGGTGTGGGGCATGGTCGGTGTCATGCGTGGTGCCGAAGTGTGCGAAGAGTATGCCGGCCAAGAGGGTCGACTGGAAAAAACCGGTGAGCATCGCATCGCACCCGGCGGCATTGATCTGGTCAGCCCCAGCTTGGGCGACATTCATGTGGTGTCCAACGCCGACCCCGGGCGCGTCTCACTGAGCATTCATTGCTACGGCGCCAACATCGGCGCGGTGCGCCGGCATGTATTCGCACCGTCCAGCGGCGCGGCGACGCAATTCATCTCCGGCTATTCCAGCAACCTGACGCCCAACCTGTGGGACCGTTCGCTCGAAGCCTCCTGAACGGTTCACGCGGCAATGTGGGCATAGAGGTCACGAGCCGTTGCGAAGCGCGCGTCCGGTTCTTTGGCAACCAGGCGCGCCAGCAGTTTCTGAAATCCCGCGAGATGCGCAGGCAATTGCGGTAGCGGCGCGTTGACATGCATGTCCATCAGTTCCGCCGTATCGCGAGCCTGATACAGGGTGCGCCCGGTCAGTAACTGATGCAGGATCACGCCCAGGCTGTAAAGGTCGCTGCGCGCATCCAGCGGCTGACCCAGAATCTGTTCCGGGCTCATGTAATTGGGGGTGCCGACCACCTGCCCGATCTTGGTCAATCCGCTTTCTTCGCCAATGTCCTTGGCGCCGCCGAAATCGACAATCGCGAGATGGTGCTGGTCACGAAACATGATGTTGTGCGGCTTGAGATCTCGATGCACCACACCTGCCTCGTGAATCGCGTCAAGCGCGCGGGCGATCTGCGCAAACAGCTTGAGCGCGGGCAATGGCGCGAAGCCGGCCTTGATTCGCTCACGCAAATCGCCGGCACCGAAGTATTCCATCGCCAGATAGGCAATCCCGCGATCGTAGTTGAGATCGAAAATGCGCGTCACATGCGCGCTCTGGATTTTCTGGATCAGCGAAAATTCCTGCATGAAGCGCTGCACCACAAGTGTTTCCGCCATCAATTCGGGCAGCAGCACCTTGAGCACCAGTTGCAGTCCGTCTGCCTCGCGTCTGGCCAGGTAGACCCGCGCGGTGCCACCTTCACCGATCAATTGCTCGACCTGGTAGCCGGCAACAACAGGCAGGTCGGCAGCAGTTGTCGCAGGAGGCAATGCGGCGCGCGGCTGCGGCGGATAGATACCGGAGCGCACGCTGTATTCGATGCCGCGTTGCTGTTCCCGTTCAAGCACGGCTTCGGTCAACGTTGCAAACAGTCGGGCGGGCGTCAGCTGCAAGCGCGCAAGGCAACTTGCCACCCCTAAGGGCAGGGCCTTGAAGGCGAGTGCGTCGGCATCACGCCCGCTGGTCAACATGACCACCGGCGGCAGGTTCTGAAAACCTCTCTTGAGCGCGGCCAGCCAGACTACCGGATCCTCCGGACCAATGTTGGAATCGATCAGGATCACATCGAAGTCCATGCAAAAGCCGCTATCCGCGCTTGGCACTCCTGCCAGCAGCGGATCCCAATTGTGCAATTCGAGCTCTGCGGGCGGCGCTGCGCCGCAGGCGGCAGCGGCCTGTCCAAGCTCGTTCTGCCTGGCGTGCAGATATTCGGCCAGTACCAGGCGGAAATCAGCGTTTTCATCCACGATCAGGACGCGCATGAGACAATCCGGCCCCAGCTAAAGCTAGCTGCCACCGCCCCAAGAAATTTCATCCGATTATAGGCGCGCCCGGCGCCGGATCGCGCGCCTGAAGATCACCGTCAAGCATGCTCTGGATCAAGGCCTTTCACATCATTTTCGTCGTCACCTGGTTCGCCGGGCTGTTCTATTTGCCCAGGTTGTTCGTCTATCACTGCCTGGCGACAGACGCGCCCAGCATCGAGCGCTTCAAGGTGATGGAGCGTCGTTTGTTCCATGGAATCATGACGCCATCGGCGGTATTGGCGGTGATCCTGGGACTGACGCTTTATCTTGGCTACGGTATTGGGCGCGGCAGCGGCTGGATGCATGCGAAATTGCTGCTGGTCGGAATTCTGCTTTTGCACCACGCCTATCTTGGCGTACTGATGCGCGATTTCGCGCGCGACCGCAACCGCCATGGTCACAAGTTCTATCGTTGGATCAACGAAATCCCCGCAGCACCGGTGCTTTTCGGCGCGGTGATTCTTGCAGTGGTCAAACCGTTCTAGAAAGCCCGCAAAAGTGTCCAAGATTGTCGATTACTACTTCACCCCGTCGTCGCCGTGGGCCTACCTGGGGCATGAGCGCTTTCTGCGCATCGCCGCCCAAACCGGCGCCGGCGTGCAACCAAGACCGGTGGACTACGGCAAGATTTTCCCGCTCTCCGGCGGCTTGCCCTTGAAGCAGCGCGCCGCCCAGCGCCAGGTCTACCGGTTCAGCGAACTCAAGCGCTGGCGCGCGCATCTCGACCTGCCGTTGACGCTTGAGCCCAGGTTCTTTCCGGTGGATGCCAATCCGGCAAATCACCTGCTTGCCGCAGCGCTGACCTTCGGCGCTGATGCCACCCTGCGTCTGGCCGGCGACCTGATGCGTGCATGCTGGGCGGAAGAACGCGACATTGCCGATGAAGCGACGCTGGTGGCAATTGCCACGGCCGGCGGGCTCGATGGCAGTGCATTGCTGGCGGCGTCGCGCGGCGCGGCGGCTACTGCGGCATACGATCAATTCACGCAGCAAGCCGTTGACGCACAGGTGTTTGGTGCGCCGACCTATGTGTTTGATGGCGAGCTGTTCTGGGGCCAGGATCGCCTTGATTTCCTCGAACGTGCTCTGGTGTCGTGAGCGAACAATTCTTCGCGCCCTGCCCGCGCGGCCTTGAGGAAGTACTCGCGAGCGAACTGGCCACCATGGGCGTGGCAGCGCCACAAGTGACCGGCGGCGGGGTCGCCTTCGCGGGATCGTTCGAACTGGTATATCGCGTCAACTTGTGTTCACGTATCGCCAGCCGGGTGTTATGGCGCGTAGCCGCCGGCCCATACAACAGCGAGCGCGACCTGCATGCATTGGCTCATGCGACCCAATGGGAGCGCTTCTTCGACGCAACGCAGACCTTGCGGGTCGATCTGGTGGCCACCCGGAGCCCGCTCAAGAGCCTCAAGTTCGCCACCCTCACGGTCAAGGATGGCGTATGTGACCGCTTTCGCGAGCGCACCGGTATCCGCCCGAACATTGCCAAGCTCGGTGCCGATGTACGCGTGTATGCCTACTTGGACGAGCGGCATGCCACGCTTTACCTGGATACCTCGGGCGAAGCCTTGTTCAAGCGTGGTTACCGGGTAGCCGATGTGGAAGCGCCGATTCGCGAAAACTTGGCGGCCGGCATCCTGCACCTGATCGGCTGGACCCCGGAGGTCGCGCTTTACGACCCGATGTGTGGCAGCGGCACCTTCCTGATCGAAGCCGCGCAGATGGCAATGGGTATTCCGCCTGGAGCCAGGCGTCGCTTCGGCTTCTACAATCTCAAACAATTCGATGCGCCTGCCTGGCAGCGACTGCGCGACACCCTGCCGCGCGTTGCGCATGCGAGCCCGCGCCTTTTCGGCAGCGACTTGTCACAAGAAGCCCTGCGCGCATCGTTGTCCAACTTCACCGCTGCGGGCGTCGACGAAATCATCCGCATTCGCAACGGCGACCTCCTCACGCTGTCGGCACCCGCGCCAAGCGGCATCATGATCGCCAATCCTCCGTATGGCGAGCGACTGGGCGAAGATGCCGAATTGGCCGCTTTCTACCCGCGCCTGGGTGATGCGCTCAAAAAGCGCTATGCCGGCTGGGCCTGCTTCTTCATCACCGGCGACCGGCGCATGGAAAAGCTGATCAAGCTCAGGGCGAGTCGTCGCACCCCCCTGATGAACGGCGACCTGGATTGCCGCCTGTTCGAATTCCGCGTGGTGGCAGGATCAAACCGCGCAGACGAAGCACCGGCGAATATCCGGGCCGACTGAGCGGTCAGGAAGACGCTCTCGCAGCGTGCTCCGCAAGTGCCGTATGCAGCTTTGCGAAATGCAAATGGCAACGCGGTGCAAACATCGCACACCGGTTAAGCGAAACGATCGGCGCGTCAATCGGCGCCAAGCGCTGCAGCGATATCCTTCTCTAACTCGCGCGGCTCGGTCTGTGGCGCATAGCGCTTGATCACCTGACCATCCGGGCCCACCAGGAACTTCGTGAAATTCCACTTGATGGCCTCCGAACCCAGCAAGCCGGGGGCAGCCTTGGTCAGCCATTTGTAGAGCGGATGCGCGCCTTCGCCATTGACTTCGACCTTGTCCATCATGTGGAACGAAACACCATAATTCTTCTGGCAAAAGGCACCGATCTCATCGGCCGCACCGGGCTCCTGCCCGCCAAACTGGTTGCACGGAAAGCCGATGACTTCCAACCCCCGCGCATGGAACTTGAGGTGCAACTCCTCAAGACCCTTGTACTGCGGTGTCAGCCCGCACTGGCTGGCGGTATTGACCACCAGCACGGTCTTGCCCAGGTAGCGCGACAAGGCAATTTTCTTGCCCCCCAGGGAATCAGCAGAAAAATCATGCAAGCCAGCGATCACAGCATCTCCAAAACATGGAACAGTCGGCGCCACCGCGAGCTAAGCCACCACCAGCATGCGGCGGATTGATTGAGCGAAGCCAAGCGCAAGCTCGAATCCGGCGATTCAGGCCGTCACCGCAGGTGTCGGACTAAACGATATTGAGATGCTCGATGCCAGCCGACATATCCTTGCTTTTGGCATCCTTGCTGTGCAATTTGATCATCAGGCGCAAATCATTGACCGAATCGGCATTGCGCAGCGCATCCTCATAACTGATCCGCCCTTCTTCATACAGTTCGAACAAGGCCTGGTCGAAGGTCTGCATGCCGAGTTCACGCGACTTCTTCATGACCTCCTTGATCTCATGCACCTCGCCCTTGAAGATGAGGTCGGAAATCAGCGGCGAATTGAGCATTACTTCAACCGCGGCCGCGCGTCCCTTGGTGTCCTTGAGCGGAATCAGGCGCTGCGAGATCAATGCCCGCATGTTCAGTGAAAGGTCCATCAGCAACTGCGCGCGCCGTTCCTCGGGAAAGAAATTGATGATACGGTCCAGGGCCTGGTTGGCGCTGTTGGCATGCAGTGTGGCCATGCACAGGTGTCCGGTCTCGGCGAACGCGATCGCGTGCTCCATGGTCTCGCGCTCGCGGATCTCGCCGATCAGGATCACGTCGGGCGCCTGGCGCAAGGTGTTCTTGAGGGCCGCCTCCCAGGAATCGGTATCGACTCCGACCTCGCGTTGGGTCACCACGCAATTCCTGTGCGGATGCACATACTCGATAGGATCCTCGATGGTGATGATGTGGCCGTAGGAATTTTCGTTGCGATAGCCGATCATCGCCGCCAGGGTGGTCGACTTGCCCGAACCGGTGCCGCCGACCATGATGACCAGACCGCGTTTGGTCATCGTCACGTCCTTGAGCACCGCCGGCACCTTCAAGTCTTCGAAGGTCGGAATTGCGGAGGTGATCACGCGCAGCACCATGCCCATGCTGCCCTGCTGCACGAATGCATTGACGCGGAAGCGCCCGATCCCGGCCGGCGAGATCGCGAAGTTGCATTCCTTCCTGGCCTCGAACTCGGCAGCCTGCTTGTCGTTCATGATCGCGCGGCACAAGTCGGAGGTGTGCTGCGGTGTCAGCGCCTGGTTCGATACCGGCGTCACCTTGCCGTCGATCTTGAATGCCGGTGGAAACCCGTGCGTGATGAAAAGATCGGACCCGCGCTTGCTGAGCATCAGCTTGAGCAGGTCGTACATGAACTTGGTTGCCTGGTCGCGTTCCATGATGCAGCCCTCCGGATCTCAAGTAATGGCCGCTGGATCAGCCTGAAGCAATCGATTCACGAGTGATTTCGCAAAGTTATCGGTGCAACCTGTACGTCAGGCTCAAACAACCCGATGCCACAGGCATCGCTGCTTCATGCGCGCGGAAAATACGCCGACCGACACTGTGAAGCCATGACCCGTCGGCAACTGCCAAAACGCAGTTTAGCCCGCGCGATACATTTTCCATCCGCAGCAATCAGCCGGCAAAATTGTCCTTGTTCGCCGCTTTGTTGCGCGCTTCGCCCGACGACACGACGTTGCGGCGCACCAGATCGGTGAGCGTCTGGTCCAGGGTTTGCATGCCGAACTGCTGGCCGGTCTGGATCGCCGAGTACATCTGCGCGATCTTGTTTTCGCGAATCAGGTTGCGGATCGCCGGTGTGCCGATCAAGATTTCGTGCGCCGCGACCCGGCCGTTGCCGTCTTTGGTCTTGAGCAGGGTCTGCGAAATGATCGCGCGAATCGATTCCGACAGCATCGAACGCACCATGTCTTTTTCCGCCGCCGGAAACACGTCGACAATACGGTCGATGGTCTTGGCAGCCGAGCTGGTATGCAAGGTACCGAACACCAAGTGACCGGTTTCAGCGGCCGAAAGGGCCAGCCGGATGGTTTCCAGGTCACGCATCTCGCCCACCAGGATCACGTCGGGGTCTTCGCGCAAGGCTGAGCGCAGGGCGTTGTTGAACGACAGGGTATGCGGCCCGACCTCGCGCTGGTTGATCAGGCATTTCTTGGATTCATGCACGAATTCGATCGGGTCCTCGACGGTAAGGATGTGGCCGTATTCGTTCTCGTTGATGTGATTGACCATCGCCGCCAGCGTGGTCGACTTGCCCGAACCGGTGGGCCCGGTCACCAGCACGATGCCGCGCGGCTGATTGGCGATGTCGCCGAAACTCTTGGGTGCGTTCAGTTCCTCCAGCGAGAGGATCTTCGAGGGAATGGTCCGCATCACCGCGCCGGCGCCGCGATTCTGCACGAAGGCGTTGACGCGGAACCGTGCCAGGTTGGGAATCGCGAACGAAAAATCGCATTCGAGATTCTCTTCGTAGGCCTTGCGCTGGCCGTCGTTCATGATGTCGTAGATCATTCCGTGTACCTCGGAATGGTCCATCGCCGGCAGGTTGATGCGCCGCACGTCGCCGTGCACGCGAATCATCGGCGGCAGGCCAGCCGACAGATGCAGGTCGGAGGCCTTGTTCTTGACTACGAAGGCGAGCAGTTCGGAAATGTCCATCTATAATTCTCCGTCTTCGGTGCGGTGGCGCGCCGCAGAACCCCTCTGCAACATGCGCACCTGATTTTCCAGCCTTAAAAGATTACCATGCCTTTGCCCCCGGCCGTACGGGAAAACCTCGAAACCCTGCGTGCCCGCATGGTCAGGGCCTGCCGGGCGGCCGCACGCGATGCGGATGCAGTGCGCCTGCTGGCAGTCAGCAAGACCTTTCCGGCCGCCGCTGTGGCCGAGGCGCACGCGGCCGGACAGACCGCGTTCGGCGAAAACTACGTGCAGGAAGGCGTGGAAAAAATAGCCGCACTGGCCGACTTGCCGCTGGAATGGCACTACATCGGCCCGATTCAGAGCAACAAGACACGCCCGATCGCCGAGCACTTCGCCTGGGTGCATGCGGTCGACCGCCTGAAAATCGCCGAGCGCCTGTCGGCCCAACGACCGGCAAACATGCCCGACCTGCAGGTATGCCTGCAAGTGAACGTCAGCGCGGAAACCAGCAAGAGCGGCATTGAATCGACCGCGATACTGAACCTGGCGCGACAAGTGGCGCGACTGCCGCACCTGAAACTGCGCGGGCTGATGGCGATTCCAGCACCGGCTGCGGGGCTTGCGGCGCAGCGCGCGCCGTTTCGCGAGCTGCGCCTGCTCAAGGAGCAGCTCAACGCCGCCGGCCTTGACTGCGACACCCTGTCGATGGGCATGTCGGCCGATCTCGAAGCGGCCATCATGGAAGGCGCCACCATGGTGCGCATCGGCACAGCGATTTTCGGACCAAGGACTAAAACCTCATGAACATTGCATTCATCGGCGGCGGCAATATGGCCGCGGCACTTATCGGCGGCATGCTGCGCAAGGGGTTCGGGCCCGCCTCCATTTCGGTGGTGGAAATCAGTGCTGAAGGCCGCGAAAGAATGGTCAGGGAGCATGGCGTCGCGGCGCTGGCAGCGCCCGACGCCAGCCTGCGCAACGTCGACCTGATCGTGATGGCGGTCAAGCCGCAGAACATGCGCGAAGCGGCCACTGCCCTGGCGCCCCACATCAGCACCCAGACCGTGCTGTCGATCGCCGCCGGCACCCGCATAGGCGACCTCAGGCGCTGGCTGGGTGGCCACGCCAAGCTGGTACGCACCATGCCCAACACGCCGGCGCTGATTGGCCAGGGCATTACCGCACTGTTCGCCGCGCCCGAGGTCGAAGTTTCAAGGCGCATGGATGCCGAACGCGTGCTGGCCGCCGTCGGCCAGACTGTGTGGGTGGAGAGCGAAGATCTGCTCGACCCGGTGACAGCACTTTCCGGAAGCGGCCCGGCCTACGTGTTCTATTTTCTGGAAGCCTTGCAGGCCGGCGGCCGCGCACTGGGCCTGGAAGACGAGACCGCAAGGCGCCTGGCGCTGCAAACCGTGCTTGGCGCGGCACAACTGGCAGCGCAATCGACCGAAAGCTTCGCCACCCTGCGCGAACGCGTGACCTCCAAGGGGGGTACCACCGCGGCAGCGCTGGCTGTCATGCAGGAGTGCGGAATCGCGAACAATATCGCCCGCGCAATGAAGGCCGCGTCGGAGCGGGGCCACGAGATGGGCGAGGTTCTGGGTAAAGACTGATTAAGCAAGTTTGTCGCTTGCCTTGACTGCGACCCGGCGACATTGCCATGCTTGGTGATCCACCTTTCGTCAGGAAGCAACTGGCAATCTCCGTGGCTCACCGTCGCAACACTATCGGTTTATGTCGAAATACTTTACATCGACACCAACATAGATCGGTTCGCAGTTTCGAACTATCTTGGGAAAACGCTGAACAAGTCCCTGGAATGCGGGTTCTCGAACGAAGAACCTTTTCGATTCAACATCTTGCAAGAGCGACTTTCTCGACCTACGGACTTGTTCAGTGTTTCCTTAGTTGCAAGCAAACTTGGCGGGATGTAAGCGCAGAACGCGATAGCAGGTTCTTGCGTCGTTCGGCTGCGAAGCGTTTGCGCCGTTCAGCCGCACTACGAATAAGCGAACGCCTTGTCAAGCCCAACGCAAAGACGCTGCCGGTTCGAGGCGGCCGCCAAACGGAGTCTCCATACCGGGGCGCAGGCGCGACCCGGTATGGGACGGCCCCACCCATCATGTCCCCGGCCATGCCTTCCACCGCAGGCCATAGTCCAGCGCGAGCCCGGCAAATACCGCCGCGCCCAACCAGTTGTTGTGTCGAAACGCCTTGAAGCAGCCTTCACGCGAGCGATCGAGAATCAGCAGGTTGTGATACAGCGCCATGCCCATGGCCAGCGCCAGCCCGGCGAAATAAAACACCCCGAATTGACGCTCGATGCCGATGAACGCGAGGATCGCGAAGGTCGCGGTGTAGCACAGCATCACCGCAGGCACATCGAATTTTCCGAACGCGATCGCCGAGGTGCGGATGCCGATCTTCAGATCATCGTCGCGATCCACCATCGCATACTCGGTATCGTAGGCCACCGCCCAGAAAATGTTGGCCAGCAGAAGCCACCAGGCCACCGGCGGTACGCGGTCCAGCACGGCGGCAAAACTCATGGGAATGCCGAAACCGAAAGCCACGCCCAGATAGGCCTGGGGCAACACGAAAAATCGCTTGGTGAACGGATAGCTGATCGCCAGGAACAGGGCAACGGCCGAGAGTGCCCAGACCAGATAGTTCAACTTGATGATCAGGAAAAATGCCGCAATGGCCAGGAGTCCGGCCAGCAGCAGGGCCTCCTTGCGGCCAACGCGCCCGCTGGTGAGCGGCCGGTCGGCGGTGCGCTTGACATGGCGGTCGAAATCGATATCCGCATAGTCGTTGATCACGCAACCGGCCGAGCGCATCAGCAGCGTGCCGAAAGCGAAAATCCACACCAGCCATAAGCCTGGTCGGCCGTCGGCAGCAATCCACAGTGCCCAAAACGTCGGCCACAGCAGCAACAACGTCCCTACCGGCTGGTCCAGACGCATCAGGCGCTCGTACAGCGTCAGGCGTTCTGCGAGCGTGTTCCAGTTCACTGCGCCAAAGCCTGAAGAACGCGGCTGCGGCCGGCTGCAACAGCGGGTCGCCGGATCGACACCGATAGCGCCGGCATGTGCTTATTCCAGCATGCTGCGCAGCATCCAGGCATTTTTCTCGTGCACCTGCATGCGCTGGGTCAGCAGATCGGCCGAAGGCTCGTCACCGGCGGCATCAACGGTGGGAAACAGGCTGCGCGCGGTGCGCACCACCGTTTCCTGCCCGGCGGCAAGGATACGGATCATGTCGCCGGCGGTCGGTACGCCTTTGACTTCCGCGATCGAGGTGAGCTTGGCGAACTCGCTGTAGGTACCGGGCGCGGGGTGGCCCAGGGAACGAATCCGCTCGGCAATCAGGTCGACCGCATTCCAGGCCTCGGTGTACTGGGTCATGAACATCAGGTGCAGCGTGTTGAACATCGGCCCGGTGACGTTCCAGTGAAAATTGTGGGTCGTAAGGTAGAGGGTGTAGGTGTCGGCCAGCAGGCGCGACAGTCCCGCGACGATTTTCTTGCGCTCTTCGGCCGAAATCCCGAGATCCGGCACATAGGACGCCGGTTTGCCTGCCTTGATTTTCTTGCTCATTGCGCTCCCCGCTTTTCATGGTCAAAGGATGAACCTGCTCGATGGCTGTCAGGATATTCAATCTTCCCCGGCCTCGTCCAGTTGATTGTGTCAATAGCGGCGATTGACGCAGACTCAAACACCAAGATAGGCCTCGCGACTGCCGAGCCAGCGCTCGAGGTGCGCCTCCACCCGCGCGTCGCCCGCGTCGAGCATCTGTTGCGCGCAGTCGCGTGCCGCTTCGATCAGGTCGGTATCGGCCTGCAGATCGGCGAAACGCAACAGCGGTACACCGCTCTGCTGGCGTCCGAGGAACTCACCCGGGCCACGCAGGCGCAAGTCATGGCGTGCGATCTCGAAACCATCGGTGGTTTCGAACATTACCTTGAGGCGCTCGCGGGCGTTCTGCGACAAGGGGTTCTGGTACAGCAGAATGCACACGCTCTCGTGTGCCCCGCGCCCGACGCGGCCGCGCAACTGGTGCAGCTGTGAAAGGCCGAAACGCTCGGCGTGTTCGATCACCATCAGCGAGGCATTGGCCACATCGACCCCGACTTCGATCACCGTGGTGGCTACCAGCACTTGTATTTCACCTGTGACGAACGCTGCCATCGCGGCGGCTTTGTCGTCCGCCTTCAGGCGCCCATGTACCAGGCCTACTTTGAGGCCGGCCAACATCGCCGACAGGCGTTCGTGGGTCTCGACCGCTGTCTTCAGTTCCAGGGTCTCGGATTCCTCGATCAGCGGGCAAACCCAGTAAACCTGGCGTCCGGCTTCGCAGGCGGCGCGAATCCGCTGCACCACCTCGTCGCGCCGCGCCTCCGCCACCAGCCGCGTGGCGACGGGCGTTCGTCCGGGCGGCAACTCGTCGATCACCGATACGTCAAGGTCCGCATAGAAAGTCATGGCCAGGGTGCGCGGGATAGGCGTAGCGCTCATCATCAGCTGGTGCGGCTGCAGCGCGCCGCCTGCGCCCTGCGCCCCTTTGCGCGCCAGCGACAGCCGCTGCAGGACGCCGAAGCGGTGCTGCTCGTCGACGATTGCCAACCCGAGGCGCTTGAAAATCACCTTGTCCTGGAACAAGGCATGTGTGCCAACGGTAAGCGCGGCGCTGCCGTCGGCCGCAGCGCCCAGGCCCGCATCCTTCTGCTTTTTCTTCAGGCTGCCGGATAGCCAGCCGATATTCACGCCCAGCGGGCGCAACCAGAAATCGAGCTTGCGGAAGTGCTGTTCGGCCAGGATCTCGGTGGGGGCCATGAAGGCGGCCTGAAAACCGCAATCGATGGCGCGGCAGGCGGCCAGTGCGGCGACGATGGTCTTGCCGCTGCCGACATCGCCCTGCAGCAGCCGGCGCATCGGATGCGCGCGCGCCAGGTCGGTGTTGATCTCGCCAGACACCCGCTCCTGCGCCGCGGTCAGCCTGAAGGGCAAGGCTTGGCGCAGGCGCGTCTCGAGCGAGGCAGATGACGCCATGGCGCCTGCGCCCATGGCCGGCGCCTGTTCGCGTCGGCGCGCCCGGTAGGCACGTTTGAGCGACAACTGTTGTGCCAGCAGCTCGTCAAACTTGACACGCTGCCAGGCGCGCGGGTCGCGCCCCTCAATCGCACCCGGTGCGGGAAAGTGCAAGGCATCAATGGCTTCGGCGAAAGGCATCAAATCGACTCCACCTAGCGCCGGCGCTGTATCGCACAGCGCGCCCTCCCTGCGCGCCGCCTCGATCGCATCGACAATGACGCGCCTGAGCGTGCCCTGGCCGACCCCTGCAGTGGCCGGGTATACCGGGGTCAGGGCCGTCGGCAGCGGCGCGCCCTCGACCACCTCGCGGTAGCGCGGGTGAATCATTTCGGCACCGAAAAAGCCGTTACGCGCCTCACCCGCGGCACGCAGGCGCTTGCCCGCAGACAGGGCCTTCTGCTGGCTGCCGTAGAAGTTGAGAAAGCGCAGGTGAATCACCGCTGCTCCATCTCGCACCCGTACCAGCAAAGTGCGGCGCGGCCGATAGGTGATTTCCGCACTCTCGATCACGCCTTCAATCTGGGCGAACGCCCCGTCGACTAAGTCCGCCACCGGCGTTACGCGCGTCTCGTCCTCATAGCGCAAGGGCAAATGCAGAATCAGGTCGACGCGCGTGCGCAAACCGAGTTTGGCGAGCTTGGCGCCAATCGCTGGCGCTACGCCCGGCAGCCCCGGCGGCCCCGGCGGCTGCAAGGGTTTGGCCGATAGCGCCTCGGGCGATGGGGTTTCCGAAGCAGCAGTGCGGGCCTTGGGGATTGCCGCTTTGGTTGCCACGGTCTTGGTCGCTGGTGTCTGGACCGCTCGTGCGGCCGGCGCCCCCGACCTGAGCGGCTTCGGCAACGTGCTGCGCCGCGTGCCTTGCAGAGCCATGACCGCCGGCGCCTTTGGTCCACCGGCGGCTTGGGCGACGGTGCTTTCGCTCTTGACCGACGCCCGCGGCGCGGCGATGGCTTTCTTGCGAATCTGGATCAACCGATGACCAGCACCGCGTCCGCTTCCACTTGCGCGCCGCGCGGCAGGCTGGCCACACCAATGGCGGCGCGCGCCGGATAGGGTTCGCTGAAATAGCGCGCCATCACCTCGTTGACCTTGGCAAAGTTGGCCAGATCGGTCAGATAGATCGTCACCTTGACCGCATGCGCCAGCGACCCGCCGCAGGCCTGGGCCAACGCCTTCAGATTTTCGAACACCTGCACGATCTCGGCTTCGAATCCACCGCCAACCAGTTGCCCGGTGGCCGGGGCGAGGCCGATCTGCCCGGACAGATAGCAGGTGTTTCCGGCCTTGACGGCCTGCGAGTAAGTGCCTATCGCGGCCGGTGCGTTGGGGGTGGAAACGGCGGTGCTGGACATGGGCTGCCAATGAGTGTGCGTGGCCCGCAAGTGTAATCAAAGCCGCGGCATCGCGTCCGCTTTCGACCATGGCGCGCCAAAAGAAAACGCCCCTGACGTCAGGAGCGTTCTCAAGGGGCCGGTCGGGCCGACCCTCGTATGCAACTACTGTCTCATGCGGGCAGACCCGGCACATGCAGGGCCAGCTTGCGCAACCATCCCTTTTCCATGACCCTATGCAGCCTTGCGCGCCGCCTTCTTCTGGTCGAAGAACTGCTCGTCCTCGGTCGAGCCACGCAGCGCCGTGGTCGAGGCATTGGCACCCTGCACCGCTTGCGTGATGGCGTCGAAGTACCCGGTTCCGACCTCGCGTTGATGCTTGACCGCGGTAAAGCCCTTTTCGGCCGCGGCGAATTCCTTTTGCTGCAGTTCGACAAAAGCGCTCATGTTGTTGCGTGCGTAGCCATAGGCCAGCTCGAACATTGAGTAGTTGAGCGCGTGGAAGCCGGCCAAGGTGATGAACTGGAACTTGTAGCCCATCGCACCGAGTTCACGCTGGAACTTGGCGATGGTCGCATCGTCCAGGTTGCGCTTCCAGTTGAACGACGGCGAGCAGTTGTAGGCCAGCATCTTGCCCGGAAACTGCTTCTGGATGCCCTCGGCGAAACGCCGTGCGAACTCCAGGTCGGGCGTGCCGGTCTCGCACCAAACCATGTCGGCGTACTGCGCATAGGAGAGCCCGCGCGACAAGGCCTGATCGAAGCCCTTGCGGGTACGGTAAAAACCTTCCTGCGTGCGCTCACCGGTAATGAATTCGCGATCGCGCTCGTCGCAGTCGGACGTCACCAGGTCGGCGGCTTCGGCATCGGTACGTGCCAGCAACACCGTCGGCACCCCCATCAGGTCGGCGGCCATGCGTGCGGCCTTCAACTTGTCGACCGCTTCCTGCGTGGGCACCAGAACCTTGCCGCCCATGTGGCCGCATTTCTTGACCGAGGCCAGCTGATCCTCGAAGTGCACGCCGGCGGCGCCGGCTTCGATCATCGCCTTCATCAGTTCGTGCGCGTTGAGCACGCCGCCAAAACCGGCTTCCGCATCGGCCACGATCGGCGCCATGAAGTCGATCAGATCGCCGCCGTTGTCGAAGTTCTCCATGTGCTGGATCTGATCGGCGCGCATCAGTGCGTTGTTGATTCGCTTGACCACCGTAGGCACCGAGGTCGTCGCGTAGAGCGACTGATCCGGGTACATCGACAGCGAATCATTGGCGTCGGCCGCCACCTGCCAGCCTGACAGATAGACTGCGGGTACCCCAGCCTTGACCTGCTGCATCGCCTGGTTGCCGGTCAGTGCGCCGAGCGAATTGACAAAGGGTCGCTCGTTGCACATCTTCCACAACTTCTGCGCTCCCGACTTGGCGATCGAGTATTCGATCGCCACCGAACCGCGCAAACGATAGATGTCGGCGGCCGTGTAGTCGCGCGTTACACCCCTCCAGCGGGGGTTTTCATTCCAGTCTTTCTGGATTTTCTGGATCTCAAGGTCACGGCTGGTCATGGCAAATTCCTTTCTTGTTGAGTGAAGTCACGCGCACAGTTTTTGTCGTCTCCGACGGCTTGATCGGCGTTTGCCGGCGCTTCGTTGTGCGGTGCAAGGACGGCAGTTTGCAAAGCCGCATGCTGCCACGCAACAGATTTAGCGACGTGTAGCACTTACTTAACAAGTATTTGTTTTGATGTAAGTTTTTAATACTCGCTGACGAATTTCCCGAGTAAATAAGCGCTTAAATCGTGCGATGCACCAATTCGCTAAACACTTACAACTTTGCATCGGATAAAACCCTTGTCCGACAGTGGCTTATCGCACGGCATGCGATCTCTGGCGGCTGCGCCCAAGGAGACGGACCAACAGCAGGATGGAACCCGCGGCGCACGGTCGCAAGACGTGGCCACCTCGGCCCGCAGCAGGCCTGGATGCTAAAATCATCATGCAAAATTGTGTTTCCCAGCCGCTTTCCAACCCTGAAATGGCCCCATGAGCGAACCTCAGAAGACTGCCGCCAAAATGCGGCCCATTCCACGCATGATTTTCGCCAGTCGCTGGCTGCAGTTCCCCTTGTACTTGGGCCTGATCGTCGCGCAAATGGTCTACGTCTACCATTTCTGGGTCGAACTCGCGCACCTGATCGAAGCCGCTTTCGGCTACGGCCCGCTACTGAAGGATGTAGCCGACGGCAAACTGACCGAGACCGCGATCATGCTGGTAGTGCTGGGCCTGATCGACGTGGTGATGATTTCCAACCTGCTGATCATGGTGATCGTGGGGGGCTACGAGACCTTCGTCTCGCGCATGGGTCTGGAGCATCATCCCGACTCGCCCGAATGGCTGTCGCATGTCAATGCCAGTGTGCTCAAGGTCAAATTGGCAACGGCGATCATCGGCATATCGTCGATCCACCTGCTCAAGACCTTCATCAACGCCCAGCATTACGACGAAAAAACCCTGATCGCGCAGACCCTGATCCATGTCTGCTTTCTGATTTCGGCAATGGCGATCGCCTATACCGACTACATCATGGAAAAATCCATCACTCTGGCGCGGGCACATCAGCACTAGTCGTCAAAAGTAAAAACCTGCTTTTTGACGCTTCCAAAGTGAGCATCAAGCGCCGGCAGAGCCGGCCGATTGATGCTTCATAAATGCAATGTAAAGGCAAGCGCACCGCTCGGTCAGCTTTTGCGTTGCTTTTTCAAGTGAAATCGTCCGGCCATGCCGGCGATTTCATACCCACCTGCCCCGGGCAAAAGTAGGTTTTTACTTTTGCCCGCTGGCTAAAACGGCATCTTGAAACCGGCCGGCATACCCATGCCGGCCGACAGGGCGCCCTTCTTCTCCTCGGCGGCGGCGGCGGCCTTGCGCGAGGCATCGTTGAAGGCCGCGGCGATCAGGTCTTCCAGCATTTCGCGGTCGTCGCTCATAAGCGATGGGTCGATCGACAGACGCTTGACCGAATGATTGCCGTTCATGATCACCTTGACCATGCCAGCGCCGGACTGACCTTCCACTTCAAGGCTGGCCAGTTCCTCATTGATCTTGCCCATCTGCTGCTGCATCTTTTCCTGCATCGCCTGCGCCTGCTTCATCAGGCCGGCGAGTTGTCCCTTGTTGATCATGCCCAAAAACTCCTTCAAGAATTTGGCCTTGCGACAGTGCACAAAGCATTTAAAAGACGCTGAACAAGTCCCTGGAATGCGGGCTATCGAGCGGAAATCCGTTTCAATTCCGCCGGTTGCAAAAGCGGCTTTCTCGAGCTACAGACTTACTCAATGTTTCCTCAAACAATGATTGCCCCCGGCTCAGGACGGCCGGATTGCACTGGCACGGGCACCGGTTTTCTCCACCACTTCGCGCACAAACGGATCACTCGCGATCGACGCCTCGGCTGCCTCCTGAAGCGCGTCGTTCTGCTTCTCGCTGAGTGCTGCCACCGACGCACCGGCCAATTCGCCCACCCGCACGGACAGTCGCACCGGACGACCGAGATACTGCTCAAGTGCCGCACGCAGCTTTTCCTGCATCGGTTTGTCGTCCGCCAGTGCGCGCGACCCCACCCGCAGAGAGAACGTGCCGTCCTCGAAGCTTGCGAACTCGCTCTTGTTGGCCCAGGTGCGCACAAAGCCGGTCAGGGGCAGGCGTGCAACCAGGCCAATCCAGTCGCCATCGAAACTTCCGTTTGCGAGCGGAATCGGCGCCGCCGCGGCGGCAGGCACAGCCGCAGCGGCGGCGCCGAGGCCGCTGCCGCTCCGTGCGCTCTGTGCCGCGGGCGCAACCGACGCGGCTTGCGCACGCGGCGCAGCCGCCGCCGCCGCGCCCGCACGTGCCCGCGCCGCGCCGCCGCCATCTTCAGGGCGAAAACTCAGCATGCGCAAGAGGCTCATGGTGAATCCGGTTTGCTCGTCCGGCGCATAAGGCAGATCATTCTTGCCGTGAATCACGATCTGGTAATGCAACTGCACTTCCTCCGGCGACAGCGCCGCCGCCAGCCGCAGCACCTCGGCCCGATCCGGCGCGTCATCGGCGATCGCCGCCGGCGCGACCTGCGCCACCGCGATGCGCGACAACAGGGATGCCAGATCCGACAAGGCCGCCCCGAATGACAGGCTCATGCCTTCCATGGTCTGCGCCACTGCAAGCATCGCAGCGGCGTCGCGCGCCAGCAGGGCATCGAGAATGCGCAGCAAGTGCGAGGCGTCGATGGCACCCAGCATGCCACGTACCGCCTCTTCAGTCACATTGCCGGCACTGTAGGCAATCGCCTGATCCGACAGTGACAGGGCATCGCGCATGCTGCCTGATGCCGCCTGCGCCAGCAGGCGCAGGGCCGGCTTTTCGGCCGCGATTTTCTCCTCGGCAAACACCTGTTCGAGGTGGGCCACTATCTGCGGCTGCGGCATCTGCTTGAGATTGAACTGAAGGCAGCGCGACAGCACGGTGACCGGAATCTTCTGTGGGTCGGTGGTGGCCAGCACGAACTTGACATGATCAGGCGGCTCTTCCAGCGTTTTCAGCATCGCGTTGAAGGCGGTGCTGGTGAGCATGTGCACCTCGTCAAGCATCAACACCTTGTAACGGGTGGAGTCGAGCTTGTAGGGCGCGGAATCGAGAATCTGCTCGATCTCCTCGGTCTTGCGATTGGAGGCGGCGTCGAGCTCGACATAGTCGATGAAGCGCCCCTGATCGATCTCCACACAGGCCGGGCAAACGCCGCACGGCGTGGCCGTGACGTCGCCGCGGCCGTCCGCGCCGGTGCAGTTGAGCGCCTTGGCGAGGATGCGTGCGATGGTGGTCTTGCCGACACCGCGGGTGCCGGTGAACAGATAGGCATGATGCAGGCGCTTGCCTTCCAGTGCATGGGTCAGGGCCTTGACCACATGCTCCTGACCGACCAGAGTGGCAAACGACTTCGGGCGATACTTGCGCGCAAGAACCAGATAGGACATACCAACGATTCTACCCGACGCGCATCAGCGTCCCTCGACGTTACGCGGTGCGGCTCAGCGCGTCACCGCCCCCGCCAAATCGACTTCGACACGCCGGTTCGGCTGCAGGCAGGCGCTCAGGCGGGGCAGAGGCTGCTCCGGGCACATCACCAGCGGATTGCTGCTGCCACGCCCTTCGGTCTGGATCACTGCCGCCGCGATGCCCTGCGCGACCAGATACGCCCTGACCGTTTCGGCGCGCGTCTGCGACAGGCGGGCATTGTGCTCGCGGGTACCGAGCCTGTCGGTGTAGCCGGTCAGGCTGATACGATCGATGCGGGCAATCTGCCTTACCCGCGCCACAAACTGGTCCAACTTGCGGCGACCTTCCGGCAGCATGTCGTCGCGCCCCGACTTGTCGAAGCTGAAGAGCGCATCGGCTGATAGCACCAGGCGCTCGGTCACTGGCACACTGACCGGATTGGGCGCGGGCACAGGCACAGGCGCCACCGCCACCACCGGTGCCGGCGGCGGCAAACACGCTGCCAGATCGCGTTCGATTCCGGACCGCATCTGCTCGGCAATGCTGATGTAGGGATTGGCATGACGCCAGCCACCCTCCCTGTATTCCTGGCCCATCCAGACCAACTGCACCTCGTAACAGGCCACTTGCGCTGCGACACAGGCGAATTGCGAATGACGCTTGAAGCCGGCAGCACCCTCCCACAGGTCGTCGCGCAGCTTCACGCTCTGGGGAATCAGCGGCGTATCGGCAGCCGGCACGGCCTTCGCCTCCAGGCTTTTGATCAGACCCTCGGACTGCGCCAGCGCCGACTCAATGGTGCCGGAGCGATCGTTTTCATGATAATTGTGGCGCGCCATGTCGAGCCAGCATTGCGCCTTGGCCCAGTGGTAGTTCGAGGTCGGCACCGCGCCACCGCGATTGAGCAGCGCCAGCCGGTTCTGCAGGGTTTCCATCGATTCAAAATCGGCGCGAATCGCTTGATCGGTGATGCGCTCGGGTGCGGCATGGGGCGGCAGGACACCGGCGCGCTTTTCCCCGCTGTTGGCGCAGGCTGCAAGCAACAGCGCGGCGGCGATCGCGGCCAGAACGGTGTTTAGTCTCATGATGATCTCGCGCACATAAAGGAGGTTCAGAGCTTGCGCTCGCCCGGCGGCAGGGATTTGTTGGTCGCCGGGTCGTCGCCGCGAAACAGGGTTTCGTCGAATTTGAAGCGCAGGCGCACATACACGCCGCGATTGGTATAGCCCGCCCCCTGCAACTCGCGGTCGGAAAAACCGGTCCAGTTGTAGCCGACGGTGACCCACAGATTTTGCCGGACCAGGTAGCCAGCCTCGACACCCACGGCGGACTGGCGGCTATCGCCCTGCGGACTCCACAAAACATTGGCCTGGGCGCCGATGTTCCATTTTTCGGTGATGTCGTGGACCCAGCGCGCGCCCAGCAGGAACGCGCTGTAGCTCGAACTGATGCCGCCATCGAAATTCTCGTTGACCCATTTGGCGGCAAAGCGGCCGGTGATCCATACCGGCCGACTCGGGTGATAGTCGGCATGGGTCGAGAGCACATGGACGGTGCGCTCGTAGTAGCCGGCGGTACCGAAGGCGGGGTTGGTCTTCTCGTAGCGCAACTCATACAAGCCCAGCGCGTTGACAAAGTTGGTATCGGTCTGGCGATAGGCGGCGCCGACCTGAAAACGGTCCTGGATGCGCCCGGGCACGGTGCTGTTGCGCGCCTCGCTCAGCACCAGTTGATTGCGCGCCAAAAACGACCAGTCGCGATCGATCTTGGCCGTATAGCCCAGCGTCGACAGCCAGTTGTCGTAGTTCGCATCCTGGCGCCATTCAAGCCGGCCGGTGGCGCGCCAGCGCGGGTCATAAGTCAAGTCGACGCCGCCGGTCAAGGCATTGGCCGAACTGGTGTTACCGGAGATCGCTTTCAGGTGTTCGGCACCCACATTGAAGCGAATGCCGTCGGCATAGGTGATGGTATTGCGCAGCCCGGTGGCGTTCATCGCATCGCGCCCGCTTATGGCATCGCGCAGGCGGTACTCGTTGAACAGCTCGCCGCCTTTCATGTAGTTGCCGGAGACGCCTGCCACCAGAGCGGTCTGACGCGAGTTCGGGAGCGCCAGCCCGTTCTGCCCGCCCAGGCCGTTGGCAAACTCTGCCCGTCCGTAGGCACGATACTGTTCGCTGAAACGATAGTCGCCACCAACGGTCACGCGATTTCGGTTGGCCTGCGAGATGTCCTGCTCATATTCGCCCAACAAGCGCATGCGCTCCGATACCTGCGCGGTTGCGGTCAGCGACACGGCTTCGAAGCTCACGGTTTGCCCGGGTGCGGCCGCAGTCAGCGGCGCGCTGATCTGTGTCTGCTGAAAGCCCGGCTGCGACGGAATGGTCGAGAAACCCGGCGTCGAGGCCGCATTCACCGCGCCGCCTTCGTTGCGCACGCTGCGCAGGCCGATGCCGAAGGTCCAGATGTCGTTGGCCTTGTAGCGCAGCCCGCCGAACGCGGATTCGCGTTTGGCCAGGCTGACCTTGTCTTCCGAGCGCAAGGCGTCGACTCGCAAGGACCAGCGCTGGTCGATGGTGTAGGTACCGACCACACCGGATTCCTCACGCCCGCCATTCAATTGCGAGGCCAGGTTGGAAAACCGCGCATCGGTCTCGCCGTAGAACACCCGCGCTTCGAGGTTTTCGCTCTTGTGGCGCAACTCGAAGCGCTTGCCGTCGCCCTGCCCCTGTACGCCAAGATTGTCGCGATCGGAGCGCGCGATCTCACCCAGCACAAACGTATTCTCGCCCAGCTTGATGGTGGTGTTAAGGCTTTTCAGGGAATAAGGATCGGTGGGATTCTTGTCGGTAACGTAGCTGCCGCCGACCTCGATGTTGGGTGTGATCTTCCATTGCCCGTCAACCCCGCCGAGCCAGAATTTCGGTCCGCCCTGCTCGACCTCGTAGGTCACACGCACCGAATTGGGATTGAAGTTTTCGTCCGACGACGGAATCGGCGCCTTGAAAATGATGTTGCCGGAGAAGGGCTCAAACTCATAGTCGGCGAAGCGCACCATTTGCGTGGTCTTCAGGATGATCGCCGGCTGGTTGCGGTCACGCGTGATGATCTCGACCCGCTCCGACCCGGAGATACCCAGAGTGCTGGTCAGCGCATAAGGCCCGGAAATGCCGCGCGCCGGCTGCTCGTCGATGACGCGGCGCACGTTGTCGCGCGTGGCCCAGGCGTTGGCCGCCACCACCTCGGTCTCGTAATGCTCCTTGATGCCGGTGACGCTGCGTGCATAGTTGCCAAGCTGGCGCGCCGGCGTGGTGCTGGCGGTGTTGAAGTCGCCGTACAGCAGAAACGACTTTTCACGGTCCACCCGCACATAGAGTCGCTGGCTGGTCCGGGCGTCGAAGCCGCGCAGCGAAGAGTCGCCGTAGATCGGATAAAACTGGTCAGGCTGGATATCGCGAAACAGGCGGTCGCGCACGCGTTTCTCGGAATCGTAGGCCAGGGTCAGCAGATAGTCCCCCTTGACCATGCCTTTGAGGAAAAACGCGCTGCGCGCGCCCAACTCGGTCTTGCCGTCGTTGCCCTGGCCAAGCGGGGCGATTCGCTTGATCTCGAGTTCGAACGCATCATTGGTACGCGGCTGCGACAACCTGGTGGCATCGATCGAGCGCAGATTGAGTGCGCCCTCAAGCACGCCGACGGCGATCATCGGCCGCTTGTCGGGCAGCATTGTCACGCGCCCTTCGACCACCACATTGCCTGATTGCGCGATCAGCAATGCGTCGCCGGGCTCGTGGGTGGTCACCAGGTAGAGCGTGGCCTCGCCGTCGCGTACCGCCATGCGTATTTCGTTGCGCGGCGCGTCGAGCGGCGAGGCATCGGCCAGGCGCAAGCGCCCGCGCGTGGTCTTGATGATGATCTCGGTGCTTTGCGACCAGGGCTTGCCGTCGCGATCGAACAATCGCAGCTTGACCGGCACCATGGTGTTGCCGTCGGCCGGGATGTTGTCGCGCTCGACCTCCATCACAATGCGCCCGCTGTCGGGCAAGGCTACCGCGCGCAACAAGGCCGGCAATGCGGTGGAGGTGATCGGCTGCGGCAGGTTCGAATTGCCCGCACCCAGCGCGCGGTTCGCATCGAGCGGATCGAAGCGCTCGGAACCGGCGCGGCCTTTTTCGTCACACGGGCAATTGTCAGAAGCCGGCGCGACCGGAAAGAGCGGGCGACCCGGCGCCTGGCCAGGCCCGCCAGGGGTGGAAAAATCCGCCGCCGATAGCGCGGCTGCCGCGCCGGCCTGCGCCATCGCCGGTGCACCTTGGGTGCCTACCGCGGCGGCCAGCAGCGCAGCCGGCAAGCGCCGCAGCGCGAAAGCGTTCACTTCGCACCACCCTGCCGGCTGTCGCCGCTGGCGCCCGGCGCGACGGCACACTGACCCGCGGCACAGGCGCGCATCACATCATCGCGCTCCCTGGGCACCGATTTGCGGATCGAACCGGATTCGAACATCAGCCGCGGCTGCGGCTTTTTCTCGATGATCGGTGCCGCTACATTGCCCTTCGCGCGGCGCGCCTTGACCTGCTCGATGACATTGACCGAGCACGAACCTTCGATGAAGTCGGCACGATGCAATTCGCCGAAACGCAAATCGAGGAAGAGGCTGTTTGCATCGAGCGCATTGCGGTTGCTGGACGTCACCAGTTGCGAACCCAGCGGCAGGGTGGTCGGATCAACCTTCATCACCGCGGTGCGTGCCGGCAGGCCGCAGTAGCTGTACTTGCCTTCGGAGTCCGAGATCAGATAGGTGCCATCCTGCAAATACAGACGCACACCCGGAATGCCCAGTTCCTCGGGGTCCTGGATGCGGTTGTTGTTGCAGTCGACAAAGATCTTGCCCAGTACGCAGGCTTCCTGGAAAAACACGCCACTGGTGATCCGCACGCGCGCCTGGGCCTGATTGGACGACACCGGCAGGCCGCCATTGAACGCATTGGCGCGCGCACGGTTGATACCGTCGCCCTGCTGCGCACCGACGCCCACCCGCACCCGGTAAGTGATGGTGGCTATCGCGTTGGCGGCAAGGTTGCCGATATTGAATGAAAGTGTCGGTCCGGGCGAGCCGCCCGGATCGGCCACACTGACCGAATTCAAGGTCACCGTGCCCGGTATCAGGCGGAAACCGGCCGGCAACGAATCGGTGATCACCGCATTGGTGACCGCCCCGTTGGGGCTTACCAGGCGCAGCGTGTACTGCAGCGAATCACCCAGTTCCACGGAGTCACGATTGACCTGCTTTTGCAGGAACAGTCCCGTGCCGGTGAACGGGTCGAGCGGAATGTGGTTGTGAATCACATCCGGTACGCCCGGCCCCAGGTTGAAGGCAAGGTAGTAGGTGGTGGGTGACCCCACCGGTGGCGGACCGGCTTGCGCCTGCACCAGCAGCGGCGAAGGCCCGGCCGGGGTGAACGGTCCGCCTGCCGGCGGAATCGTTCCCGATGGCGCCGGAGCATAACCGGGCGCCGTCACGCCCAGGGTGTAGGTGCCAGGCGTGGCGCCGGGGTTGAGCAGGTACTGGTAGAAGCCGTTCGGGCCGGTGGTCATCGCCGCGCACTGGCCGGTGATCACGTAACTGGCACCACCCACCAGCATGGTCGCCGGGTTGAATCCGGGCGGACCACACAGCTCGACGCGCGAGCCGGCAATCGGCTGGCGCGTCACCGAATCGTAAACCACACCCGAGGGGTCCAGCGGCAGGTCCTGCTGCACCAGACTCTGGCCCGACGCAAGTGTGATGTTGAGCGCATCGCGCGTGGCAGCCACACTTGAACCCGGCGCATTGCTCGAGTTTTGCGGCGTGCCCGAGATCACGTTGTTGGCGGGGTCGCGGAACTCGATCTTGTAATTGCCGGGTTGCAAGCCGGTCACCCCATAGGCACCGTTGGCGTCGGTGCGGAACAGGCTGCGGCCGTCAGGCATGGTGACGCAACCAGTGGTGCTGTTGTTGGTGGTGCAAGGCACCAGCGCACCAGCGGCGGTATATACCGCTACACCCCAGTTCGGGATCGGCGTATCACCGCCATCACGGCGACGGTCTGCATTGTTGTCGCGCCACACAAAGCCCGACAGACTGGCCGGGATCGATCCCATCTGCACCACCGTCGGCACCTGATTGTTGGGATTGGCGTTGGTCGGTGCCGGCTGCGGCAGACTGTTGATCGGCACGCTCACCCCGATCGGCACCACCGTGCTGTTGTCCACCTGGCTCGAGCGCACACTGATGATGCCGCTTGTGGCCGTCGCCTGGTTGGAGACCGTCCCGGTCGCCGCAGGCAGCACCACCACCGGCAGGTTGATGGTCACCACAGCGCCCGCACCGAAGGTCGCACCCGCATTGAGCAGGGTATTCACACCTGTCCCGTTGTAGCCGGGATTGAGCACCACACCTGTCACCACACCGGATGTCGCAAGCGTGATCGCCGGCGCCCCGGCGCGGGTCAACACCGCCGGCAGCGCGTCGGTGACTTGCAACGGCAGGGTAAGCGCCGATTCATTCTTGTAAATGATGGTCCACACCAGGATGTCGCCGGCGGAGGGCTGCTGTCCCGGGCGCGTCTGGTTGAACACCGACTTGAAGCCGCGAATGGTGCCGGAGGTTTGGCGCTCACCAAAATTGACATTCGGCGCCCCGCCGCTGGGGCCGGTCAATGTGATGGCCATGGTTTCGGCGGCGCCGCCCAACGCACCGATCGCCCCGGCCGTGCCGTTGGTCACTGCACCCGGCGTATTGGCCACCGAACTGAATCCCGCGGGCTGGGTTTGCGTCACCACATAGCTGCCAGGCGGCAGGTTGGCGAAGTTGTAGTCGCCGCTGCCGTTGGTGGTGGTGGTGCGGGTCACGGCATTACCGAACGAATCGGTGCCGGTTAGCGTCATGGTCACACCGGGAATCGCCGCATCGCCGCCGGTAAAGGTACCGGACAGGTCAATATCGTCATACACCTTGCCGCCGATGGCCGCGGTCGATACCAGCGGGAAATTGTTGTTGATCGACTGCTGCCCGGCAGTGACTACGATGGCGCTGACCAGCGCCGGCGCGACCCCGGCAGCAGTGGCCGCGCCGGTGGCCACGCCATTGATGGTGCCCACGCTGGTGGTGCCGACGTTCACTCCGGCCGGCGGGCTGTTGTAGCGCACCCGGTAGGTGCCGGGTACGAGCGCGGCGACCGTCGCCGAGGAAAACACGTAAAAACCGCTGGCGTCAGTGGTGGTGGTGCCCACAACCGTCACGCCTGCGGCGTCCAGCAACTGCACCGTTTGCCCGGGTACCGGGGAGTCACCCGGCTCCTTGGTGCCGCCGTTGTTGTTCGGATCGAAATACACGAAACCGGAAATCTGCTGGCTCGGCACGATCTTGGTGAAGTTGTTGTTGATCGCTGTCGCATTGGCCGGCGGGCCGACGTTGATGCCGGTGATGCTCGGCACCGCCTGCGTGCCGCTGCCCGCCCCGCTGACCGTGCCATTGACGGTGCCCGGATACGGCGAGCCATTTTGCGTGCCAACAGGTGCGGGGCAGGTGGTACAGGTTACGGTGTAGCTGACACCGGGTGGCACGTTGGTGAACGAATAGGTGCCGTCGGCAGCGACAGTCGCGCTGCGATTGACGGCGATGCCGTTGAGATCATTGCCGGTCAGCGTGACGCTTTGCGCCACGTTGTTGGCGCCGGCGGCGCCCGTGCCGACACCGGCGTCGGTGCCGCCGACAGTGTTGAAGACACCGTCACCATTGAAGTCAGTGAAGATGCGTCCGCTGATGGTGCGGATATTGGGCAGCTCGCCAAAATTATTGTTGGGCGAGCCGGCGACATTGCCACCAACGCTCTGCAGCACGATGTTGGCCACCCGACTGGGTGTGAGCGCCGGCGCGGTCGCGGTTCCAGCTGTTCCGCTACCAGTGATCGTTCCGGGACTGGTAATGCCGTTGTTGGTGCCCGCCGGCTGCGCCGGCTGATCGACGCTATAGGTTCCCGCGGGCAGGGCTGCAAACGAGTAAGTGCCATCGGCCGCCGTGGTGGTGGTGCGCAGCACCGTGCCGCTAGAATCGAGCAGGTTGACCGTCTGCCCGCCGAAGCCTGCATCTGTGCCGTCGAACAGGCCGTTGTTGTTGTCGTCGCGATAAATGCGCCCGGAGATCGTGCCGTTGCCCTGGGTCTTGTTGAAGTTGTTGTCGGTGGCGGCGATGTTGGTGGGGCCGGTCAGGTCAATGGCCGAGATCACCGGCACAGCGGAGGTGCCACCCGCGTTGCCGCCGGTCGAACCGGGGAACGCCGCACCATTGGCAAAACCCGCTGGCGCCGCGCAAGTGGTACAGGTAACGGTGTAACTACCGGGTACCAGGTTGCCGAAGTTGTAATTGCCCGTGGCATCGGTATTCACGCTGCGGTTGATCACGTTGCCGGCCACATCGGTACCTGTGAGCGTCAATGTCTGCACCAGATTGTTGCCCCCGGCAGCGCCGGTACCAACGCCGGCATCGGTACCGTTGACCGCGCCGTTACCGTCCAGGTCAGTGAAGATGCGCCCGCTGATCGAGCGGTTGTTCGGAATCTCGCCAAAATTGTTGGCCAGCGAACGCGCGTTCGAAGGCAGGATGATCGAGGCAACACGGCTGGTACCGGCCGGCGCGTTGCCGTTAAGCGGGGCCACGTTGCTGGAAATGGTGCCGGCCGTGCCGACATTGGCGCCACTGGGAATGTCGGTCACGCTGCCGGCGCTTTCACGACCGTTGGCAGTATTCGCCGCTTGCGCACCTTCTGTAATCGTGTAGCCCGGCAGATTGCCCCCCGGGCAAGCCACCGCTCCGGGTGAGCCGCAGGATGGACGCAAGCCGGTGAACACGTAGTTGCCGCTGGCGTCGGCTACGGCGTTCTGCAGCACCGCATTGCCGAGATCGTCAAATCCGGATAGGGTCACCGGCACGCCGGTGATGCCGCTTTCGCCGCCGTCGATGACGCCATTGTTGTTGAAATCGTTGTACACCCGCCCCGCCACCTGCGAGGGCAATACTTCACCGAAATTGTTGCCCGGCGAACTCGACACCACGCCGGCGGCCAACACCAACGATATGTTGTTGATGCGCGAAGGTGCGCCCACGCTGGCCGCGCCGTTGGCAGTGGGCGTGCCCACCGTGCCGGTGCCATTGACGATGCTGCCGGCGCTATTCTTGCCATCCAGGGTGCCGGCCGGCTGGTTCGGTTGGCGTACCGAATAGGTGCCTGCCACAAGCCCGGTGAACAGGTAGCTGCCCGCAGGGTCGGTGATCGCGGTCTGAATCACCGCACCGGTGTTGTCCAGCAGCTCCACGGTCTGCCCGCCGATGCCGCTGTCGCTGACGTTGATCGTGCCGTCGTTGCTGAAATCGCGGTAGATCGTGCCGGAGATCGCGCCCAGTGGGCTGAACACCACAACGGCGCTGGCCGGATCCTGGTTGGTGCCGGCCTGGGAGGTGGTTAGCGCACCTGCGGCAATGGTGTTGGTGTAGCTGCCGGCGAGCACGCTGGTAACCGCGACTGTAATGGTGCAGCCACCGGCTGGAATCGAGGCCCCGGGGTTGTAACGCACCTGGGTACTGCTGGCTACAGCGGTCGCGCTGCCTGGCAAGCCCGGGCAGGTGCCACCGATTGCCGGCACCCCCGCCACCGCAAGACCGGATGGCAGGTTGTCATTCATGGCCGCTGAAAGCGTCAGCGGTATCACGTTCACATTGCCCAGAGTGATGGTCAAGGTGGAGGTCTGCCCGGCTTGCAGGAATGCCGGGGCGAAGCTCTTGGCAACAGTGGGGAACTGAAACACCTGTACCGGGGCGCTTGCGGGCCCGCTATTGGTCACGCCTTGGGTGCTCGTCAGGGCACTGGCCGGAATTGTGTTGGTGTAGGTGCCCGGCGTGTTCGATACGGTATCGACCGAGAAGCTGCAAGTGCCTGGCGCGCCGGCCGGAATGGTGGCGCCGGTCAGGGCCACCGAGGTGCCCGAGGCAACCGCGTCGACTACGCCACCGGCGCAGGTGGTCGCGACATTGGGCACCGGGGCGACGAAAAGCCCGGCTGGCAGGTTGTCGGTCATCACAGCCGCAGTCAGCGCAGTCCCGGGGTTGGGGTTGTTGACCGTTACTGTCAAGCGGCTGACCTGGCCCGCGATCACGGGCGAGGCCGAAAACGCCTTGGCGATGGTCGCCGGATTGAGCACATTGAGGGTGGCGGTGGTGGCCGGCGAGGGGTTGGTGACCGCGCCACCATTGGCCGAGACCCCGCCCGGTGGAATCGAATTGGTCAGGGCGCCAATGGTGGTGCCGATCACCTGCACGCTCAGCGTGCAGGAGGACGGCCCGGCCGGCAGCGTGCCGCCGCTGAGTACGAAGCTGCCCGCACCGGCTGCCGGATTGAAGCTGCCGCCGCAGGTATTGGTGGCGTTGGGCGCAGGCGCCACCAGCATGTTGGCCGGCAGGTTGTCGGTCAGGGAAATGCCGGTAAGTCCCACTCCCAGGCTATTGTTGATGCGTAGCGTCAGCGTGACCGGAACATTGGGCGCAGCCGCCGCCGGCGTGAACGATTTCTGCACGCCCACGTTCTGCTGCGAGGCCAGGTTGGCCGAGAACGGGGTGGCGTTGCTAATGCCCTGGGTGGTGGTGATGGCGCCAGCGGCAATGGTATTGGTCAAGGCGCCCAACACCAGGTGCGTCACATCGACATTGATCAGGCAGGAGGCACCGAGGCCCAGGCTGGCAGCGGAAATGCTGACCGCCGAGCCATTGGCGGTGGCGCTGATGATGCCGCCCGGACAGGTGGTGGAGGCGTTGGGCACCGCCGCGATGCGCATGCCCGAAGGCAGGTTGTCGGTCAGCGCCAGACCGGTGAGTGCCAACGCGCCGGTATTGGCAAGCGATATCTGCAACTGCGAAGGCTGGCCCGGGCTATTGATCGCGTTGGGCGTGAAGCCCTTGGTGACACTGACCGCACCGGCCTGTTTGGTCAGCGTTGCCGTCACCGGGTTGGAGAAGGTCACGCCGCCGTCGGCGGTGACGTTGCCCACCGGAATGTTATTGACCGAGGCGGTGGCGCTGGTGGCCACCACATCGAACAGCAAATCGCAACTGCCACCGGGCGAAAGCGTCGCTCCGGTTAGCACGACGTTGCCGCCGCTGGTATCGATGTTGGTTGGCCCGGTACAGGTGGTCGTTGCGTTGGGCGTCGCCGCCAGCGTGATGCCGGCGATCGAGGCGATTGGATCGTTGACCCGCACGTTGGATAGAACCCCGCCGCCGATATTGCCCAGCACCACGCGTACCCGTGATGTGCCGCCGACGTTGACCGGGTTGGTGAGAAAGAATTTGGCGACTGTGAGCGCAGACATGTACTGCAGGGTGGCAGTGGCAGGCGCGGCGTTCTGCACCGCGATAGGCGCACCGTTGTTGCCGGTGACACTGGAAGCCGGAATCGTGCCGGTGACCCCGGCTGCCGGAATGGTGTTGGAATGCCCCGGCGCGGAACTGGCGGTACCGCCGACCACGTTGACCAGGACGGTGCAGGTGCCGGCGGCCAGCGTACCGCTATTGCGTGCCGGAATGGTGCCGCCGGCAAGCGAGACTGTGCCGGCACCTGGGACCGCAGTAACCACGCCGCCGGCACAGGTGGTGGAGGCGTTGGGCGGGTTGGCTACCACCAGGTTGCCCGGCGCAGTGGGCAGCGTGTCGGTAAGCGCCGTGCCGGTGACCGCCGTAAAGTTGTTGTTCGATACGACGATCGACAATTGCGTCGGCGTGCCCTGCGACAGGCTGCGCGCGGCGACGCCGTCGAAAAGCTTCTGCACCGTGATGGGCTGCAGCACCGCCACCGGACCCGACGTAACGCTGGCCGCATTGATGCCGCCTCCGGGGTTGGTGATCGGGCCCGACGCATTGGCCGCAATGTTGGCGCCGGGCGTTGCGGCGAGCGGCAGGCGTGCCTGGAAATTGACCGTGCAAGTTGAACCCGCCGGTGCGGCAGCCGGCATGTCAAAGGTAAAAGTCGGCACCGCCGTGGTCCCGGTGACCACCAAGTTGGAACATCCGGCGCCTGAAAGGGTTGGCAACGTGGCGCCAGGCGCCACCGCCAGGATTGCGAGCATGCCGCCGGGCAGCGTGTCGGTGAAATTGACGCCGGTCTGCGCGACCGGATTGAAGGTCTGCACTGACACGCCGTAAGTCACCAGATCACCGGGGGCCGCACTGGTCGGCGCGACGCTCTTGCCCACGATCGGCAACACGCTGCGCACATCGAGCCGGGCACTTCCCGCCGGCGCAGTGAAACCGTTGGTATTGCCCACCGCACCCTGGGGCACGCTGTTGGTCCATTGGCTGGCACCGGCGGACACCGTGTTGGAGGTGATGGGAACAGTAATGGTGCAACTGCCCCCTGCGGCGATACTGCCCGGGGTGACGCCGCCCAGGACGAAGCCGCCGCCACCACCGCCGACAACGGCGGCGACATCGGCGGCGCCGCAGCCTGACAGGGCCGGTGCCCCGCTATTGACGATCTCGGCCGGCCAGTTCGCGCTGGCGATATTGTCAGTCAGCGTCACGCCGTTCAGTGTCAGGCTGCTGTCGTTGAAAATGGTGACCGTCGCGGTGGCGGCCTGACCGACCGACAGCGGATTGGGCGAGAACGACTTGGCAACCCGGATGGGTGAGTTGACGGTGAGCGGCGTGTTGACCGGCAAATCGAGCGGAAGCCCACGCGTGTTGCCGATATCGGTGAGGTTGATGGTATTGGTGCCAGCGCCGGTGATTGCGCCTGGCGCAAGTACGCCACGGACGCTGGCGCTGATCGTGCAACTGCCGCCCGCGGCGATGGTGCCGCCGGAAATCGAGATCGGATTGGCGTTGGCCGCACTGGTGACCGTCGGATTGGCGCCGCCGGTGCAAGTGGCGGTCGGACTGCCCACCACCGCCACATTGCCTGGCAGCGTGTCCGAGAACGTGGTCAGCGGTACCGCCGTCAAGGTATTGGGATTGTTGATGGTGATGGTGACGTTCGTCGTGTTGCCCTGCACCAGCGGACTGGCCGCAAAGCCCTTGCTGGCCGTCAGGCTGGAGAGGCCGGTGACGTTCAAGGAAAACTGCGGGTCGCTGCTGCCGTCGACCACCGTCGAAGTGCCATTGGAGTCGCCGTTGAAGTTTGCGCGAACCAGCGTGTTGGTGTAACTGAAGGTCGGACCGGTGGCCACCGTTACATCGACCTCGACAAAGCACGAACCGGACACAATTCCGCTGGGCGCGATCGGCACCGTGGCATTGAGCAGATTGATCTGGTTGGTCCCGGTGGTGGTGACGAAAGCCGGATTCGACACGACGGTCTGCCCACCCACCGTGTTCGAATTGCAATCACTGGTGGGCGCGACAAAGCCGGGAAAGGCAGGATCGTAGAGACGCAGTGGCGCCGGCAGCAGGTTCAGGAAGTTCGCCAGAGTGACCGGGTTGACCGTGTCATTGCTCTGGAAGTTGATGCGCATGCGCGTGCGGTCACCCTGCACGATCGAAAGCGGCGTGAACTGGCCGGAGATGGTGACATTGGCAAACGTCGGGGCGCCGACCAGACCCATGAGAAGGCCAGCGCCCGCGATCAGGAGGCGACGCGCAAATCCCCTGAGCGCACCTGCCCCACAACGCACATCTCCAATACCCACCTCCGAAGATGCGGCCACTTTTCGGTTCCGGCTGCCGCAAGGCAGGGTTCCTGTTGTTGGAGTCAGGCGTGCGATGGCGACCTCGCCAACAGCGCTTGAATAGCGGTAGATCCTGGTTGCCGCAGCACGACAAAGTTGGCATGCTCGCGGCCGACGCACCAAAGCCCGGCGGGCAACAATGCCCACCAGTCAGAGCCGTCGTGGCACACAAGCCTTCCCCTGACGTTTACGGCAAAAAAGCCGTCACCGCCGCCGTTGTCGGTAACCACAATGAGATCCCCTGCCGCAGCCATGTTGATGGCTAGCAACGCAATTTGCCTGGCGATTTCGTCACGCTCATGCCGCCTCCAACCATTGAGCGTGAGCAAAGCTTGTGCCAAACAAAATTCAAACACCGCAAAATATTATTATGAAACAAATCAAACACTTGCACAATCAAGAATGCCGACAAAAATGCCTGCATCATAGTTCAGGTGTTGGCAATCGCCAACAGCGCCAGGCATCCGGCAGGCAAAGTGCTTGATTTCAATGGGTTGCCTGGTGCCGGTGATCGCCTACACCGGCGCGGCCTTGCGTACCGCTCCCGGCCCCTGCCGCTAGTGGTGCTTCTTGAACGCCGCCGGATCGAGCGCGTGGCGCGCCATCAGGGTATAGAAGTCGCTGCGGTTGCGTTTGGCCAGGCGCGCCGCACGCGAGACGTTACCTTCCGCGATCTTGAGAATCTGCGTCAGGTATTCACGCTCGAAACGCGCGCGCGCTTCATCGAAGCTCGCCAGTTCGTCGCTCGCCTCACCCACGGCACGCTGCACCAGCGAAACCGGAACGATGTCGCTCACGCACATGGCGACGCATTTTTCCACCGCGTTGGCAAATTGCCGCACGTTGCCGGGCCAGGCCTGCGCGAGCAGTATTTGCAGTGCCCCTGGCGCGAAGGCGGCAACGTTCTTGCCATAGCGCGCCGCCAGCATTGCCAGGAAGTGCGCGGCCAGAAGCGGAATATCCTCGCGCCGCTCCGCCAGCGCGGGTAACGCCAGGCTCACCACATTGAGACGGTAGAACAGGTCTTCACGAAAACGGCCGGCGGCGATTGCCAGACCGAGATCCTGGTGGGTGGCGCAAACGATGCGCACGTCGATGGCGATATTGCCCACCGCGCCCACCGGGCGCACCACCCGCTCTTGCAATGCACGCAGCAACTTGACCTGCAGGGCCGGCGGCATGTCGCCGATCTCATCCAGAAACAAGGTACCGCCGTGCGCTGCCTGAAACAGCCCTGCATGGTCGCGCACGGCACCGGTAAAGGCGCCACGCACATGGCCGAACAGTTCGGATTCGAGCAATTGATCCGGAATCGCCGCGCAGTTGACCGCGACGAACGGATGCGCCACACGCTTGCCGGCGGCGTGGATCGCGCGCGCCAGCAATTCCTTGCCGCTGCCACTGGGCCCGGTCAGAAGCACGCTGGCGTCGCCCTGCGCCACCTGCCAGGCCTCGGCCAGCACCTGTTCCATGCGGGCACTGCAGGTGATGATGCCGGCACGCCAGGCGGCACCGGCGCCGAGCGTCGGGCTTGTGCTCAAGGCCAGCGCGCGCGCAACCTCGCCTGCCAGTTCGCGCGCCTCGATTGGTTTGGCAAGGTAGCCAAACAAGCCGCGGCGCATGGCAGCCACCGCGTCGGCGATTGAGCCGTGCGAGGTCAGCATGATCACCGGCAGGCCGGGATGACGGGCGTGCACCTGGTCGAACAAGGCCATGCCGCTGATGCCGCCCATGCGCATGTCGGTGATGATCAGATCCGGCAAGCCGGCACCGATGCGCGCCAACGCCTGTTCGCCGCTGTCGGCCTCGATCACGGCATAGCCGTGGCTGTTCAGCCGCAAGCTCAAGAGGCGCAGGGTTTCGGCGTCGTCATCGACGATCAGTATGCGTTTCATGGCCGGCGTACGGCCCGGACGCCCCGGCACCACCTGAAGACGACTTGAATTGCCGGCATGGCGCGCGATCCAAAAAAAAACAGCGCCGCAAAGGCGCTGCATCAGCCGCAATGAAGCGCTGCGGCTACTTAAGCATTAGTGGCGAGCCTGACCCCGGCACTTGGGGTGTTTGGTTATGGCTGCTTCGTTCCCGACCTGACCAGGTTCCCAAGCCTCAATGCGGGGAGGCCCGCCAGCGCGAATTGTAGCAGTCACGGCGCGCCTCCCGACCCTATTGCAAGCGATCAAGGTGCAACCTGGCACCGCAGAGCAGCCTAAAACGCCATTCCGCAAGACCATCTCCGGCGCCAGCGCGAGAACCCGGCTACGCGTCGCGCCAACCCCGAATCTGCGGCCATCCAACACTGCCCGGCATGCAGCGCAAATCGGAACACGCATCGCCCCAGACCCGCGCGTCCCTGGATCAGGGTGCCAGCCGCGCGATTTTCCAGCCGTCGGCCCGCGCGGTATAGGCGATGCGGTCGTGCAGTCGGCTGCGGCGCCCCTGCCAGAACTCGAATGACTCGGCAATCAGGCGGTAGCCACCCCAGTTTTGCGGCCGCGGTGGCGCTTGGCCCAGACGCGCTTGGGCCTCCGCAAAACGCTGTTCCAGCCAGGCGCGACCGGGAATCTCGTCGCTTTGCGGTGAGGTGATGGCGCCGATCCGGCTCAACAGGGGTCGCGAGGCGAAGTAGGCATCGGCAGCGGCGGCTTCGGCACGCGCAACCCGGCCCTCGATGCGCACCTCGCGTTCCAGTTCAATCCAGTGAAACAGCAGCGCGGCATGCGGGTTGGCTGCGAGATCACGCCCCTTGCGGCTGTCGTAGTTGGTATAGAACACCAGGCCGTGTTCGTCGACCTCCTTGAGCAAGACGATGCGCGAGGAAGGTCGGCCGTCGGCACCGACCGTTGCGAGCGACATCGCCGTGGGCTCCGGACACTGCGCCGCCAGCGCTTGGTCCAGCCACTGGCGAAACTGCGCGAGCGGCTGTGCAGCAACTTGCGATTCGTCGAGTGCGGAAAGCGCGTAATCCTTGCGCAGGTCGGCAAGTCTTGTTTCGTTTGGCGGCTCGGGTTGCATGTTCACAATGGTGGGGTTTGTGTGGTGTTGCGGGAAAGACTCGCCTATTCTAACGCGCGCGACTTGCCCGGGAATTGCGCGATCAAGCTTTCCCGCAACCACTACCAATTGTGGTTGGCAGGCTGCCCGATACCTTCTTTTGTGCCTCTCGCGGCAGACGAATCCATCTGAAAATGTGGTTTTCCAGAGGGAAACCGCGCCAACTTTTTGTGTTTTCCCTCTGAAAAACCGTTGACAAGGCAATTCAGAGTGTGCATCCTTCGCGCTGTCACTCTAGAAGAACGTGATTTTCAGAGTGGCGAGAGACGCAAAATCGAGTGCGAAGGCAGTATCGGCGCCGGTTTTGCGACTCTTGGCAAAATGCTTGACTCACCTTCACGCAATCTCAATCCTTTCAGGAGGAATTAAAAATGGCAACTGCCAAGAAGCCCGCCGCAAAGAAGCCCGCTGCCAAAAAACCGGCCGCCAAGAAAGTAGCTGCGAAGAAACCCGCCGCCAAGACGCCGGCTGCGAAGAAACCCGCTGCCAAGAAGCCGGCTGCTAAAAAGCCGGCCGCCAAGAAGGCCGCGCGCAAGCCCAATGCGGCTTTCATGAAACCTGTCACGCCGTCGCCCGTTCTGGCACTTGTGATCGGCGACAAAGCGGTGCCGCGCACGGAAGTCACCAGCAAGATCTGGGCATACATCAAGAAGAATGGTCTGCAAGACAAGACCAACCGTCGCATGATCAACGGCGATGACAAGCTCAAGGCTGTATTCGGTGGCAAGAAGCAAGTCTCGATGTTCGAGATGACCAAACTGGTCAGCATGCACCTCAAGGCCTGATGTTTCCCTGGCTGAAGACCGAAAAGGCCCGCGCAAGCGGGCCTTTTTCATTCTGTGGAGCAGGCTGGAAGCCGATCTAGCGCCAGATAAGTTTGCGTCACAGGCGCCCGCGCCTGACGTGCGCGACCGCAAGGTCTGGCGGCATATGGGGGGAAACCCCGAAATGGCCCCACGATCGAACCAGTTGCAATCAGGATTCGAGCCGGCTTGATGGATTCCCTCTCCACCCGGCGAAAAAAACCTGCACACGCGGCCTTACGAGATTGACGCTTTCAACCGCGGTCTCGTATCATGGGCGCGGCTTCCAACAACAAAAATCCGCATTCCCGCGATCCTGCGCACACCCGAGAGTCATTCGGGGTAGCGCACTACGCGAACCGCATTGAATCATCTATCCAAAGGAGAAACACGATGACAGTTTCCGTCAGCATGACGGTGAACGGCAAATCGGTGACGGCGTCGATCGACGCGCGCACCCTGCTGTCCCAGTTTATTCGCGAGCAGTTGCAGTTGACCGGCACCCATGTCGGCTGCGATACCGCCCAATGCGGCGCCTGCACCATTCACCTGAACGGCCGTGCGGTAAAAGCCTGCTCGATGCTGGCGCTGCAGGCCGGCGGCGCTGCCATCACCACCATCGAGGGCCTGGCCGGCGGTGCGGACGGCAAGATGCACCCCATGCAGGAAGCATTTCGCGATTGCCATGGGCTGCAATGCGGTTTTTGCACGCCGGGCATGGTGATGTCTGCCTGCCAGTTGCTGGCCGACAACCCCAAGCCCACCGAAGCCGAGATCCGCGCCGGACTCGAAGGCAACATCTGTCGCTGTACCGGCTATCACAACATCGTGCGTGCGGTGCAGCAAGTCGCTGCCGCCGCGTAAAGGAAAAACCATGACCGACATGTCCATGAGCCCGATCGGCAAGCCGATGCTGCGGCGCGAAGACCAGCGTTTCCTGACCGGCAACGGCCAGTACACCGACGATATTTCCATGCACGGCCAGACTGCCGGCGTGTTCCTGCGCTCGCCGCATGCACATGCGCGCATCAAGTCGATCAATCTGGATGCGGCAAAAAAGGCGCCCGGTGTGGTGGCGATTTTCACCGGCCAGGACTTGGCCGATGCCAAGGTAGGCGGTCTGCCCTGCGGCTGGCTGATCAACAACAAGGACGGCACGCCGATGAAGGAGCCGGCGCATCCGGCACTGGCCCAGGGCAAAGTGCGCCATGTCGGCGACCAGGTCGCACTGGTGGTGGCCGAGACCCAATGGCAGGCCAGGGACGCCTGCGAACTGATCGAGGTCGACTATGAAGTGCTGCCGGCGGTGGTCGACACCGCCAGTGCCTACAGCGCCGCCACCCTGGTGCATGACGAAGTACCGCAAAACCTCTGCTACGACTGGGGCCATGGCGACAAGGCCGCGGTCGATGCGGCGTTCGCCAAGGCCGCGCATGTCACCAAGCTTGAGTTCACCAACAATCGCCTGATCCCCAACGCGATGGAGCCGCGCGCGGCGATTGCCTCCTATACCAAGCACGACGAAAGCTACACTCTGCATGTGGCGAACCAGAACCCGCATGTCGAGCGCCTGTTGATGTGTGCCTTTGTGCTTGGCTTGCCGGAGTCGAAGGTGCGGGTGATCGCGCCGGACGTGGGCGGCGGCTTCGGCTCGAAGATTTTTCTCTACGCTGAAGACACCGCGCTGGTATGGGCCAGCAAGCGCGTCGGTCGGCCGATCAAATGGACCGCCGAGCGCAGCGAGTCGTTCCTCACCGATGCGCACGGCCGCGACCATGTGAGCGTGGCCGAGATGGCGATGGACGCGAGCGGCAGGTTTCTCGCCATGCGGGTCGCCACCACGGCCAACATGGGCGCGTATCTGTCAACCTTCGCCTCCGCCGTGCCGACCATCCTGTATGCCACGCTGCTGGCAGGGCAATATGCGACGCCGGCGATTTACTGCGAAGTCAAGGCGGTCTTCACCAACACCGCGCCGGTGGACGCCTATCGCGGCGCCGGACGGCCGGAAGCCACCTACCTGGTCGAACGTCTGGTCGAGCAATGCGCGCGCGAAATCAAGATGGATCCGGTCGCGATTCGCCGCCTCAATTTCATCACTACGTTCCCCTATGCCACTCCGGTCGGCCTCACCTATGACGTGGGCGACTACAACGCCACCCTGACCAAGGCGATCGCCCTGGCCGACGTCGCCGGTTTCGCCGCGCGCAAGGCGGCTTCGGCTGCCCAAGGCAAGCTGCGCGGCCTGGGCTATTCCTGCTACATCGAGGCCTGCGGCATCGCGCCGTCGAATATCGCCGGCGCACTCGGGGCGCGCGCCGGCCTCTTCGAAGCAGGCGAAGTACGCGTCCATCCGACCGGAACCGTCACCGTGTTCACCGGGTCGCACAGCCATGGCCAGGGGCATGAAACCACCTTTTCTCAGGTGGTCGCTGCACGCCTTGGGATTCCGGTCGAGAACGTCGAGATCGTGCATGGTGATACCGGCCGCGTGCTGTTCGGCATGGGCACCTACGGCAGCCGTTCGCTGGCCGTGGGCGGCACCGCGATCGTCAAGGCGGTCGACAAGATCATCGCCAAGGGCAAGAAGATCGCCGCCCACCTGCTCGAAGCGGCCGACACCGATATCGTGTTCGAGAACGGCGAGTTCAAGGTTGCCGGCACCGACAAGAAGGTGCCGTTCGCCCAGGTGTCGCTCACCGCCTACGTGCCGCACAACTATCCGCTGGACAAGCTGGAGCCTGGCCTGAACGAAAACGCGTTCTACGATCCGGCCAACTTCACCTTCCCGGCCGGCTCGTATATATGCGAAGTGGAAGTCGACCCGAGTTCGGGTGAGACCGAAATCTGTGCCTTCACCGCGGTCGATGACTTCGGCAACATCGTCAATCCGATGATCGTCGAAGGCCAGGTGCATGGCGGCCTGGCGCAGGGCCTGGGGCAGGCGATGATGGAAGCCTGCGTCTACGACAAGGAGAGCGGGCAACTGCTATCCGGTTCGTACATGGATTACGCCATGCCGCGCGCCGACAATTTCCCCAACTTCAAGATCGATACCTGTGTGACGCCGTGTTCGCACAATCCGCTGGGCGTAAAAGGATGCGGCGAAGCCGGCGCGATCGGCTCGCCCCCGGCGCTGATCAACGCGATCACCGACGCGCTCGGCGTGCGCGACCTCGAAATGCCGGCCACGCGCGAGCGTGTGTGGCGCGCAGCGCAAGCGCGCGCCTGATCAGAAAATGGAGACCATCAAATGTATGCATTCGAATATGTAAACCCGACCTCGGCCGCGGCCGCAACTGCCGCTGCCAAGGGTGACGCGCGCTTTCTGGCGGGCGGTCAAAGCCTGGTGCAGGCCCTGAAGCTGCGCATTTCGCAAACCGCTGCGCTAGTTGACTTGAACGGTGTGGCCGAGCTTACGGGCATCAGCAGTGTGGCCGGCAGCATCGTGATTGGTGCCATGACGCGCCATTCCGAAGTGGCGCGCGCAGCTGTTGTGATGAAGGCGATCCCGGCGCTGGCCGATCTGGCCAGCGGTATCGGCGACCAGATGGTACGCAACCAGGGTACGCTCGGCGGGTCAATCGCCAATGCCGACCCGGCGGCCTGCTATCCCGCAGCCCTGCTGGCGCTGGGCGCCACCATTCGCACCCCGCAGCGCACGCTGGGCGCCGACAAGTTCTTCACCGGCCTGTTTGAAACAGCGCTGGTGCCCGGTGAACTGATCACCGCGGTCGAGTTCCCGGTGCCCGACCAGGCCGCTTACGTGAAGTTCAAGCAACCGGCCTCGCGCTTCGCCTTGATTGGCGTATTCGTGGCGCGGTTTGGCAGCACTGTACGGGTTGCGGTAACCGGCGCCAAATCGAGCGTGTTCCGTGCCACCGCGATCGAAACGGCCTTGACGCAAAATTTCACCGCCGCTGCGGCAGCGGCGGTCAAGCTCTCGCCGGAAGGCATCAACGGCGACATGCATGGTTCAGCCGAGTATCGGGCCGCGATGGTCTCGGTGATGGCGGGACGTGCCGTGGCCAAGGCACTGGGCTAACATTCGCCATTCCCGCGCAAGGCGGGAACCCGGCGTCGCGGTCTGGCGCCAGGTTCCCGCCGTTTTTTTGGCTACACCGGAGCAAACATCATCGACGCGATCAAACAACTGCAAGCAAAGCTGGCAGAGCACGACTACGTGTGCGACGACCGCCTGGCCACCGTGCTGTACCTCTCGCAACAGATGCAGCGCCCGCTGTTTCTCGAAGGCGAAGCCGGGGTTGGCAAGACCGAACTGGCCAAGGTGCTGGCTGCGGTGGAGGGCACTCACCTGATCCGCCTGCAATGCTACGAAGGCCTGGGCATCGCCGAAGCCGCCTATGAATGGAATGCCGCCCGCCAGCTGATGGAAATCCGCATGGCCGAAGCGCTGCATGCGACCGACCGTGAAGCCCTGTCACGCGACCTGTACCGGCGCGAAATGCTGATCGAGCGGCCATTGCTGCAGGCACTCACGCAGCCGAAATCACCGGTGTTGCTGATCGACGAAATCGACCGCGCCGACGAACCTTTCGAGGCCTTCCTGCTCGAAATCCTGTCCGAATACCAGATCACCATTCCCGAACTGGGCAGCATCAAGGCCATGTACCCGCCGCTGGTGGTGATCACCTCGAACCGCACGCGCGAGATTCGCGACGCCTTGAAGCGCCGCTGCCTGTATCACTGGGTGCAGTTTCCCGACGCCCGGCGCGAGCTGGAAATCGTGCGGCGCAAGGCGCCGCGTGCTTCCGAAACCCTGTCGCGCCAGGCGGTGGAGTATGTGCAACGCCTGCGCACGGTGGAGCTTTTCAAGCTGCCCGGCGTGGCCGAAACCATCGACTGGGTCAACGCGCTGACCGCGCTCAATGTGCTGTCACTTGAGCCCGACGCGGTGCGCGATACCCTGGGCGTCTTGCTCAAGTACCAGGAAGATGTCGAGCGGGTGATGGAAGGCGAAGGCAAGCGCATCATCGATGAGTTGAAGGCAGCGGCGATCATTCGCTGAACGCCGGCGCTTCCATCGCATTTTTGCAATCCATGGCACAAGGCCGCCTCGCCGAAAACATCGTGCACTTCGCGCGCGTGTTGCGCGCCGCCGGCCTCCCGGTCGGACCGGACCGCATCGTGGTGGCATTGCATGCGCTGGAGATTTGCGGCATCGAAGAACGCCTGCGCGTGCATGCGGCGCTGTCGGCGGTGCTGATCGACCGCCACGAGCACCAGCCTGTGTTCGACGCCGCCTTCGCCGCCTTCTGGCGCGACCCAAAGCTGTTCGAGCGCCTGATGTACCTGACCCTGCCGAAAATCGAGGGTCGCGGATCGAAAGAGCGCGAAAAGAGGCAGCAGCGGGTACAGGATGCGCTGGCCGGAACACCGGCCGCGCCGCCACCAAAACCCGATCAGCCGCCGCAAGACGACGAGATCGAACTCGACACCAGCCTTACCTTTTCCGAAAGCGAGCGCCTGCAGGCCGTCGACTTCGAATCAATGAGTGCCGAGGAATTCGCGCTCGCCAGAAAGCTTGCGGAGAAGCTGCCGTTGCCGATCCCGCCACTTTCGACCCGGCGCTTCGAGCCGGCCACGCGCGGCGCGCTTGATCTGCGCAGTATCGCGCGCCACGGCGCGCGCGACCCGCTGGGGGCGACCCTGGCCTTCCGGCGCCGCAAGCTGCGTGAAGCGCCGCTGGTGGTGCTGATCGACATCTCCGGCTCGATGCAGCGCTATTCGCGGCTGTTCCTGCACTGGGTACATGCGCTGATGCGCGCCCGCGGTGCGGTCAGCGTTTTCACCCTGGGCACGCGCCTGACACCGATCACCAGGAGCCTGCGGCACCGCGACGCCGACGAGGCTCTCGCCGCCGCCAGCGCCGCCGTGCCGGACTGGAACGGCGGCACGCGGCTGGCCACCTGTCTGGCTGAATTCAACCGCACCCATGCGCGACGCGTGTTGACCGGCAATGCGGCGGTGCTGCTGCTGTCGGATGGCCTGGAGCGCGACCCCGACGGGCATCTCTCCGCGCAAGCCGCGCTCTTGAAGCGCATGGCGCGGCGCATTGTCTGGCTCAACCCCTTGTTGCGCTTTGAGGGCTTCGAGCCCCGCGCCGCCGGCATTCGCGCCATCCTGCCGCATGTGGATGCTTTTTTGCCGATGCATAACCTGAATTCGTTGCGCGACCTGGGGAAGGCGCTGGCGAAACCTGCACCGTCCGGCCCGCCGCCCTCGGTGCATTTACGCCAGACCGTCGCCGCTCGACACTGAGCTCTCAAGACTCGTTGGGTCCGCAAACAGCAGGCGACAACCCACGCCAACCACAGGAGATTTTTCAATGTCGGCCAACGCAAAAACGCTGAAACGACTGGCTCAAGCCCCTGCGATCAAGGCTGCCCGCGACAAGCTGGCACTGTTGAGCCCGAACGAACGCCGTGCGGCGCTGCGTCAGTCGGCGGCGCGCTTCAAGAAAATGAAACAGAACCAGTAGCGATCAGGCAGCGCCATCGCGTTGCCAGAAACCCAGGTGCGCAACAGCAGCCTCTTCCTCGAGCGCAGGTCCGACTACCGCCACCTTGCGCTGGCCGCGCCCGAACACTTCGCGGCACGGCAGGGAGAAGGTCGGGTTGTCGGGGTGGTCGCCGGTCAGATGCAGCAGGCGCTCTTCGGAGAGAGCGTAGACCACTCGCCCGATGCCGCACCAGTAGATGGCACCGGCGCACATGGCACAGGGCTCGGCGCTGCTGTAGAGGGTGGCCGCCGCCAGCACTTCCGGCGGTGCGGCACGCGCCGCGATTTGCGCGGCAAGCAGTTCGGCATGCTGGGTCGGGTCACCGTCCGGTGGCAGGCTGTTGTTGCCGGCCTCTGCCAGAACACTGCCGTCGGCGGCGATTACCGTCGCTGCAAATGGATGCTTGCCGGCGTTGCGCGCTTTCCCTGAAAGCACGATTGCGCGCTTGAGGTATTGCAGATCAGCAGGGTTCATCGCGAACCTTCTCAAGGAGTGGTTACACAGGCAGCCTGCACAGGTTTCGCACCCGCAGGGCGCCAGCACGTCGACCTTATATGTCACCTATTGCCTGGAGCCGCCGCGCCACCAGGCAATGGGCAAGCCCATCATGAGCCGGGGAGACGCGGGACTGTGCCCCGAGTTCGCCGGAACGGTCGGCAGCGGCAGCTTCGCCGTCATTCGTTTCTTGCAAATCCGTGGTCCGACCACGGATTTGCAAGGAATAACTCCTCGTCAGGCCGCCACAATCAGAGCACTCCCTTTCTTGTCTAGACGCGCAACTCCGGAAGTTTCTCGCCTTTTGGCACAAAGTTGACCGCCAGCCCGTTGTTGCAATAACGCAGCCCGGTCGGCTTCGGACCGTCTTCGAACACATGCCCCTGATGCCCGCTGCAGCGAATGCAGTGATACTCGGTACGTGGCAGGATCATCTTGAAATCCCTCTTGGTGCCCAGGGTTCCGGAAATCGGCTCCCAGAAGCTCGGCCAACCGGTGCCACTCTCGTACTTTTTCGCGCTGTCGAACAGCGGCAGATTGCAAGCGGCGCAGACAAAGGTGCCGGCGCGCTTCTCGGCGTTGAGTGGGCTGCTGCCGGGCGGCTCGGTGCCTTCCTGGAACAGGATGTTGAAGCGCTCGGGCGGCAGCAGCTTTTTCCACTCGGCGGTGCTTTTCCTGAAGGGCTTGATCGCTGCCGCGGCCGCAGCCTTGTCCTGCGCGCGACTGCCTCCCGACCCAAGGGCGAAAAACCCGGCGACGGCCGAAATCCAGTGACGACGATGCATGTTGAACTCCTTCGACAATAGGTGTCTTGCCATGTACGCACGCCAATGGGTAGCGGATGTAGTCGGCGCTGCGCCAGCAGACTTGAAACGCGAACTCTACCCGCTTTCAGGATGCCGCAAAACCGACGCTGCGTTTGTCAAAGGCGATCGCCTTGATCAGCAGGAACACCCGCGACCCCGGCTCTATTGCAAGCTCGTAGCGAGCCTGGCGTGAAATGCGCGCGGGCACATCGATTGTGCCCAGGCGCACCGACACCTCGACGATCGCGCCGCCGTTATCGGCAATTTCGGTCACATTGCCTGCGAGCACATTGCGGATGCTGATGCCCTGCGGCATGACGGTGGCGATCGAGACATCGCGCGAGCGGATGCGGATGCGCACCCGCGCACCGAGCGGGGTATCGATGCCCGGCGCCACCAATTCACCGCCATCGAAGCGAAAACGGGTCAGGAAGTAGCGCGCATCATGCGCCACCGCTTCTGCCTCGATCAGCGCCCCACCCTCGTAGCGGCCGGTGTGTGGGCGCAGATCGGCACGGTTGAAAATCTGCTGCACCGGACCGTGCGCCAGAACGCTGCCTTCGTTCATCAACACCACATGATCGGCCAGACGCGTGATCTCGCCCACTGCGTGACTCACATAAACCACCGGCTGCTTCAGTTCGTTGCGCAGGCGCTCGATGTAGCGCAGGATTTCCATGCGTCGCTGATTGTCGAGCGATGCCAGCGGTTCATCCATCAGCAACAGGCGCGGCTGTGACAACAACGCACGGCCGATCGCCACGCGCTGCTTCTCACCGCCGGACAAGGCCAGCGGCCGGCGTTCCAGCAGCGCAGCAAGCCCCAGCAACTCGACTGCCGCCTCGAAACCGATCGCACCGCCGCCGCCGCGTGGTGCGCCATACAAGAGGTTGTGGCGCACCGAAAGATGCGGAAACAGGAGCGCATCCTGGAACACGTAGCCGATGCACCGCTTCTCCGGCGCCAGGTTGATGCCGCGGGCAGAATCGAACAGCACTTCCCCATCGACCACCACGCGCCCGCTGTCGGGCTTGAGCAAACCGGCAATCGCGTTGACCACGCTGGTCTTGCCCGAGCCCGAACGTCCGAACAGCCCCAGCACCGGCGCCTCGGCACTGAATTCGACATCCAGTTCGAGCGCGCCCAGGCGCTTCGTGATTGCCACTTCGAGCTTCATGCGAGGGTTGAAGCGCCAGGCCCGCGCGAACGCCGGTTGAGCCACTCCGAGACCACCAGCGCTGCCACCGACAGCAACACCGAGATGGCACACAACTTCAATATCGCGCTATCGCCACCCGGGCTTTGAGTCAGGTTGTAGATCGCCAACGGCAGGGTCTGGGTTTCGCCGGGAATGTTGGAAACAAAGGTGATGGTGGCGCCGAATTCGCCAAGCGAGCGCGCGAATGCCAGGAGGGCACCCATGATGATGCCGGGCAGGGCCAACGGCAAGGTCACGCTTGCCAGCACGCGCCAACGGCCCGCCCCGAGCGTGCGCGCCGCCGCCTCCAGCCGCGGATCGATGGCCTCCAGCCCGAGGCGAATCGCGCGCACCATCAGCGGAAACCCCATGATGCCGGCGGCCAGCGCCGCGCCAGTCCAGCGAAAAGCGAACACCAGGCCGAACACCCGCTCGAAAAACCCGCCCAGCAGCCCCTGGCGACCGAATGCCAGCAACAGGAAGTAGCCGATCACCACCGGTGGCAGCACCAGCGGCAGATGAATCAGCGCATCGACCAGGGTCTTGCCGCGGAACTGTGTGCGCGCAAGCAGCAACGCCGCCGCCAGGGCCAGTGGCAGGCTGAAAACGACACTCGCGGCCGCCACCTTGAGGCTCAGGAGAATGATCGATATTTCTTCAGCCGACAGCATGGCGTGATTATCGCGTATGGCCATGCACCTGTACGAGCGCCTCTGGCCAGATGAAGGCAGGATGAGCGCAAGGCGCGCGCCGCCGATCGCCAGCGCCGCCGGATTGGTCTCATTGCTCATTGGAAAAGATTCTGAGAATGCAACGCGTCAATGACGCCAAGGTTGGCAGCAATACCTGCCGCGCTGCCGTCGCGCTCAGGGTGCCGCGATGAACCCGAACCTGACCCACACCGCACGTGCGGCGGCGCCACCAAGATAGTCAAGCAGATCTTGCGAGGCAGGGTTGTGCCGCCCCGTCAGGAGCGCAGTCGGATAGACAATCGGCGGATGCAGCGTGGCCGCAAAGGTATCGACTACGCGCACCCGCGGTTCGGCCAAGGCATCGGTCGCATAGACGATGCCCAACGGCGTCTCGGCGCGCGCCACCAGCACCAGCGATGCGCGCACGTTCTCCGAACGGGTCAGTGTTTTCTCGACCGCCGCCCACACACCCAACTGTGTGAGCGCAGCGCGGGCGTACTTGCCGGCCGGCACGCTGTGCGGATTGGCGAGTGCCAGTCGGCCGTCGCCCAGGGCGGCGGCCAATGCGAAATTCGGTGAGATCGCAAGCTTGACTGGGCTCGCTGTAGGCGCGATCAGCACCAGGCGATTGCCCACCAGATTGCGGCGGGTGCCGGGCACTACCAGCTTGCGCCCCTCGACGTAGTCCATCCACTCTAGGTCGGCCGAGATGAACAGGTCGGCCGGCGCGCCGTGCTCGATCTGCCGTGCCAGCGCGTTGCTGCCGGCGTAGGACACGCGCACCCAGTGCCGCGTCTGGGCACTGAATGCCTTGAGGTTCGCATCGAGCGCTTCCTTGAGCGAAGCGGCGGCGAATACCGTGATCTCCGCCGCCAGGGATGCCCCGCTCACGGCGACCAGCAGGACTGCACCAAAGCACACTCGACGCATCCGCCGGGCAATGCGGCGGGTCGCGGGACGCTGCGACCGTTGGCCACGCGCCGCGCCGGTGATCACGCGCGAGGCGGCGATCAAGCCTTACTCCGGCTGCACGCCGGCCGCACGCAGGATGCGGATGTACGCCTCTTTCTGCTCTTTGACGTAGGCGCCAAGCTGTTCGGGGGTGGATGGCGTGGGTGCAAAGGCCTGCTTTTCCAGCGCCGCCGCCACGTCGGGCCGCTTCATCGCCGCGACGAATTCCCGGTTCAGGCGTTCCACGACCTCCCTGGGTGTTCTGGCCGGCGCGAACAGGCCCGCCCATGAAACGATGGCGAATTGCGGCATCCCCGATTCGGCCATGGTCGGCGCATCTGGAAAGGCCGGGCTGCGGCGCGGCAAGGTGGTGGCGATCACGCGCAGCTTGCCTTCGCGTGCATGCGGGCCGCCGGTGGTCACAGTGGCGATCATCACCTGCACCCGGTTCGACACCAGATCGGTCACCCCGGCCGGCTCACCCTTGTAGGGGATGTGTGTCATGTCGATGCCCGCCAGCGCGTTCAATTGCGCGAACGAGACGATGCCGGTGGTGTTGCCGGTGGCGTAGTTGAGCTTGCCCGGATTGGCCTTGGCGAAACTGATCATCTCCTGCAGTGTCTTGAAAGGTGCGGCGGCGCTGGCAAAGATGAAAAAGGTGAAGCGCCCGATATCGGTGATGGGGGCGAAATCGGTCACCGGGTCATACGGCGGGTTCTTGCGCAGCGCCGGCACCGCAGACATCGGGCTGTTGGTCGCCAGCAACACGGTATAGCCGTCAGGCGCGGCGTTCACGACTTCCGAACCGGCGATGGCGCCGTCGGCGCCGGCTTTGTTGTCGATCAGCACCGGCTGGCCGATGGCCACCGAGACCGACTGGCCAAGAATGCGCGCGATCGCGTCAGTCGCAGAGCCTGCGGGGAACGGCACCACGATGCGCAGTGGCTTGTTCGGGAACTGCGCCAATGCCGGCATTGCAGCTACGGACAGCATGGCAAGAGCGGCGGCGCACAGGGCGCGCTTGAAACCGAAATTGAAACCTTGAAGCAGCATCATTTGTGTCTCCGGGAATTGTGCGGTGTCGCGCGCCGAATTATAGGTCGCGCCGCAACGCCTCTATGCCGCCACGCAGACGCGCCGATCGCCGCCGGCGAGGTTGCGGATCTCGATGGCGACGCCATACAGGTCGGACAATGCATCGGCATTGACAACCTCTGCGGTGGCGCCATAGTTCTTTACTCCACCGCGCGCCACCAGCGCCACACGGTCGGCACATGCCAGTGCATGATCAGGCGCATGCGTAGCCCACAGGATGCCGACGCCCTCGACGGCCAGGCGCCTGATCACCGCCAGAACCCGCACCTGGTTGCCGAAGTCGAGATTGGCACCGGGCTCATCGAGCACGATGATCGGTGCGGCCTGCGCCAGTGCGCGCGCCAGCAACACCAGTTGCCGCTCGCCGCCGGAAATGCGGGTGAATTGCGCATCCGCCAAATGCGCGATGCCTAAACGCGCAAGCGCATTTTCGGCATGCTGGCGATCGCGCGGGGTTGGCCCGGCGAAGGCGCCGAGATACGCTGCCCGCCCCATCAGCACCACCTCGCGCACGTGGAACGGAAAATAGCCGCCCGCAGCCTGCGGCACGTAGGCTACCCGACGCGCCACTTCTGCGCGCGACAGGTCGGCCAGGTTGTCATTGCCCAGCCGGATGCTGCCGCCCTGCGCCGGCAGCAGGCCCAACAGGGTCTTGAACAGCGTAGTCTTGCCGCCGCCATTCGGCCCCAGCAGGCACGCCACCTCGCCCGGCGCCACCGCCAGCGAGACGCCGCTACCGACCGTGTGCCGGCCATAGCCATAGGCGAGAGCATCGCAGCTCAGAGTCATTGCCAGCCGCGCCTGGAGGTGGCCAGCAACCACAGGAACAGCGGCGTGCCGATCAGTGCGGTGAGCACTCCCAGCGGCAACTCGGTCTGCCCCCAGCCGCGCGCCAGCGTATCGACCGCCAGCATGAAGGCGGCGCCCAACAGGCAGGCCGCCGGCAGCAGGCGCGAGTTGTCGGGGCCGGTGATCATGCGCGCCAGATGCGGCACCACCAGCCCGACCCAGCCGATCACGCCCGAGATTGAAACCGCCGCGGCGGTCGCCAGCGTCGCTGCGACAATCGCGGCCAGGCGCACGCGGCGCGTGTCGACACCCAGCGAGCGTGCTTCTTCATCCCCCATCGACAGCACGTTGATGCGCCAGCGCAACAGCCACAGCACGCCAAGACCGATGCCGATCGCCGGCAGTATTGCCAAGCTCTCGTCAGGCGTGACCGCGGCCAGGCTGCCGAGCAGCCAGTAGGTCATGCCGGGCAACTGGTTGAAAGGGTCGGCCAGAACCTTGATCAGCGCGATCAGCGCAGCAAACAGCGAGCCAAGAACTACGCCTGCCAGCACCAGAAGCAGCAGCGGATCGTGCTGCCGATACGCCGCAGCCAGTGCATACACCAATGCCACCGCGCCCAGCCCGCCGGCGAAAGCCAGCAAATGTACCGACCAGGGGTCGAGCGAAAACCAGATGCCGAGCAGCGCGCCCAAGGCAGCGCCGGACGACACACCAAGAATGTCCGGCGCCACCAGCGGATTGCGGAACACCGACTGATACGCGCTGCCGGCGCCGGCCAGGGCTGCGCCGACCAGCAATGCGGCGAGAATGCGCGGGCCGCGAATCGACAGCACCACAGCTTCGGCATTGGGCGGGGCGGCGTGCGCTCCACCCGCGATCGACGACCAAAGGATGGCGAGCACATCCGCCGGCGCCACCGCGAAGCTGCCGATCGAGAACGCCAGCGCGATCAGTGCCAGCAGAGAAACCACGGCCGCACCCCAGGCCAGCGACTTCATGGGCGGGCCGACTTCACTGCGCGGGAGGCTTGAAAGGTCGTCACGGATGCGATGCTATCCGGTACGCCGCCGTCGCGTACGCGAAGTCACAAGTCAAGCGCATTGCATTGGTGCGGGCATAGGCGCAAACTCTTCGAACTTTCCAGCACTGGAGCATGGGCACGATGTCGCGATTCCTGTTTACAAATGCACGTATCTTTGATGGCGCCGGGCGGGCAGCATTTTCCGGGCACGTACTGGTATCGGGCAACCGGATTGAAACAGTGGGCGAAGGCGCACCAGGGCCGGCTGGCGCCGATACGGAAATCATCGACTGTGCAGGAGCAACCGTGATGCCCGGCCTGGTCGAATCGCACGCGCATCTGTCGTGGCCGTCTTCGCTTGGACGCGTGATCAACGCGATGATTCTTCCGCCCGAGGAGCACTTGCTGGTCACCGCCCGCAATGCGCGCATCACGCTGGATGCCGGCTTCACCTCCGCCTATTCAGCCGGTTCGCTTGGCGAAAGGTTCGAGATCGCATTGCGCGAGGAAATCAACGGCGGATGGATTCCGGGCCCGCGCCTGCGCGCCTCATCCCTGGAACGCCTGCCCGAAGGTGCACTGGGCCAGAAAGCGAAACCAGGTGTTGAACATGAACGTGGCCCGCAGGCGATGCGTGCGTATGTCAAGAAAATGGCAAGTGCAGGTGTCGATTCGATCAAGTTCCAGTTGTCGAGCGATGATGCTTTCGTCCCGGGCGGATCGAAAATGCTCACCTATACCGAAGACGAGGTTGCGGCCATGGGTACGCAAGCGCGCGAAAGCGGCGTTTACCTCTCGTGCCACGCGCAGGCCGCCGAGGCGATCAAGATGGCGGTGCGGCACGGCTTTCGCGCGCTATATCACTGCAGCCATGCCGACGAAGAAGCGCTGGACATGCTGGAAGCCAGAAAAGACCGGATCTTCGTCGCGCCTGCCGTCGGACTCCTGTATTCGCGCATCCATGAAGCCGAATCGTTTGGCATCACCCGACAGGTTGCCCAGGACATGGGGGCTGTTTCCGGATTGGAGCGAATGCAGTCGCTCTATCCGAAAATGCGCAAGCGTGGAATTCGCGTCCTGCCTGGCGGCGACTATGGATTTCCCTACAATCCGATCGGCCGCAACGCCCGTGACCTGCAACTGTTCGTCGAACTGTTCGGCTACACACCTGTCGAAGCCCTGGTGGCCGCCACCAAGCTTGGCGGCGAACTGATGGGGCGCGGCGAACTGATAGGGCTGCTCAAGCCGGGTTATCTCGCGGATCTCCTGGTGGTGGAAGGCGATCCTACGGTTGACGTGCGCATTCTCCAGGAGCCCGAGCGCTTGAAGATGATCATGAAGAACGGTGCGTTCCACGCTCGGCAACCCGTCAGCGAACCCTTCACCGCGGCCTGATCACCGCGGCCTGATCACCGCGGCCTGATCACCGCGGCCTGATTGACGGCCCCGCAGGCGTTGCACACCACTTCGAAATCGCATCTGCCTTCAACCGGCTCGCCGGCAAGTGTTCGATCAGGAAACAAACCGGCTCAGTGTTCCATGCGCGACACCGAATCAGAACTTTTTTCCTTGGACATGGTCAAGACTCGATCAAAGAAGTACAGGTGGCCGAAACGCCTACGCAGCATGCGCGGCCGTCCGGCCCATGAGGCACGACGCCAGCCCGCTTAACCCGCCCGCGCCAGCAGCAAGGCGTCGATTTCGACTTCCGCGACCAACCAATCCTGTGCCGGATCCCCAGGCGCGACGCCGCGCGCCTGACAGATGAAGTAAGCCGCCTCGGCGATCATTGCCTCGCGCGTCTCGGAACTGATGACCAGATCTGGCGATGCGCGAGTGGCGCGCTTCGGCGCGGGCGTGCTTTTGACCGCAGAAGCCGTCCGCTTGCGCGGGCTCTTCGTTGCTGCGCTCGCTGCGGCGGCAGAAGATACCGGCGCCACTGCCTTCCTGGGGGTCGCGGTCCTGGCAAAAGCGGGGCCAGCGAGGTGCGCCGCGTTGGACTCCGGGAATCAGCTCATTCCCCGTAGCTATTTGCCTCGCGTCGCCGGCAGGCGCACAATCGCGACATCTATACACCTGCAAGTCAAAAAGCCCCGTTTTCGGAGAACCAAATGAAAGCCGCCAGCATCCTCGAGACCATCGGCAACACCCCGCATGTCCGCGTCAACCGCCTGTTTGGGGCAACCCACCAGGTGTGGATCAAATCCGAGCGCAGCAATCCGGGCGGCTCTATCAAGGACCGTATCGCGCTGGCCATGGTCGAGGACGCGGAAGCGAGCGGCAAGCTCAAGCCCGGCGGCACCATCATCGAACCGACCTCGGGCAATACCGGGGTCGGGCTGGCGATGGTGGCAGCGGTCAAGGGTTACCGGTTGGTGCTGGTGATGCCCGACAGCATGTCGATCGAGCGGCGCCGCCTGATGCTGGCCTACGGGGCCAAGTTCGAACTGACGCCGCGCGCCAACGGCATGAAGGGTGCGATCGCGCGTGCCACCGAGCTGATTGCAGCAACCCCGGGTTCGTGGATGCCGCAGCAATTCGAGAACGCCGCCAATATCGAGGCGCATGCGCGCTCCACTGCGCGCGAGATCCTGGCGGATTTTCCGCACGGGGTCGACGCCCTGATTACCGGCGTCGGCACTGGCGGCCATTTGACCGGCTGCGCGCAGGTGTTGAAAAAGGTCTGGCCGCAGTTGAAGGTGTTTGCCGTCGAGCCATCGGCATCGCCGGTGATCTCCGGTGGCGCACCGGCGCCGCACCCGATTCAGGGCATCGGCGCCGGCTTCGTGCCAACCAATCTGCACATGGCGCTACTTGATGGCGTGATCCAGGTCGAGGCAGAGGCGGCGCGTGATTACGCGCGCCGCTCGGCGCGCGATGAAGGAATGCTGGTCGGCATTTCTTCCGGTGCCACCCTGGCGGCGATTGCACAAAAGCTGCCGGAGATCGCGCTCGGCAGCACCGTGCTGGGCTTCAACTACGACACCGGCGAGCGCTACTTTTCGATCGAAGGTTTCCTGCCGGCCGAATAGGCGCGCGGCCGGTTTCAAGTGGGATGGAGTGGCATGGCGCACTGTGGCGCGCGGCGAAAAGCGTGCTGACGATCGTCGTTGGCATCGCCTTGGGCCTGCCGCTGTTGTTGTGGGCGATGCAGGACAGCCTGATCTTCCACCCGCCGGATGCGCCTGCAAGCACGCCGCGCTCGGTCGGCCGCTCGGTCGAAGCGGTGACCGTGCCGGTAGGCGACGGTCTGGCGCTGGCGGGTTGGCTGGCCCGCCCGGCAGCAGCGAACGGCCGCTTGCCGCTCTTGATCTACTTCGGCGGCAACGCCGAGGAGGTTTCCTGGATGGCCGAAATGTCGGCGCGCTTTCCGGGCTGGGCCTTGCTGGCGGTCAACTATCGCGGCTACGGCGGCAATCCGGGCCGACCGGGTGAGACCGCGATAGCCACCGATGCGCTGGCAATCCACGATTGGGCCGTGGCCCGCAGCGATGTTGAAGCCGCGCGTGTGGTCGTGATCGGTCGCAGCCTGGGCAGCGGCGCCGCGGTACATCTGGCGGCGGCGCGCAAGCTTGCAGGTGTGGTGCTGGTGACACCCTTCGACAGCCTGACGGCAGTGGCGCAAAACCTGTACCGCTTCGTGCCGGTTGGCTGGCTGCTGCGCCATCCCTTCGATTCGCATGCCCGCGCGTCCGCCATCGAGACACCAATGCTCGCGCTGGTCGCCGCCAACGACACGCTGATTCCGCCGGCGCACGCCAGGCGCCTGTTCGACGCCTGGCGTGGCCCGAAGCAATGGCAACTTGTCGCACGTGCCGATCACAACAGCATTGATGGCGAGGCTGGCTACTGGGACGCGATCGCAGCGTTTCTGGCTGCGCGCTAGTTTGGTGCCCTGCGGTCAGCGCCTGCTTGCAACTGCCTTGACATGGCAATGCTGGGCCAAAAGGCGCAGCATTGCCTCGGGCGCATCGCCGGCGTCGCCGATGATCAATTGCTCGATCACCTCGGGATAAAACTCGTCCTCCCACAGGGCAATCAGTCCATCGATCATCTGGTGCGGCGCGCAGCGGCCGATGAAGTCCGGCACGCTCTTCGCGGCCGCACCATCCTTGCGAATCGCGCGCATCGCCGCTTTGGCCTCGGTGGCGGTAATTTCCGGCTTGGGCGCCTTGCCCGCCACCAGGCACAGGAAAATGGTGTTCATCGAATCGGTGTCGGTTTTGCCGTTGGTTACCATGCGCCACTCATCGGTGACCATGGTGTCGTAATCACTGACCTCCAGTTGCAGCGAGAACGCGTGAAACCGATCGTGGTACTCGCGCACCAGATCGTTGAAGGCCACCTTCATGTCGATGATGCGCGGCAGGTCCTTGGCAACCATCTTCTTCAGGTGGCGCTCGATGACCGCGCGATGCTGGTCCGGCACATCGTCGATCAGGTCTTTTCTCACCGGCGATTTTTTCTTGGCGCGGCGAAACGCGGTGAGAAAGGCCTTGAGTTCGCGCGCATCGAGCAAGCCGCCTTCGGTGCGGCCGGCGATGCGAGTCAACAGGCAGGCATCGAGAATGCTCTCGGCGGATTCGCCGCCGAGCGTCTCGGCCGGCAGTTCCATCACGTCGGCGAACCACAGGGCGGCCTCTATCTCGGCCTGGCAGGCGGCACGCTCGGCCAAGCGCGCGCGATACTGCTCGACAGTCCATTGATCGCCCAAAGTGCGCGCGCGCAGGAATTCCTTGACCCCCTCCGGTTCGGGCGGATCCTGGATCAGGGTATCGGTCGGCATCGCAAACAGCTTTTTCAACATCTCCGAGCCGCCACGCGAATGCGACAGAAACGTATGTTCCTGCAGCGAGCGTGCGGCGCGCACCAGTTGCCCGTCGGAGATGTGTTCCAGGTACAGGCTGGCCAGGTAGACCATGCGCTTGACAGCATCGTCCAGATCGGTACGCAAATGCGCCGTGCCGAAAAAATCGGCGATCTGCACCACACCCTTGGCGCCGTCGGTACGCATTGCATCGAGCTTTTCCGAATCGATGATGCCGTTGGCCAGACCATAATCGAGCGCACGCGCGAAATACGGGCGATCGTCATAGGTCGTCAGCGCCTGGGGCGGCGCACTCAAAGGCAGGGTGGCGCTCACAGTGCGGACTCCTCGACCGGGCCGCGACCCGCAGCCGTGCCGGTACCCAAACCTTCGCCTTCGGCCTCTTCCACCTTGAGCGGCGGCACCTCGACTACGCGATTGCGAGCCGCGAGGATCTGGAACACATGGAAGAACTCATCCGCATGGTGATGTGCCAGGCGCCAGGTCAATTCCATCCAGTCCGAATCGCTCACCTCGTCCAGGCCGACGCCGCCGCGCGGCAGTTCGAAGTGGTCCTCGCGCACCGTGTCCTCTTCCTCGTCCTTGGGCGCGCGTTCTTCCTCGCCTGGCACGAAGCTGCCATGGGTCTTGAAAATCGACAGTTCGTCGAAACGGTCGTCCAGGTAATCGGCCAGCACTTCCAGCCCGAGATCCTTTTCGGCCAAGGCGGCGATGAAGTCGTCCGCTTCGATCTCTTCGCGATAGATCACCGAATTGATCATCGAGCGCAGTCGGTCGCGATTGGGCTCGCCGTACATGCGCTCCATGATCACCGCGTCGGCGAATTGCTTCGGCGTGACCAAAAGGTTGATCACCGAGGGCTTGGCGGAATCGTACTCACGCATGATCGCCAGCAGGTCCTTGGGCGGCAGGTCGTCCAGTACCGCGACCAGCGCGTGATCGCCTTCGGTATCGACCAGTTCGGTCAGCGCCGATTCGGCTGCGGCGATGTCGCCGGCGTGGATCAGTGCGGAGGCCTTGAGAATTGCGGGATGTTGTGCCATGAAATTTCCTGAATATCCTCTTGCTAGCTGCGACGGTCGAAGCCTTGTTCGCCCAGCCAGTCTTCGCCGGCTTCGCCCAGATCAGGGTCGCCGTCGTCGCCATCGTCTTCATCTTCGGCACGCTCTTCGGCACCACTGGCCACCGAGGCGCCAAGCCGGAACATCAGGTATTCGAGGGCGACGGCGATCAACAGGAATTGCTCGCCTTCCGGGTTTTGCAGCGCGCGCTCGGCCAGCTTCTCGGCCCATGGCTCCATTTCCAGCGTTGCCGCCACTTCCGCCCAGGGCGGAAAGTCACCGGGTTGCGCCGCCACCAATTGTTCGAGTACCTCCTTTGTGCTGAAACGAAAGCCACCGTGAAACGCCGGCGCGACCATCACCGGGTCGGTCTCGCACATCGGCAACAGGCCCTCGAACTGGTCACGCTTGACCTTGAGGCGCGCCTTGAGCACGTCCTCGCCGGCCGAATCGTAGGTCAGGTCCTCGATTTCATAAGCGTAGGTGGACGACAGATCGTTGAAAAACGCCGAGAGTTTCATGCCAGTACACCCTTCAAGTACGCGCTCCAGATTTCGCGTGCGGTTTCGATCGGGTTTTCGATCAGGCTGCGGCGCCGATTGTCGTCGTAGGCAAGCCGTTTGGCGCTGTCCGACAGCACTTCGTAGGCTTCCTGCAGCGCCTGGAAATCGGCATGCGCCGCCGCAGACGGGTTACGGTCCGGATGCAGCGCGGAGGCGCGCTTGCGGTAGGTAGCCTTGATCTCGGCTAAGCTTGCCGTGGGCGCTACGCCCATGATCCGATAGTAGTCTTTCATTGATTTCCTGAATATTTTGGGGCGGACGGCTGCGCCTGTTGCCGCACATCCATCGCCAGTTCGGCTGCTCGGCCGACAGTGGGCTTTCAGGTCGGCCGAACCAGCACCTGTGCGCGCGATATGGGGGCGTTTGACCGGTTCGCAACAGGCAGCGCCGGAAGATTAACCGATTCGGCCGCTGTGCCGGCCAAATCGTGCGCGACTGCGCGTGTTTGCAGGATTCCGCGGCACCAAACACGTGCCGCCTGCGTCAGGGTTTGTAGTTGGGAAAGAACAATTGTCCGCCGCCGATCCTGTAGGCGGCGATGGTCTGCTGGCCCTCGGACGAAATCAGAAAATCGATAAACGCCTGGCCCAGATCCCTCTTCACATGCGGGTGCCTGACCGGGTTCACCAGCATCACGCCATATTGGTTGAACAATCTGGTGTCGCCCTGCACCACGATCTCCAGGCCACCGCGGTTCTTGAACGATAGCCAGGTGCCGCGGTCGGCCAGGATGTAGGCATCCATCGACGACGCAATGTTGAGCGCCGGCCCCATGCCGGAGCCGGTCTCGCGGTACCAGGCCCCCTTCACGCGCTCGATGTCAAGGCCCGCATTGCGCCAATAGCGCACCTCCGCGGCATGGGTGCCGCTCTTGTCGGCGCGCGACACGAAGGCCGCCTTGGTCGACTCGATCTTCTTCAGGCCTTCCAGAATGTCCCTGCCGGCCGCACGCGCGGGATCGGCCTTGGGGCCGATCAGCACAAAATCGTTGTACATCACCACCATGCGCTTTGCGCCAAAGCCATCGGCGACGAATTTCTCCTCGGCCGCCTGGTCATGCACGAACACCACGTCGGCATCGCCGCGCCGACCCTGGTCGAGCGCCTGGCCGGTACCGAGCGCCACCACGCGCACCTTGACACCTGTTTTTCTCTCGAAGGCCGGCAACAAGTGGCCGAACAAACCGGATTGCTCGGTCGATGTGGTGGACGCCAGCACAATGAATTTTTCCTGTGCCGGCGCAGAAGCCTGTGCCAGGGCCAGCACACCAGCGGCCAATATGACAAAACCGCGTCTTGGAATGGTCATGCAAGTTCTCCTTCAAGGTAGGAGCGCGCCGCGGCCGACCGCGGTGTATTGAAAAAATCCGCGCCGCTTGTCTGTTCGGCAATGCGGCCGGCATCGAGGAACAACACCTGCTCGGCGAAGCGCCTGGCGATCCCGCGGTGATGGGTCACCAGAATCACCGCCACGCCCGCGGTGGCGATCTCGTGAATGATCGCTTCCACCGCACCGGTCGCACCAGGGTCGAGGCTGGCGGTCGGCTCGTCCAACAGAAGCACGTCGGGGTCGAGCGCCCAGGCGCGCGCCAGCGCCACCCGCTGCTGCTCGCCACCGGACAAAACGCGGCCAGGCCGCGCGCCCAGGCGCGCCAGTCCGACCTTCGACAAAGCCGCCTGCGCGCGCTCACGCAATTGCCTGGCCGTCTCGTGACGATGCTGCGCACTTTGCTTAAGCGCGTAGATCACGTTGTCTTCGACCGAGCGACGCAAGAGCACCGGGCGCTGGAACACCATGGCGATACGCGGCGCGCGGGCACCAATCGGCGCCCATTCGACCTGGCCGGCACTGGGCGCAAGCAGACCATGCATCACGCGCAGCAGCACGCTCTTGCCCGCGCCATTCGAACCGAGAATCGCGATCCGTCGGCGCGGCAGCACGGCGCTGAGCGAATCAAGCGCGCGATGCCCGCGGCCTTCGAACACCAGACGATCCAGACGGACCAATGCGAATTCCTGCGCCAGCCCCGACACCCGATCGATGGAATCAGCCATAGCGCCGCACCGACCATTCGCGCATCGCATACGCAAGTGCGTTCAAACCCAGCACGATCGCCAGCAGTATCAGTCCGAGTGCCAACGCCAGCGGCAGATCACCCTTGCTGGTCTCGAGCGCGATCGCGGTGGTCATCACACGGGTGACCCCATCGATGTTGCCACCGACGATCATCACCGCGCCCACCTCGGCCATGGCGCGCCCGAGGCCGGCCAGCACCACGGTGGCCAGCGAAAAACGCGTATCCCAGATCAGGGTGAGCGACGCTTGTGCGGTGGATACGCCGAGCGAGCGCAATTGCTCTTCGTAGTGCGTCCAGGCATCCTCGATCACCTGGCGCGACAATGCGGCGATGATCGGCATGATCAACACAAACTGCGCCAGCACCATCGCGCCAGGGGTGAACAAAAGGCCCAGACTCCCCAGCGGCCCGGCGCGCGACAGAAGCAGGTAGACCACCAGGCCCACCACCACCGGCGGCAGGCCCATCGCGGCATTGAGGAACACGATCACCAGGCGGCGCCCGGAAAATCGGCCGACCGCGACCGCCGCGCCGATCAGGCAGCCAACCAGCGTGGCCAGCGCAACCGCTGCCAGGCTCACCTTGAGCGACAAGGTGATGATGGCGAAAAGTCGCGCGTCGCCCGCTAGCGCCAGACTGATGGCGGCGCCCAGGCTTTCGCCAATCCAGTTCAATCTGGTCCGATCATGGGTTTGATGGAAATGTGTGCAGCGCAATGCCCGAACGGCAGGGCCGGTGCCGCCAATCGCATGGGCGACAATGGTAGCGACAGCGGCTGATTCGCCCAATATGAATCGCATTGCATATGTTGCGCATCAAACTCGACTACAGCTTCACCACCCGCGACACCGCGCAAGGCGCAGGCGACGCTCGTGCCGCGCATCTGGTCAACCCGCTATTCGCGCTGCTGGCCGCGATCCGCCAGGCAGGATCGATCCGCCGGGCAGCCACCCACCTGGGGTTTTCGTATCGCCATGTGTGGGGCGAACTCAAGCGCTGGGAAGGCGACTTGGGGCAGTCGCTGATCGTCTGGGAAAAAGGCAGACACGCGCGCCTGACGCCATTCGGCGAGAAACTCGTATGGGCCGAAGCACGTACCCGCGCACGCATCGCCCCGCAAATCCAGAGCCTGGCCTCCGAACTCGAAAGCGCCTTCGCGGTGGCGTTCGATGATGCCGCCCATATATTGTCGGTCCAGGCCAGCCATGATCTGGCGTTACCGTTGCTCAAGGACCGGCTGCTGGCGTCCGCCGTACATCTCGACTTGCAGTATTGCGGCAGCCTCGACGCGCTAGCCGGGCTCAGCGCCGGCCGCTGCCTGTTGGCCGGCTTTCACGTCGGCTACGAGCATGGGGCGGGTTCGCTGACAGCCAAGGCGTTCAAGCGCTATCTGGTACCGGGCCGGCACAAATTGATCGACTTCGCAGGCCGACGCCAGGGTCTGATGCTGGCACACGGCAATCCAAGGTCGATCAACGGGCTCGCCGACCTCACCCGCGGCGGACTGCGCTTCATCAACCGCCAACGTGGCTCCGGCACGCGAGTCGAAATCGAGCAGTTGTTTGCCGCCCAGGGCATCGACAGCGCCCGCGTCGCGGGCTTCGACGACGAGGAGTCCACCCACCTCGCGGTCGCAGCGGCAGTGGCCGCCGGCGCGGCTGATGCCGGCTTCGGCATCGAAGCCGCGGCGCTACGTTATGGACTCGATTTCCTGCCGCTGATGAACGAGCGCTACTACCTGGCTTGCCTCAAGGAAACCCTGGAGCTTCCGGCCGTGACGACCTTGCTGGGCGTACTGTCAGGCGCCGCCTGGCGCACGCAAGCGTTGGCGCTGCCAGGCTATACGTTGAATGACCCTGGTGCCGTGGTGCCACTCACACGAGCGTTGCCGTGGTATCGCTACCGGAGTCCGAAGCTGGTGCACGCCTGAATCCGCGTTGCCTGGCGCACCAACACGGCGATTGGCTTCAGGACTCGCGACAGGTCTCATTGAACCTCCAGAATGGCCGACCGTGCGACATCAATAAGGCCACCACGCAGGACCTTGCCTTGGTGTAGCGACGCGAGCAAACCCATGTAGTCGCGCACCTGGTCACGGTAGCCTTCGAGGTCTCGGCCCGGCAGGTTTCGTTTGTAATCGAGCACCCATACTTCAGACTCGAACTCGACCACACGGTCGAGGCGGCGCGTGCCGGCGCTGCAGACCAACTCGAACTCGTTGCGAGCACGCACAAAAGCCGCCGGATCGAAAAAGTGCGTCAGGCCCGGCGCGTCGAAGAGCGTCTCGACACGCAGACGCAACGGCGCCACCCTTTCGACCGGAAGCCGACAGCGCCGCGCCAACCAGGCGTCGTCCGGCGCTGCAGCACCATCATCGCGCGCCTGGGCCAGCCATTGCAGCACCGCATGCAGGTCAATGCCCTCCTGCTGTTCCGGCGTCGGTTGCGGGCGGCGCTGGCCCACTGCCATCGGCGGCAATGGGTGAGGGGCCGCTTCCTCGTATGTCTGCAACGCCAACTCTTCGGCTGTAGCAGCCATGCCGATGTCGCCCCAGGCGAGCACAACGGCTTCTGCCAGTCCGGCGTCAACATCACGGGCTGCGCACAGGTCTTCCACGGCCTTGTGAATCAGGCTGTAGGCATTGGCGGCACCGGCACGCAGGTTCTCGGTACCGCTGACCAGCAGCACCTGCTGCGCGCGCGTCATCGCCACATAAAGCAGGTTGAGTTCCTCACGTTCTGCAGCGGCACGATTGGTCAAATGAAAACGCGCCCGGCCGGCACCAACTTCGTCCTTCACCGTGAGCATCGAGAAGTGCTCCGGTCGATCATCGCCGGGCGGCCAGTCGATCAGCGGTTCGTAGGTTTCGGCGGCGCCGGCGCCGGCGTTGGCGTCGATCAGACAGACTATCGGCGCCTCCAGGCCCTTGGCGCCGTGCACCGTCATCATGCGTACCACATTGCCCGCGGCATGCGCGTCGGCGTCGCCGGCGTCGGGCGCCTCTTCGTCGGGCCCGCGGCGCGCGGCCTTGAGTTCCTCGAGAAAACGCATCAGGCTGGGGAAGCGGCCCGCATCCTGGTCGAGCGCCAGTGCGATGAAGGCATGGAGATTGGCCAGCACGCGACCGGTCATCGCGCTCGGTACGCTGGCGGCGTAGCACTCAAGGACCACGCCCTGATGGTAGATGCGATCGAGCAGGTCGTGTACCGGCAATGAGCCCGCCACCAGCAGCCATCGGCCAAGCAGGGTGCGGGCACGCTCCAGCGTCGCCGGCACGTCTTTGAGCCCAACCAGGCGCGGCCACCACGCCATGCCGCGCGTGCCGGCCCGCGCCAGCAGTACAAGTTGATCGTCGCCGACGCCGAACAGCGGGCTCTTGAGTGCATGTGCCAGCTTGAGGTCGTCGCCCGGGCTCGCCAGGAAGCCAAGCAGCGCCACCAGGTCCTGCACCTCCAATGCATCGAGCAAGCCGCCACCGCGCGCGGTGGAAAACGGCATACCCGCTTCACGCAGTGCTTCTTCCATCTCCACAAAGGCGCGCTTGCGCCGCGCCAACACCAGCACGTCCTCAAAACGCGCCGTGCGCACGGTGGCAGCACCGCCCGCAGCCACCGCAACCTGCATGTGGCCGACAAGCTCGCCAATGCGGCGCACCAACTGGCGCCCTTCTTCAAGGCGGCGCAGATCCTTGTCGCCCGGCCGTGCCTGGGTCAGCGGGTCGCGCAAACCATCGCACGAGCTGGCCGCGTCGCGCGCCGCCCGTGAAATCAGCGGCAGCACCTCGACACGTCCCGGCAGAATGCCCTGTGCGGTGGTCTGCGGCGAAAAGTGGCCAAAACCGGCCAGGCCATCGAATACGCGATTGACGATATCGACTACTGCCTGCGCGTTGCGACGCGTATGGTTCAGTTCGATGCGCTCGGCCTGCCAGTCACCCTCAAGCCAGGTGCCGGCGGCTTCGAACAGGCGCGCATCGGCGCGGCGAAAGCGGTAGATCGACTGCTTGGGGTCGCCCACCATCAATACCGTCGGTCGCTCATGATCGCTTCCATAACCGCCAAGCCAACCCTTGAGCGCAGCCCACTGCAGCGGATTGGTGTCCTGAAATTCGTCCAGCAAAACATGTTTGTAGCGTGAGTCGAGCCGCGCATGCAGGTAGGCGGCATGATCGTCGTTGGTCAACAGGCGCGCCGCCAGCCATTCAACGTCGGTGAAGTCGACCATGGCGCGCGCCCCCTTGAGTGCCTGATACTCGGCGATCAAGGCATCGCCGACGACGAACAAATCGGCGTTGAGAGCGCAGATACGCTGTGCCAGCAGTGCTTCTCGTGCGCTCAAGAGGCGCGTCTCCAGCCTGGTGTGCAGGTCGAGAAACCGTGCTTCGCCGCTCCCGCCGAGTCGTTTGGCCTGCGCCGCACTGGGCGCCCTGGGCGCGCGTGGCTCGCCATTGGCCTTGAGCCAGATATCGCCGGCGTCCTCAAAAGCCGACGCGTCGTACCAGCCGCTGCCAAGGATTGCCAGCAGGGCGGCGCCCTTGAGCTTGTCAGCCGCCGTGTTCAAGCGCAAGCCTTCTGCATACTCGATCAGTTCAGCTCGACAGGATGCGAAAAACTCAGCGACCGGATCGGCCTCGGGATCACATTGCAGTTGCGCGCGCAAACGCGCCAGCGCAAAACCGGGAGCGTCCGCCGCGTCGGCGCAAAAGGCCCACCACTCGGCGCGACGCGCGACAAAGGCGAACAAGGCCGCGCGCGCGTTGGACAGGCCGATCTCCGGCAACATGCGTGCGAAGGCTTGCGCCTGAGCACCATCGGGCGCGCGCCCGAGTGCGGCTGCCAGGCGCTGCCAGGCTTCACCCAGCAGCACACCGGACTTCTCCACCAGGGTCGCGCCATGCGCCGATACACCACCAGCGGCGGCGACGTCGGTTGCGCCCGGCGGACTTAACGGCGCCAGCTTGACCAGGCGCAGGAACCAGCCGTGAAAGGTGTCGATCGCAATCGCAGGTTCCGCGGTCAAAAGCGCCTCATGCAGCATGCGCGCGCGTGGCACAGCGGCGCGCGCTTCCGCAGCACCCATGCCGCGTTGGCACAAGAAAGCGCAGGCATCGTCAGCGCCGGTCAGCGCCAGATGCGCCAGCCAGATTTCCAGGCGCGCGCGCATTTCCTGGGCGGCTTTGCGCGTGAAGGTTAGGGCGAGAATCGATTCGGGCCTGGCACCGGCCAGTAGCAGCCGCAGCATGCGCGAGGCGAGTAGCCATGTCTTGCCGCTGCCGGCGCAAGCTTCCACCACGCTTGAGGCTGCCGGACTCAGGGCCGCGCTGGTGTCGATCTCAAGCATTGCCCTGCCCGCCTGCCGACCAGTGGTCGCGCCGGCACAACCCACGCATTTCGCACCATGCACACGCGCTGTCGGCGCCGTTGGCGGCGAGCCCGGCGCCGGCATCAATGGCGCCAAAGAGTGTCACCAGACGGCGTCGCTCGTCCTCGACTAAGTGCTGCGGATTGGCGGGTACCGCATCGATTTTTCTGCCGTCGACGGCGACAAACGCAGCCTGGGCGAGTGCCCCGGCGGGGTGCAGCAGGCAATAGGCTGCCAGTTGCACGTCTTCGCCGACTTCGGCCACGCGCCGCTTGAGGGCGGTGGCGTCCTGGGTCTTGTAGTCGAGGATTTGAATCGCGTTATCGCTTTCACGCACATCAATGCGGTCGAGCCGGCCGCGCAAATCGATGCGCGCGCCGCTTGCTAGCGCGAACGCCATTTCGGCCGCAACTTCGCCGTCCTGCCAAACCCACCCCGCGGCCTCGCGTTCCAGTTGCCAACCGATGTACGCATCGGCGAGTGCCACCCAGCGCTGCTTCCAGCCCAGGCTCAGGAAATTGAACTCGATCGCGGGTGCGAACACCTGGTCGGCCAAACGGTTGAACTCGGTGGCAATGACGTCGCGCGCCATGCCGGTAAACAACGGGAAGCGTGCGTGCAGGCGATTGAGCAAGGCATGCACCCACTGGCCGTAATCGCTTTTCTCGAATTCCTCGCGCACTTCATCGGCCTCGTTCAAGCCCAGCATGTGGCGTGCAAAGAATTGGTAGGGGCAAGCCACCAGGCTCGCATAGGCACTCACCGAAACGGCGGCCGGCCGCAGTTGAGGCGCGCGTGGCGCAGGCATGTTGACCGGTTTGGCGACTCCGCCGAACGCGGGCGCTGCGGCCACGGCATGGATCAGGCCGGCATGGCCGGCAGCGCGTGCGAGCGCATCCAGGCGAACGAAAAACTGCGAAAGCGGCTGCGGTTCGTCCACGCTGCCGGATTGCCAGGTGGCGCAAAAGTCGCCGCTGTGCGCGATCAAGGCGCCGAGCGTATCGCGCAGTTCGGCGGCGCGCTCGTCGGGGGTGACCAACTGCAGTTGCAAGCGCAACTTGGTGGCCAATAGCGGCCCGGGTTCGCGTTCAGCCCCCAGGTGCGCGGCGCCGACGCCCAGCAGCAGAACAGCGTCAAAGCGGCGCAACTGCGCGCGCAGCAGGGATGTCATGACGATCGGGCTTTCAATGGCGCTGTCACGGAACACGGCCACCTCGAGCTCCGACGCAAAAAAGTCACGCCATGCCGGCAAGGTCTGCGCATTGCCGGCGCCAAGTTGATCACCCAGGCTGCGCGCCAGATCCAGCAGCAACACGCCGGCGGCATCGGCAGCCAGTGCATCGGCCGCGCCCAGCGCCTTGAGCGAATCGAGCAAAAGCGCAAACCATTCATCGAGCGATGCGCTACGACGGGCCCAGGGGCGTGCCGTCGCTTCGATGCGCGCGAGCATGCGCAGCGCGACCGGATCGGGTGCCGCGGCACGTTCCAACGCATGACGCATGGCTGGCAGACCGGCCTGCACGTTGTGCTCGCGGATCGCCGCTTCCAGCGCTGCGAGCGCTTGCGCCCGTTGTGTCGCATCGATGTCGGAAAAAACGAAGGGCGAACGCAGCCAGTCCTGCAGGTCGCGCTGATGAAAGCCGCCGCTGACCGCATCGACCCAGCGCATGGCGCAGGTGGCCGCGCTGGTGGTCGAAAGCTTCCAGCCGGCTTCGTCGGCCAGCAACACTCGTTCGCGCTCAAGCAGCGCGCGCACGCGGCGCGCCACCACACGATCCTGGGCGATCAGGGCGATGCTTTGTTTGCCGGCCCCAAGCCAGGCGCGCACCTGGTTTACCGCAGCCCGCGCCTCGGCCTCCAGGGTCGGCGCGCGCAATACACGCACGCGTTCCAGCAGGGTGCGATCAACCATGGCCAACCTGGCGGCACGCGATGCAACGGGTGCCTCCGGCTGCCGCGGCCAGGCTGCCAGCAGCGCCGGCTCAAGCGTCGCAGGCGCCACCAGCGTCACGGCGCGGCGCGCATCGACCAACGACACAAACGCCTGTTCCTCGACGTCCAGGCGCGCACCGGGCCGCACGCTCAGGCACATGAGCGGCCCGGTCACGGACTGCGCCGCCGTGCCAAGCAGCATGCGCCGCGCCAGACCGGGGTCCAGCGGCGCGCCCCTGGCAGGGCGAGCATAAGCGCGCCAGACTTCGTACACCAGGCGCGCCTCGGGAGCGGCGACGCCCGCTCCGCGGCCACGGTAGTGCGCTTCGATCAGGCGCAGAAAACCGGCTTCGTCCGACGGCTCGGGCAGGCGCATCGACAACTCGTCGGTCAAAGCAAGTATCGCGCGACAAACATCCCATCGCGGCGCGCCGCCAAACCAGCCGCGGATTGCCAGCACACGCTGCAAGTCCGCCAGCCGCCGCGCCGGTGGCACCACCTTGTGTGTCGCGTCCGCGCCGTCGATCAACGCCGCCAGGGTGCAGATGCGCGGTGGCACGATTGTCACAAAGCCGTGCGCCGTGCCTATGCGGCCAATTGCCGCGCGCAGCGCCGGCGCGCTGGTCTGCGTGGGAACAAGCACCAGCCAATCGGCCAAATCGGGCGCGTTGGCGGCAGCTAACATGAGGCTGGCGGCGTGCTCCAGCAGGTCTGTGCCGGGTGAACAAAGGCTTGAAGTCGGCACGGCGCTTGCGAATTGGGAGGATTGGGAGGATTGGGAGGATTGGGAGGATTGGGAGTATTGGGATTGATTGACAATCGGTAGCGGAGGGAACACAAATGCCGACACTTGAAACCGGAGCGCGGCTCCCCATCTGGATAGGGATTGTAGGCCCGCCAACGGACCGGCCCACTTTTTGTTAGCATTATCCAACCAACCCCACCGCCACCCGGAGTTTTCATGAGTGCCAACATTTCCCATGTCACCGACGCCAGCTTTGACGCCGACGTGCTGAAGTCTGATGCGCCCGTGCTGGTCGACTATTGGGCCGAATGGTGCGGCCCTTGCAAGATGGTGGCACCGGTACTAGAAGAACTGGCCAAGGATTACTCGGGCAGGCTGAAAATTGCCAAGATGGATGTCGATGCCAATCAGGAAGTACCGGCCAAGCACAACATCCGCGGCATTCCGACGCTGATGTTGTTCAAGGGCGGGCAAGTGGTGGCCACCAAGGTCGGCGCCATGTCCAAATCGCAACTGACGGCGTTTCTCGACAGCCACCTCTAAGGCAACCGTCGGGTTGAGCAAGCCTGCGGTGTATGGCGCCGCAGGCTTATGTTGTTTTTTGACAACGAGTAATTGACAAACTTCGGCATTGCCCGTAAGATTTTGTTGTCGTATACCGTTCGCGCTTTGAGAAAAGCGCTGAATGTGATCAGCGGCAGCACACAACGCAGCGTCATCCAAAATACCCCATGTAGCATCAGGCAAGTCACGGCTTATTGTTTTTTTGCTTCCTCCCCGCAGCCTTCCCGCAGTATTCCCACTTGATGTTCCGCAGCAGCCACGACTGCTGCTCGCGCATATGCGCAGGAACTGAATCCCGCATCCCATGCATTTCTCAGAACTCAAAAACCTCCACGTCACACAACTGGTCGAAATGGCCGTCGGCCTCGAAATCGACAACGCCAATCGCATGCGCACCCATGAGTTGATCTTCGCGATCCTCAAGGCAAAAGCGAAACGCGGCGAGCCGATTTTCGGCGACGGCACGCTGGAGGTACTGCCTGACGGCTTCGGCTTCCTGCGCTCGCCCGATACCTCCTACCTTGCGGGCACCGACGACATTTACATCAGTCCTTCGCAGGTACGCCGCTTCAACCTGCATACCGGTGATTCGATCGAGGGCGAGATCCGCACCCCGAAAGATGGCGAACGGTATTTCGCCCTGGTCAAGGTCGATCGGGTCAACGGCGACGCGCCCGAGAATTCGAAGAACAAGATCCTGTTCGAGAATTTGACACCGCTGTTTCCGGACCGGGTGATGAAGCTGGAACGCGACATCAGGGCCGAAGAAAACATCACCGGGCGCATCATCGACATCGTCGCCCCCATCGGCTTTGGCCAGCGCGGCCTCCTGGTGGCAAGCCCGAAAGCCGGCAAGACTGTGATGCTGCAGCACATCGCCCATGCGATCACCTCGAATCATCCCGACGTGATCCTTATCGTGCTGTTGATCGACGAACGCCCGGAAGAGGTCACCGACATGCAGCGCACGGTGCGCGGCGAGGTGGTGGCTTCGACCTTCGACGAGCCGGCGATTCGCCATGTGCAGGTAGCCGACATGGTGATCGAAAAAGCCAAGCGCCTGGTCGAACACAAGAAAGACGTGGTGATCCTGCTTGACTCGATCACCCGCCTGGCGCGTGCCTACAACACCGTACAACCTTCATCCGGCAAAGTGCTCACTGGCGGTGTGGATGCCAACGCCCTGCAGAAGCCCAAGCGCTTTTTCGGCGCCGCGCGCAATGTCGAGGAAGGCGGGTCGCTCACCATCATTGCCACTGCACTGATCGATACCGGCAGCCGCATGGACGACGTGATCTACGAGGAGTTCAAGGGCACCGGCAACATGGAACTGCACATGGACCGGCGCATGGCCGAGAAGCGTGTCTACCCCTCGATCATGATCAACAAATCCGGGACCCGGCGCGAAGAATTGTTGCTGCCCCCGGAGCAGTTGCAGAAGGTGTGGATCCTGCGCAAATTCCTTTACAACATGGATGAAACCGAAGCGATGGAATTCATGCTCGACAAGATGCGCGCCACCAAGAACAACGGCGAGTTTTTCGATTCGATGAAGAAGGGGTAGAGCGCACATTCGCCCTGCGGGCGCGTGACGTTCTACCTGTCCACATTGAGCGTCGTCTTCGTTGACGCTCAATGCGGCCGTAGATGCCTTGCGATGGAATGGTAGCTCGCGTTGCCCGCCTGGCTGGCGCTGCTCGCTGGAATGCCTTGTGCGGGGACCGTCTTGCCGGGCTCCGGGCTACGCTGCTGCCGACCAACTGGAGTAATCACAACCGCAGGAATCTTTGCGCCGTAACGCGCTTCAGGATATACTTGAAGGCTTTCAACCGTCGCGAAACCTCGCTTTTGTCCGTCTGCAGGCAGCCGGACCGCAGGAGACCGCGAACACCCATGAGGCAACCATGAAAGCCGGCATTCACCCCAATTACAAGGACGTCGAAGTCACCTGTTCGTCCTGTGGCAACAAATTCACCACCCGTTCGACCGTAGGCAAACCGCTCGGCGTTGAGGTTTGCGCCAACTGCCACCCCTTTTACACCGGCAAACAGCGTATCGTCGACACCGCTGGCCGTGTCGAGAAGTTCCGACAGAAATACGCGACCAAGAAGGCAGCGTAATTCGGCTGTGCGGTAGAAAAAAGGCAGCCTCGGCTGCCTTTTTTGTTGCCCGTCGCCAACCACCAGGATGATGCTAGTCGCCCGCTCCGCATCCCTCTCGCACCTGCGTGTGCCGGTGCCTCTGCCCTCGCCATGGTTCTGGGGCCTGGTGCTTCTCTACGTGTTGCTGGGCTTGGTTGGCCATGACCCATGGAAAGCAGACGACGCCATCGGCTTCGGCATCGCCTGGACCATGGCTGGCGGCCAGACGCTCGACTGGCTGGTGCCCAACGTGGCCGGCCAACTGGTTCCTGACGAAGGACCACTCGCGTTCTGGCTGGCGGCAGTCTTCATCAAAGTCCTGGGAGGCCTGTTGCAGGTGCACGATGCGGCCCGCCTTGCCACTGCGGTCTGGGTAACGCTTGCGATCATCGGTGTGCATCGCGCCGCCCGCGCGCTTGATGGTGATGCTGCCGGCCGGCTCGCGGTCCTGGCTCTGCTAGCCTGCCTTGGTCTGCTGGGCCGCGCCCATGAAATCGCCGCCGAGCCGGCGTTCCTGGCCGGTTGGGCGCTGGTGTTGTGGGGCCTCGCACTACCGGAGCGCCTGCTCAAGACCATGGCGCTGACAGCCGCGGGCCTGGCCATTTGCGTGCTGTCACGCGGCATCGCGGCCGCACTGCCGGTGGCCTTGGCCGCCTGCGCGTGGATGATTTGTGGCGGCATCGGCAGGCTGCGCATCGGCGCGGTTGTCGCAGGATTGCTGGCCGGACTGGCTCTTTGTGCGCCATGGCTGTGGTCACTCCACAACGTCCCGGTCTATTCCGCCGGCCATCATGCCTGGCTTGCCGCCCAGGTCGGCCTGGCCGGCGCCGATACCTGGCGCTATTACGCCAAGACCATCCTCTGGTTCACTTTTCCGGCCTGGCCGGTGGCGCTCTGGTGGATCGCCAAACGACGCCCGCCGATGTTCCTTGACGTGCAACCGATACCCCTGGTGCAGCGCCTGCCGTTGCTGGCGCTGGCATCCGTGCTGGCCTCTTTGATCTGGTCACCACAAGCCAGCGATTCAGTATTGTTGCCGCTGTTGCCACCGCTGGCGCTCCTGATCGCGCCGGGTTTGCGCTTCATGCGACGCGGCCAGGCGGCACTGATCGACTGGTTCGGCCGCATCAGCTTTTCCCTGGCGGCCGCCCTCATCTGGCTGGGCTATGCGGCACTGGCTGCCGGCTGGCCAGCGCGCATCGCTGCCAACTTCGCGCGCCTGGAGCCCGGCTTTGTGGCCACCATCCACTGGCCGGCGGTGGCGATCGCCGCAGTCGCTACCCTGGCCTGGGTGCTGGCGATCGCGCGCAGCGAACGCACACCGCTGCGTGGCATCGTCCATTGGTGCTATGGCACGACCCTGACCTGGCTCTTGCTGATGACACTATGGCTGCCGTGGATCGACTATGGCCGCAGCTACCGGCCGGTCGCCATCGGGCTCAAGGCGGCAATCGGCGGCGTCGCCGGCAGCGCTCGGCCCTGTGTGGCCACCCGCACCCTGGGCCTGGCAGAACGCGCATCGTTCGCTTATTTCGGCGGGCTCGAATTCGCCGGCGCGCGGAGCAATTGCGCCTGGCTCCTGATCCAGGGATCGCGCAGCGATGCGCCGCGCGCCGAGCACGGCCTGCGCCTGATCTGGGAGGGCAACCGACCCGGTGACCGCAACGAACGTTTTCGCCTTTACCGGAGGACCAAATGACGCCCCTGATCCAGTCTGCCGAATGGCAGGCGCTGTTGGCGCACCAGCTAAGCATGCGCAACCAGCATGTAGGCAACCTGTTCGCTACCGCGCCCGACCGCTTTGACGCATTTTCGATGGCGGCAGGCCCACTGCTGCTTGACTTCTCGCGCCATCGCGCCACCCTTGAAACTCGCGAACTGTTGCTGGCACTGGCGCGGGCGCGCGACCTGGAGTCCTGGCGCGAACGCATGTTTGGCGGCGCTGCCATCAATGTGACCGAAGGGCGCGCAGTGCTGCATGTGGCACTGCGCGGGCACGGCAGCGGTGCGGCCGCGCGGGCGGTACACGACCAGGCGCACAGCGTGCTCTCGCGCATGGGCGAGATCGCGCGCGACCTGCGTGCAGGCGCGTGGCGCGGTGCCAGCGGCCTGTCGATCACCGACATCATTCACATCGGTATCGGCGGCTCCGATTTCGGCCCGCGACTGGTTCTCGACGCGTTGCGCCCGGCAGCCAACGGACCACGAGTGCACTTTGTAGCCAACGTCGATCCCGACGACCTGGCTGATGCATTGGCCGACTGCCAGCCCGCAAGCACGCTGGTGATCGTGATCTCCAAGACCTTTACCACCATCGAAACGCTCACCAACGCGGAAGCCGCGCGCGCCTGGCTGGCACAAGCGCTCGGCCCCGCGCTCGAAAAACACCTGATCGCCGTCAGCAACAACGTCGCCGCGGCACGCGCCTTCGGCGTTGTCGAATCCAACATACTGCCATTGGCCGAATCGGTCGGCGGCCGTTATTCGGTATGGTCTGCGGTCGGGCTGTCGACCATGATCGCGCTGGGCCCGGACGCTTTCGCCGATTTTCTGGCCGGTGCGGCCGCGATGGATAGTCATTTTCTGGAGGCGCCGCTCGCAACCAACGCGCCGGTGCTGCTGGCGCTGATGGGCATCTGGTATACCAATTTCTGGGGCGCGCAATCACATGTGGTGCTGCCCTACGCGCGCCGCCTTGACCTGCTTCCGGACTATTTGCAGCAACTGGAGATGGAATCGAATGGCAAGCGCGTCGACCGCACCGGGTGTGTGGTCGATTATGCGACAGCGCCGGTTTTGTTCGGCAACGTCGGCGCCAATAGCCAGCATTCGTTTCACCAGTTGCTGCACCAGGGTACGCATCTGGTGCCAATCGACTTCGTGCTGGTCCGGCGCCCGGCTGCGACCCCGGCATTCCAGCACATCCTGCTGGCCTCGGCGCTGGCCCAAGCCGCCGCACTCACCCACGGCGCCAGCACACCGGGCCACCCGGAAAAAGACTCGCCCGGCAACGCCCCCTCGACCACCATTGTCATGCAGGAACTCACGGCACATACCCTTGGCGCCTTGATCGCACTTTATGAGCACAAGGTTTTCGTGCAGGGCATCGTCTGGAACATCAACAGTTTCGACCAGATGGGCGTGGAACTCGGCAAGGCCATCGCCAAGACCCTGCTGCCGGCCTTCGCGGGCGGCGCCGCGCCAGCTGCGGCCGACAGCTCGACCCTGGGCATGATCAAGCGCCTGATTTGATTCCAATGCGTTGGGTCCCTGTTCGCATGTCGCGCAGCCGCTTGCGCGGCAATCGATTACCCGCACCAGGCTCCGGGTTCGCGCAAGCGCGCGACTGACATCGCCCAAATGTTCAAGTCCACCGCCAAAGACATCCTCCGCCTCGGCTGGCCGGTGCTGATCGGTCAACTGGCCACCATGGCCAACGGCGTCATCGATACGGTGATGGCCGGCCACTACTCGGCGCGCGCACTGGCGGTGGTGGGCCTGGGCACCTCGATTTTCTTCAGCATATTCATCGCCCTGATGGGCGTGCTGCTGGCCTTGTCGCCAACCATCTCGCAGCATTACGGCGCCGGCCGCCATGGCGAAATTTCGCATGATGTGCGCCAGGGCTTCTGGCTGATGCTGGTGCTGACCCTGCCCTGCGTGGGCCTCCTGCTTGCGCCCGATCCCTTCATCGCGCTTTCCGGTATGTCAGCCGATATTGCCGCGGACGTACGCGCCTATCTGCGGGCGCTGGCCTGGGCGGCGCCGGCGATGCTGCTGTTTCGCGTGTTCTACGCCTGGTCCACTGCGATTTCACAACCGCGCGCGGTGATGGTGATCCAGTTGCTGGGCCTGGGCCTCAAGGTGCCGCTCAACTGGCTTCTGATGTATGGCGCCTCCGACCTGCCCGTTTTCGGCAGCATCCCGGCGATGGGCGGCATCGGTTGCGCCTGGGCACTGGTGATCCAAGCCTGGCTGATGCTGCTGGCCGCCTTTACCTGGGCCGCGCTGGCACCGGCATTTGCGCGCTACCAGGTGTTCGCCCGCCTGGGCGCACCCGACCTGCCGGCGATCTGGCGCCTGGTCAAACTGGGTCTGCCGATCGGCGGCGCGTTTCTGATCGACGTGACTTCATACACTTTCATGGCCTTGTTCATCGCGCGACTGGGCGAAAACTGGTCAGCTGGCCATCAGATCGCCGCCAACCTGGGTGGCTTGGCCTACATGGTGCCGCTGGCGATCTCCACCGCCACCAGCGTCCTGGTGGGTCAGGCGATCGGTGCCGGCGACTATGCGCGCGCGCGCGCTTCCGGCTGGACCGGCATGGCCATCGGCCTTGGCGTGGCGCTCTGCGTGGCCACGCTTTTGGCCTGGTACAGCCCGTTGATCGCCGGCCTTTACACCAGGGATGCGAAGGTGATGCAGGTGGCCGCGCCGTTGATCCTGATGGTGGCCGGGTTCCATGTATTCGACGCGATGAACGCAGTGGCCTCGAACGCCCTGCGCGGCTACAAGAAGGCCTGGGTGCCGATGCTCACCTTCGCACTGGCGCTATGGATCGTCGGTCTTGGCGGCGGCTACTTGCTGGCGTTTACCACTTTTTTTGTCGCCCCGATGGGTGCAATCGGTTTCTGGGCCGGTGCAATCATCGGCATGGCTATAGCAGCGCTCGCGGTCACCGGTTACTTCTCGCACGTGAGCAACGCCGCGATGCGGCGTGCGGTGGCCATGCCGGCCGGAACGCCTGAGCTACGCCATGGCTGAGCCCTGTCGCCATCGCTCCCTGTGGCACGCCATTGGCTTTGCCTTGATCGTCTTTGTGATCTACCAGTCACTTACGCCCGCGCCAATGGCCCTACCGGGCGACGAAGGCAGTCGTCTGGGTCACCTGGCCGCGTACGGCACACTGATGGGCTGGTTCTCGCATCTGCATGAAGGGCGCAGGCGCCGGATCGGCCTCGCGCTTGGCCTGGTTGCCATGGGTACCGCGCTTGAAGTGATCCAGGGTGCCACCGGGTACCGAACTACCGACCTGGCCGACGCGATTGCCAATACGCTTGGGGTTTGCCTGGGCTGGTTGCTGGCGCCGCCGCGGTTGCCGAATTTTCTGGCGATGGCCGGACGCTATCTGGATCGCAAGTAGCGCTGACTGGATTTCGAGCCATCGCGTCACGTGGACCATGACTTGGCCGGCTGCGCCGGCTATCCGATTTTTGTCCTACATGTTCCTTATGTACTGCGCCACCATCTCTTGTTGCGATTCAGCCGGCGCTGTCGATCCGCTCTGGTCCTTGAGCATCTGCCCCATGCTGGGCATGGCGGAGCGCTCAATCCTGGCTTCGCTGCTCCACAGCTTCGAACGCATCATCGATTTTCCGCAATGCAGGAAGGCCTCGGCCACCGCTACTTCGATCACCAGCCTGGGGGGGCGTTTTTCGGCCGAAAACAAGCGCAGATAAGCATCTTCATCGCGCAGCCGTGCCGTGCCGTTGATCCGCAGCGTCTCATCCACACCGGGGACCAGGAAAAGCAGGCCAACCTTGCCGGTGGCCAGAATGTTGGTCAGTGTGTCCAGCAGGTTGTTGCCCTGCGCATCCGGAATCAGAAGCGTGTGTTCGTCATGCACTTTCACAAAGCCCGGCTCGCCACCGCGCGGCGAGGCGTCGAGCTGCAGCGCGCCGCCGTCGCTGGCAATCACCAAAAATGGCGAAAGTCCGACGAAGTGCCGGCAATGTACGTCAAGGTGGCGTAGCTGCTTGGCGAGTGCACGCGAGTTCGGCGCGTTGTATCGCTCCCGCAAACCCTTGATATCTTCGATCATGGAAATGCATCCTTCGGAAGAGTGGTCGAAAGCGGATCGTCATCCTGCGGGCCGCAGCGGCGCGAGCGGCACCGCGACGCATGGCGATTGCCCAACCGCGACACACCGATCACGACACGATCCTCCGGCCACAACCGTACCCGCACAACGCTTTCAAGTCCAGCCACGCCCGATAAAAACCACAAGCGTAGTGACCACCCCCAGCACCAGATTTACCAGCACCAGCTGGCGGATACGGTTCATCGCGATACCGCCGGCCGGCCAGTCCTGTGCCACAACCGCCGCACGCAGGCGTTTGAAGGCGGAAAAGCGGATGTGCCAGAAGATCGCCATCATGATGAGGCCAATGGCGGTCATGACGTGAATGTGCGCGCCCAGGCGAGCGCCGTTGGACATGAACAGCATCATGATCGCCACTCCGCTGACCAGAATCAGTACGATGCTCCACGCAACCCACTTGAAGAAGCGGCCCAGCGTTGCCGCCAACAGCGACAGGCGCTGCGGCGCTTGCAGTACCTCCGCGGCGGCCGGGCGTAACGCGACATGCGCGAAAAACATACCGCCGACCCAGACGATCACGCCCAGCAAATGCACCAGCAACCACAGGCTGTAGCTCATATCAGGTCACCGAGAATATGTTTGACCGGCGCGAAACTGCGCCGGTGCGCCGGGCAGGCGCCCAGTTCGCGAATCTTCGCCAGATGCAGCTGCGTAGCATAGCCTTTGTGGCGCTCGAACGCATAAGCGGGATAGGCCTTGGCCAGCGCGACCAATTCGCGATCGCGTGCGGTTTTCGCCAGGATGGATGCGGCGGAAATCGCCGCCACCTGCGCGTCACCCTTGATGATGGCGCGCGTGGTGTAGCGCAAGAGCGGCGCCTGGTTGCCATCGACCCACACCTCGTCCGGGCTGATCAGCAGCTTTTCGACGGCACGGCGCATGGCCAGGAGCGTTGCCTGCAGAATGTTGATGCGATCGATCTCCTCGACTGATGCCGACGCGATGCCAAACGCCAGTGCATCGGTCTGGATCTTGACCGCCAGCTTTTCACGGCGCGCAGGCGTCAGTTTCTTGGAATCATCAAGCCCGCGGATCGGCTTGCCGGGATTGAGCACCACCGCGGCGGCGTAGACCGGCCCCGCGAGCGGGCCGCGACCGGCCTCGTCGACCCCGCAGATCAGCAACCCTTTCTGCGGCGGCGGGCGGCGCAACGCCTTGGTCTTCCGCGCATGCTTGTCGACGCCGGCGAGCAGGTCGGGCTGGCTGTCTTCCGCAAGGCGTTCGTCGCGAATCATGGCAGGATTCTACGCGCCGCTGCGGCTCAACCGGCGGCTGCGAAAAAGCGGCGGGCGATAGCTTCGGCAGCGCGCGTCGCCATGTCCTGGCGCAGTTCGGCATGCAGCTTGCTGAAACGGCGGACGATGCGTCCGCAAGTGGTCTCGTCGCTGAGCAGGTTGCCGATTGCCTGCGCCAGATTTTCAGCAGTTGCATCTTCCTGCAGGAATTCCGGGACGACAAATTCGCCGCAAAGAATGTTGGGCAAGCCGACATACGCTTGATACTTCATGCGCCGCATCATCTGCCAGGAACCCCAGGCCATGTTGTAGGCGATCACCATGGGCCGCTTGAACAAGGCGGCCTCGAGTGTCGCTGTGCCGCTTGCCACCAGCGCCACGTCGCACGCGGCCAGCGCGCCATGCGCATCGCCCGGCAGCAGCACGACCGGAAGACGATCGGCGCTATTGCGGGCCAGTGCGGCGGTCCAAAGCGCGGCAGTTTCATCGCTTGCCAAAGGCGTCACAAAACGGATCGCGGGCCGCGCATCTGCCAGCAGCATCGCCGCCCGCACAAAGCGGTCGGCCAGGTACACAAGCTCCGACTGCCGGCTTCCTGGCAGAAGCGCCACCACTTGTGAATCGTCAGCCAGTCCGAGTCGGGCGCGCGCGGAAGCGCGGTCCTGCACTTCGGCGATCACATCGGCCAGCGGATGCCCAACATAGGTGGCACCGATGCCGGCATCGCGGTAAAGCTTCTCTTCAAACGGAAACACACAGAGCATTTCCTCGCAGGCCCGTCGGATCTTTTCCATCCGTTCTCCGCGCCAGGCCCAGATCGAGGGGCTGATGAAATGTGCAGTGCGCACACCCTTCTTGCGCAACATGATTTCAAGGTCCAGATTGAAGTCGGGCGCATCGACGCCGATGAAAAGGTCGGGCGGCGCCGCGCCCAGTCGATACGCAAGTTCTCGGCGAATCGCCGTGATCTCGCGGTAGTGACGCAGCACCTCGACATAACCGCGCACCGCCAGTTTCTCCGCCGGCCACCAGGCTTCGAATCCGGCGGCCTGCATGCGCGGCCCGCCGATGCCGAAAAATGAGGCACCCGGCAGACGTCTTGCAAGTGCACCCAACAAGTGCGAGGCGAGCAGGTCGCCCGAGGCCTCGCCCGCGACCATCGCGATGCGCGGCGCGACCATCGCGGTCAGCGCATGATGCCGCGCGACGACGCCGCGACAAAATCGTGCAGCAGCTTCACTTCTGCATCGACCTGCGCCTGGGCCGCCAATGCGCGTTTCGCGTCCTCGAACAAGAGGCCCCCCTTGTACAAGGTTTTGTAGGCGCGCCGCACGCTTTCGACTTGCGCGGGCGCGTAACCTCGTCGCTTCAAGCCTTCACTATTGATGCCATGCGGCGCGGCCGGATTGCCGGAGCAGGTGACGTAGGGCGGCAAGTCCTTGAACAGGATCGCACCCATCGCGCACATCGAATGTGCGCCGATGCGCACGAACTGATGCACCACGGTGAAGCCGCCGAGGATCGCCCAGTCGCCGACATGCACGTGGCCGGCCAGTTGGGCGTTGTTGGCGAAGATCGTGTGGTCGCCGATCCGGCAGTCGTGCGCCAGATGCACGTAGGCCATGATCCAGTTCTCATTGCCCACGCGCGTCACGCCTGCATCCTGCGCGGTGCCGCGATTGAAGGTACAGAACTCGCGGATCGTGTTGTTGTCGCCGATCTCGAGCCGGGTCGGCTCGCCGGCGTATTTCTTGTCCTGCGGAGCGGCGCCGAGCGAACAGAATTGCCAGACGCGGTTGCCACGGCCGATGCTGGTAGGCCCTTCGATCACGCAATGTGGCCCGATGCGCGTGCCGTCATCGATGCGCACACCGGCGCCGATCACGCTATAGGGCCCGACCTCGACATCGGGCGCAAGTTCAGCGCCGGAATCGACGATCGCAGTGGGGTGGATCCGGTTCATCAAGCGGCGGACCGGGTCAGGCGCCCTCGATGGCGCGCACGGTACACATGAGGCCGGCCTCGGTCGCCAACTGGCCATCGACGCGGGCTAAGGCCTTGAACTTCCACAACCCGCGGCGTACGGGGCCATCCATGCTCACATGCAAATGCAGTTGGTCGCCCGGACTCACCGGTCGCTTGAAGCGCGCTCCATCGATGCCGACAAAGTAGTAGACCGATTTTTCATCCGGCTTGTTGCCCAGGGTCTTGAACGAGAGGATCGCCGCAGCCTGCGCCAGCGCTTCAAGTATCAACACCCCGGGCATCACCGGATGATGCGGAAAATGCCCGGTGAAAAACGGCTCGTTGACCGAAACGTTCTTGATGGCATGAATGTGCGACCCGGCTTCGACGTCGAGAACGCGATCGACAAGGAGCATCGGATAGCGATGCGGCAGATGTTCGAGGATGGCGCGAATGTCCATGGCATTCAAGGCTTGTTCTCCAAGTGCTTGAGGCGCTTGGCGAGATCGGAAACGCGCTCGTTGAGGCTATCGAGATGGCGCAGGTGTGCCGCATTGCGCAACCATTCCCGCTGCGGGGCGAAAGGATAGGCGCCGCCATAGGTACCCGCAGTGGCGATGGATTTGGTGATCAGGGCGCCGGCCGAAATACTGACACGGTCGGCGATGCTCAAATGGCCGAGGATCACCGCACCGCCGCCTACGGTGCAAAAGCTGCCGATGTCCGCGCTGCCGGCGATACCCACACACCCTGCCATCGCAGAATGCGCACCGATGCGTACGTTGTGCCCGATCTGTATCTGATTGTCGAGCTTGACGCCGTCGCCAATGACAGTGTCACCGAGCGCGCCGCGGTCAATCGTTGTGCCAGCGCCGATCTCGACATCGTCGCCGATGACCACCGTACCGGTTTGCGGAATCTTGATCCAGCGACCGTGGTCGTTGGCGAATCCGAAGCCGTCGCTGCCGATCACCACCTGCGCATGGACGAGCGCATTGCAACCAAGCCTCACACGAGGGTAAAGCGTCGCATGCGGGTAAATTACACAACCATCGCCGACCTCGGCGTGCTCGCCGATGACCACATGCGCGCCGATCGACACATCGCGGCCCAGGCGTGCACTGGCCGCCACTTGTGCGGAGACATGTATACCCGGCGCCTGGCGCGGGTGAGGATCGAGCAACTGCGCCACGCGCGCGAAACAGGCATACGGATTGTCGTGCAGCAGCTTGGGAGAACGTGCCAGGTGCGCGTTGTCGGGCGAAAGGATCACCGCGCCGGCGCCCGATGCCGCAACGTCCAAGCGATACTTTGGATTGGCGAAAAACGCAATGTCGTCAGGCCCGGCCTCCTTTAGTGTGGCCACGCGCGTCACCGTGAGGGAAGCGTCGCCCTCGACCACGCCGCCCGTACGCCGCGCCAGAAAGGCGAGTGTCTGCGGGTGGCCCGTCATTACCGGCCGACTACTTGGTTTCAGCCAAGGCCTTCAACACCTTGTCGGTCAGATCGAGCTTCGGGTTGGCATAGGCCGCATCCTGAAACACGGCATCCAGACCTTCTTTCTCGGCGATAACCTTCAAAGCCCGATTGGCAGATTGCAGCACCGTGGAGAACTCCTCGTTGCGCCGCCGATTGACATCCTCATTGAATTCACGCTGCTTGCGATTGACATCAAGCTCCAGGTCGCCCAATGCGCGCTGGCGCTGATTTCGCTGCGTCTCGCTCATCACCGGAATATCCTTCTGGAACCTTTCGCTATCGGTACGCAGCTTTGTTGTGAGCTCGGTCAATTCGCGCTCGCGCCGCGAGAATTCGCCTTCCAGCTTTTTCTCGGCGCGCTTTGCCGCATCCGATTCACGAAAAATCCGCTCGGTATTCACAAACCCGATCTTGCTTTGCGCGCACGCCGCCCCTGAACCCAGAATCACCAAGGCGGTCGCCACCAATAATCCAGCTTTTAGATTCAACACCATGCTCCCGAAACCGCAAAAGCGTATTTTGCCACGCGCCGAGCGCATCCGCTAGAACGTGGTGCCGGCGGTAAATTGCACCCGCTGGATCCGGTCGTCGGGCTGCGCGTTGAGCGGTCTGGCATAACTGAGACGCAGGGGGCCGAACGGTGACTGCCAATCCAGGCCAATACCTATCGAGTGGCGGAAGCCGCCGCCCGAGGTGACACCAGCGCCGTACACCCGACCGGAATCGACAAAGGCCGCCAGTCGCACCGACCGATCCTTGGCCAGCCCGGGGAACGGAAACAGCAACTCTGCGGTGCCGGTAAAGCGCCGCTCGCCGCCGAGCACACTGCCGTCGGTATCGCGCGGGCCCAGCGAATTGATGTCGTAACCGCGCACCGAACCGATACCCCCGCCGTAGAAGCGCTTGTTGAACGGCAAGGGCTTGTTGAGACCGCGCGCGATACCGGCCTCACCGCGCAGATACAGGGTGTAGGTCTTGCTGATCGGGTAGTACCAGCGATCTACATAGGTGGTGCGCCAGTACTGCACGTTCCCCCCTGGCAAGCCCAACTCCACGCCGGCATTCTGCAGACGCCCGCTGCGCGTATACAAGGCGCTGTCGCGCGAATCCCTGAACCAGCTGACTGTGCCGGGCAAGGTGGAGACCGTCGAGCTGTAGGTGTTGACGTAGCTTTGCAGGCGACTGGGCGCCGTCGCCCCCAGGTTGTAGCTGGTGTAGTCGAAGGCGAGGCCGAAAACGAACGTGTCGATCGCGGTGTATGGATAGCCAAAGCGCACACCGCCACCGGTACTGCTGGTCCGATAGTCTCCCAGATTGACGTTGGCCGCATTGAAGTCGCGACGGTAGATATCGAAGCCGCGACTGATCCCGTCCACGGTGAAGTACGGATTGTTGTGCGACAGCGAATAAACCTTGTTGGTGCGACCGGTGCTGATTGATGCAGAGACGAAATTGCCACTGCCGAAAATGTTCGCCTGCGCGATCGACGTGGACACCACGATCTTCTCGGAACTGGAAAACCCGGCACCCAGCAGCAACTGCCCTGTAGGTTTCTCCTCCACTTTGACATTCACATCGACCTGATCGGGCGAACCGGCCACGGCCGGGGTCTCGATTTCGGTGTTGCGGAAAAAATCCAGCCTGTCAAGGCGCCGCTTGGATTGGTTGATTTTTTCGCCGTCGTAGTACGAACCCTCTAGCTGACGCATTTCCCGGCGCACCACTTCGTCGCGCGTACGGGTGTTGCCGGCGATATTTATTCGGCGCACATAAACGCGCCGACCCGGATCAATGAAAACGGTAAACGCGACGGTCTGTTTGTCCCGGTTGATCTCGGGCGACGCGTTGGCGTTGGCAAACGCGTACCCTTCGTTGCCCAGTCGGTCCTGGATTTTCTTGGTCGACGCCGTCAGCCGTTCGCCGTTGAACACGTCGCCCGGCTTTAGATCGATCAACGGCCGCAACACCGTTTCGCCCACCACCATGTCGCCGGCCAGTTTTACTTCGGATACGGTGTATTTCTGGCCTTCGTTGATTGCAACGGTAATGAAGATGTCTTTCTTGTCGGTGGTTATCGAGACCTGCGTCGACTCGATTGCGAATTCAAGGTAACCCCGGTTGAGATAAAAGGAGCGCAGGGTCTCCAGATCGGCTGTCAGCTTTTGCTTCGAATACTGATTGTCCTTGGTGTACCAGGAAAACCAGCCCCCCTCGGAAAGCTCGATCTCGTCCAACAGAGTACTTTCCCTGAATGCATTGACGCCGACGAAATTGATCTTGCGGATCTTGGCAATTTCCCCCTCCTCGACCGAGAAATTGATGCCCACGCGATTGCGGTCAAGCGGCGTCACCGTGGTCTTGACGGTCATCGCATACAGACCCTTGGAAAGGTACTGGCGCTTGAGTTCCTGCTCGGCGCGATCGAGCACCGAGCGGTCGAAAATGCGCCCTTCGGCCAAGCCGGCTTCGCGCACCGATTTCTTAACCACAGTCGCGTCAAACGCCTTCAAGCCCGTGAAATCGATCTGCGCGATCGCCGGGCGCTCCTCGATGGCGACAATCAGCACATCCCCCTCGACCTCGATGCGCACATCCTTGAAAAAACCGGTGGCAAAAAGAGCCTTGATCGCTTCGGCCGCACGTTCGTTGGTCATGCGGTCACCCACCTTTACCGGCAAGTAACTGAACACGGTGCCAGCCTCGGTGCGCTGTACGCCTTCGACGCGTATATCCTTGATCACGAACGGATCAAAGGCACTCGCGCTGCGCATCGCAAACAGCGAGACCAGCGTCGCCGCGACTACGAAAAAAAACCGGAACCGGCGCAGGAGGCGCATTGAATGGACGCTTGTGTTCTAACCGGCCAGTAGCCGGTGTATGTCGTTATAGAGGGCCAACAACATCGTTGTCACGACGATCATCAGGCCCAAGCGCGTACCGATTTCCATGACCTTCTCCGAAACCGGTTTTCCGCGCAGGATTTCCGCCAAATAATACAACAGATGCCCTCCGTCGAGCATCGGAATAGGCAGCAGATTGAGAACCCCGAGGCTAATGCTCACCAGGGCGATGAAATTCAGGTAGTAGGTCAACCCCAGCCGCGCGGTCTTGCCGGCGTAATCGGCGATGGTCACAGGGCCGGAAAGATTGCGCCACGAGACTTCACCAATGATCATTCGACCCAGCATGCGCAGACTGAAAATCGACATATCGTAGGTTTGGGTCACACTCCTGCTCAATCCATCGACCAGGCCGTAGCGCACGTTGACCGGTTCGACACGACTACCGATGCGCGCGCCAATGCGCCCGATCCTGCCATCGGGTGCGTCGACGCTCGCCGGCGTCACCTTCACCTGGCCAGGCTTGCCGTCACGGACAATGTCGATCACCCGCTCGCTCCCGGCACTGGCACGCATGGCGGTGACGAAATCGTCACCGGTCAAAAGGGCCTTGCCATCGACGGCAAGCAGCACATCGGCGGCGTGCAACCCGGCTCGTTCGGCAGGTGAGCCGGGCTCGACCTGGACCACCCGCGGCTGCGGCTGAAACAGCAAGAGCCCCAGCGATTTCATGAAATCCCCCTCGAGATCGAGGGTTGAAAGGCGGGTCATGTCGAGTGCCGGAAAACTGATCTCCCCGCGCGGATTGCGCACCTCAAGCCGAACACGCGCACGCGCGTCCGCCGCGCGCAACAGGCGCCAATGCAACTCGGTCCATGAGGCAACCGGCTTGTCGTCAATACGCGCGATCAGGTCGCCCGACTTCAAGCCCGCCTGTTGCGCCACCGAGCCCGCGGTCGGCGCTGCAACCTGCGCCGGCGGTTCATCCACGCCATGCAGATTCAATCCCCAGTAAACGGTGATCGCCAGCAGAAAATTGGCGACCGGCCCGGCGGCGATGATGCAGATGCGCTTGCCCACCGACTGCGCATTGAAGGCACGATGCGCGTCAGCCGCTGGCACCGGATCATCCGGATCATGACCAAGCAGCTTGACATAGCCGCCGAGCGGAAACGCCGCAAGCGCCCATTCCGTGCCATCGCGCCCGAAGCGACGCATGAAAATCGGGCGTCCGAAACCCAGGCAGAAGCGCAGCACCTTGACACCACACAGCCTGGCTGCAAGGTAGTGTCCGTATTCGTGAAACGCGATCAGCACCCCCAGGGCAATCAAAAACGCCACCAGCGTCGAGAGAAAAGTCATGCGCCAAGCCTTTCCGTTGCACGCGCCCGCGCCTCGCCGTCGGCTGCCAGCACATCTTCAATGTCAGCCAACGGCCGTGCCGGCAGGGCTTCCATCACTTCGGCCACCAGAGCGGCGATGCGCGTGAAGCGCAGGCGCCCGGCCAGAAACGCAGCGACCGCGATCTCGTTGGCCGCATTGAGCGTGGCGGGCAAGGTACCGCCGGCAGCCAGCGCATCGTATGCCAGAGTCAGGCACGGAAAGCGTGCAAGATCGGGCTCTTCGAAGGTGAACTGTGCAAGCTTGAAGATATCGAATTTCGCCACGCCGGCGTCGATCCGCTCCGGATAGGCCAGGGTTTGCGCGATCGGGGTCCGCATGTCGGGATTACCCAACTGCGCCAGGACCGAACCATCGGCGTACTCGACCATCGAATGGATCACGCTCTGAGGGTGGATCACCACCTCGATCTGCGATCCGGCGGCGCCAAACAGCCAGTGCGCCTCGATTACTTCAAGACCCTTGTTCATCATGGTTGCGGAATCAACCGAAATCTTGCGCCCCATCACCCAGTTGGGATGGGCACAGGCCTGATCAGGCGACACCTTGTCAAGAAGCTCGAGCGCAGTGGTGCGAAACGGGCCGCCTGACGCGGTCAGCAGGATGCGCCTTACTCCGTGATCCTCAAGGCCGCGTACGAAGCCGGCAGGCAGCGACTGGAAGATCGCATTGTGCTCGCTATCGACCGGCAGGACGGTGGCACCGCCACGCCGGACGGCCTCGAGAAACACCGGACCTGCCATCACCAGTGCCTCCTTGTTGGCCAGCAGAATGCGCTTGCCGGTACGCGCCGCTCCCAGCACGGCGGCCAGCCCTGCAGCGCCCACGATCGCCGCCACCACCGTGTCTGCTTGCGCGGCCTCGGCGACCTCGACGGCAGCCGCATCGCCCGCCAATACTTCCGTGGTGCTGCCGGTGGCGCGCAGGCGTTCGAGAAGACGCGCTGCAGCGACCGGGTCGGTCAGGACCGCATATCGAGGCCGGTGTGCCAAACATTGCTCGAATACGCGATCAACACTGCTGCGTGCGACCAGTGCGAATACAGCGAATCGCGCGGGATGGCGCGCCACCACGTCTAGCGTACTCTCACCGATCGAACCGGTCGAACCCAGCAGGGTCAGATAGCGCATATCGGTTCCATCAAGCGCTTCTGACGAACGAAAAAATCAGCATTGCAAGCGGCATGGCGGGGATCAGGGAGTCGATGCGGTCGAGCACGCCGCCATGACCGGGCAGCAATGCGCTGCTGTCCTTGACGCCGGCACGGCGCTTGAGCAGGGACTCGAACAGGTCGCCCAGTATGCTCAGTCCGACCACCACACACACCGTCAACAACGCCACCAACACGCCCGGCGGACCAAGGCGGCCGGCGTAGCCGAATATCCACGCAAACCATGAATCCAGCGGACTGCCGGTGGCACTGGTGGTAGCGGCACACAGCAGGGCCAGCAAGCCCGCCCCGACCATGGCTCCGGCGACGCCCTCCCATGTTTTTCCAGGGCTTACTGCCGGTGCCAGTTTGTGCCGGCCGAAACGGCGGCCCGCGAAATAGGCCCCGATATCGGCAACCCAAATCAAACCCATGAGGAGAAACATGAAGAGCGCCCCGGCCATGCGCGCCTGTACCACCGCCCACCAGCAGGGGATCAACACCAGCCAGCCCAAGGCTGCAAGCCAGCCACCGCGCGGCGCGGCCGGCCCGCGGAAAAACCACCAGCTTGCGATCCCGCCCCAGGTTATGGCCGATATCGCGTAGACCCATAGCGTTACCGCATGTTCGTGCTCCCGCACACCCAGCAGTATCGCCATTCCCGCAACGGCGGTCAGCGCAGCGTAGCCCAACGAGAGGGCCTGCGGCAAGCCGCATAGGCGCGCCCACTCCCAGGCGGCGGCCGCGACAAACGCCAGGACGAACAAGGCCCAGCCGTTCGCCGGCAAAAATGCCAATGCGGGTACCACCAGGGCCAGCAGGATCAGTGCCGTAACTACCCGCGTCCTAAGCATCGATGCGGGTCAGGCCCGGCTCGGTCGACGCCGCTGCGCCTTCGATCCGGCGCCTGGCTTCGCGCACCTGCTCACTGGTCTGGCCGAACCGGCGCTCGCGCAGCCGATACGAGGCGATTGCCTCGTCCAGGGTGCGCGCGTCGAAATCAGGCCAGAACGTGTCGGTGAAAAACAATTCCGAGTAAGCCAGTTGCCACACCAGAAAATTGCTGATGCGCATTTCGCCGCCGGTGCGAATGAACAAATCGGGTTCCGGCGCGTACGCCATCGCCAGATAAGGCTCAAGGTCGGCTTCGCTGCAGCTAGCCGACAAATCGGGCCTGGCTGCAACCAGCGCGTGCATCGCCTGCATGATGTCCCAGCGCCCGCCATAGTTGGCGCAAATTGTCAGCGTGAGCTTGTCGTTGCCAGCGGTCTTGGCTTCGGCACGGCGGATCAACTCCTGCAGAGCGACATCGAAACGCGACAGGTCACCGACAATTTTCAGCCGCACACCGCTTACATGCAGCTTGGCAACCTCCTGCTCAAGCAATATCCGAAACAGTTGCATCAGGACGGAAACCTCCTCCTCGGGACGGCGCCAGTTCTCGGAGGAAAAGGCAAATAGCGTCAGGTATTCAATGCCACGCTCGACGCTCGCCCGCACCGCCTCGCGCACCGCCTCCACACCGCGCTGGTGCCCGGCCACCCTTGGCAAGAATCGCCGCGTCGCCCACCGGCCATTGCCGTCCATGATGATGGCGACATGCCGGGGAACTGACGACACTGCGGGAATGGATTGAGTCGAACTCATCGGCAGCGGGCCCCCTGATCGTTGAAAGGCGCAGTGACGGTCTTCACACCGCCATGATCTCCGCTTCCTTGGTCACCAGGAGCTTGTCGATCTCGCCGATGAAGCGATCGGTGAGCTTTTGAACTTCGTCCTGGCCGCGGCGTTCGTCGTCCTCCGAAACAACCTTGTCCTTGAGCAGTTTTTTCATCTGTTCGTTGGCGTCGCGCCTGAGGTTGCGCACCGCGATGCGGGCGTCCTCACCTTCACCCTTGACCAATTTGACCAGCTCCTTGCGCCTTTGCTCCGTCAACGCCGGCATGGGTACGCGGATAACGTCACCGGTGGTGGAGGGGTTGAGCCCCAGATCGGCGTCGCGGATCGCCTTCTCGATCACCGAAATCATTTTCTTTTCCCAGGGCTGGACACCGATGGTGCGCGCATCGATCAGATTGATGTTCGCGGTCTGGCCAATCGGCATGGCTGAGCCGTAATAGTCGACCTGTACGTGATCGAGGATGCCCGCGTGCGCGCGTCCGGTGCGCACTTTTGCCAGATCGTTCTTGAATGCATCGATCGACTTCTGCATCTTGTGCTCGGTCGCCTTACGAATGTCGGCAATCGTCATCGCTGGCCTCTGGCAATTTGGGTCAAACGTGAACTAGTGTACCTTCGTTTTCGCCCATCACGATGCGCTTCAAGGCGCCCGACGCGAAAATTGAAAACACGTTTATCGGCAACCGCTGGTCGCGGCACAGGGCAAACGCGGTGGCATCCATGACCTTCAGATGCCTCGTAATCGCTTCATCGAACGTGATGGTGTCGTACTTGCGCGCGTCCGGGTTCTTGTTCGGATCGTCGGTGTATACGCCGTCAACCTTGGTGCCCTTGAGAACGATTTCCGCGCCCATCTCGGAGGCGCGCAAGGCCGCCGCCGTATCGGTGGTGAAGAAGGGATTGCCTGTGCCGGCGGCGAAAATCACGACCTTGCCCTCCTCGAGATAGCGCAATGCCTTGTTGCGGATGTAGGGCTCGACCACCTGCTCGACCGACAGTGCTGATTGCACGCGCGCCACGATGCCCTGCTGCTTCATGGCATCCTGCAGCGCCAGGGCGTTCATGATGGTGGCCAGCATGCCCATGTAATCGGCCGTGGCGCGGTCCATCCCCTGCGCGCCCGGTGCGACACCGCGGAAAATGTTGCCGCCCCCGATCACGATGCTCATCTCGACACTAAGACGCGCCACAGACGCGATCTCGCCTACGATGCGCTCGATGGTGGCGCGATTGATGCCGTAGCTATCCTCGCCCATCAAGGCTTCCCCCGAAAGCTTCAAGAGGAATCGTTTGTACTTTGGAGTATCCGGCATTGTCGATGCATTCAGGGTGGGGCTGGTCGTAAGCCGGCCTGGCGACCGGCAAGTTCGGCTTACTTCTTCGCGAGCGCCATCTGTTCGGCGACTTCGGCGGCAAAATCGGCGGTCTTCTTCTCGATGCCTTCACCGACGATGAAAAGAGCAAAGCGATTGACCGTTGCGCCGCGTGCCTTCAGCAGTTGCTCGATGGTCTGCTTGCCGTCTTCAGCCTTGACAAACACCTGGCCCAGCAGGGTCACGGTCTTGAGGTACTTTTGCACCGTGCCTTCGGCAATTTTCTCGATCATCGCGTCGGGCTTTTTCTCTTCGCGCGCTTTTTCAACCGCGATGCGGCGTTCGGTCGCGAGCAATTCTGCCGGCACGCCACCGGCGTCCAGCGACTTTGGCTTGGACGCCGCAATGTGCATCGCCAGATCGCGCGCCAATTGATCGTCGCCTCCTGTGAGGTCAAGCAGAACGCCGATCCTGGAACCGCCGTGGACATAGGTGGTCAACTTGCCCGCCGTCTGAAACCGTGCGAAGCGTCGAATCGACATGTTCTCACCGATCTTCCCGACCAGCGCGCGGCGCACCTCCTCAACCGTACTGCCTTCAAGCGGCGCTGCTGCAAGTGCCTCGACCGTTGCCGGATCGGTGTTTGCAACCAAAGCAGCCAGGTTCTGCGAAAACGCCACGAAATCATCATTCTTGGCGACGAAGTCGGTCTCCGAATTGAGTTCGACGATCGCCCCCACCTTGCCGTCAGCCGCTACGTTCACCGCGACAATTCCTTCGGCCGCAACACGCGACGACGCCTTGCTGGCCTTGTTGCCAAGTCTGACGCGCAGAATCTCTTCGGCCTTGTCGAGATCGCCATTGGCCTCGGTCAGCGCCTTCTTGCATTCCATCATTGGCGCGTCGGTTTTCGCGCGCAGTTCTCCAACCATTGCTGCGGTAATTGCGGCCATTTCCTTCTATCCTGATCTGATCCGAAAAAATTCGGGGTTATTCGGTTACTGCAATGCTGCTGGCTTCTCCGCAAATCGCACTCGCGGGCGCGGCTGTCCGGACGGCGCACTACAACCTCAAAAAAAGGGGCAAATCAGCCCCTTTTTCAAAAATCGGCGCCGGTCACGCACCGCCTGAATCAGGAAGCCTCGACTTCGACGTACTCATCACCACCGGCGGCCACGATCTCGGTGATCGTGTGCGCCCGGCCCTCAAGGATGGCATCGGCGACGCCGCGTGCATACAGGCGTATCGCACGCGAGGAATCGTCGTTGCCGGGAATCACGTGCGCAATGCCATCCGGCGAGTGATTGGTATCAACCACTGCCACCACCGGGATGCCGAGCTTCGCGGCCTCGGTGATGGCGATCTTGTGGTAACCCACGTCAATGACGAAAATCGCATCCGGCAGGCCGCTGAGATTCTTGATGCCGCCGATCGCCTTTTGCAGTTTGTCCATCTCGCGTGTAAACAACAGCGCTTCCTTCTTGGACATTTTCTCGACATCGCCGGCTTCGAGCGCCACTTCCATGTCCTTGAGCCGCTTGGTGGAAGCCTTGACGGTCTTGAAGTTGGTCAGCATGCCACCAAGCCAGCGTGCATCCACATACGGAACCCCGGCTCGCTGCGCCTCTTCGGCCACGATTTCGCGCGCCTGACGCTTGGTGCCGACCATCAGGATAGTGCCCTTGTTGGCTGCGAGTTGACGCAGATACTTCATCGCGTCGTTGTAAAGCTCGAGCGTCTTCTCGAGATTGACGATATGGATCTTGTTGCGATGGCCGAAAATATATGGCGCCATCTTGGGATTCCAGAAGCGCGTCTGGTGTCCAAAATGGACGCCGGCTTCCAGCATCTCGCGCATGGTGGTTGACATGACAGTTAACTCCGATTTCAGGGTTGGCCTCCTCCCGCCGGCAGCAGGGGCGAACGGAACATATCCGTTTGCGCCTTGCCACCCCAAAAATGACAGGAGTGCGAATTTACCCGGCGGGAATCAGGCTATTCCGTCTCATGGATCAGGTGCGAAGTTGCTGCTTCGCACCGCGGCTTGAAGTCGAACTAGCGAAAATGTCTTTGAAAATCACCGGGTAGCCCGATATTATAGCTGGTTGGGGTCAACTTTTCAAATGTCCCGGCCACCCGTGCCCGGACCGCCCGCACCCTGGGCCGGGTACATAACCGTGGAAGCTTCGCAAACATGAGCATTTCGCTCAAAACCCCGCTTGACATCGAGAAAATGCGCGTCGCCGGCAGGCTTGCTGCGGAAGTGCTCGATTTCATCGGCCCGCACGTCAGGCCGGGCATCAGCACCGGTGAACTCGACCGCCTGTGCCACCAATACATGATCGATGTTCAGGGCACGATTCCGGCGCCGCTGGGATATTGCCCTCCCGGTTATCGGCCCTATCCAAAATCGATCTGTACCTCTGTCAATAACCAGGTCTGCCACGGCATCCCGGGTGACAAGACCCTGAAAAAGGGAGACGTGGTCAATCTGGATATCACCACCATCAAGGACGGCTATCACGGCGATACCAGCCGCATGTTTTACGTCGGCGAACCGTCGATCGCAGCCCGTCGCCTGTGTGAAGTCACCTTCGAGTGCATGTGGGCCGGCATTCTCCAGGTGCGCCCGGGCGCGCATCTGGGCGACATCGGCCATGTCATCCAGACCCACGCCGAAAAGCACGGCTTTTCCGTAGTGCGCGAGTTTTGCGGCCATGGTATCGGCGCCCGCTTCCACGAGGAACCGCAAGTGCTGCACTACGGCAAGCCCGGGACTCTGGCCGAGCTCAAGCCCGGCATGATTTTCACTATCGAGCCGATGATCAATGCCGGCCGTCGCGAGATTCGCGAACTCGCCGACGGCTGGACCATCGTCACCAAGGACCACAGCCTGTCGGCGCAGTGGGAGCACACCGTCCTTGTGACCGAGGACGGGTTCGAGGTATTGACGGTGTCGGCAGGCATGCCGGCGATGCCGGCGGCGGTTGCATCGCTTACGCCCCGGCCGGCGACGCTTTCCGCCTAGAACCGGCGCGACCACGTGTCGGCTGTCCCCAAGATCCCGCTTGCCACCGGCTACAGGCGTGACCTGGTAGCCGCCCGCAAGTCCCTGTTCGACGCCTTCAGCAACGGCGGTACGGCGCGCCAGTTGCTGCGTGCCCATTGCAAGCTGGTCGACCGCGTGCTGGCGTCGCTTTGGGGCGATGTCGGCATAGGCGATCGCGCCACGCTGGTGGCCGTCGGCGGTTACGGACGCGGCGAACTCTATCCATATTCCGACGTTGATGTGTTGCTGCTGGTGCCGGACGACGCACAAGCCGAAACCAAGAACCGGCTGGAAACGCTGGTCGGTCTGTTTTGGGACATAGGTATCGAAGTCGGTCACAGCATCCGCACACTTGAGGAATGTTTCGCGCTCGCGGCCGCCGATATCACCGTCCAGACCACCCTGATGGAGGCGCGCCATCTGGCCGGCGATTACAGCCAGTTCCACGATCTGGAAGCCGGCACCCGCCTGCGCATGAATGCACGCGACTTCTACATCGCCAAGAAGCTCGAACTCGAACAGCGGCATACCAAGCATCAGGACACGCCTTACAGCCTGGAGCCGAACTGCAAGGAAAGCCCCGGCGGCCTGCGCGATCTGCAGGTCATTCTTTGGATCGCGCGTGCCGCCGAACTGGGGACCAACTGGCGCGAACTGGCGTCGCGCGGTGTGATCACGCGCACCGAAGCTGCGATGCTGGGCAAGCGCGAGACCCTGCTGCAGGCCATCCGCGTGCGGCTGCACTTGATCGCCGGACGACGCGAAGACCGCCTGCTGTTCGACCATCAGACCCAGTTGGCAAGCGCCTTCGGCCATGCCGCAACAGTTTCGAAGCGCGCCAGCGAGCAGTTGATGCAGCGCTATTACATCAATTGTCGCTGGATCATCCAGTTGAACACCATCCTGCTGCAGAACATCGCCAGCCAGCTGTTTCCCGGCGCGGCCTTCGAGGCGCATCCGATCAACGAGCGCTTTCACGTCGAACGCGACATGCTCGCCGCCAGCGACCCAACCGTATTCGAGACCCATCCGGGCGCCCTGCTCGAATGCTTCCAGTTGCTGCAGCAACGTGCCGATCTCAAGGGCATGACCGCCTCGACCCTGCGCGCACTGTGGCGCTCACGCAACCGCATGGATGCGGCATTCCGCAAGAACCCGATCAATCGCGCCACGTTCATGGCGATCCTGCAAAGTCCGCGCGGGCTGGTGCATGAACTGCGCCGCATGAACCAATGGGGCATCCTCGGGCGCTACCTGCCGCCATTCAAGCGCATCATCGGCCAGATGCAGCATGACCTGTTTCACGTCTACACGGTGGATCAACACATCCTGACGGTGGTGCGCAACATGCGCCGCTTCACAATGCTCGAGTTCGCGCACGAGTACCCGATGTGCTCGCGCCTGATCGCCAGTTTCGAGCGACATTGGCTGCTCTACGTGGCGGCACTGTTCCATGACATCGCCAAAGGGCGGGGCGGTGATCACTCTCTGCTCGGACGTGCCGACGCGCGCCTTTTCTGCCGGCAGCACGGCATCGCGCGGGAAGATGCTGAACTGGTGGTGTTCCTGGTGGAGCACCATCTGACGATGTCGTCGGTGGCGCAAAAGCAGGACTTGAGCGACCCGGACACCATTCGCCGCTTTGCCGACACGGTTCGCGATGAACGGCGCCTGATAGCCCTGTATCTCCTGACCGTTGCCGATATTCGTGGCACCAGTCCGCGCGTGTGGAATGCCTGGAAAGGCAAGTTGCTCGAAGACCTGTTTCGCGCCACGCGCCGCCTGTTGGGCAACCAGAAGACCGGCGGACGTTTCAGCTTCGATAGCGACCTGCAGGAAAAGCAATCCGAGGCCCTGCGCATCCTCGGACTCTATGGCTTCTCGGAAACCGCACATGAAGTGCTGTGGAGCCAGCTCGACATGGCCTATTTCCTGCGCCATGACGCCAAGGAGATCGCCTGGCAGACACGCGCGCTGGTGGCCCGCGTCAACTCCACCACGCCGGTGGTCAAGGCGCGCTTCTCGCCGATCGGCGAGGGGCTTGAGGTGATGGTCTACGTCAAGGACCAGCCCGACCTCTTTGCGCGCATTTGCGGCTTTTTCGAGCGCCTGGGCTTAAACATTCTCGACGCCAAGATCCACACCACGAGAAACGGCTATGCGCTCGACACATTTCTGGCATTGGACAGCGCCGGCAACTACGCCGGCGCGCATGGCCAGCCCGAAGTGGTCGAGCGCGACCTGATCATCGCCCTGTCCGCGCCGGGCCCGCTCAAGACACCCAGCACCGGTCGGGTTTCGCGCCAGGCGCGCCATTTCGCAATCGAGCCGGCGGTCAACATTCGCCCCGATGAAAAGGGTTTGCGCTACATACTCGCAGTCACCGCCGGCGATCGACCGGGCCTGCTATATCGCATCGCGCTCACTTTGTCGCGCCACGGCGTCAATCTGCAGACGGCCAAGATCACCACCCTGGGAGAACGGGCCGAAGACGTGTTCCTGATCGACGGTGGCGACCTGTCGAATCCAAAATCGGTGCTCGCCATCGAGACCGACCTGATCGAAACCCTGCGCCAGTAGCGCGGCTCACGTGTTCCAGTAGCCAGGCTCGGGGAGTTCGTTGAAAACCTTTTTCAACTGCTCCGCCCAGCGGCCGCGAATCGAAGCGAAGTATTCGTCGCGGCTGTCGATCAGCTTGTGCTTGCTTACCATGAGCGAGTCGCGCTCGTAACACATGAGATCAAGCGGCAGGCCTACCGACAGGTTCGACTTGATGGTTGAGTCCATCGAAATCAACGCGCACTTCGCCACTTCCTCCAGGCTCAAGCCGCCGCCGATGACCCGATCGAGTATCGGCTTGCCGTACTTCGACTCGCCAATCTGGAAATAAGGCGTTTCGGTGGTGGCCTCGATGAAATTTCCGGGCGAATAAACGTTGAAAAGACGCGGCTCTTCGCGGCCCACCTGCCCGCCGAAAATCACACTCACGTTAAATTCGATGCCGAATTCCTTGAGCGGCGCGGCATCGCGCGCATAGACCTTGCGCACCGCGTCGCCGACCAGTTTGGCGGCGGAAAACATGTTCGGGCAGGAAGCCAGGCTTTTCTCGCCGGGAATCCCCATCTGCGCCTTGAGCCCGCTGGCGACCGCCTGGCTGACCGCCAGATTGCCGGCAGTCAGCAATACCATGACGCGCTCACCGGGCACATCGAATATGTGCATCTTGCGAAAGGTGCTGATCTGGTCAACGCCGGCATTGGTACGCGAATCGGACAGAAAAACCAGTCCGGCATCGAGGCGAATCGCGACACAGTAAGTCATTGTCGAGCTTTGGTTTGAAGCTGATTTGAGATTCGCATTGTAGCGGCGGTTGGACTGTCAAGAGGGGGCGTGGCGAGCGCTTCGGTGCATCTTGCATCGCCAACGCTGCATGAGCCCCGGCGTGTCAGCGTCGCGGGTTTCAGGCCGCAGCGCACACCGATACGCTCACCGTCAACTCTTCCCCGGCACCGCCCATCCGTGATCCACGCAGCGGGCCGGCGTCCATCTCATCGCGTCCGAGCGCCAGGCGGCACAATTCCGGGCCGCTCAGTCGCTGATGCGCCACGTCGAAACCGAGCCAGGCACCGGCGCCGCGGTGTGCCGTGGCGATCCAGGCCTCGGCCCAGGCATGCGCGGCGGCCGCGCTGCGGCCATCCAGGACGTAGCCGCTGACATAGCGTGCCGGTACGCCGCCGGCGCGACAGGCGGCGAGAAACACATGCGTCATGTCCTGACATGTACCACCCTCACGCGCCAATGCTTCGGCAGCGGTCGCATGGCTGCCGGTCGCGCCGTTCCGCGGGGTCATCCGCGCGCCGACCAGAGCCATCAAATGCTCGCATTCGGTACGCCCGATCGTGTTTGACGCGCGCTCGCCAAAGGCCTCGAAGGCCAGTGCCCTGATCGCCGAGTCCGGTTCCGTGGCCGGGGTCGGCAATGCGAACGCCAGCGCCGGCACCGCCGAATCGGCCGCAATCAAATGGCCGCGATCGTCGGCGGTCTCGATCTGCCCCTGCGCAACGATGCGGATACCGACGTGTTGATCAACCACCGAGATCACGTCGACCACGTTGCCGTAGCAATCGGTCTGGCGCCAGCGTCGTCCGGGAGCATCGATGCGCCAAGTCAAGACGCGCTGACCGGCATCGCTGCGCGGCATCAGGCGTGCATATTGGATGCTGTAGTTGGCCGTGATCGAATAACGGTAAATGGTCTCGTGGCGGATCTCGAGCAGCATGGTGAGTGGGCGCCTGGTCAGGCCATCGGTACAAGAAAGTCCTGCGCAATGCCGTTGCCCAAGGTCGCGATGCCGTCGAGGAACTCCGTCAGGTAGCCGTGCAGGCCGACTTCAAGGATATCGTCGATACGCGCATAGCGCAGCCGTGAGTACGCCAGCCCTGCCAGCCGCTGGGTTTCACTTGAGCGCGAATTGGCCACCAGTCCGAGAATCTGGTGCACTTCACGCAGGCAGGCGTGCAGCGACCGCGGCATGTCTTCACGCAAAATCAGGAGCTCCGCCACCCGGTTGGGCGTGATCACGTCGCGATAAACCTTGCGATAGATCTCGAAAGCGGAAACCGAACGCAGGAGGGCGCCCCATTCGTAGTACTCGTTGGCGTTCGACTCTTCCGGCGCCAATTCATCGTACTTGACATCGAGTATGCGGGCCGTGTTGTCCGCCCTCTCAAGAAACGTGCCCAGACGAATGAAATGAAATGCAACGTCCTGCAGCATGGTGCCTACAGTCACGCCGCGCGACAGGTGCGAGCGGAACTTGACCCATTCGAAATACTTGGTCAGTTCGCTGCCCTGCACCGATTCATGGGTCAACTGGGAGGCGGAATTGCGTGCTTCCAGCCATGTGGTATTGATGGTCTCCCATACCTCGGAGGTGACCGTGCCGCGCACCGCGTGGCAATTCTCGCGCGCCGAACGCAGGCTCGCCAGCAGCGACGAGGGATTGTCGAAATCCACCCCCATGAAGCGCACCACGTTGGCGGCGGAAATCTCGTCACCGTACTTGGCCTTGTAGCCGACCTCCAGCCCGGTGATGCCCAGCGCCGCGCCCCAGTAGCCGCCAGACGATCCGTGCATCTGCAGCGACATCCGGTAAGTGACGTCGAGCAACCGCGCGATGTTCTCGGCGCGCTCGGTGTAGCGTGCCATCCAGTACAAGTGATCCGCGGTTCGGGAAAGCATGCTCAGCTCTCCAGAACCCAGGTGTCTTTGGTACCGCCGCCCTGCGAGGAATTGACCACCAGCGACCCCTCCTTGAGCGCCACCCGGGTCAGACCGCCCGGCGCCATGCGTACCTCCTTGCCGGAGAGCACGAACGGCCGCAGGTCTATGTGTCGCGGCGCGATGCCCGCTTCGACGAAGGTCGGGCAGGCCGACAGCGCCAGGGTCGGCTGCGCTATGTACTTGTCGGGCGCGGCCTTGACACGCAGCTTGAAATCCTCGATCTCCGCGCTTGTAGATGCCGGTCCCACCAGCATGCCGTAACCGCCGGCGCCATGGGTTTCCTTGACCACCAATTGGGCCATATTGGCCAGCACATAGCCAAGCTCGTCGGCCTTGCGGCACTGGTAGGTGGGAACATTGGCAATGATCGGTTCCTGCGAAAGGTAGAAGCGGATCATGTCGGGCACATACGGATAAATCGACTTGTCATCGGCCACCCCGGTGCCGACCGCGTTGGCAATCGATACCCGCCCGGCGCGGTAAACCGACAGCAGGCCGGCCACGCCGAGCGTCGAATCGCGCCGGAACGCCAATGGGTCGAGAAAGTCATCGTCGATACGGCGATAAATCACGTCCACCCGCTTCGGGCCTTGCGTGGTGCGCATGAACAGCGTCTCGTCATGCACGAACAAGTCCTGCCCTTCCACCAGTTCCACACCCATTTGCTGCGCCAGGAACGCATGCTCGAAATAGGCGCTGTTGTAGGCGCCGGGCGTCAATACCACCACCGTGGGATCATCGCTGCCTGAAGGCGCCGCCTGGCGCAAGGTGTCAAGCAGCAGGTCAGGATAGTGTTCCACCGGCGCCACGCCGTAGCGGCCAAACAGTTCGGGGAACAGGCGCATCATCATGCGCCGGTCTTCCAGCATGTATGAAACACCGGACGGCACCCGCAGGTTGTCCTCCAGCACAAAGTATTCGGCCGCATCCGCACCGGCGCCCGGTAATGCCGCGCGCACGATATCGATGCCCGCAATCAGTGCATACAGGTTGTTGCGCACCGCGACGTCCTGCATTTCCGGTCGGTACTGGGCGTTGCAGAACACCTGCTCGGCCGGTATCAGGCCTGCCTTGACGATCCGCTGCGCCGAATAGATATCGTGAACGAAGGCATTGAGGGCAGCCACCCGCTGCTTCAGGCCGGTTTCCAGCATCCGCCATTCCGATGCCGGAATAATGCGCGGCACGATATCGAAAGGGATCAGGCGCTCGGTGCCCGCCTCTTCCCCGTAGACCGCGAAGGTGATGCCGTAGCGATGAAACGCGGAATCCGCCTCGGCGCGCTTTTGCGCGATCTCGGCCGACGGCATACCGGCCAGCCAGTCCTTGTAGATCGCATAGTGGCTGCGTACGCCATCAGCGGGCAAGTCCATCTCGTCGAAAATATTTTTCATCTTGGGTGGCATTGCGCTCACTGTAGCAAAAAGCAAACCCTGTGCCCGAAATCGGAGCATGCGAGCTTTTTCGGCGCAGTAGCCGGAATGCCCGCGAGGCGCGTCGAGCGTTTGGCGAGCGCGTGCTCCAATTTTGTGCGGATGGCGCTGGCACGCCCCCTTTTTCAGGGGCTCAGGCGCAGGGTGAACGGTCTACTGCCGCTTGATTCCGAGCACATCCTGCATGTCGAACAAACCGTTGCGTCGATCACGCAGGAAGCGACAGGCACGCATCGCGCCCTGAGCGTAGGTGGTGCGACTCGAAGCCTTGTGGGCAATTTCCACCCGTTCGCCCTGGCCCAGGAACATAACCGTATGGTCACCCACCAAATCGCCGCCACGCACCACCGCATAGCCGATGCTTTCGTCGCGGCGGGCACCGGTTTCGCCATGCCGATCGAACAGCGCCACCGCATCGTGGTCGCGACCCAGAGCGCGCGCCGCGACCTGGCCCATATGAAGCGCCGTGCCGGACGGCGCATCCACCTTGTTGCGGTGATGTGCCTCGACGATCTCGATGTCATAGCCTGCGCCCAGCGCACGCGCAGCCATTTCGATGAGTTTGAACGTCAAGTTGACGCCCACACTCATGTTGGGCGCGAACACCAGCGCCACTTCAAGCGCAGCGGCGTCGATCGCGCGCCTGCCCTCTGCATCGAAGCCGGTGGTGCCGATCACTGCATTTACGCCATACCTGCGACATGCCGCCAAGTGCTGCAGAGTGCCTTCCGGTCGACTGAAGTCGAGCAGGACATGCGCATCCCTGATCGCCGCTTTGACATCCGATCCGATTGCAACGCCGCTGGCCCGACCGAGAAACGCCGCCGCATCCTGCCCGATAGACGAAGACGCGGCAACGTCGAGCGCGGCCTTGAGTTCGCAATCATCGCTGGCAAGCACTGCCTCGATCAACATTCGCCCCATGCGACCGCCAGCGCCCGCGACCACTATCCGTTGCTTGCTCATGGATTCATTTCCAAAAAAGATTCGTCGCCGATGCGCCACCGGCCATCAGCCTGCACCAGCGCCAGGGTCTTGCGCCCGCTCTCCTCGGTTGCATCCGGCTCATGCATCCGGCTGAAAACACCAACCGCCGCGCTGTTGCCCAATACGTTTGAAGCCCCCGAGACCACCTGCGCAGCCCCCGGAATCGGGGCAGGTGCCTGCGCCTTCGGTTGCGGCTCTGCCACCGGCTTGTCGGGAACAGCCGGCAGCGGCGGTGGCAGATCGGCCTCCCAGCGCTCGACGCGCCCGGCCGCATCAAAATAGACAATCAACTTGCGTTTCTCGGCCTCGCTCCAGCCCTTGGACGAACGAAACACATAGTCCCAACGGTTGGCCCGGAAAATGTCAACCAGAAGCGGCGTGCCGAGAATGAATCGCACCTGCTCGCGAGTCTGGCCGACCGCCAGTTTCTGCACCATGTCCGGTGTGATGAAATTGCCTTGCTGGATGTCGATCCGGTAAGGCGTCACGATCAGCGGCACGTAGTTGCGCAACGACGATTCGGACGCACAAGCGGCCAGCAGCAAGGAGACGAACACGGCGACCAAACCTTTGGTGCGGCGCATGGCGATGACGAAATGTCTGGTTTTCAAAGCGTGCTTAGATACGCGTTTGGCAAACCCAGTATGATACTTCAATCATCTTGCGCTTTTCCGGGAGCGTGCGCGGGCGGTCCGACCACGGCGCGTACCAAACGGGAAGTTCCGCCTCGCCGTGCCGCCCCGGCGCCACGCCCATTGCAGACGACATGCCGCCCACACGCCAGACAGCCAAATCCGCCGCCGCCGCCGAAGGCACCCAGCAGAATCCGGACGGACTGCGCAACATCGGCCTGAAAGCCACCGGTCCGCGCCTGCGAATCCTCGATCTGTTCCAGACCAGCGGCGTGCGCCACATGAGCGCCGAAGATGTTTACCGTCAGTTGCTGGCCGAGAAAATCGAAGTGGGCCTGGCAACCGTGTATCGCGTACTGACCCAGTTCGAGCAGGCGGGCTTGCTTGAGCGCCATCACTTCGAATCGGGCAAGTCGGTATTCGAGCTCAACGAGGGTTCGCACCACGACCACCTGGTTTGCCTGCAATGCGGGCGGGTCGAGGAATTCTACGATGCCGAGATCGAGCGCCGCCAGAGCAGGATCGCAGCCGAGCGCGGGTTCGCGCTCAACGACCACTCGCTCTCGCTGTATGCCGATTGCGTCAAAGCCGAATGCCCGTATCGCGCCGCGCCTGGTGTCATCGCTGGCGCCGCCCGCTGACTTGCGCGCCGGCCCGTGATGGATGGTGTCCTGGCGGCATTCGCCACCTCGACCGCCCTGGTTGCCGTGGCGGAAATCGGCGACAAGACGCAGTTGTTGTCGTTCGCCCTGGCCGCACGCTATCGCGACCACGCTGCCATCATCTGGGGCATCCTGATCGCAACCCTCATCAATCACGCCCTGGCCGGCACACTGGGTGTAGTGATCGCCGCGCATCTGGCGCCCGGCACCACCATTTGGCTGGTGGGCTTGAGTTTCATGGCATTTGGCGTCTGGGCCTTGTTCCCGGACAGGCTCGATGATGGCCCCAAGAGCCGGGGCGGCGTATTCACCACCGCCTTGATCGCGTTCTTCATTGCAGAGATGGGTGACAAAACCCAGCTTGCCACGATCGGGCTGGGTGCCCGCTTCGGCATGCCGCTTGTGGTGACTCTGGGTACCACTCTGGGCATGATGCTCGCAAATGTGCCCGCAGTGCTTCTCGGGCAACGGCTGGCGCAGCGCTTCCCGCTTGGCGCGATGCGGTTTGTCGCCGCAGCCCTGTTTGTGCTGACCGGCATCGCGACGCTGTGGTTTGCCTGAAGGATTGCGCCGGCTTTACAAATCTTTACATGACACAAACATGCCGGCAACCTGCGCGGTCGATCATGTGCGTTGCGGACTGCGTCCGGTTCCCGTGTTCAGGCTAAAGTGCGGCAATGCAGCAAACCTTGCTCATGATCGAAGACGATCGTCGCCTGGCCGGGATGGTCGTCGATTACCTGACCCACGCCGGTTTCGCTGTCGCCCATGCCGAGCGCGCGGCCGATGGCCTGGCGTGGCTGGCGGCGCATCGCGCCGACCTGGTGATCCTCGACCTCATGCTGCCGGACGGCAACGGGCTGGACCTGTGCCGGACCATCCGCGCCGGCTCCGACCTGCCGGTACTGATGCTGACCGCGCGTGGCGATCCGACCGATCGCATTGTCGGACTCGAACTGGGCGCCGACGACTATCTGCCCAAGCCGTTCGAGCCACGTGAATTACTGGCGCGAATTCGCGCCGTGTTGCGTCGCCGGGGCGGCCCCGGCAGCGAACGCGCCGGTGCGGTGCTGCGCTTCGGCCAGCTCGAAATCGATCGCGACGCGCGCCGCCTGCGTATCGACGGCCAAACCTGTGACCTGACCGACCACCAGTTCGCCCTGGTCAACGCCATGGCCGAGCACGCCGGTCGCGTGCTGTCACGCGAGCAGTTGATGGATCTGGTCAGTGGCGAACCGCTGGACGCGTTCGACCGCTCGATTGACGTGCATATCGCGCGCATTCGCGCCGTCATCGAAAACGATCCGAAGCGACCGCTGCGCATACTGACCGTGCGCGGCGCAGGCTATGTGTTTTCAAGAGTTCAGGATGCCTAGGCGGCACCGAACAGGGCGGCATTTCGGCAAACGCCTGTACCTGCGCATCTGGCTGGCATTGCTGGCCGGCTTGCTTCTCACCGCACTGTTGGCCGGTGGTGCCTGGCGCCTTTATGGTGGCGCGGAGACGCCGCGTGAAATCAGCCTGACCGACGCCGCGGGTGCCGATGCCGGTCGCGCCCGCCTCGACTTTCGCGCAAACCCGGGCGCGCTGCGCATCGAAATGGACGATGGCCGCGTGCTGTTCGCGCGTTGGCGCGACTACGCCGGCCCACGCGCCTGGCCAGGTTTCGCCGGCTGGTTGCTGCTGATCGCCGCCGCCGTCGGTATCGCCGCCTACCCGGTGGTCCGACGCCTGACGCGGCGACTCGAAAGCCTGCAGCAAGGGGTCGATGCGCTGGGCGAAGGCGATCTGGCAGCGCGCGTGCCGGTGCGGGGCCATGACGAGATTGCCTTTCTGGCGGCGCGCTTCAACCACGCCGCCGAACGAATCGAGGCCCTGGTGGGCGCCCACAAGAGCATGCTGGCGAACGCATCGCATGAATTGCGCTCGCCACTGGCACGCATTCGCATGGCCGTGGAGATGCTGGACCGCAGCGACAATGTGACGGCGCGCGCGGAAATTGCGCGCAATATCGTCGAACTCGACGCTCTGGTTGAGGAGATACTGCTTCTGAGCCGCCTCCAGGCCCGCGCCATGCCGGACGAACCGTTTGGCGACGTCGACCTCACCGCCCTGGCCGCCGAGGAATGCGCGCGTGCCGGCGTCGAATTCACAGCCACGGCCGTGATTGTTGCACCGGGGAGCGCGCGGCTGCTGCGCCGCGCCCTGTCCAACCTGATCGAAAACGCGCGACGCCACGGCGGCGGACCAGCCGCGATCGACGTATCTCTTGAGCGTACGGGTACCTACATCGATCTCGCGGTATGCGACCGTGGCCCCGGCGTTCCGGCAGACCAGCGCGAACGCATTTTCGAACCGTTTTACCAGGTGCCAGGCGGGGCTGACGCCGTCGGCGGTACTGGCCTGGGACTGTCGCTGGTACGCACCATCATGCGCAAACACGGCGGCGACGCGCGCTGCGAGGCGCGCAGCGGTGGCGGCGCCTGCTTTCATCTGACTTTGCCGGCGCCGCCGGCAGCCGGGGAACCTGACTGACACGGGATGCACGGCCAGCGCCGCGCCTGCCATACTGACGGCCTTGCCTTCCAGCCAGGCTCTTGCACATGCCAGACTCAAGCCCGAAAACCTCAGCACCCACCGGCCAGTCTGCCACGGTGCGTCGCGTGCGCCTGTGCACCGGGCTGATCCTGTTTTTCTTCGTGCTCACCCATTTGCTGAACCATGCGCTGGGAATGATTTCGCTGGCGGCTATGGAGGCAGGGCGCGACGTGTTTCTGGCACTGTGGCGCAACCCCGTCGCCAGTGCGCTGCTGGCAGGCGCGATCCTGACGCATCTGGCACTGGCATTTTGGTCGATCTATCAGCGGCGCAGCCTGCGCATGCCGACAAGCGATGCCTTGCAGTTGCTGCTGGGATTGACGATTCCCCTGCTGCTGGTCGGTCATGTCCAGAACACCCATATCGCCAATCATCAATACGGGTTTCAGGATACCTACACCTTCCTGATGTTCGTGTTCTGGCTGCAGCGCCCCGACCTGGGGCTCAGCCAGGTCGCGCTTTTGCTGGTGGCCTGGCTGCATGGTTGCATCGGCATGCATTTCTGGTTGCGCATGCAGCCCTGGTACGCCCGCTACCCGCTGCTGCCATATACGGCCGCATTGCTGGTGCCACTAGGCGCACTGTTCGGCTTCGTCCAGGGCGGCCGCGAGGTCGCGGTTCTGGTACAGGACCCGCAGTTCAGGCAAGCGATGTTCGCATCCGCCAAGATCCCCTCGGCGGTGCTGCAGGCGGGCATTGCCGATACCACGCGCCTGATCCTCTCGGGCTTCGGTGCCCTGCTCGCCGCCACGCTGCTGCTGCGCTGGTTGCGCCTGACGCAGGAGCAGCGCCAATCGGTACGCGTTACCTACCCCGGTGGCATGACGGTCAGCATGCCGCGCGGCTTTTCGGTGCTCGAATGCAGCCGCCACGCCGGCATCGCCCATACCTCGGTGTGCGGCGGCCGCGGGCGTTGCTCGACCTGCCGCGTGCGCGTGAGTTCCGGACTGCCGTCGCAACCGCAGGCCGCACCTGCCGAGGCGCGCCTGCTGTTGCGCGTGAAGGCGGGGCCGGAGGTGCGCCTGGCCTGCCAGTTGCGGCCGACCGCCAATCTGTCGGTGATCCCGCTGATCCCGGCCACCATCGACCCGGCGCAAGCGCTGAATCAACCGGAGCGCATGAGCGGCGAGGAACGCGAGATCTGCGTTCTGTTCGCCGACCTGCGCGGCTTCACCCGCCTGTCCGAGACCCGCCTCCCGTACGACGTGGTGCACTTGCTGAACCGCTATTTCGAAGCCACCGGCAGTGCCATCGATGCCGCCGGCGGCATCACCAACCAGTTCACCGGCGACGGCGTCATGGCATTGTTCGGCGTGCATGTAAGCGCGGAGGTCGGCGCGCGCCAGGCGCTCCAGGCGGCGCGCGACATGACGCGGGCGGTGGCCCGCCTGAGCGAGGAGTTGCGCGACGAACTGCCGGCGCCGCTGAAGATGGGCATCGGCATCCATTGCGGCCCGACCGTGGTCGGCCACATGGGGCGCGGTCTGGCCACCTATCTCACCGCCGTCGGCGACGCCGTCAACACCGCCAGCCGGTTGCAGGACCAGACCAAGCATTTCGCCTGCCAGTTGATCTTCTCCGAACGGTTGGCCGAGCGTGCCGGCCTGGATGCCTCGATCTACCCGCGCGAGGAAATCAGCGTGCGCAATCGCGATGCACCGATTTCCATCCGCATCGTGGCCGAGGTGGAAAGCCTGGCCCTTGACGCATCCGCCGGCGCCGGGCGGACGTAGAAGCAGCATGCCTGCATCTGCCACGGCAACCGATATCGCCCGCGTCACAGCGCCAGCCGTGGCTTCGATACGGCCCTGGCGCCGCGCGCGCGACTGGCTGTCAGGCAACGCCGGCGCCGTGCTGCCGATGCGGGTGCAGCGCGAACTCGATGCGCAGCGCCGGCACAATGAAATCCTGATCGGCTGGGTCCAGGCCGCGCTGGTGCTTACCTTTGCCCTGCTCTACGCGTTTTCCCGCAAGACCTTCGCCGTCGACGTGATGTTGCGGCCGGTGCCATGGGCGCTCGGCGTGTATGCAGTGTTCGTCGCCTATCGCCTGTACCTGGCCTACCGGGGCCGGCTCACCATCAACCGGCAAATCCTCTCGGTAATCGCCGACAACTGCGTGCTGATGGTCACCATCTGGAGTTTTCACCTGCAATACGGGCAGCCGGCCGCCTTTTCCCTCAAAGCGCCAACCCTGTTCTATGTCTTCATCTTCATTGCCTTGCGCACCCTGACCCTGATGCCGGGAATGGTGCTGCTGGCCGGCGCGGTCGCGGCGCTGGGCTGGCTTGGCCTGGTAGGCATCGCAATCAACGCGCCAGGCGGCATGGACCTGATCACGCGCGACTACGTGGTCTACCTGACCTCGATCAGTGTGTTGATCGGCGGCGAGGTCGACAAGGTCATCTCGATCTTGCTGGTCGCGCTGGTCCTGGCGATCGCCACCGCGCGCGCGGGTGCCCTGCTGCACCGTTCGGTGGCGGGCCAGGCCGCGGCAATGCAGTTGGCGCGCTTCTTCTCGCCGGAGATTGCGGCCACCATCGTCAACGCCGACGAGATCCTCAAGCCCGGCAGCGGCCGCCAGACTGAAGCGGCGGCCATGTTCATCGACATGCGCGGCTTTACCCGGCTGGCAGCCAGCATGACGCCGACGGAGCTGGTGGGGCTCTTGGGCGAATATCAGAAAGTCGCGGTGCCAGTGATCCAGAAGCACGGCGGCAGCGTGATCACCTATCTTGGCGACGGCATCATGGTCACCTTCGGCGCCACCCGCCCCAGCGCAAGCTATGCGGCCGACGCCTTGCGTGCCACCGCCGAACTGCTGGACGCGCTGGAAGCCTGGGCCGCCGCGCGGCGCGCGGCCAACCGGCCGGCACCGGGCGTGGGTATCGGCGTCGAAGTGGGCACCGTGACCTGCGGCGCGATTGGCGACGACCGGCGTCTTGAATACGCGGTAATCGGTGATCCGGTCAATCGTGCCGCCAAGCTTGAGAATCACACCAAGGTCGAGCAGGTCCGGGCGCTGACCAGTGCCGAAACACTGCAACGCGCGCTGGCCCAGGGCTTCGACGGTGCGCGTTGCACCACTCGGCCCGAACCCTGCAACGTCACCGGCATCGCCGATTCGCTAAACGTGGTGGTGATTGCCTGAAGCGGCAAGGGAAACAGTGAACATTTCCGCAGGTCGAGAAAGTCGCTCCCGCAATATCTTGGATCGAAAAGAAACTTCGTTCGCCAATCCATATTCCAGGGACTGGTTCAGCGTTCCACAAGCCCTACTTCCGATCCGGATAGCTCGCCGCCATGCCGGCACGCACGTCCTGCTGGATGCCGTACTGTGGAAACGGGTAGCGCAGGCCGTTCTTGCCCAGCGCCGCCATTCCGGCCAGGGCCTTGGAGAGCAGCTCGGGCGGCAGCGCCATCAGCATCTCGTCATCGAGCACCCCGCCATAACGGCGCTCGGCGAAACACGGGATCGAGAGACTCGGCTCACGCGTGGCCAGGGCCCGGCCCCAGGAATCGGCGCAGGCCGACTCGCCGACCACGCTCCAGTCGAAGCGCTTGTAGCCGGCCCACTGCAGGCCGTTGATGAAGTACATCATCGCACCGGGTGTGGCGTAGAACAAGGCGATGTCGGGCGGATCCAGGCGCCCACTGGCCAAGGGCGACACCGCCAACGCCTTGAAGCGGCCTGCCGGCACCAGATGCATGGCAGCCTGGTGCGCACGCGCGTCTTCGAGTGTGGCATACCAGACCCCGGTCATGTGCTTGCCCGAACGCCACTCCTCGCTCTGGCCACCCAGGCCGACCACCGAGCGACACTGGTCGCCGACCAGGTCCTCGGCGGTGATACCCGCGGTCCAGCCCAGGCGTGCGGCCTGGGCCACGATCTGGTCGAGCGTATGCACCGACTGGCGCGGCCGGCGGATGCCAGGCACCGCTGCCATGGCATCGACCGTTTCGAACAGCTTCATGCCGAATGGAATCGCGCGCAGTTTGAGCACGCGCTCCAGTTCGGCGGCAAGCCCTGCCATTTCTCCTGATGCGGCCATCGCGGTCTCCTTTAAATCGACGGAACGAAGGATTATCGGCGATCGTACCCAAGATGCAGCCGCGCGGCCCCAGCGCGGGATTTTGCAGTATCCTTCAAGCATCAAAGCAGGCCCCGCACCACCCGAGGAAGAGACAAAATGACCGTCCTGCATATCACTTCAGCGGCTATCGGCTTGCCGAGTCGCGGTACGCCTTGCCACTGAGAGCCTGCCATGCGACGCCTTGCATTGACCCTGGGTTTCTGGCTTTTCACCGCCGCTGCGCAAGCCATTGCACAAACCGGCGCTGGAGAACTGGTCAGCGGCATCATCGCCACCCTGAGCGCTTCGCTCAAGAGCGAGCAGGCAACACTGGCCGGCGAGCGCGGCCTGGCCGTCGCCAACGAAATCATTCGGCGCGATGTTGCGCCACACCTGGATTTCGCCACGATCACGCGTGAGGCGGTCGGCAATCGATGGGCCTCGGCAACCGTTGCACAGCGTGCAGCCCTGGAGCGCGAGTTTCGCCAGTTGCTGGTGCACGTGCTGGCGCGCCTGTTGGTGACCAACCGCGATGACCTGCTGGAAGCCCAACCGGTCAAGCTCGCGCCCGGCGCGACCACTGCGGTGGTGCGCGTCGCGGTCACCCGGCAGCGCGCCGCCGGCAATCAGGCCGGCGAGCCGATGCAGGTGACGCTGCGCCAAGGCGATGCCGGCTGGAAGGTGCACGAAGTACGTAGCGAAGGGGTCGACATCTTCAAGCTCTACGGCAGCAATTTCGCCGTGGTGCTCGAGCGCAACGGCGAGATCGAGGGACTGGTACGGGCCCTTAGCGAGCGCAATGCACTCAATGCCGCCGCTTTGGCGCCGAAGCCGCAGCCGGCAGTCGCCCCGGCAAATTGAAGCAGGCCCAGCCCGGTTCGAGGCAGCCAGACTTCGCCCCGTTTGCAGTGCCACTCGCCCGCGTCTGCGTCCGCCCGCGAACCTTGTGTAGTGCCCCGCAATTGCCGGTACAAAATGAAATCGATGGATTTTGGTCGAGGGCAAGGCGCAAACCGCAGCGATACCCGTAGGTATCGCGAGGAGTTGCAACGCCGCCATCGGCCGAAAGGCGCGATTTCATGTATCGGCAATTACGGGGCACTACACTGGCAGCCCTACCTTGCGCAGCCGTTGTTGGATCGCGGCAAAACCGGCAATTCCTTAACCACGGAGCATGCACCATGGGAAAACTCGAAGGCAAGGTTGCCATCGTCAGCGGATCAGGGCGCGGCATCGGCCGAGCCTGTGCGCTCAAACTGGCCAGCGAAGGCGCGCGCGTGGTCGTCAATGATCTCGACGCCGAACCGGCCGCCGAAGTCGTCGCCGCCATAAAGAGCGCCGGCGGCGAGGCCATCGCGGTTGCCGGCAGCGTCACCGCCGACGGCTTCGCCGAACGCTTCGTCGGCGCTGCCGTCGAAAATTTCGGCGGCCTCGACATCATCGTCAACAACGCCGGCTTCACCTGGGACTCGGTGATCCAGAAAATGAGCGACGAGCAGTTCGACGCGATCCTGGACGTGCACCTGAAGGCACCGTTCCGCATCCTGCGCGCGGCCATCGGCGTGATCCGCGACGCCGCCAAGCGCGATGCCGAAGCCGGACGCGAGGTGTTTCGCAAGGTGGTCAACGTGTCGTCAATCTCGGGCACTCACGGCAACGCCGGCCAGACCAACTACTCGACCGCCAAGGCCGGCATCACCGGCATGACGCGCACGCTGGCCAAGGAATGGGGCCGCTACAAGGTCAATGTGAACGCGGTCGCGTTCGGCTACATCGTCACCCGCATGACCCAGGCCACCGAAGCCGCCGGCACCACGGTGAATGTCGGCGGGCGCGATGTGCCGGCCGGCATTCCGGCGCAGCAGGTGCGCCTGATGGAAGCCGGCATCCCGCTGGGTCGCGGCGGCACGCCCGAGGAGGCAGCCAATTCGATCTATCTCTTGTGCACACCGGAAGCGAACTACATCAGCGGCCATGTGCTGATGGTCACCGGCGGCCTCTGAAAATCTTCCACCCGACAAGCACAAAAAAATGCGACAAACCAATTTCATTTTCATCCTGGCCGACGACTTGGGCTACGCCGACCTCGGCTGCTGCGGCGCGCGTGACGCCGCTCTGCCCGGCGGGGTCTCGCCGCATCTCGACCGGCTGGCGCGCGAAGGCATGCTGTTCACCGACGGCTACACCAACTCGCCCGTATGCTCACCGACGCGTTTTGCACTGGCCACCGGGCGTTACCAGTACCGCCTGCGCGGGGCCGCCGAAGAACCGTTGGCCGGCAGCGCCAAGGGCAACCCGATCCTGGGCCTGCCGCCAGAGCATCCGACCCTGCCATCGATGCTGCGCGACGCCGGCTATGCCACTGCGCTGATCGGCAAGTGGCATCTGGGCTATCGGCCGCACTTCGGGCCGGAGAAAAGCGGCTACCAGCAATTTTTCGGACCAATGGCGGGCGGTGTCGATTATTTTTCGCATTGCGCGCGCAACGGCGACCATGATCTGTGGGAGGGAGAACACCAGGTACAGCGCGAGGGCTACCTGACCGACCTGCTGTCCGAACGCGCTGCCCGATTCGTGCGCGACCAGAAGGACCGGCCGTTCCTGCTGTCGCTGCATTACACCGCACCGCACTGGCCGTGGCTGACGCGCGACGATGTCCTCGAATCAAGGCGCATCAATGGCGCCATCGCCCACCTGGATAGCGGCTCGATCGCCACCTACCGGCGCATGATCCACCACATGGACGAGGGCATCGGCCAGTTGATGGCTGCCCTGCGCGACAGCGGCGCCGACGACAACACCCTGGTGGTATTCACCAGCGACAACGGCGGCGAGCGCTTTTCCGACAACTGGCCCTTCATCGGCCAGAAGATGGATTTGCTCGAAGGCGGCATCCGCGTGCCGCTGCTGGCGCGCTGGCCGGCGCGCATCAAGGCAGCGCAGGTCAGCCACATGCCCGCGATCACCATGGACTGGACCACCACCATGCTCGCGGCTGCGGGCGTCGCGCCCCATCCCGCGTACCCGCAGGATGGCGTGAGCCTGTTGCCCCTGTTCGCCGACGCGGCGTGGCAAGCGCCGCGCAATCTTTACTGGCGCATGGCCCATCGCCACCAGCGCGCGATGCGTCAGGGCAAATGGAAATACCTGCGCATCGAGGAACACGATTACCTATTCGACCTGGCAACGGACCAGCGCGAACGCGCCAACCAGGCCGCCCGCGACCCGGGCCGCTTGGGCGCGATGCGCGCCGCATGGGAAGCCTGGGCGGCGACCATGCCGGGCATTCCGCAGGATGCGAAAGTGTCGCTGCTCTACGGCGAGGCGCAGATGCCCCGGTCGTGGCACTAGCAGCCTGTTCCGCATGTGCCCGGCGGGTCAAGCTTTTCGCGCGGGGCCGGCTTCGAGTTCAAGCCTGGCCTCGATCGCCGCCAGGCGCTCGCAACCACACGCGCAGCGTTTTCAACGAACATGCGCGCCGCCACCGCGCCGACATCGCCCACCCCTGCACCGCCAAGCGCGCGCCATGCAGGTGCAGCCCGAGACGGCGCGCCATCTCGCGCCCGATCACGTTCACACCGCGGCCGGTGGCCGAAGTCCCGGTGTTCATGGCGCAGGTGGCCATCATCCAGGCCATGATCTGCGCGTCGGTATTGACGTCCGGCACAGGGATGTCGCGATCGGGCCCGATCAGCAGCCTGATCTCGCTGGTATGGCGCCGCGTCAGGCGCTCCAGTTCCTTGCGCGAAAGGGTTTTGGGATCGACCCGGATACCGCCCTTGGCGCCACCGAAGGGCAGGTTGACTGCGGCGTTCTTGATCGTCATCCAGCCGGCCAGCGCCATCACCTCGTCCAAGGTGACAGCCGCGTCGTAGCGCACGCCGCCCTTGCCGGAGCCACGCGAGAGGTTGTAGTGCCCGCGGTAACCCTCGAAATGGGCGATGCGGCCATCGTCCATTTTGATCGGCATGTCGACTATCAGCGCACGACGCGGCGGGCGCCGAGTCTCGGCCAGGTATGCCAGCGGACCCAGGTAGGGTTCGATGCCATCGACAGTCGCCAGAAACGTGTCCCACGGGCCTTCCGCACGCGAGGCTACGAACGAAAGCGGCTGGTCCAGGGGCATGAGGGTGAACCCGATCGACGCGAGCCTGCGAGATCAAAAGTATAGGTTCGTGTCCCCGGCGCGGATTGACCTGCGTCAATCACATCCGACGCTCAAGGCAGGGCTGCCCTGCAACCCTCGGGCTTGAAAACACGCTCGGTCGACGCCGGATTCCTGGCCAGCTTTTCCGCCGGCCGACGCGGCCGCGCCACCAGTTCGCCGCCGCAGTTAGGGCATTTGCCCCTGAGCTTGCCCAAGGCACAGTCGCGACAAAACGTGCACTCGAACGAGCAGATCAGCGCCATCACCGTATCGGGCGGCAGGTCGCAGTCGCAGCATTCGCAGTTGGGGCGCAGTTGCAGCATGGGATTCTCCATGTAGGGCGGGCCGGGAATCGCAGCATACGCCGATGGTGCAGCCCCGGCTCCATAAGGATTGGAATTCCAACGGACTTTCGGAGAGAGTGCCCATCGCCGGATGCCGCAGTCAAGCGCCGATCACGCACCGGCATGTGTCATGATTTGCGGGAAGCAGCGCCGAACAAAACGGGTGAACGTTAGCGGCATCACCGTGTCCAAACGCCTTCCTTCACCTTTGGTTTCACCTGATCCCATGCTTGCTCGACCGATTTTTAGCGCCCTGGCGCTGTCGTTAATTTCTTTCGCAACCTTCCTCTGGCATGGCCACGCAGGCGCGCAAGCCGTGCCAGCCGATGCCCCTGCGCAGATCGGCCAAATCAGCAAGGATTCGGTATGGGTGCCGACGCCGGAACGCATGATCCGCCGCATGCTGCAGGTGGCCGACACCACCAAGGACGACGTTGTGATGGACCTGGGCTCCGGCGATGGCCGCGTGCCGATCCATGCGGCCAAGCACTTTGGCGCCCGCGCCATCGGCGTGGAACTGGAAGCCAACCTGATCCGCATTTCGCTGGAGGCTGCCAAACGGTCCGGCGTATCGCATCGCGTGACGTTCTTGAAGCAGGACCTGTTTGATGCCGACCTTTCCGATGTGACCGTGTTCGCGCTCTACATCAGCCCGGGCGTGATGGATCGCCTGCGGCCGAAACTGCTGTCACTCAAGCCCGGCACACGCATCACCTCGCACCACTTCACCCTCGGGGACTGGGAGCCGGACGAGAGTTTTCGGATCGAGAACCGCGCCGGTTACCTGTGGCTGGTGCCGGCCGACATGCGTGGCCAGTGGAAGGTATCGCTGGCCGGAGATGAGCTTATGCTCGACATCGAGCAGAAGCACCAGATGCTCGGCACCAAGGGCATGCGCGCCGGACAGGCAATCAACGTGATCGGCACGCGCCTGCGCGGCACCGAAATCAACTTTACCGCGTTTGATCGCGACGGCTCGTCGCGCCAGTTCACCGGCATCGTCAACGGCAACCGCATGTCTGGTCAATCCACCAGCGAGAACGGCAAGGCATTGCGCTGGAGCGCCACGCGCTTCTGAGCATGCGTGAACGTCGACGATTGATCGTTCCCAAAAACATGACAGCCTCGCCAGAGGCATGTTTTTATCATGAATTGCGGGGCAAGTCGCAGCGTTAGTTGAACACTTTTTTGACATCTGTGTGACAAAGTCTCCGCGTTAACGGAACCGTCATAGTGGACCTTTGAAGAGCTTGGTGCTGCCTCTGCTGTGTCCCAGGTGCGGTGGCGCGATGCGGATCATCGCCTTCATCACCGAAGCGGCGGTGATCCAGGCGATTCCCGGTCACCTGGGCGAGCCTAAGTCACCGCCGCGTCTGCGGCCGGCACGGGGGCCGCCGCTTTCGGAGATGCAGGACCGAGAATCGGACGCCATCAATCCGCAAGCGCAACCCATGCCGGACCATGAGTTCGGTAAGCGCGTCGCGTGGTAGGGCACAAGACGACAAGGCTCGCTCGCCGGGGGCGACCCGTACCTGTGGCCACCTGCCCAGGTGGCCACAGGTACGGACAACGGGCATGCCGGGGCGGGGTTTCGGGGGCCGTGGAGCGCAATCTGCATATCTACGAACTCAAGGGCGGGAAACTGCGTGACACCGGCAAGAAGTTCGGCTTGCAGGGACAGCCGGCGGCACTGCGGGCGGTGACGCGGTAAATCGCAAGGGAAAGAGGTATCTCAATGCACCATCGGGCGATCTCGACCAAACAAAGCAGCAACGGTACGGCGCCCGCCGCCCCCGGTGGACCGAGGCGGACGCCTTCCCGGCCCGCGGCTGCTCCCCATGCGGCCAGACGCGAACCTGCCTCGCGGGCCGACAGTTGGCATACTCATGCTGCGGCCGGCAGATCGGTCAGCAGCTTCGGCGCAAGCGAAACAAGGCGCTCCGGGTGTATTGCCTGTTGACGACGCAGGTCGGCGCAGATCGCCGCGAGGTCGTGCTGGAATTCGGCGGCATACGCTTGACGCGCATCCCGTACTTCATCGACGATGGGGTCGCTCCAAGTTTCCATTGATCATTCCTCCGTCAGTTCTTCAGGTGTGCATAGTTGGGGCGCGACGATACCCCGAGCGCGGCAAATCGCATCGATGCGGGGACGAACATGCGCGCTGGCGATGTGGCGGCAGTTCCAGGTCAGAAGGTAGTCCACGCCATGCCATGCCGCGACGGCCACGTGCAATGCGTCGAGGGCGGCTATGGGCGGCATCGCGCCACGGGCCAGCACTTCGCGCGCGAGGGCCTCCACTTCAGAGTTGATGTCAAGCATGCTGAAGGTATCAAGCAATGCGAGGCGCTGGGCCGCAGCTTCCGGGTCGCCGGCGCGCGCCTCGCGGATGACAGCTTCGGAAGCGAACAAGTCGTATTTGGCCCGCTCACGCTCCCACCACGCGCGGGTAATTTCCTGGTGCGCGGCAACAATCAGGTCGCGACCGGGTCGCGCAATCAGATAACTGATCACCGAAGTCTCGACATAGACTCGCTCTTTCATTTGCGCATGTTAGCCGAATCGCTGCTGGCACCCAACTCGCCGCCACGCAATGCTGTCACCGCACTGGCCCATCCCGCTGAAATTGCCTTTTGCACCGACGCTGGTCGAACCGATCCCGCCGGATGCGGCTGTGGCAGAGACGGCACATCGCCAGGCGGCGCACTACGTCTGGGCACACCTGCCCGCTCGCATCCATGAGGTGCTGCCCCTGCTGGGCCTGAAGTGCGGCGGCGCGATGAAGATCATCGCCTGCATCACCGAGACAGCGGTGATGAAGGCGATTCTCGGTCATCCGGGTGAGCCGACTTCGCCACCGCGTCTGCGGCCAGCGCAGGGGCCGCAGCTGTGGGAAATGGCGCACGCCCTGTCCGATGAGAGCAATCCACAGGCGCAACCGGCCCCGGACTACATGTTCGATCAGCGCATCGCGTGGCAGGGCAACAGACGAACAGACGTTGCTCCTCGGGGGCGACTCGTGCCTCTCGCCACCCAAGCGGCAAACTTCCGCCGCCCTGCTGGCGAGAGGCACTGACAACGGGCATGCAGCGGCGGGCGGGTTTTAAGGTTCCTCCGACACAAATTCCCAGATTGATCATGCCTGAAACGTACGGGATACTGCAAAAGTGACTGTAAAAGTTGCCTTGAATTTCCTAGCCTTGCAATCCTGCGCGTCAGGGCCTCAGGTCAACCTTCAACTCGTCGATGATGCGGAAGCGCCAGCGCGGCGGCCTCACCGTGGACCCGGCACGCTCGAAATTCGGAAAGCGCGCCAACAGCTTGCCGAATGCCAGCGAAGCTTCCATCCGCGCGACAGCGTTGCCAGCACAAAAATGAATGCCGTGCCCGAAGGCGATGTGCCGGTTCGGGTTGCGCGACACGTCAAAGCTTTCCGGATCGGGGAACTGGCGCTCATCATGATCTGCCGCACCGATGCCTATGTGGAAGAAGGTGCCGGCGGGAAAGCGCTCGCCGCCGATCTCGCAATCCACCCGGGCCTTGCGGTTACCGATCTGCAGCGGACTTTCGTAGCGCAGCATTTCCTCCACCGCGCTGCGCAATAGCGAAGGGTCGGCTGCCAGCCGGGCCCTTTGGTCCGGAAAGCGCAGCAACAGGTCGATGCCGTTGGTAATGAAGCTGGTGGTGGTGTCGTGGCCGGCGTTGAGCATGAAGATGGAGCTGTGCAGGATTTCATCTTCGCCAAGGCCGGCGCCGCTATCGTGCTCGCGAATCAGCATGTCGAGCACGTCGGGCTGGTCGTCGGAAATGCCACGCCTGCGCTTGGCTGCGATCAAGTCGCGCAAATAGGCCTTGAAATCGAGCACCGCCTGGTTGCCGGCTGCGAGCTGCTCAGGGGTGCGTACCGGCTCCAGGCCGCCGAGGATCATCGAGGCCCAGTGGCGCAGCGGCTCGCGCTCCGGCGGCGGCACGCCCAGGAGGTCGCACACCAGATTGAGGGGAATGACGACTGCGAACTCGCTCATCACGTCGATCACCCCGCGCCCGGCAGCGCGATCCAGGAGCTCATCCACATTGGCTGCAACGCCAGCCTCCATGCGGCGCATAGCCTGCGCCGAGAAGAACGGCTGCAGCAGCCGCCGCACCCGCGTATGCGCCGGCGGATCGTTGAACACCAGCGAGTTGGTGTGGTGCTCGTACAAGGGCGTATCGCCGAACTTGGGCAGGAAATCGACGCGCTTGTCGGAGCTGAAGCGTTCTGCATCGGTAATGACGGCGCGCACCTCGTCGTAGCGCGACAGGAACACCGAGCCATCCGGCTGCCGGCACAGCGGCGCATGATTACGCAGGTAGCGGTAAGTGGGGTAGGGATCGTTGGCGAAGGCCGCGTCGGCCTGGGCAAGGATGAATGGCGCTGTGCCCGTGGCAGTGGGTTGCATGGTTGTTTGTCTCTGCGACGACTTGTTGGTCAATGTGCCTGGCTGCAATCCAGCCCCTCCAGAGCCCGGTGTTCCGCGGCAGCTCGGGCATGGAAATCCAAGCCATGATTCTCGCTCATCTCACGTATCGACTGCGGATGCACGGCGGAGAAGTCAGACGCCATCTGCAAGGTTGAGAAATTCAACTGACTTTCGACGAGTATGGCTAACGCTGGACGCCGCAGTCAAGCGCCGAATACGCTCTGGCAAGCGTCTGTGCCGCGCGCGCCGGTGCGTCGCGAGCGCTGAGCGACACCGCTGCCGTTCTTGACGTAGTCGATCAGCGTACTCGAATCAAGCGCGAACATGCGTGATGCTCACAAGCCTGAATCTCGAAGACTTTCGCGCGGCGCGTCTTGCCCGGTGCCAGCGCGAATCGCCTCGATCGACGGATAGTCTTTCCAGGCCCCTGCGAGGGCCAACACCTCGCCCGGCCATTGATTGGCCGTTTTCTCGGTCGCGACGGTGGCCACCCATTTTGACAGGGACAAACCCGCAGCCTTGGCTGCGCGCCGAATGCGGATAGGTGTCGATTTATCGACGTAGAGTTTGAGTTGCGGCATGCGCGACCTCCAGGTTCGATCCTGTCACAAAAAAGTAGATGCGCGCTTTCATGCATGGCGTGGAAAAGGGCTGCATCTTTTGCCTCAACGACTACAGGTCAATCAAGCAGTGGCGTCAAGGTCCACCCTACCGGAAATCGCCGGATATCGATTCGCCGCCAACACCTACGGCGTAGCCACCCCGAACCACGCATCGAAAGTATCGAACAAGGCCATCCATTGGGCCAGCGCCGCAGGATCACCTTCAATCCTGAGCTTGCCCTGTGCCACCGCCTCCTTGGCGTCGACCGCGCCGCCGGCGATGCCGTAAAGCACCCGGCGCGCCATGGTGAGCGAAGCCTGCGGCGCAGCGTGATGCCGGCCGCCCTCGGCCACCAGCACCGCGCGCCGCACGCTGACGGCAAAGCGCTCGTTGGTGTCGGTGAAGCTGAAGTTGAGCGCGATGTTCCGCCCTGCCGCTTGCGGGCCATTCAGGCGCACCGCCAGGAAATCGAAAAACATCGCCGGCGTCATCGCTGCGGCCATGTCCGGTGCAAAGCCGCGCCGGGTCGGGCGCTGCGGCACGCCCTGGCGAATCTCCTGGGCGCCGGTCAGGTAGAAATTGCGCCAGACGCTGCTTTCCGCCTGGTAGCCCAGTTGTTCCAGCGCGTCGGCGGCCAGTGCGCGTGCGCCCTGGTGCGCCGGCTCCGCGAACACCACATGCGACAGCACCTCCGCGGCCCAGCGATACTCGCCGGCCTCGGATGAAGCGCGCGCCTTCGCCACCACCGCATCCGCCCCGCCCATGAATTCCACGTACTTGGCGCCGGCCTGCTCGGGCGGCAAGCCATGCAGATGCGCCGGGTTGCCGTCGAACCAGCCGAGGTAGCGTTGGTACACCGCCTTGGCGTTGTGATTGACCGTGCCGTAGTAGCCACGGTTGCACCAGGCCAGCCCGAGTTCATCCGGCAGAGTCATCTGCTCGGCGATTTCGTGCATGGTCAAGCCGTGATTGGCCAGGCGCAGGGTCTGGTCATGGATGTACTGATACACATCGGCCTGCAGATTCACATGCAGGTCGATCGCCGCGCGCCCCCAGCGTGGCCAGAAGTGGCCTGAAAAAAGAACCTCGCTTTCGGCACCGTAAAGCTGCAGGGCCTGGCGCAAGTAGTAGGCCCAGGCTTTGGCATCGCGTACCTGTGCCCCGCGCAGGGTGTAAAGGTTGTGCAGGGTGGCGTTGGTGTTCTCGGACAGGTGCAGCGCCTTCACATGCGGCAAGTGAAAGTGCATCTCGGCGGGCGCCTCGGTACCCGGCGCCAGTTGAAACACGAAACGCACGCCGTCGATGATGCGTTCCTCGCCGGTGGCGCGAATCAGGTCGGTCGGCGCAATCAGCGACAAGGTACCGGCAGAGGTGCCTTTGCCGATGCCGGCGTCGATCTGGCCGCGCGGCCCTTTGGGCAACAATGCGCCGTACATGTAGCCGGCGCGCCGCCCCATGGCCGGGCCGGCGAACAGGTTTTCGCTGACCGCGTGCTCCAGAAAGCCTTCCGGCGCCAGCACCGCCACCCGCCCCGCCAACACGCAGGCTTCGTCCACCACCCCGCGCACACCACCGAAGTGATCGACATGGCTGTGCGTATACATCACAGCCATCACGGTGCGCGCGCCACGATGCTTGCGGTACAAGGCCAGTGCCGCGCGCGCGGTCTCGACCGAGATCAGCGGGTCGATTACCACCACGCCGGAGGCGGTTTCAACGAAGCTCATGTTCGAGATGTCGTAGCCGCGCGCCTGATACACGCCGGCCACCACTTCGTAGAGACCGACCTGCATGTTGAGCCGGGCGTTGCGCCACAGGCTCGGGTGCACCGTGTCCGGGCAGTCGCCTTGCAGAAACGCATAGGCCTTGAGGCCCCACACGCTACGGCCGGATTCGTTGGCAACATCGAGTTCCGGCGCGGCCTCGATCAGGCCGCGCGCGGCCAGCACGAAATCCTCGGTATTTTCGAACGGCAGGGCGGCGCGCGCCGCCGCATGCACGGCCAGCGTGGCGGCGGACCCGGGTTTGGGAGATGTGTCGGTCATGGAATGGCCTTGCGTGAGTCAGATCGTCACGGCCCCGTTGCCGGCGGAACTGGCGAACAGCGCCAGATCGATCAGCAGCAAAACCACGTAGGGAAATGCCACCGTCGGGCGCAAGGCAGCAGCGGCATATTCGACCAACATGCCGGGCGCGCCCCTGCGCGACGCCATCCAGTCGGAGTGCAGCTGAAAGGCCGCACCGCCGGCCTGGCGCAGCATTTCCTCGATCTTGAGGATGCGCTTGACAAGGCGCGACTGGAAGGTGCGCAACACCGCTTCCTGCACCCAGAGAATCAGTATCAACGCACCAGTGAGCACCTCGCTCAACGCGAAGACCAGCGCGCCGATGAACAAGGCCACCGCAGCGAGCTTGATCAGCAAGCCGCTCCTCTCGTATTGCTCAATGTTGTTCTGCAGAACCGCCCATTCCACGGGCAGTCCGTGCGCATCGATAGCCGACATCTCTGTGATTCCCGGTTGATCGGTGGGCGCTGGCGCAGGAAAATGCCGTCGCAGCCAAGCGTGGCGGAGCAGCCGCTTGCCGCCCCAGCGGGGAATCATAGAGGCAAAAGCCGCCGCGCCGCGCCAGGCGCGCAGCGCGGCGCGAACCACCAACCGGCAGGCTCAGCAAAACAACGGGCAAGCGCCTGTATCGCCGAGTTTCAAACGGCAGCCTTGAATCGACTCGCCGCAGCGCTAAAGCGACCCTTCTTGCCGACGGGCTTGTCCGCGGCTTCCTCAGCTCACGGCTTCGGTCTTCTTGCCCTTGGCAGCACTGGTAGCCGCTTTCTCGAACACGAAGCCGCCGCCCTTGACGTCAACCAGAATGGTGTCTTTCGGGCCAAAGTCTCCGGCCAGAATCTTCTTCGACAGCGCATTCTCGATCGACGACTGGATTGCCCGCTTGAGCGGCCGCGCACCATACACCGGGTCGAAGCCGGCATGCGCGATCTCCTCCAGCGCTGCGTCGCTGACGGAGAGCTCCATGTCCATCTTGCGCACCCGCTCTTGCAGCCGTTTGAGCTGAATCCCGGCGATCGCCTTGATGTTGCTCTCGTTCAAGGCATGGAACACCACGATCTCGTCAATGCGGTTGACGAATTCGGGGCGGAAATGCGTTTTCACCTCGGCCATCACCGCGATCTTCATCACTTCCGGATCGTTGCCGCTCATGCTCTGGATCTTGTGCGAGCCCAGGTTCGAGGTCATGACTATGACGGTGTTCCTGAAATCGACGGTACGGCCCTGGCCGTCGGTCATGCGGCCGTCGTCCAATACCTGCAGCAGCACGTTGAACACGTCCGGGTGCGCCTTTTCGACCTCGTCCAACAGGATCACGCAATAGGGCTTGCGCCGCACCGCTTCGGTCAATTGCCCGCCTTCGTCGTAACCCACATAGCCGGGCGGCGCGCCGATCAGGCGCGACACCGAATGCTTTTCCATGTATTCGCTCATGTCGATGCGGATCATCGCGGATTCCGAATCGAACAAAAAGCCGGCCAGCGCCTTGGTGAGCTCGGTCTTGCCCACCCCGGTGGGGCCGAGGAACAGAAACGAGCCATACGGCCGGCCTTCGTCGGCCAGGCCGGCGCGTGAGCGACGGATCGCATCCGACACCAGGCGCACGGCTTCATCCTGCCCCACCAAGCGCTCATGCAGCTTTTCCTCGATCTTGAGCAATTTGTCGCGCTCGCCCTGCATCAGCTTGGACACCGGGATGCCGGTGGCGCGTGCCACCACCTCGGCGATTTCCTCGGCGCCCACCTGGGTGCGCAACAGCTGCGGCCGCTTGTTCTCGGCCCCCTTCTTCGTTGCGCTGCTTTCGGCCTGCTTCAACTGGGCCTCCAGCTTGGGCAACTTGCCGTACTGGATTTCCGCCAGCTTGTCGAACTGGCCCTTGCGTTGCAGATCGGCCATTTGCGCCCGCAGCTTTTCGATTTCTTCCTTGATGTGCTGGCTGCCTGCCACCACCGCCTTCTCGGCCTTCCAGATATCGTCCAGATCGGCATATTCGCGCCCGAGCCTGACGATCTCTTCTTCAATCAAACCGAGGCGCTTGCGCGAGCCTTCGTCCTTTTCCTTCTTCATAGCCTCGCGCTCGATCTTCAACTGGATCAGACGACGATCGAGCTTGTCCATCACCTCGGGCTTGGAATCGATCTCCAGCTTGATGCGCGCCGCCGCCTCGTCCATCAGGTCGATCGCCTTGTCCGGCAGGAAGCGGTCGGTGATGTAGCGATGGCTCAGTTCGGCAGCAGCGACGATCGCCGGATCGGTGATGTCCACGCCATGGTGCAACTCGTAGCGCTCCTGCAGGCCGCGCAGGATCGCGATGGTCGATTCGACACTCGGCTCGCCCACCAGCACCTTCTGGAAGCGCCGCTCCAGCGCCGCATCCTTCTCGACATACTTGCGGTATTCGTTGAGGGTGGTGGCGCCCACGCAATGCAGTTCGCCGCGCGCCAGCGCCGGCTTCAACATGTTGCCGGCGTCCATCGAGCCTTCGGCCTTGCCGGCGCCCACCATGGTGTGCAGTTCGTCGATGAATACGATGGTCTGGCCTTCGTCACGGGCCAAATCCTTCAACACCGCTTTCAGGCGCTCCTCGAATTCGCCGCGATACTTGGCACCCGCGACCAGCGCGGCCATGTCGAGCGACAGCACGCGTTTGTTCTTGAGCGTCTCCGGCACCTCGCCGTTGACAATGCGTTGCGCCAGCCCTTCGACGATCGCGGTCTTGCCGACCCCAGGCTCGCCGATCAAGACCGGGTTGTTCTTGGTGCGGCGCTGCAGCACCTGGATGGTGCGCCTGATCTCGTCGTCGCGCCCGATCACCGGATCGAGCTTGCCGGCGCGCGCACGCTCGGTCAGGTCGATGGTGTATTTCTTGAGCGACTCGCGCTGCCCTTCGGACTCCTGGGAATCAACCTTGGAACCGCCACGCAAGGCCTCGACAGCCGCCTCGAGCGCCTTTTTGGTCACCCCGGATTCCTTCAGGGCCCGCCCCAGTTCGCCCTTGTCGTCGACGGCGACCAACAGGAACATCTCCGAGGCGATGTATTCGTCGCCTCGCCGCTGCGCCTCGCGGTCGGTCAGGTTGAGCAATTGCGACAGGGCGCGCGACACCTGGACATCGCCGCCATGCCCCTCGACCTTGGGGCCATGCTCGACCGCACGGGTCAGCTCAGCCTTCAGTTTGGGCACCTGGCCACCGGCACGCCCAAGCAGGGAGCCGATGGCGTCATCGTCCTGATTGAGCATTGCCAGCAACAGATGCTGCGGTTCAATGAACTGGTTGTCCTGCCCGCTGGCGATGCTCTGGGCATCGCTCAAGGCCTGCTGAAACTTGGTAGTCAATTTTTCGCTGCGCATTTGAAAACCCCTGGATTTCGGTGTCTTTCCAACATAGGGCATTTCGGCATCATTTCAAGACCTTGACGCGCCCTGCAGTTTGATTTGGATCAAGCGTGGCGCCACAGCGGTCGTTTCGCCCCGATTGGCAGCCGGGCCAAACTGCTAGGATTGCATCTGCGATGAATATCCACCAGTTACAAGTCAGTTTCGACGCCGCCGAAGACCGCTTGCGCATGCGCCTGTCGACTACCGCCGGCGAAGAGTTCCGCCTGTTCATGACGCGCCGTTTCGTGCGGCTTTTGTGGCCCGAGTTGATCAAGACCTTCGAGACCTCGGCCGCAGTCAAGGTACCGCAACCGGTGGCACGGCGTGAAGTGGTGGCGTTTGAACGCGAAAAGGCGTTGGCCGAGACCGACTTCAAAACCCCGTTTCGCGAACCGGTTGCGGAAGTGCCACGCCGCTTCCCGCTGGGCGAGGCGCCGTTCGTGGCGACCCGCGCTCAGGTCAAGATCGAGCGCCCCGGCGCCTATCGCCTGACGCTCGACCCGCAGGCCGGGCGCGGTATCGAACTCGGGCTCGACGACCGCTTGATGCATTCACTGTGCCGCCTGATCGAATCGGCCGTGCGCAGCGCCGACTGGGACCTGCCGCAATTCGCCGCCAACCAGCCCGCAAGCGGCGAAGCCGCAGGCGCGCAGGCACCGCGCCTGCTCAACTGAATCGATGTTCCAGCTCACCGAGCGCATCGGTAAGTACGACATCGTGCGCGAACTCGGGCGCGGCGCGACTTCGCGGGTATACCTCGGGCGCGACGGCTTCGCCGGCCGCGAAGTCGCCATCAAGGTGTTCGATTTCACCGACGAACCGGATGTGGAGCCGCGCTCACGCTCGATGCGGCGCAAGGCCTTTATCGCCGAAGCCGCCCTGGTCGGGCGCCTGACCCACCCGCACATCGTCGAGATCTACGACGCCGCCAGCGAGGATCGCATTTCCTACGTGGTGATGGAGTATGTTGCCGGCGGCACGCTGGACGCGCATACCGATGCGCAAAACCTGCTGCCCCTGCCGCGCGTGGTGGAGATCATCTTCAAGTGCGCCCGCGCGCTTGAACTTGCCATGCGCGAAGGCGTGATCCACCGCGATATCAAGCCCGGCAACATCCTTGTCACCGCCTCGGGCGACATCAAGATCTCGGATTTCGGCGCCGCATTGCTGGCCAAAACCGGCACCGACTCCACGCGCACTATAAGCGGCACCGCCGACACCGTGATCGGCTCGCCCGCCTACATGTCGCCGGAGCAGATCCGCAACGATGTGTTGACCCACCAGAGCGACATCTACTCACTGGGCGTGGTGATGTACCGCCTTCTGACCGGGCGCCTGCCGTTCACCGCCAGCAATCAGATGGGGCTGGCCTATGCGATTCTCAATACCGAGCCGGCACGCCCCTCCGACTTGCGCCCGAACCTGCCGACCTCGCTCGACGGCATCATCCTGCGCGCACTGGCCAAGACCCGCGCCGCGCGCTACCAGAGCTGGGCCGAGTTCGGCCGCGACCTGACCCAGGCGTTCGCCCAGTTGCGCGCCGAAGGCGCGGAAATCTCCGACTCCGAGCAGTTTCAGGCTTTGCGTGCCCTGACGTTTTTCGGGGGCTTCGGCGACGTCGAATTGTGGGAAGTGGTGCGACTGGCCACCTGGCGCAGTCCGGTCAAGGGTGAAGTCATGATCCGCGAAGGCGACCTCGGTGACGCGCTGTATGTTCTGGTATCTGGCGAAGTCGACGTCTCGATTCGCGGCCAGCGGGTTTCAACGGTAAAGCGGGATGGCTGCTTTGGTGAAATGCTTTACTTCCAGGATCAGAGCGCCAAGCGCAGCACCACCATGACCGCCAACAGCGACTGCGAAGTGATCGAACTCAAGGCCGGCGCCATGCGCTCGGCCAGCGCCGCGGTGCAGGCTGAATTCAACAAGGCCTGCATGCGCATCCTGCTGGATCGGGTCGGCAACATCAATGTGCGTTTTGCCATGCTCAAGGCCGCCGAATAGGGGCCGACGGCGCCGGCAATCAGTGCAGCGTGCGCCAGGTGGCGATGCCGGCTAAGGTGGCGACAATCGAGCCGCACAGGTGCAGACCGATGTGGCTGGCTGCTAGCGCATAACGCGCCTGCTGCAACAAGGAAACGCTCTCGGCTGAAAAAGTCGAAAAAGTGGTAAGTCCGCCGAGAAAACCGGTGATCACCAGCAGGCGCCATTCCGGCGCCAGGCCGGGATGGCCTGCAAAGCCGGCCACTGCGACCCCCACCAGGTAACCGCCGATCAGGTTGGCCATGAGTGTGCCCAGAGGCAGTGCGGGATACAGCGCGTTGAACCAGGCGCCGAAAGTCCAGCGCAGCCAGGCCCCGAACGCCGCCCCTACGCCAACCGCCAGGAATCCGGCAGCGTTCAATGCCGCCTCAGCCGGGCAGTGCCCATTTGTCGGCTGCCGCATCGTCGCCGGAGCGCGCATCGACCCAGCGCTCGCCTTCGGGGGTGCGTTCCTTTTTCCAGAACGGTGCGCGGGTCTTCAGGTAATCCATGATGAATTCACAGGCGGCAAACGCCTCGCCGCGATGCGTGCCGACGGTGGCCACCAGCACGATCTGATCCTGCGGGTACAGCGGACCGACGCGATGGACCACCAGGGCATCGAAGATATTCCAGCGTGCGCGAGCCTCGGCTACGATCGCCTCCAGCGCGCGTTCGGTCATGCCGGGATAGTGCTCGAGCGTCATGGCCGATACCGCCTGTACACTGCCGCCATTCTCATTCATGTCGCGTACCGTGCCGGTGAAGGTCGCGATCGCGCCGATCTGCGATGCTCGCGCGCCCTGGGCGGCACGCAGTTGCGCGACCTCGCGCGTGAGGTCGAAGTCTCCGGTCTGGACACGTACCGCCATGAGCGCTCCTAACCGCCGGTGACCGGTGGGAAAAACGCCACTTCGTCGCCATCCGCGATCGCGCTTTGCGCCACGGCGAGGTCATGATTGACGGCGGCGCGCAGCTGGCGTGCCGGCGCGAACTGCTCGCCCCAGGCGCCGCCGCGTGCCGCAAGATGAGCACGCAGGCTGGCGATGTCGGCCACCCCACTGAGCGGCGCCAGCGATTCGGACGCAGTGCCAAGCGCTTCGCGCAGGCCGGCGAAATAAAGAAGCTTGATCATTGCCTTAACTGAGCAACCCGGAAAATGGCAGGAAGCGCACGATGTCACCCGAAGCGATCGTCTTCATCGGCGGATTGTCGATCAGGCCGTCGCCCCACACCGTCGAGGTAAGCACACCGGAACTCTGGTTGGGAAACAGGTCCAGCCCGCCGCCGGCATTCATGCGCGCACGCAGGAATTCGCGGCGTCGGTCGGGTTTTGTCCAGGCAAAATCCGCACGCAGCGACAGTACCGGCGGCGCCAGATCGGTGCGGCCCTGGCGCTTGAGAATGAAAGGGCGGGCGAACAACAGGAAGGTGACGAAGCCGGACACCGGGTTGCCTGGCAGGCCTAGAAAGTCGGCTGCGTCGCCGGACCCGCGCCGCACCTGCCCATAGGCCAGCGGCTTGCCCGGCTTCATGGCGATCTGCCACAGGTGGATCCGGCCTTCTGCTTCGACCGCCGGCCGCACATGGTCTTCCTCGCCGACCGACACGCCACCGGTGGTGATGACGAGGTCATGATCGGCGGCAGCCGCGCGCAGCACGCGCCGCGTCTCATCGAGCGAATCGCGCACGATGCCGAAATCGGTCAGCTCGCAACCCAGCCCCTCGACCAGGCCGCGCAACACGAAGCGGTTCGAGTTGTAAATTGCCCCGGGCTTGAGCGCTTCGCCCGGCATGGCCAGTTCGTCACCGGTGAAAAACAGCGCGACCTTGAGCTTGCGCACCACGGGCAGCGCCGCCAGCCCGACCGCGGCGGCCAGGCCGCAGGCTTGCGGCGTCAACAAGGCGCCAGCTGCCAGGATTTCAGCGCCGGCGCGAATGTCTTCGCCGGCCCGCCGCACCCATTCACCGGCCTGCGGCACATGATTGACCGCCACCCTGTCGCCATCGACCGCGCATTGCTCCTGCATCACCACCGCGTCGGCGCCCGGCGGGATCATGGCACCGGTGAATATGCGTGCCAGCGAGCCCGCTGCCAGCGGCTGCGGCACGTGCCCGGCCGGCACCCGTTGCGAAACCGGCAGGCGCGTGCCCGGCGCCACGATGTCGGCCGCACGCATGGCGTAACCATCCATCGAAGTATTGTCCATCGGCGGCACATCGAGCGTGGAGCGCACGGCCGCAGCCAGCACCCGGCCATGCGCCTCGAGCGTGGCCACCGACTCCTGCGCGGTCACCGGTACTGCCTGCGCCAGCAAGGCGACCAGTGCTTCATCCATCGACAGCATCTGCGGGCGGTTCATCGGCGGACGATTCCCAAATGGCGCATTATAAATTCCGCAATTGCGGCCGGATCGTTGAGGTCCAGGGCCGGCAAGGCACTCGCAACCGCGCCGTCGCAGGCAATCGCAACGATGTTGGGATCGTCCGGATGCAACAGCGCTCGACCAAGCGATGGCCGGTAGATCTCCAGCTTCGGAATCGCCGCGCGCTTGAAACCTTCGACCAACACCAGGTCGCAGGGCGAGAAGCGCGCGAGCTGTTCGGCAAGCGTGGGCTCGGGTTCGCTGCGCAACTCATGCATCAACACCCAGCGGCGGTCGGAGGTGACGAGCACCTCGCTGGCACCCGCCTGGCGATGCCGGTACGAATCTTTGCCGGGCTTGTCGATGTCGAATACATGATGTGCATGCTTGATGAGAGAGACCCGCAGACCGGCGGCGACGAAGCGCGGAATCAGTTGCTCGATCAGCGTGGTCTTGCCCGACCCGGAGTAACCGGCGAACCCGAATACCTTGTTGTTCATGACGTCGATTGTCGCATGCGCAATGACCGAAAAAAGGGCACTCACGCAAAGCGCCGGGCGTTCAGGGCCGCGCGTCGGCACCCGCGCTGTGCCGCATGATGTAGTCCTTGACCCGCACAACCGAAGCCGGCAGCAACTCGAAGCGGCGCGGCAGGGTTTCAAGATCGGCAAAACCGGGCGGGCGCGGCGGCTTGATGCCCAGGGCCTCGACGATGGTTTCCTCGAATTTGGCCGCTTGCGCGGTTTCGAGCACGATCATCGGTATGCCGGACTCGCGCTCGCCCAACGCGACCTTGAGCCCATCGGCGGTGTGCGTATCGATCATGCGGCCGGATTTCGCGTGCACCGAGCGGATCATCGCCAGCCGATCGGCATGCGTGCTGGCGCCTGAAACGAAACCATAGCCCCCCAGCCGCGCCATCAGCGGCGTGCCGTTCAAGTCGAACGCGCCCTGGCGATCGACCTGTTCCCAAAGCGCCTTGACAGCAGCGCCGTCGCGCCCGGCCAGATCGAAAATGAAGCGCTCGAAGTTCGAGGCCTTGGAGATATCCATCGACGGGCTCGAGGTCTGCACCGTGCCGGCGCGCACGCGGTACACACCGGTACGAAAAAACTCGTCGAGTACATTGTTCTCGTTGGTCGCCAGCACCAGTTTGCGAATCGGCAGGCCCATCATGCGCGCCACATGACCGGCGTAGATGTTGCCGAAGTTGCCCGAGGGCACGGCGAACGACACCGGTTCGGCATTCGATGCAGTCGCCGCGAAATAGCCCTTGAAATAGTAGACGACCTGCGCCACCACCCGCGCCCAGTTGATCGAATTGACCGCGCCAATCCGGTACTTCGCCTTGAAGGCGGCGTCGTTCGACACCGCCTTGACGATGTCCTGGCAATCGTCGAACACCCCTTCGACGGCCAGATTGAAAATGTTGGGGTCCTGGAGCGAAAACATCTGCGCTGTCTGGAAAGGACTCATGCGGCCATGCGGCGAAAGCATGAACACCCGCACCCCCTTCTTGCCACGCATCGCATATTCCGCCGCCGCGCCAGTATCGCCCGAGGTCGCACCCAGAATGTTGAGCGCGCGACCGTCATGTGCCAGCACATGCTCGAACAAGTTGCCCAGCAACTGCATGGCCATGTCCTTGAATGCCAGGGTCGGGCCGTTGGACAATTCGAGCAGGTGCAGACCGGGTTCGAGCGTGGTCAACGGCGCGATCGCCTCGCTTCCAAACACCGCTCGGGTGTAGGTGCGATCGATCAGCGCCTGCAACTGCGGCGCCGCAATGTCGTCGATGAATTTCGACAGGATCGCGAATGCGAGATCGGCGTAGCCCATGCCGCGCATGGCTTGCAGCTCACTCGTCGTGATCCGCGGGTAGCCCGCTGCGGGTACGGTCAGGCCACCGTCCGGCGCCAGGCCTTCGAGCAGAATGTCGGTAAAGCCTGCCGGCGGCATGCCGCCGCGGGTACTTACATAACGCATGAGTTTTCCGTTCTGTGTCAATTGGTCGAGCTTTGCCCGCTGTTACCGGGGAGCATAGCGTCCAGCCTGGCACGCACGGTGCTGGCTTTCGCCGATGCCTCCTCGGCTAACTCAATCTGCCCGAGATCGCGTGCCACCCCGCCCACGTTGTCGAGCGCAACACTCAGGTCGCGCAGGCCCTGCGGCGTTTCGCCCAGTTGCGCCAGCAGCTTGCGGCTGATCGACAGGCTTTCCTGGTAGGCCGTGCGCGCCGCTTCGCCCTGCCCGACATCGCGTGCCACCCCGCCCACGTTGTCGAGCGCAACACTCAGGTCGCGCAGGCCCTGCGGCGTTTCGCCCAGTTGCGCCAGCAGCTTGCG